>ERZ724513.1636-NODE-1636-length-11292-cov-3.733915_pt1 | contig 11292 bp, 22 predicted proteins | sample MGYA00376046_ERZ724513 | MGnify/ENA primary metagenome ERZ724513 (study PRJEB28724, sample SAMN07190883) | activated sludge metagenome | isolation source: activated sludge of sewage treatment plant in Hong Hong | place: Hong Kong | collected 2016-03-17 ... | reverse complement strand
GATGACGTCGATCTGCTCTTCTTCGGCCGTATCGGGGTACACCTTGCCGGGCGTATCCACCAGACGGAGACTGGGAAGTCCTGCCATGCTGCACATCCTACGGGAAGGTGCGCGCGACTATATTCGAAAAGGCAGCGCTGCTCAAATAGAAGGGGCGCCGCTGCGGCGCCCCTTGTGTGTATTAGCCGTTTACTCGCTGATCGGCTAGTTTTTCGTCGGAGGCTGTCCTACTTCGACAGGCGGGGGCGGCGGCACCTGCCCGGTCGCAACGGCCATGTGGTAGGCGCCGATCGCGGCCTGCAGCTGCTCGCGCACCTTGCTCTGGACCAGCGCCGACTTCTCCAGCATGTGGATGCAGCCGCCGAGCTGGTCCGAGTTGTCCGGCGCCCGGCCCGGCTGCAGGACCGCCCAGGCCATGCAGCCGTCGCCGAGGCACGGCATCATCGGACTGATGCCGCACCGCCGCGCCCGCGCCATGGCCACCGGCAGGGCGTCGAGGTTGATCGGCTGGATCGGGTTCTGCCACTCGCTCATACGGGATACCCCTGACTGCGCGCGATGGCCTCCAGGCGGTCGAGCCGTTCGGCGGTCGTCTTAGCCGGCAGATCGGCGATCTCGTCCGTGACGTGGGCCTCGGGCGGCATCTGCGCGGCTTCGTTCTGCAGGCGGAACTCTTCCGCCTTGCGGTCTTCCTCGCGCTTCTGTTCGAGCGCGACCTGCCGGGCCGCCTCCTGCGCGGCGAGCACCTTGACGTAGGTGTCCTCGTCGATCTCCGCCCAGCCGCCGCCCAGATACGCTTCGGCCTGCGACGGGTCGGTGGTCTTCTCGATCGCGGCGTCGAGGCGGAAATAGCGCATCGGGCCATCGGGCTCGGGCTCGTCGCCCTCGTCCTCGACCACCTCGGGCGTCGTCTCTTCGGCCACCTCGGCCGGAGCCGAGGCATCCGCCTCCGGCTCCGGCTCCGGTGCCGCTTCCGCCGTTGCCTCTGCCGGCACTGGTTCGGAAACCGGCTCGGGCGTCACCAGCGGCGCGTCTTCGTCGAGTTTCGGGTCTGCGGCGTCACTCATATCGATCTCCTATTGCAGCTTCGGCGAAGCGGCTTCCTCTTCCTCTTCTCCCAACGCTTCATCATCCTCGGCGGTTTCGTAGAATTTATCGATCCACGTACCGTCTTCGCGCATCTTGCCCTCGACTTTTTCCAGTAGCGAGGACATGCCCCAGTAGATGTTCTGAGTGATGAGCGGATGCACCGTGACGAAATTGACCAGAATACTGCCGTCCGTATCGACCGCAACAAGGCCCATGCCAGCCAATTTCTGCTTCTCGATCGCGTCGACGAGGCTCTCGACCTGCGCCATGAACTTCGCCGTCGCGACCTCGACCGCCATCTTGATGGACTTCTCGCGCTCGTCCTGATCTTCGGCCATGGCTGTCTCATGTCTCGTAGAGGGGGCGATCGATCGGACGGTGCTTACGCATCTCCTCGATCTCGGCGAGCACTTCGGTGTCGAGCCGCAGCATGCCAGTATCGCGGGCAAATGCCAGGGCCTGTGTCGTCGTGTCGACCAGATCGTCGTGTTTTCCCTTAGGAAACGTGGCGCACTGCGAGATGACCAGATCGCTCCACACCCGGTCGGGCGTGTAGATCTCGGTGGTCGCCGAATCACCATACACGAAATAGGCGCGGGCGACCTTGTCCTTGTTCTTGGGGTCGATCAACCGGGTCGCCCAAGGTGCGTCGGCGTTGCGCCGCCGGATCTCCTGCGCCACGCTGATGCCCGAGGCCTTCGCCTCGATGAGCAGGAAGTCGCAGCGAAACCGCTTGCACACCTTCTCCAGCTCGACCACCGCGTCGTTGAACTCCAGGCGCTTCGCCCAGGCGTGCATGAGCATCAGGCGCGGCCGGCTCCTCCTGGTCCGCCACAGCCCCCACACGGTGCACGCCGAAGGGTCGTTCTCCTGCTTCTCGGTGTAGGCGCCGTCGAAGCTGACGATGACATGGTCGAGCGCCGGGAACTTGCCGGGCTCGACGCCCTCTTCCTCGGCCGCCTGATCGTCCCAGTAGCGCCAGTAGGACCGTTTGATGATGCCGCCACCGCGCGGCTCCGGGCGCTGCTGCAGCTGGCCGGCGACCGCGTACTGGGTCATGGTCGCTTCGAGCCGCTCGACGGCGTCCGCGTCAAAGCGCTCGGGGAACAGCAGCTCGCCGTCATAGGTGCGCGGATCGGTGAAGATCGGCGTTTCGCAGCGCCGGTCGGCCTCGAAGCGCATGGGCAGCATCAGGTGCACGTAGCCCATGTCCTGCGCCAGGATCAGGCCGGACACGTCGTCCTCGTGCAGCCGCTGCATGATCACCACGATGGCCGACTTCGAGGGGTTGTTCAGGCGGGTCTGCACGCTCTCCCGGAACGTCCGGGTCACCTTGCCGCGCTCGGTCTCGCTCTCCGCCGTCTCGACCGAGTGCGGGTCGTCGAAGATGAGCCGGTCGCCGCGTTCACCCGTGAGCGAGGTCGACGGCTTGGCGAGCCGGAAGCCGGTCGCCGTGGTGTTGAAGTTGTCGTTGCGGTCGACGTCGCCGATGATCACGCGCCGATCGCGCTGACCCGGCGCCGGCTCCGGCGCACCCGCGCCCCAGCGATCCTGGTACCACTGCGAGCGCACCAGCCGCTTCAGCTTCATGGCGTCGCGCTCGGCGATCTGCAGCTGGTAGGAGGCCGCGATGGTGCGGATGTAGGGCATGCCCCTCGGCCCCCACTCCCAGGCCTGCCACATCACGCCCGTGATGGTCGACTTCGACATGCCCGGCGGCACGTTGATCAGCAGCCAGCGGAACAGGCCCTCGGTCACCCCCTGCAGGTGGTCGCAGATCGACTGCATCGCCCAGCCCCAGATGAGCGGCTGCGACGGCGGCTCGATCACATGCCACGCGCGCTTCACGAACTCGCCGAGCGAGCGCCGGCACACGATGCGGTCGATCTCGACCTGCACCTGATAGGCGTCCTTCGAGGAGAGCAGCGCGGCGACGGCGTTCATGCGCCCGGCGGCTCCGGCACGACGCCGAGCGGGCCGACGCGCAGCAGGCCCGAGGCGCGCAGGTACTCGACGACGCCGGCCACGCCGACGCCGATCTCGAACCTGCATCGGTCGCAGACGCAGTGCGGCCGCACTCGCGGGTCGGCCATCTCGTGCTCGACATAGGCGTCGACCAGCTCGCCCAGGGTGAGCACGAGCGGCGTGCCGTCAGGGGGCAGGAATTTGCTCAGGTCCGCCATTTTCGGGCTCCGGGGGCGTGGGCGCCAGGACGGCGCCGTGACGGTGGGCACCATGCCCGGCGGTGATGACGACCGGCTTGCCGTCGAAGCCTGCCTTGGTCTCCACGGGCAGGCCCTTGAAGGCCTTGCGCACCTGCCGGTCACGCGCCTCGCGCGCCGCGACGAAGTCGACGATGCGCTGCGTCAGGACCGTTTCGGTCGGCTTGCGCATCAGGCGCAGGCCCTTCACGTCGACCGGGCGACCGTTGCGCAGATACGGCAGGAAGCCGGCGTCGAGCAACGCACTCCAGCGCTCGGCGTCCTTCTTGTCGCCCAGCTCGGGCAGGCGCCGCCACTGGTACTCGAAGCCTTCGGTCGGCGCGTCGGCGGGCAGCGCGAACGGATCGGTCAATCGAAGTCCTCCACGTCGGTCGCGGTCTCGCGCGCGGTGGCGTGCTTGATCGCGGTCTCCAGCTCGGCGAGCGCCTCGGGCGACAGGTTTTCCAGCACCTCCTTGGTGTCGACCGCCTGAACCTGGAGCGGACCACCCCCTGGGCCGGTGATCTCCTTGCTGTCGGCGTAGAGCTTGAAATGCTTCGCCAGGATGTCAAGGGCGCGCATCTTGTCGTGGAACTCGACACGCACCTTGCGCGTTTCGAGGTGACGCCGCGACTTGCCCTTCTCCGCCAGGGTGTCGACCGAAAGCGACTTCAGCGCCACCTTGCTCGATGCCGTCAGGTCGCTCACGTCGATGTAGGGCTCGCCGGTCGGGCTGATCTTGATCACGTCCGACATGCGCGCGAAGGCGACATGGGCGATCTCGTTCAGCACCATCTGCGGCGTGACGTCGAGGTGGTCGAGCATCTGCCGGCGGCGCCGATGCACCTCCTCTTCGATGCGTGGCTGGCGCAGGTAGCGCTGCCCGCGCAGCCGGTCGCCTCCGATCGCCTCGAAGGCGTCGGCCGCGCTGTTGGTGCGCAGGTAGACGTCGACGAAGTGGCGGTCCTTCTCGGTCAGCTCGCGCGTCACGGGCAGGGTCGGCTTCCGGGGCACGTCAGGCAGGCTCCTGCTTGTTGACGACATAGATGTCCCCATAACAGTAGGTCATCATGCCGTAGACATCGTCGTGATGAACTCGCGCCGGCCGCACGTTGTCTTTCATGCGTGCCATCAGAACAGCGGTTCCCTGTAACCCGCTGCTCTTCATCGAACAGTGCTTGAACGTATTGACCACGGGGCGCCAGCCTGCCTTCAATACGTCGAGCCAACGCTCCACATCTGTCGTAGACAAGAGGTTGACTGTGCGGAAATACCGGAACTCCAGGTAGTCTGGCTTGTCCTCGATGTCGACGGTATCAAAGAACAGAGCCTCGGGATCGGTCGGGTCGCGCAACGTCTCGACGTCGGTTTTCATACGGCCTCCGGCTCGATGCCGTCCTTCTGGCTGAAAGTGGGCAGGCGCTGCCCTTGCGTGCGCGCCGCGAGCTTGGCGCACATCTCAGCGGCGTAGCCCAGCAGCTGCGGGGCGATGCCTTCCTTCGGGTTCGCCATCACGCGCAGCAGCGCCTGGGATACGCGCTGCAGCTCGTCCTCGGTCGGCTCCGCCGTCATGGCGCGGTTTTCCAGCCAGAGCTTGGTCTCGATCGGGCTCGCCGGCCGGATGATGCCGAACGTCTCCACGATCCAGACCAGCTTGCCGCCCGGCACCGTCATGGTGATGAAGAAGCGGCCGTCGAACACGGGCGTGATCTCGGTCGGGAACGCGTCGTGCTCCGGGTTCACCTCGGAGAGGTTCAGCACGGTCGTGACGCGGCCGGCGCCGTCCATCTGCACCACCAGCTCGGGCAGGTGCTGGGCCGGCTTGGCGCCGCGTAGCGGGATCACGTTGTCGTCGGTCATGTGGTCGGTCCTTCGGGCGGGAGCGGCACCTGGGCGGGCTCGGCGTCGGGGATGCGCGGCCAGGGCGACACCGCCTTGCCCAGCCACAGCGTCGCCGTCTCCATGTGGGTGCGGGCGATGGCGGTCGCGCGCCGGTCGACCGGCAGCCGGTCGAGCTTCTCGGTGAAGCGCAGCAGGTGCTCGTTGAGCAGCTCGACCTCGTCGAGGATGGACTGCTGCCAGGGCGTCAGTTCGGGTTCCATGATGATCATGCGAGGCCTCTAAGAGGTTGACAACCTAGGCGGTCGGAGCGGGCGGCGTCAACCCGTCCGCGCCGTCACCTTCAGCCGAAACGCGGTCGGCAACGACGATCGACCGGCCGCCCGGATCGCGCTCTCGCGGCTCACCCAGCAGCCGCCGCCGACCAGCTGATCGCCGTTAGCGCGTTGGTAGACGTTGATCCAGCCGACCTTGCCGGGTGCCGACTTCGCCTCGGCGAGCTGCTCACCTTCTGGCGGCCGCTCCTCGTCCTGGGAGAGACTGCCGACATAGTGCTCTGGCCGCCGATCGAGCGGGTGGCCGTAGCTGGTCCATCCGCTGGTCATTCAGCGCCCTCCGGCATGCGGCCGAGCCGAGGACCGGCCGAGGCCTGCCACCAGCCCTGCTCGAACGCCGGCATCTCCGTCGACGTAAGCGCAGGCTTGATCTCCTGCTTGGTGGAGAGGGCTCGGATGGCGGCAAGCACATCGGTCAGGAGGACAAACGCTCCGGCCGGGTGGTCCTTGTAGCCCGCCTGCGTGTAGTAGTAGGGCTGGACCTTTGCGACCTCGGCCGCACACTCCTCCCGCACCTGCTTCTCGATCAGCGGGTAGACGGCGGCGAGGGCGTCTTTGGCTGCGGAAATGCAGCCCTCGCAATCGCATTCGGAAAGCAACGCTTTCGCCATCTCGTCAGTGGTCTTGTCGCTCACGGCTTGGTCTCCAACAGTTTGAGGGCCTCTCTTGCAGAGTATTGGCGGTCTTCCAACTCGTATCGCAGCCGCTCCACCCCACGACATCGACAGATCGGAGGGCCGCAACCACATTGAAGCTCGGCGGCGATGCTCTCCAATAGCTCGCGGACTTGATCGAGGCAGGTGGGACCAGACTTGGTCTCTGGTGGGACACCATTTGCTTGTCGCACGGCGTCCCATATGCGGTCGAAGTCGCTCACGGCTTGGTCTCCTGCTTGGCGAAGAGGGCGAGGACGGCGTCGGCATAGGCGAGATATTTTTCGCGATGCTCCTTTCTCAAACGAATACCGGGCCATTGGGCATCGTGGATTGCCCGCGCCACCTCCTCCCGGCTCGGCACGCGGGCAAGCTGGGCAGACGAGGCGGCATCGCCAATCAACGTCCACCGTGCGACCGCCTCGCCGATCTGGCGATCAGCCTCTTTGTCGGGCTCGCTCAGGTCGTCATATGGCGCGAGCCACGACGGCTTCGGGTTGGGTTGCGTCTGAGCCCAACGCACCCATGCTTCGCGAACGAAGCGTCCAAGCGTCTCGCGGTCGTAGGGCAGCGGCCGGCTGCCGTCCTCTCGGCTCGGCACGCGGGCGGGCTGTGTTGCGGCGCCGAGCAGCATACGCTCGGCTGTCGCCCACTGATCCTCGTCGAGCACCTTCGACAGCCATTCGCCGAGACGACGCAGCGGTTCTGGTGCGCGATCAATTGCAGCTTGAATGAAGTGCTCCGCCTCATCTTCCAGCACGCGAGCAAGGCGGGCCTCCAGATCGGCAATGCGGCGCCCAGGCTGTGCATGGGCAATCTCGAAGTTGACGACCGCGCCGTTGGCCACTCTTGCCCTCTCCTCCGCAGCCTCGGCACGGGCCTCCAGGTCGGCGATAACCTTGTGGCAGCGGTCGATCTCACGAGCCATCTCGTCCTTGGACGCTTCGCGGCTTGATGTGAATGTCGGCATGTCACACGTCCTTTTTTCGGAGCGCAGGAATGGCGGCTCCGACCTCACGGTCGCAGTCGTCGCACATTTCCTTCCAGTCGATTTCCGTCCCGCCGGCCGTCCCGTAGTCGACAGAGACGGTGACGCTGTAGCGAGCGCTTTCGCCCCACGGGCGCTTCGGCCGATCGCCGTCAACCACGAGGCCGCAGCGGTCGCATTTCCACCGTTTGATCGTGAACGTGCCCATGTCAGTCCGCTCCCGTAGGGCCGTCAAAGCCGCCCGGTTGGCTGTGGTCGTATCCCTTGCCGGGCCAGATTGGCGCGTGCTGACCGCGCTTGGTGCCCGACGCGGCCTTGAGCCGGCGGCACTCCTCGGGAAGCAGCGACAGCGCGTGTTTGTCGGTCCACCCAATTGCCTCACGGATCGCATAGAGCAGATCCAACCCGCCGCGATTGGCGATGCGTAGTGCCGCCTCCGCAGCCTCGGCGCGAGCCTTCATCTCGGCCCGCTCCTTGGTCATAATGGCCCGCTGAGTGCGAGCGTCGTCGCGCTGCCGGTGCAGCTCCTTCACCTGCTCGCGCGCCGCGTCGCGCTGCCGGCGGAGTTTCTTGTTTTCACCTTGCATTTCAGCGATCAGCCGCTGATGGATCGGATCGGTCTGGTGCATCACTGCTGGCTCTCCAGGTGGCGGGCGGCTGCCAGGATCTCGGCCGGCGTGCCGAACAGGAAGATGACGTCGCCATAGAGCGCTTCGCCCTGGCGCATGCCGGTGATCGCGGTGCGCAGCACCATGTTGCTCTCCTGCGTCTCGGTGCCGTCGCGCACGAACAGGAAGGCGGTCGAGGCGCGCCGGTTCTCGGCGCCGTGCGGCGTCAGCACGCTCGCGAGGTTGATCGGCGACCTGGGCGCGTAGAGGCCGATCGCGCGGGCCGTGTTCGGGTTCGCGCTGGTCGCCATGATGCCGAGCACGAGGCCGCCGGCCGTGCGGTCGAAGGAGCCCTGCTGGCCGACGAGCTTACCGTTGGCGCGGCGCGGATCCTGCACCTTCCAGGCCTCGGCCGTGCCGATGAAGGTGCGCTTCCGCTCGACACCGGAGATCGGCGTCGGCCGCAGGTCGAGGTTGCCCACGGCGTAGTGCGAGAACGTCCAGCCGGGCACGTCGAGCATGCGCATGCCCATCGACATGATGATGCCCGACCAGTCCTCGTAGGCGAAGCCGGCGGTGATGTCGCCGTCCGACCAGACCGGGCCGTCCTCGGTCGTCGCGTTGGTGCGGAACTGCTTCATGGCGCCGAACGGCCAGTGGTAGGCGAAATGGTAGCGATATCGAAACGCCGGGATGCCGTTCACGGTCACGACGCGATCGGCGCGGGCAGCGAAGCGCGCCTCGCTCATCACCTCGTCGTACTGGCTGGCGAGCCCGGCGGCCTGATCGTTCAGCTGGTCGGCGTCGCGCCCATTGTCGCCCGCGAAGTCGTCGGGCGCCTCGTTCTCGCGCTCGGTGAAATCCATCTCCTGGTTCTGGAAGAGCGCGACGCGGAGCGGGCTGACGACGAGCGCGGTCGGCGTCCGGGTGATGCGGGCCGGCGTGCCGACCGCTTCGCGGAAGCCGCCCAGGTTCGGGTTCCAGGGCGAGCTGTCGCGGATGGTCGGCTGGATGCCCCGACCGAACCGATAGGCGACCAGATTGGGCGACCACGTCTTGCCGTCGCGGATCTGCAGGAAGCCGATGTAGCTGCCGCCGCGCGGGTGCATGGTGAAGCGCACGCCTTCGAGCGAGCCGCGCCCAGGCAGCACGAGCATCGGGCCGTCGCGGCCGGCCGTGGCCTCCTCGCTCATCACGACGAGACCACGGCCGGGCGGGTTCGAGATCACCTCGCCGGGGATGTAGGGCGGGACATAGGCCATCACTTGCGCTCCAAGCGTGCTTTCCAGCCCTGGATGAAGAATTCCAGGCGCCTGCGCACCTCGCGCAGGGTTGCCTCCGGCTCGGCGTTCCAAACGATCGCGATCGCTTCCATCGGGATCTGGTCTCCGAACGCCTCTTGCAGCTCGTCCCGGCTGATCTTGCTGGCCGGCTCGGGCGTCGGCTTAGGCGTCGGCTTAGGCGTTTCGTGGGCGAGGTTCGCTTCGAGCGTGGCGACGTACGCTTCGAGCGTTTCGACGTAGTCGAGCACGCCGCCCACGGTCTTGGCGTCGATCGACACCGTCTCGGTGAGGCGCGTCTTGTGGAAGACGCGCCGCATCTCGGCGACGTGCGGGTTCTTGTCCATGGGTCAGTCCTCCCCGAGGCCGAACTCGTCGTAGGCCGAAGCGCCGAGCCCCGCGTTGCCCTTGCGCTTCGACGGCGGCTTCAGGTGCTCCAGGCGCGCCTTCGGCACCTTCGTCTCCGGCGCCACCTCGTCGACCACGAGCCCTTGCGTCTCCTTCAGGAGCCTCGCCAAGGCCGCCGCCTCCGGGTCGGTCTCGGCGAGCTTGGAGAACCGCTCGATCTGGGTCTGGCGCTTCTCCAGCTCCTCCAGGCGCTGCAACGCCTTGGCGCGCTCGTTGCGCAGGTCGAGCCGATCGAAGTAGGACCGGACCACGTCGGTCACGATGCCGGCGATGTCGCGCACCGCCCTGTGCGCGCGGCGCACCTCGTCGAAGTCGAACACCCGGTACACGACGCCGAGCACGAGCCGGTCGTCGGTGCCCACCGGCACGAGCACGTAGTCGCCCTTCGCGACGCCCACGCGGTCGTAGTAGTCGTAGGTCTGGTCGTCCGGCTCGCGGCCGTTCATGTAGCGCACCTGGGCGAGCCGCACCGGCTGGAGCGGCGCCGGCAGCACGTTGGTGCAGATCGTCTCTTCCTGGATCGGGGTCTGTTCGGTCATCGGGGTCAGTCCTTCTCGGGATGCCGTTCGTGGTGGCGCTGCAGATGCTGCTGCGCCACGCGGTTCAGGTAGACGTTGAGCGAGACGCCGGCATCGGCGGCTGCGCGCTTCAGCGCCTCGTGGAGGGCGCGAGGGAGACGCAGATGGATCTGCGTCTCGTTGGCGTTGGGCGGCTGGATGCGCCGCTGGAAGCCGCTCACCGAGGCGCGCCCTGCGTCATCGCGCCCCGCATCATCATCGCGTCGATCTCGGCCATCAGGCCGTCGATCGCCCGCTCCCGCGCGTCCTTGATCAGATGGTCGACGAGCAGGAACACCATGTCGCACTGATCCGACGACGCGCCGCACCGCTTGAGCGTGCTATCCAGCATGACCTGGACCATGTCGCCGGCATCGTGGGTGCCTCGGTAGTTCGTGTAGACCGGCACGTCGCCCTTGGTCTTCGGCGAGCCGTCCTTCAGCTCCGCCGACAGCCAGAAGCCGGCTATGTAGGTTTCGACGCCGTGCTCGGTCATCACGTCGATGAGCTTCTGCTTCGCGTCCGCGAAGATCACGTCGAGCTGGGCGTCGTAGGCAGGGAAATCGTCAGATTTCGTCATGGGGTCGTTCCTCGTGCGGTGTGCCAGAGCTTCAGGACGTGCCGCACGGTCTCCGTCCAGAGCGTGTAGTTGCTGCTCACCGGCCCGTGGGTCGGCTTGCCGATCTTGCCCTCCACCAGCATGTAGAGGGTCGTCTCGTTGCGCGTCTTCGAGAGGTCGTTTTCGCGCGCGATCTCGGCCGCGACGGCCATCGGATCCTGGGTCACGGGTTGAACTCCGGGAGCCCTGGGTGATGGTAGTAGGCGCCCGTGGGCGGCTCCTTGATCGCATCGATGTGCCGGCGCACCAGCTGGGCATCGGCAAGAGAGGCGGTTAAGATTTCCAACCGGCGCTGAGCGCGCCGGGTGAAGCTGTCCCACGCCCAGGCGCGCTCCTCGTGAGCGTACCGCTTGCCCTGGCCGCGCAGGACGCGCGTGCGCTCGCCCCAGTCGTTCATGAGCACGAGCGTGCGCGGCGTGCGGTCGACGATGTCGAACCGGCGCAGCACGATCTGGACCGAACCGGAGTCGGCATAGCCGCGCCCTTCGTAACGCCAGAGCCAATAGGGCTCGCCGGTCGGGTCGCGTTCGGTAAACAGGTCGGGCGGGCTCATCCGCGCGTCCACATCCCTTGGATCATGGCGATGCTTTCCTGGGCGGCGGCCTGGATGGCGCATGTCGGAGCTGTCCTCGCAACGGAGAGTTTCGAGCAGGGTCATCAGCGCCGGCCCTCCCAGACGCACTCCCAGCCCTCGGCGCGATAGCCGAACGGGCAG
>ERZ724513.1635-NODE-1635-length-11292-cov-5.930853_pt1 | contig 11292 bp, 15 predicted proteins | sample MGYA00376046_ERZ724513 | MGnify/ENA primary metagenome ERZ724513 (study PRJEB28724, sample SAMN07190883) | activated sludge metagenome | isolation source: activated sludge of sewage treatment plant in Hong Hong | place: Hong Kong | collected 2016-03-17 ... | reverse complement strand
CGAGACCGACACATCAGGCCGTACCCGGTCCGACAAATGAGGTCGTACCCCGACATTCGTGCAACTCGTTGCGGTCCACGCTCATGTTGTCCGCGTAGGAGAGGCGACCGGCAAGAACCCGGATCTCAACGCGCCAGCGGCCGCATCGCTCGCGGCGGAATGGGCTAGGTCTGCTGACACCGACCCGCGCAGCGTTCCCAGTCTTCAGCTCGACCGCACTCAAGGATCGGGTGACCACGTGCTCCATGGCACCCGCCGCGCCCCGACGTGATCTGCGGCCTCGGCGGCAACGAGCAAATCACCGGAGGCTCAGGCGACGGCACGGCCTACGGCGACCTCACCGGCAGTCTCGGCCGCGACCACCTCGACCGCCAGGGTGACGGCGGTGCCCGTCACGCCGATGCCGCCGTCGACGTGCCGGCCGACTGCTGAGGAGCCCGGGCTCGTGTTGGCGGCTCGCGCCCGTGCGCTCAGGAACTTTGGGCTTGCCGCCGAGGAACAGACCCGGGCGCTTCGCTGTCACCTCGGTGACGTGCGGTCGTCCTTCTCGATGATCACGGCGTTTCCATTTGCCGTCACGCCGAAGAGGAACGGGAGATAGAGCGTCCCGCCGTTCGAATTCACCGTCTCTGGGTCCAAGGTCAGGTAGTCGAAGTCAACCCCGATGACCGCATTGCATCCCAGATTGAACGCAGCTTCCTTGAGTTCAGCCAATGCGTTGCGTCTGATCGTGACAAGTGATGCTAGGAGATCAGCTCCGACATCGCCTCGAACGCCCAGCCAGCCGTCTCGCGGACGAGCCACCTGTACGGCATCGTCGCCGGAGATGTACCCCGAGTACTTGGTGATTCGATAACCGTCGAAGTTGAAGCCCGACGTGATGAGCATGCTCGCCAGGGCCCGACGCTTGGCCTCCGCGACTCGATCGGCCTCTGCCTGCTCTCTTGCCAAGCGATCCTGCTCTGCGGCCGCCCGCTCCTGCTCTCCGACCAGGTATCGATGATACCGACCGACGAGTTCCCGTGTGTCTACGTGATCGTCGATCGCGAGGCCCGTCATGGTGCTTCTGAACTGACAACCGGACTGCTTGAGCCAGCGGTCGAAGGATGCCTGGTCAAGGCCGTATTGCTTTGCAATATCCTTCGTCTTCATCAGACCTTCCTAACGCAAGTAGGCAGCAGCTTCCCGATTGGTAGGGTCAATGTCGAGAATCAGGTTCGCGTACGCGCGCCGATTGGCCGGATCATCGCGGCATCGCTGGAGCAGCGCGGTGATGTCATCAGCGACTCCGATCGCGCTGTCGGTTGTTGGCAAGTCGTCTGCTTGGGGGGCGAAGCGTGATCGGCAGTAGGCGCAGACGATGTAGCCGTCGACCTCGTTGAGCTCTCTGCTGCCGCATCGATTGCATTCGAGGAGTTTCATGGGTCCGTCTCGACTCTCTGTGCCGGGCTCCCGCTACCCGAGCCCTAAAGCCTTTGCCCTGGCCGCAGCGAACTCCGTTTCATTGATTAGTCCGGCGTCGAGAGCGCGTTTGAGTCCCTCGAGTCGCGTCACCAGGTCTTGGTCCGTTGAAGCCTCGGGCGGTACGCCTCCAGTTGCTGGATCCGACTGCGCGAGACTCGACAGATTCAAGGATCCGGCAGCGATACCCATCCCGAGGATTCCGCCGGTACCGGCTTGCTCGCCAGCGGATTCGAGACCTGCAGCCACGGAGGCTTGGAGGTTGGCATTCCCTCGAGAGCCAGACAGCGCATCCGCGCGCTGGATCGTTTTGAGTAGCTCCCTCGTCGGTTCGTCGTACTCGATGCCGACGATGGTGACTTTCGAGATGGAGAGGCCACGCGTCGCTCTCCACTGGTAGGAGGCGTCGACAGCCTCCGACAGAGCTCTTGCGAAGCCGATGGAGTCTTGCTGGATCCGGACAATACGTTGGCCGCGTTCGGCGTCGTTCGTGTATGCGCTGAAAGCGGCGGCCAGCGATCCAATGACCTCGGAGAACAACTGGCGGGCTGCGGGGTTGCTGTGATCGGTGAAGTCGAAGACTGCTTGCGCTTGCAGGTAGCTGGCAGGGACGAACTGCTTCACGAACACGATCGGGTCAGCGATGCGAATGCTGTACGAGCCGTGGGCGACCGCGCCCACCTGGGCATTCAAGTAGAGATCGTCCCAGTAGATAGGGGACTGGGTGCCGAACCGGTTATTCGGCAGTTCCTTCAGGCTGACGAAGAGCGCCAACTGCTGGGAAGTGGGTCGGCCGCCGAACTTGAAGCGTTCCCAGGACTGCTTGATGAGCGAATCCGACCACCCGTCGTCCGCAAACACGGAGTGAGAGTCTGTAGCCTCCGCGTCCCAGACGTAGGCGCCAGGTTCGCTCGCGAAGCCCGTCAGTTCTCCATCCTGGAAGAGCAGCAATCCGAAGCCTTCAGGGACGACGAGCTTCGATCCGTTCGTGATGATGGCCGTCGAAGCTTGCGTGTTTGAGCCTCGGGCCGCGTTGGTCCCCATGAGAACGGCTGGGAACAACGCCGCTGTCGGCTCGATGGCCGAAGGGACGGTGAGAAAGTCCTTCCACTGGTCGGCGAGCGTGCCACCCAGTGAGCCGACGGCGGCTTTGATGAGTCCCACGTGACTCCCTCCCGGCGAAGGAAACGGCGCAACCGCTGGTCCCGACTGCTAGGGGACATCTGGAGTCAAGCAGGTTGGCGCGCGCCGCGATGGAGAATCCGGCAGTCTATGGCGATGCCCGTCTCCGGACGGGTCGGTCGGAAGGCGCCCGTTGGACCGGACAGCCGACCCGCATGCGCGAACTGCCGCGGCCAGGGCGTCTGACGGGCTGTGGGGGCGCAGGGCGCTACCCTTCGCCTACCACTTGGTCCCAAGACACTTAGGGGCGAGCCATCGTGAACAAACTGGTATGCGAGTTGTGCGGAAGCAACGATTTCACCAAAGACAACGATGGCCTGTTCGCGTGCGACTTCTGCCGGACTAAGTACACCCCGGATCAGGCGAAGTCGATGATGGTGGAGGGCACTGTTCGGGTCGATCGCACCGATGAGGCCAAGAACTTCCTCACACTGTCCGATCAGTGCATGCGTGCCCGTTCATATCAAGAAGCGTTCAGTTACGCGGCACGCGCGCTGGAGATTGACCCCGGCAGTGTTGCCGGCTGGTTCCTCAAAGGAGTTGCGGCAGGAAGGCTGTCGAGCTTTGAGACCCCCCGCGTCGCTGAGATGGTGAGCAGCCTTGAGATCGCGATCGAGAAGGCGGGCGATCGCGACCGTGAGGAGGTGAGGGGGCGGTGCGCCCAGGAGGCAAACTCAGTTGGCATAGCCTGCCGGAACCTGTCTAACGCTTGGATCGCCGACGCCGGCGCAGACCCTGACCATTGGGGAAAGAACGTAAGCCTCAACAAGCAGGCGATCAGTGCGTTCCAATGGTCGTACTTCTGGAGGCCATCTCGGCCAGCTCTCGACAATCTAATGGAGGCCGCGCGGACCCTGATTGCGGGCGTTCCCTACAAGTATTTTGACCCTGGGCGCGACTCGTATCGGAGCGGTTCACTTCAAGTTCCGCCCGCTGAGGTGGCTGAGCTACAAGGACTGATCGCTAGGACAGCAGCAGAGATAAGGAAGTTCGATCCCTCTTATACGCTCGCTAAGCCTAGAAAGCGGTCGCGATTCCGTCGTGATTGACGCCCGGCATTAGCTCCACTTGCACGGCAGTTACTGGCAACTGTTCCGTTCCCGATGCCGAGGTGACGCCGTGCTTTCGCGGCTAACACACGCTCAGTTGCGCGCAGGCCCCACGAGTTTGCCTGTTCGCGGCGCAAGGATGCGACCGAACGGTACGCGGCGGAATGACCGGTCAATTCCGGCGCTGCTTCGTCCCACCGTTGTACGGCTCCCGGGACGCCCGTCGGGATCCGGCCCAGCCGGGACGATCAGCGGGTCGAAGCGGCGAGCCAGCATGCGCCGCTGGCGGTCCTCTTCCAGCACATCGATCGCGTTGTCGCTGCCGTCGGTGCCGACCAGCCACACCAAGCCCCGCCCGGAGTCGGGGTGTCGCCGCTCTCTGGCCTCGTCGTCGTACACCAAGGCGATGGCATACGTGAGGGCGTCGCCTGCCTGGCGCTGCGCCCAATCGATGACCTGCGCCACGTCTGCTCCGGTCACGTCGGAGGCTTGGTCCAGCCGTGCGTTGAGGAGGGTCCGCTGCCGTGGTGGTAGACCCGGAATCGGGGACTTGGGTTCTCCCAGTCGGAGTCCCGCTCATCGACCTGGACGATCTTCACCGCATCCACAATAACGAGTGTCGCTGGCACTCGGATCACGACCGCTCGTCGACGGATCCGGCAACTCGGGCCCGCGAACAGGCGGCGGAGTGACGCAGTCCGGCGAATGATCTTCCGACGGGCATGCGACCTCCTCGGTGCGGCACCCGCCACTTTGATCCAAGAGATCGACCGGTCTTCCCGCCAGGCGAAACTGGGTCAGTACTTGTGCAGGGCACAATGAAGGGTGTGTCCAACGAGTGGCCCACGGTCGATGCCTCCGCCTGGACACTCGCTGGCGTCGAGCAGCAAGGCCTGCACGCGCACGAGTGGTACCGCCACGATTCAGAGCGGCGCACCTGGTTGTTCAAACCGGCCCGCCAGGAACGTCAGAGAGCGTTCGGCGAAGACATTGTTGAAAAGTTGGGTAGCGAGCTGGCGCGGCTCCTGGGCGTGCCGGCGGCGCGAGTCGAGCTGGCGACGCGGGGTGAGGTGCGGGGCGTTCTTGTCGAGGATGCTCGGCCGCCCGACTGGGAGCTCCAACACGGTCGAGTGCTGATGAGCGAGGCGGTCGAGGACTACAACCCGGATGACCGTGAGCATCGTGGACACGGGCCGCAGGCAATCCAAACTGCGCTACGACGATTCGCGTCCCCGCCCTCTAGCGGTCTTCCGCCGGGTTTCGGTGCGTTCGACGCATTCGCCGGCTACTTGGTCTTCGACGCGCTCGTCGCCCACGTCGACCGTCATGACAGAAACTGGGCCGTTCTCGTACCGCCCCCGGGCAGCGAGTCTTCGGAGGCGCTGTGCGCATCCTTCGACCACGCTGCGAGTCTCGGCTTCACGCTCTCGCCGGCAGACTGTGCCGAGCACCTGCGTGCTGCGTCCGTTGCACGCTGGGCGAGCCAGGGCAAGGCCAGCAGATTCGAACACGTCCGCGGGACACCGTGGCAGTCTTTGGTGACGCTCGCGGGAACGGCCGCACGCCTCTGCACCGATGATGTCCGGACCTACTGGCAGGATCGGGCTCGATCCGTGAGTGACCGTTCCGTAGCGGACATCGTTGGCGCCGCGCCGGCGCTACCCGATACGACACGCCGTTTTCTCGTCGAACTCGTTCTAGCGAATCGGAGGAGGCTACTCGATGAGCTCAGTTGAGGCATCGGTGCTGGGAGCTCAACGGAGGAGCCGACGCTTCGGCATCGCTTGGCGCAATCGCGTCCTTCGCTCGATTCACGACGTCGCGGTGCTCGACGCCGATCCCGGCGTCTACCGATTTCAGTACTGCCCGGGCGTCGAGCGCGTGGAGGGGTTCCGGCCGTTCATCGGGTTCCCTGATTTCGATCGAGTCTACGAATCGGCGCGCCTCTGGCCGTTCTTCGACCTGCGGGTCATGGACCGAAAGCGACCCGACTACGAGCAGTACGTGAACTGGCTCGGTCTTTCAACGGAGGCAGACCGGCTGGATATCTTGGCCCGTAACGGCGGTGAGCAGAAGGGCGACACCGTATCGCTCGTTGAGGCGCCCGCCGTTGATGACGACGGCGCGACGTCAGCGACGTTCATAGTTCGCGGGTCGGGTCATGCGGTCCGCTCGCATGGCTCGGAATCGACGATAGCTGGACTGCGGCACGGCGAGGCACTGGATGCGCGGGATGACGTGACTAACGAGGCAAACCCGGCCGCGATACTGCTGACGGCTGCTGGAGCGCCGGTCGGCTGGATTCCGGACTTGTTGATCGAGTACGCACGAGAGGTCGTTGGATCTGGCGGAAGCATCACCGTGCTGCAGAACAACGGTCCCTCCGCGCCATGGCACATGCGATTGCTTGTGCGCCTCGCCGGGCGGGTTCCACCCGGGTGGTCGGCCTTCAGTGGCATGGAGTGGCCTCCAGCGTCTGCGAGCAGCTACCGGTAGTCTGATTCGTGGCGCACTCTGATGCGGCCGGTGAAAGTAAAACGGCCTAGGCACCAGCGTTGGGGATGGCTTTCTGCCTGCGTGCTAGTCGTAGGGCCTCGGCCTCGACCTCAGTCGAGGCCGAGGTCCAATCGACGACAATGGCCGAGTGTGGCTCGAGCATCCGACGTCGCTTGCCGCAGCTGTGACTCGGCGTTGAAGAACCTTCGAGGCCGATCGAGGGTGGACCCGCGTCTTTGTGGGCAAAGTGACCCTGGTGGACCGGCGATCAGGAAGCGACGCCGCAGTAGTGGCGATGAGGTTGCCTCATGGAACTGCTGGCCGACTACCTCGGCGCGCGGCATGACGAGGAGGTCGCGCGGCTGCGGCGTGTGCTCGCGCTTCGGGCGATGGTGGCGACTGGGATGAGTCAGCGCGAGATTGCGACGGCGCTCGGGATCAGCCAGCCGGCGGTGAGTCAGCAGTTGCGGGCGCCAGCGACTCCTCCGGAGCAAACAGCGGCAGCATCACGGTCGAACACAAGCCCGCCGGCCTCCTGCTCCACATCCGGCAATCGAAGACCGACCAGGAAGGCCACGGCCAGCAGGTCGCCGTCGCCCACGGACTGCACGCCACCACCGGCCCCGTCGCCGCGCTGAACGCCTGGCGCGCTCTCCGCGGAGATGCTCCCGGCGCCCTGTTCACCCGCATGTGGGGGAGCAACGTCAGCTCCGACCGTCTCTCCGGCCACGTCCGCGCCCGAATGCTCCGCGCCCGCGCCGAAGCCGCCGGACTCGACGGCACCGTGCTGGGAGTGCATACAGCCCAGGAAGCGTTCGACAAGAGGTCTGCCGGGTCGTGATGTCCGCGGATGGCCGTCACCGACCAGTCCGCCTCACCCTCAGGCTGGGTGGGCGGCCGAGCAGAAATTGCTAGGTCGGTTGGCAGGGCGAGCCTTACCCTGGTTCGTGGCCAGGTCAATGGGACCGGGCCATGACGTACGTAGTGGAAGGACCAGCGAAGTGGGCATGCGCCACATCCACGCCGTCACGAGTCGCAATGCGGCCCGTGCGCTGGATGCTGCCCAGTTGCGGTCGAGGATCGAAAGCCATGAGCCCTGCTCTGAGACCAAGGGTCAGTGGCTGCCGAGCCAGCTGGAGCCGCCCATGTAGGTGCGACACGCACCGGTACATGCCGGGCCGCTCCAGCTGAGGCGGAAGTCCATGAGGTCACCAGGACCCAGGACCCGCAGCCTCACGGAGCGGCCCTTCTGCATCTCCGGCCGCGGTTCCCGCGCCACGAATCACAGCGGAGAGCGCACAACTCAACAACAGCGAGTGGACGTAGCTCAACTGGAAGAGCACCGGTCTCCAGAACCGGCGGCTGGGGGTTCGACTCCCTCCGTCCATGCGAATCGTGGAAGGTCCCACGGGCACCGGACCCGCGACCTGGCCGAGAGGCCAGCGAAGCAACGTGGCACCGGGCTAACGGTCACATGGCCGTGGGGACACCTCTCCCCACTCAGACCCCAGCGATGGGGAGTGAGGGCGAACTCGATAGTGGACAGCATCAGGCAGGAGCCGGACCCGCACGACGGGAGCGCTTCCTGTCGCCGCAGCGACCCACGGCGGAGACGTCGGGGATGCCAGCGCTGCGGCACACGCGTCGGTTGGGCAATTGGCTGGCCCGCCTGGCCGTAGACCAGGGGGCCCTCGCGGGCATGCAGGTTCGAGTCCTGCCCGACGCACTTGCTGGCATGTGGAGGGACCAGCCGATGGCCGGCGCAGGCAGCCGTCTCGAAGACGGAAGGCCCACACGGGCGTGCGAGTTCGATCCTCGCTCCCTCCGCGGATGGAAGGCGACGCCGGGGTGGCCCGGCGCCCGGTTGCTACCCGGGTCGTGGCTTTGGCCATGAGGTTCGACTCCTCCACCTTCCGCCAGGCTCTGTCGGTCCAGCCGGAGTGGACGCCCGCCTGTCGAGCGGGAGATCACGGGTTTGAGTCCCGTACGGAGCGCGCAGCGCCGTGGTGGCTGCTGGCTGCCAATCCGGACTTTCAATCCGGGCCGCGCGGGTTCGATCCCCGTCCACGGCACACCACACGCGCCCCCATGGTCTAGCGGTCAAGGACGCCCGGTTCTCAGCCGGGAGGACGCCGGTTCGAGCCCGGCTGGGGGTACCGATGCTCTCGTGGTGGCGTGTGGGTTCGACTCCCACCGAGAGCACGAAGAGACAAGTTCGACCGAGTCTGGGCCTCCTTGCCCAGCGCCGACCGCATCGTGCTCCTCGGGCACGACCGACCGGACCTCACGCCAGAAGACAAGGTGAAGCTGGCCGCCGTCGCCCAGAAGCTCAGCCGCTCGACTCGCGACGGCCTGCGACGCCCCGGCGCCCGCCGCCGAACCTGACCACACCGCACACTCGACGAGACCAAGGAAAGGAGGTGTCAGCGGTGAGCACCACAACCGTGGCCGTGTCTTCGGTGTCCTCGGTGACACTGCTGAACGCCTCCTACGAAACCCTCGGCAAGGTGTCGTTCAAGCACGCCGTCCGCATGCTCTTCCGTGAGGTCGCGATCGTGGAGGAGGGCCACGACGACCGGATGGTCGGACCACATCCGTGGCCCAAGATCATCCGGCTGGTGCGCTATGTCGCGGCTAAGTGGATGTATCGCCCCGCGGGCTACACCCGGGCGGGTGTGCTGAAGCGAGATCGGCACCGGTGCGCCTACTGCGGTGGAAGGGCCACCACGATCGACCACGTACTCCCCGCGAGCCGTGGTGGCCCGTGGTCGTGGCTGAACACGGTTGCCGCGTGCGAGTCGTGCAACGTGCGCAAGGCCGACCGGACACCACAGGAAGCCCGCATGCGGCTGCTGGTGGAGCCGTACGTGCCGACCCGCGCGCAGCTGGCGGCAGGCTGACGGACGGTGCTGGACCGGCCCGGGCTTCACGCCCGGGTCGAGTCCGGGCGACGCACGTCGTCTTCCGGAGGGCCCGATCGTGAACACCAGCAACACCAGGGAGCGGGACCGGATGCTCATGGCGGCAACTACGCGGCGTCCGGGCCCCGTGGCCCACGCGTCGTCGCCCGACTTCAGGCGGTGTGCGCGAGGACCGTTGGCCCTAGTCGGGGGTCCGGAGGACCAGAAGACTCTTGAGTGTGACCCGCCAGGGAGCGACCGTGGGGGAGCAGTGGTCGCACGGAGCCGACCACCGCGTCATCGACGTGGCCGGGCTGCAGGCTGTGATCGACCGGCTGGTCGGGCGTGGGTACGTCGTGATCGGGCCGACCGTGCAGTCGGGCGCGATCGTCAACGCACCGGTCACCACCGTCGAGGAGCTTCCGCGCGGCTGGGGTGACGACCAGGACGCCGGGACCTACCGGCTACGACGACGCGACGACGACGCGATCTTCGGGTTCGCCGCAGGGGCGCAGTCGGCCAAGCCGGTGTTCTTCCCGGCCGAGGAGCTGCTGTGGCGAGGGCACCGGACCGAGGACGGCTTCGCGGTCGACCCCGGTGAGCCCCCGGGCTCGCCGTACGCCCTGCTCGGCGTGCGCTCGTGCGACCTGTCCGCCATCGGCATCCACGACACCGTCCTCACCGGCCGGGCCCATGCCGACGTGGCGTACGCGGCGCGCAGGGCGGCCGCGTTCGTCGTGGCCGTCACCTGCTCGGACCCGTCCGGCACGTGCTTCTGCGCCTCGATGGAGACCGGCCCGCGCCCCGAGCAGGGCAGGGGTGCTCCGTACGACCTGTCCCTGACCGAGCTGCTGGACGACGGGCCGCACCGCTTCGTGGTCGAGGTCGCCAGCGACCGGGGTACCGACCTCATGGACGAGGTCGGCGCGGAGCCGGCAGCGGCGGAGGACGTGGCATCGGCCGACCGGGTCGCGGTCGACGCGACGGAGCGGATGGGCCGACGCCTGGACACCGCCGGGCTGAAGGACCTCCTGTACGCCGCCGCGGACAGCCCGGTCTGGGATGACGTCGCCACGCGCTGCCTGGCCTGCGGGAACTGCACCGCGGTCTGCCCGACCTGCTTCTGCACGGACGTGGAGGACGTCACCGACCTCACCGGCGACGTCGCCGCCCGCACCCGCGTCTGGGACTCCTGCTTCGACGCCGACTACTCCTGGATCCACGGCGGCACCGTGCGCGCCTCGACCAAGGCGCGCTACCGCCAGTGGATGACGCACAAGCTGGCCTCCTGGGTCGACCAGTTCGGCACCTTCGGCTGCGTGGGTTGCGGCCGCTGCGTCACCTGGTGCCCGGCGGCCATCGACATCACCGCGGAGGCCGCCGCGCTGCGCGCCGAGGCCGAGCAGCCGGAACAGGAGGAGCAGCCATGAGGACCATCGCGGAGTACCTGCCCGAGCACCCCTTCTTCCACGGGCTCGAGGAGCCGTGGGTCGAGCTGGTCACCGGATGTGCGACCAACCTCCACCTGCGGCCGGGCGCCTACCTGTTCAAGGAGGGCGGTCCGGCGGACGCGTTCTACGTGATCCGGCGGGGCCGGGTCGCGATCGAGGCCCCCACCCCCACGGGCCCGTGCGTGATCCAGACGGTCCACGAGGGCGACGTCGTCGGGTGGTCGTGGCTGGTGGCGCCGTACCGTTGGAACTTCGACGCGCGGGCCACCGAGGAGACCAGCCTGGTCGCCTTCGACGGTGCCTGCCTGCGTGGCAAGTGCAACGACGACCCCGAGCTCGGGTACGCGCTGCTCCAGCGCGTGGTCCGCGTGATGTCGGCGAGCCTGCACTCGGCCCGGGTGCGGCTCCTCGACCTCTACGGGACGCCGACATGAGCCCGCGGCAGGGCTCGGCCGGCAGCGACCTCCTCGTCCGGGAGGCGGTGATGGTGCCGCGCCCGTTCGTGGTCGCCGAGAACCGGCGCGACACGCGAGACACGGTGACCCTGGAGCTGGTGGCCACCGACGACGACCCGCTGGTGTTCGCGCCGGGACAGTTCACGATGCTGTCGGGCTTCGGCGCGGGCGAGGTGCCGATCTCCATCAGCGGTGACCCCGCCCACCCCGAGGTGCTCCAGCACACGATCCGCAACGTAGGCGGGGTCACGCGCACGCTGGCGCACGCGGCGCCCGGAACGGCGCTCGGCGTCCGCGG
>ERZ724513.1634-NODE-1634-length-11296-cov-8.984343_pt1 | contig 11296 bp, 8 predicted proteins | sample MGYA00376046_ERZ724513 | MGnify/ENA primary metagenome ERZ724513 (study PRJEB28724, sample SAMN07190883) | activated sludge metagenome | isolation source: activated sludge of sewage treatment plant in Hong Hong | place: Hong Kong | collected 2016-03-17 ... | reverse complement strand
TGGCGGAGAGGGCGGGATTCGAACCCGCGACCCCTTGCGAGGTACACGATTTCCAATCGTGCGCACTAGACCGGACTATGCGACCTCTCCGAATCGACGGGCATTATACTCCATCGCCCGCTGCCTGCCCAATCTTCAGTACCCCACGGCCGCGCCGTCGTTGCGCGGTTCAGCGCCGCCGACGAGGACGCCGCTGTCGTCGTCGCGCAGGATGACCTGCCCGCCGCCGTAGTGGACGGCCGCGCCGAGTGGCCAGAGCGCGTGTCCGCGGCGGGACAGCACGGCGCGCACGTCAGGGCCGATGCCCGGCTCCAACGCCACCTCGCGCCCCTGCAACCAGTTGAAGCGCGGCGCGTCGAGAGCTGCCTGCGGGTCCATGCCGAAATCGACGAGGTTGACGCCCACCTGTAGATGGCCCTGCGGCTGCATGAAGCCGCCCATGACGCCAAAGCTGGCCCACGGCCGGCCGTTGCGGCTGATGAAGCCGGGAATAATGGTGTGATAGGGCCGGCGGCCGGGAGCGACTTCGTTGGGGTGGCCGCGCTCCAGGCTGAAGTTCGCGCCGCGGTTCTGGAGCTGCACGCCCGTGTCCGCCGCGGTGATGCCGCTGCCAAAGCCCATGTAGAGGCTCTGAATCCAGCTCACCATGTTGCCGGCGGCATCGGCGGTGGTCAGGTAGACCGTATCGCCGTCGCGCGGCGGCCGGCCCGGCTCCGGGAACAGGGCGCGGTCTTTGGCGATGAGCGCGCGGCGCTCGCGAGCATAGCCAGGGCTGAGCAGCCCGCCGACAGGCACGTCGACGCGGCGCGGGTCGCCGATGTAGGCGTGGGCGTCGGCAAAAGCCAGCTTCATGGCTTCGATAAGAACGTGGTAGTAGTCGGCCGAGCCGTAGGCCATGTCGCCCAGGCCGAAGCCGCGGACGATGTTGAGCGCCAGCAACGCCGCCACCCCCTGTCCGTTGGGCGGGATTTCGTGGAAGACATAGCCGTCGCCGTAGGTCACGGCGATCGGCTCAACCCACTCAGCCCGGTAGGCGGCCAGGTCGCCGGCGGTCATCACCCCGCCGTCGGCGCGCACGGCGGCGGCGATGCGCTCGGCGATAGAGCCGGTGTAAAAGGCGTCGTAGCCCTGCGCGGCGATGGCGCGCAGCGTGGCCGCAAACTCCGGGTTTCGGAAGCGCTCTGTCGCTCGCGGCGCGCGCCCGCCGGGCAACCAGACGCGCCGCGAATCGGGCAATCGCCCCAGCAGTTCGGTCGAGCGCTCCCAGGCGGCGGCGATACCGGGACTGACCGGGTAGCCGTTGGCAGCGTAGTCGATGGGCCGGGCCAGCAGCGTGTCCAGCCCGCGCGTGCCGAAGCGTTCCAGCGCCAGTTGCCAGCCGCGCAGCGCGCCGGGCACGGTCACGGGCAGGCCGCCGCGGGCGGGGAAGGTCGTGTGACCCTGGCCGCGCACCAGATCGGCCGTCAGGCCGGCCGGGGCCGGGCCGCTGGCGTTCAACCCGAACAATCGCCCCTCGGCCGCCGACCAGATCAGCGCGAAGGCATCGCCGCCGATGCCGGTCGAGCACGGCTCGACGACGCACAGCGTCGCCACAGTGGCGACGGCCGCGTCGATGGCGTTGCCGCCGGCTTGCATCACCGCCAGCCCGGCCTGCGCCGCCAACGGCTGGCTCGTGGCCACCAGACCATTGCCGGCGACAACGGGCGCGCGCCGCGAGGGAAAGTGCATGTCGCTGAAAGATAGGGTCATTATGCGCTCGTCAGGGCCTGCCCCGCCCGCGTCAGGCCCTCCAGCCGCTGCCCCTTGGCGTTGACCCAATGGACCTGGTAGCGACGCGAGAGATCGTCCAGCAGTTGCCACAGGTCGCTGTTGGCCACCGGCTGGCCATCTTTTTTCTGCCAACCGCCGCGCTTCCAGCTCGCCAGCCAGCGCGTGGTCCCCTGATAGAGGTAGTCGGAGGTGGTGAAGAGTTGCGCCGGGCTGCCGGGCGGCAACAGCAGCAGGCCCTCGATGGCGGCGCGCAGTTCCATGCGATTGTTGGTCGTCTTCGGTTCGTCGCCGGCGCTTGTCTCCCACTCGCCGTCCTGCTCCAGGGCCACAGCCCACGCGCCGGGGCCGGGGTTGCCGTGGCAGGAGGCGCGCAGGTAGAGGCGCGGCGCGCCGGCGTCGAGGTCGATGCGCGGGGTGATGGCCAGCCGGGCCTCGCGGGCCAACTGATCGACGCGCTCGTTGTCCCGCTCGCCGCTGTGCCCCGGCACCCAGTGCCAGGCGATCTCGTGCTGCCGGGTCAGGGCTTGCAGTTCACGCCACAGGTCGGCGTTGGGGATGGCCTGGCCATTCTTCTTCACCCAGCCGGCGGCGCTCCACTTGGCCACGCCCTCGGTGATGCCCCGGCGCACGTACTGCGAGTCGGTGTGGAACGATACACGACACGGCCGCTTGAGCGCCCGCAGGGCGGCGATGGCCGCCTGAAGCTCCATGCGGTTGTTGGTCGTCTTCGGGTCGCTGCCGGTCAGCACGCGCTCGTGCTCGCCAAAGCGCAGGATGGCCGCCCAGCCGCCGATGCCGGGGTTGGGGTCGGCCCCGCCGTCGCTGTAGATCGTCACCTCGTCCATAGGGTGGGCGACCTCAGCGGCGGCGTGGGCGACGCGACAACATCATTGAATTCACTATGGGGCGACGGCGCGTCACTCCGCCAGCGCCGCCAGCATGTCGTCCACGCGAGTGAACTTGACCCGCGGCCGGCCCTGCTCCTTGCCGTGGCTCAACTCCAGCGCATCGAGCCGCCGCCAGTCAGCGTAGGTGACGACGTGCGCCTGCCGCCCGCCGACCAGCGCCTCGGCCGCGGCCGCCGTCGCCTGTGTTGGCGCGAGCACGCGCCCGGCGCGAGCATCGGCGAGCATATTCTCCACCGTCTCGGCGGCGTCGGGCTTGTTCGTGCCGATGACGCCCGTCGGGCCGCGCTTGATCCAGCCGGCGGTGTACTGGCCCAGCAGCGGCTCCTGCGTGGCCGGGTCGAGCACGCGCCCCCCGGCGTTGGGAATGACCCCCCAGCTATCATGGAAGGGCACACCCGGCAAAGGCACGCCGCGGTAGCCGATGGAGCGGAAGACGAGGCCGACATCGAGCGTCTCGAAGTGGTCGGTCGCCTTCGGCCGCAGCGAACCGGCGTCGGTGGCGTAGAGCACGTTGCGCACCAGGCGCATCTGCCTGACACGCCCGTTCTCGTCACCGATCAGTTCGACCGGCGACACGAGGAAACGCAGGACCAACCGCTTCGACTTACCCGTTGGCTGGCGGCGCGATAGCTCCTGGATGATCTCGACCTTGCGTAGCTCGGCCCGGTCGGCCCCGGCCAGCGAGGCCTGGCTGAGCGGGTCTAGCTCGGCCTCCTCCGGCAGAACGATGGTGTCACAGTCGGCCAGCTCGCCCAGCTCCTTGGCCTCCGGCGCGGTGAAGGCCGCCTGGGCCGGGCCACGGCGGCCGAGGATGTGGACTTCGCGCACGCGACTCTCGCGGAGCTGCTCCAGGGCGTAGTTGGCGATGTCAGTCTTCAGCAGTTCGTCGGGGGTTCGGCAGAGGATGCGGGCCACGTCGATGGCGACGTTGCCGACGCCCACGACGGCGACGCGCTCCTGGCTCAGGTCGAATTCGCAATCGCGGTAGTCAGGATGGCCGTTATACCAGGCCACGAACTCCGTCGCCGGGTGGCTGCCGATCAGGTCGTCGCCGGGCACGCCCAACGGCCGGTCGGTCTGCGCCCCGGTCGAGTAGAGAATCTGGTGGTAATGATCCTTCAAGTCATCGACGCTGATGTCGCGCCCCAACTCGACGTTGCCGAAGAAGCGGAAGCGCGGGTTGGCGGCGATGCGGTCGAAAGCGGCGGTGACGGACTTGATCTTCTGGTGGTCGGGGGCCACGCCATTGCGCACCAACCCAAACGGCGTCGGCAGCCGGTCGTACAGATCGACCTCGATGACCAGTTCACTTTCCTTGAAGAGGCGCTCGGCGGCATAGAACCCGGCCGGCCCGGCGCCGACAATGGCGACGCGCAGGGGTTGCGCGGCCGATCCTAGTGGGGACATGGGGACTTACTCTCCTTCAGCGATAATGCGCGTTTCCAGCGTCTCGATCTCGCCCTGGTAGGCGTCGCGCTGGGTCTTCAGCACGTCGCCAATTGAGATGATGCCGATCAGCCGGCCGTCATCGACGATGGGCAGATGGCGGAAGCGCTTTTCGAGCATGGTGTGGGCCACGGCCAGCACGTCGTCCTGGGGCATGCCGATGACGACCTCGCGGGTCATCACGTCCGCCACCGGCCGGCCGAAGACGCCTTCGTCGGCGGCGGCTGTGCGCATGACATCCCGCTCGCTCAGGATACCGATCAGGTGACCGCTCTCGTCGGCGACGACGATCGCGCCGATGCGATGGTGTACGAGCAGAGCCACGGCCTCGCGCACACTTTTGTCCGGCGCGATGGTGATGACTCGCCCGCCTTTGGTTGCCAGGATGTTGCGTACTTTCATATGGACTTGCTCCTCTCGAAGTGGTCTCCGCGCCAGGCGTTGCCTAACGTGTAACACAAAAAGGCGCAAAGGGGTAGCCTTTGCGCCGTGTAATAGGGATTAGGGATTAGGGGCTAGGGGCTAGGGGAAGAGCGCTCTTTCCTAGACCCTAGCCCCTAATCCCCAGCCCCTACTTCAGAGTCGTGCAGGCCGGGCAGCTGCCGTCCGGCCGGATCATGGCGTAGCCTGCCTGCGGGTCGCCGGTTGGGTCGAAGTTGGTGAAATCGACGTTGAAGACGATCATCATCCGCACTTTCCCGCCGCTGATGGACAGATCACGCGCCTCGCGCAGCCATTGGGCGTGCTCCTGCACCGACGTACCCGAAGCCCAGGCGAAGTTGGCCGGCAGGCCGCTGAAGCCCTCGCCGGACAGGTAGCCCAGCTCGGTGAAGCACAGTTGGCGCGCCCCACCGAAGGTGTTGTAGTAGAGATCGACCATCGGCTGGTAGTACCAGCTATAGTGCGACCCGGCCGGGTGGCCGGTGGACACCGTGGGCGAGGTGGCGCCGGCGTTGTGATGGATGCCGATGCAGTCGGCGAAGTTGGCCGCCCCGGCGGCGCGCATCCCGGCGATGTAGCGATTGTCGGCCCAGGCGTTCGTGCCGTTGTCGAAGCCGGTGGGCGCGGGCGCGCCGGAGATGACCAGCACATTCGGGTTGGCCGCCTTAATGGCCTGATAGGCCGGCGCGAGCATGTTGTTCACGTAGGACGCCGGGTCGATCTGCCCGGCCGGCCACTCAAAGTCGATGTTCTGCTCGTTCCAGACCTCGATGGCGTCTGGGCCGAGGGCAGCCAGATCGCGCATGAACTGGGTCAGCGCGCCAAAGTCGAGGCTGTTGGCCGCCGGGTAGGGCGTCTCGCCGGTGACGGAGATGAGCACCTTGAAGCCGGCATTCTTGGCCGACTGAATGAGGGCGGCCACGTCAGAAGTGCTGTCGCCGGGCGACCACTTGTACTGGAACTTGACCCAGGTCATGCCCGCGTCCCTCATGGCCTGCTGGTTGGCGAAGGTCTGCGTCTGCCCGCCGAAGGCGAAGCCGCTGGGCGGCTGCGGTGTCGCTCCGGGCACGGTCGGCGCGACCGTGGGGACGACGGGCGGCACGGGGCCGGTGCCGGGAATGACCAACACCTGACCGACGAAAATCAGGTTAGGATTGACGATGTTGTTGGCCTGCGCCAACGCCTGCACCGTCGTGCCAAAGCGCGCGGCAATGCGCGTCAGTGTGTCACCCGGCTGGACAACGTAGGTCGTCGTCGGCGACGACGTGGGCGTCGGCTGTGGCGGCTGCGGCGTGGCCGTCGGCCCGGGGGGCTGCGCCGTGGGCGGTATGGCCGTCGGCCCGACGGGAATCTCCAGCACCTGGCCAACGTAGATCAAGTTAGGGTTGGGGATGTTGTTGGCCTGGACGATAGCCTCAACCGACGTGCCAAACTGGCGTGAAATGCGCCAGAGGGTGTCGCCCCACTGGACGACGTAAGTAGCCGCCGAGACAACAGCGACGGTAACGAGCATCAACGCGATGACCGCAACGACGGCGACGAGCCGCGACCTTTTCATGGCTTCACTCCTTCGCTAACTCTCAAGGTCTTTGAGAGACATTATAGACATAACATTACATAACCGCAAGCCTTTTTTACATAACTCGCCTGCGGCGCATGCGCCACATGCATCATGCCCGATTTGCTGATAGCATAGCTATGAAGCGAGCGTGAATTCCTTCCACAGGTGAGACCCTATGACGATTGGCGATAGTGTGGCGGAGCGCCGTCAGCGATTAGATGGCCTTCAGTTTCACGAGTCGGTGCTGACGACCATCGGCAACACGCCCCTGGTGCGGCTGAACGCCGTCGCCGGCGGCGCGGACGCGCTGGTGTTGGCCAAGCTGGAGTACTTCAACCCCGGCGGCTCGGTCAAGGATCGCATCGGCTGGCCCATCATCGAAGACGCCGAGCGTGACGGCCGCCTGCGCCCCGGCGGCACTATCGTCGAGGCCACCTCCGGCAACACCGGCGTCGGTCTGGCCATCGCCGCGGCGCTGAAGGGCTACCGCTGTATCTTCGTCATGCCCGACAAGATGTCGCAGGAGAAAATCCTGCTGCTGCGAGCCTTCGGCGCGCGCGTCGTTGTCACACCCACGGCCGTCGAACCCGACGACCCACGCAGCTACTACTCCGTCGCCCGCCGCCTCGTCGAGGAAACGCCCAACGCCATCCTGGCCAACCAGTATCACAACCCGGTCAACCCCCAGGCCCACTACGACATGACCGGTCCGGAGATTTGGGCGCAGACCGGTGGGCGCGTCACCCACTTCGTCGCCGGCATGGGCACGGGCGGGACTATCACCGGCGTCGGCCGCTACCTGAAGGAGCGCAACCCGGCCGTGCAGGTCATCGGCGTCGATCCGGTCGGCTCCATCCTCTACGAACTGCACCGCTCCGGCCAGACCACGCCGGCCGAGGGCTACAAGGTTGAGGGCATCGGCGAGGACTTCCTGCCGACGACGACAGATCTGAGCATCATCGACGAGATCATGCAGGTCAACGACCGCGAGAGCCTGCTGATGACCCGCCGGCTGGTGCGCGAGGAGGGGATTTTCGGCGGCGGCTCGTGCGGCGCGGCCGTGGCCGGCGCGCTGAAGTACGTCCAGCAGCACCGGCTCGGCCCGGAGGCCGTCGTCGTGATCATCCTACCCGACTCCGGCTCGCGCTACCTCAGCAAGGTCTTCGACGACGACTGGATGCGCGAGAACGGCTTCCTCGACCAGGTCTGGAGCGACTTCCGCGCCGGCGACATCCAGGCGCGCAAGGGCAGCGGCCACATCTACACCGCCCGCCACGACGACCGCATCCGCGACGTGGTGACCCTCATGAAGGAACACAACATCTCGCAGCTGCCTGTTGTAGACGACGACGGCCGCCTGCGCGGGCTGGTCAGCGAGATCGACCTGCTCAACCACATGCTCCAGGCCGACCACGTCCACCAGGCCGACGAGACTATCGCCGAGATGATCGACGCCGATGTGCCCGTTGTTGGGCCGAACGCACGCCTGGAGACGCTCATGAGCCTGATCAGCAACCACCCGGCCGTGGTCATCGTCGCCGACGACCGCGTCGCCGGCATCCTGACCAAGATCGACATCCTCGACTTCCTGTCGTCGCAGATGAGGTAGCCATGGACGCCGCGCACGAACAGATTCACGAGACCGCCGCCCGGCTGCGCCAGAACATCCAGCGCGTCATCGTCGGCAAGGACGACGTCATCGACCTGGCCCTCATCGCCATGCTCTGCGAGGGGCATCTGCTGTTGGAGGACGTGCCCGGCACGGGCAAGACGACGCTGGCCAAGACCATCGCCGCCTCGTTGGGCTGCTCCTTCCGCCGCGTCCAGTTCACGCCCGACCTGCTGCCGTCGGACCTGACCGGCATTTACTACTTCAACCAGCGCACGTCGGAATTCGAGTTCCGCCCCGGCCCGGTCATGGCTCAGATCGTGCTGGCCGATGAGATCAACCGGGCCACGCCGCGCACCCAGTCGGCCCTACTGGAGGCAATGCAGGAGCGGCAGGTAACGGTTGACATTGCCACCCACGCCCTGCCGCGGCCGTTCATGGTCATGGCCACGCAGAACCCCATCGAACTGGAGGGCACCTTCCCCCTGCCGGAGGCGCAGCTCGACCGCTTCCTGATGAAAGTCGCCTTGGGCTATCCCGACGCCGCCGGCGAGAGCGCCATGCTGGTGCGCTTCGAGCGCGAGGACCCGCTGGACACACTGGCCAGCGTCGTCGGCCCAGACGACATCCTGGCCATGCAGGCCGGCGTGCGCCGCGTGCGCGTCGAGGAGTCAGTGCGCCACTACGTCGTCGCCGTCTGCCGGGCCACGCGCGCCCACGACGACATCCTGCTGGGGGCCAGCCCGCGGGCGACGATGGCCCTGCACCGGGTCTGCCAGGCGCGCGCGGCCATCGCCGGACGCGACTTCGTCATCCCCGACGACGTCAAGGCTATGTCCGCCCCGGTGCTGACCCACCGCCTCGTCGTCAACCCACAGACCCGGCTGCGCGGGCGCACCCCTGAGGATGTCGTCCGCGAGGTTGTCGCCACCGTGTCCGTGCCCGTCGAGAGCGTCTAGCGCCGCCATGCCCCAGAGCCTAGACGACCTGCACCTCGTCAGCCGCGAGACCCAGCGCGAGACCATGCGCCGGGCGCAGCAAGAGCTGATGCTGGCCGCCTTCGGCGGCAAGGTCGCCGGTGTGGGCAACGCGGCCCGCGCCCGTGGCCTGGTCGTGCGCGAGCGCGAGAACAGCATCTTCAGCGACGCCTGGCTGCCGCTGGCGCTTCTCTTCATCGTCATCGGCCTGCTGGCCGGGCGCAACGCGGGCCTCATCGCCCTGGGGCTGGTGTTGCTGCTCATCGTCGGCGTCAGCACGCTCTGGAAGAACCTGTCACTGCTGGGCGTCAGCTATGAGCGCAGCTTCGACCGGACGCGCGTCTTTCCCGGCGAGCCGGTGGTCATGACTGTCACCATCCAGAACGACAAGCTGCTGCCGCTGACGTGGCTGCGCTTTCGCGACAGCCTGCCCGTAGCCCCGGCGGGCGACGTGCCCTCGCCGGCTGGCGAGTTTGCCGGTAGCTACCAATTGCAGAGCGTCTTCTCCATGCAGAGCCACGAGCGCGTCGAACGGGCGCTGACGCTGCGCTTTCCCAGGCGCGGCTACTACAAGATCGGCCCTGTCAGCTACGAGTCGGGCGACATCTTCACCCTCTTCACGCTGGAGCGCGAGCACCGCTACATCGACACGCTGGTCGTCTACCCGCAGATCTGGCCGCTGGAAGAACTGGGTTTGCCGCCCAAGGAGCCGTTCGGCGAGTTGCGCGTGCGCCAGAGCCTCTTCACCGACCCCATCCGCACCCGCGGCATCCGCGACTATCAGCCCCAAGACCGCTTCCGCGATGTCCACTGGAAGGCCACCGCCCGGCGCGGCCACTTGCAGACCAAGGTCTATGACCCCTCCACGGGCATGACCATGGTCGTCTTCCTGAACGTGGCCACCTTCGCCCGCCACTGGATGGGCTTCGATCCCGACCTGCTGGAGCGGGCCGTCAGCGTCGCCGCGTCGATCGCCAACTACGGCGTTCAGCAGGGCTGGGGCGTGGGCCTCTACGCCAACGGCGCGGTGCCCAACTCCGACCAGCCCATCCGCGTGCCGCCCGGCCGCGCGCCCGACCAACTGAGCAACGTCCTGGAGGCGCTGGCGGCGGTGACGGAGTTCGCCACGGGGGCCATCGACATGATGCTGCTGCGCGCCAGTCCGCAACTGCCTTGGGCGGCGACGCTGGTGCTGGTGACGGCCGTCGTCACCGACGAAATCCTCCTGGCCCTGGCGCGACTGCACGAAGCCGGCCGGCGCGTCGTGTTGATCAGCCTCAGCGACGAGCCGCCGCCGCGCGTCGCCGGCCTGCGCGGCGAGGGCATCGTCATCTACCATATCCCTTCATCGACCCCGGCCTTCCGCGCCGGCCACCGCAGCGCCACGGCCACCGAGGCCGCCCTCAGCCGCATCCCCACCCCTGAACCGGTGCAACTGGAACTGGAGGCGGTCGAATGAGCAGCGCTCCCGCGGTCGCCCGCCGCACGCTGGCGGCCCCGGCAGCCACGGCCTGGGGCTACGTGCGCCACGAACTGCTGTTCCTCAGCTTCGCGCTGATGGAGACGGCCCTGCTGACGCCGCTGGTGCTCGTGGTGCTGGGCTGGGCGCGCTACTGGTCGGCCGGGCTGGTGCTGCTGTGGCTGCTGCTGCTCATGCTCTTGCCGCTCAACCTCGCCCGCCTGATGAGCCTGCTGCACGTCAGCCTGCGCCGCCAGCAGCGCGTGCAGATGATCGCCCTGCTACTGGCCGTCTTCTTTAGCTGGCGGCAACTGCTCTATACGCCCGCCGGGCCGCTCGACCTCGGCTGGCTGCGTCAGTTCGCGGCCAACCTGGCCGACAGCGAGAGCCTGGTCTGGGCGCGCGACCTGTCGGTCTTCGTCGTCACGCTGCTGGTGTGGTGGCGGGGCGTGCGCCTGGCCGTCCGCCAGCCGGAGATCGGCAACGCCGGCCTGCGGCTGCGACTGGGTGGCCTCATCTTCGCGCCGCTGCTGGTCTGGTTCAGCGGCCGTTTTCTGAACACCAGCGTCGTCCCCTTCCTGCTGCTCTTCTTCCTGGCGGCGCTGACGGCCGTGGCCCTGGTGCGCGCGGAGAACATCGAGCGGGAGCAGCGCGGCACAGCGGCGACGCTCAATGCGCGCTGGTTCGGCGTCGTGGCCGGGGCGGCCGCGACCATCGTCTTCGCCGGAGGCGCGGTCGCCGCCTTCCTGAGCGGGGATTCGCTCGTCGCCGTGCTGAGCTGGCTGTCGCCACTGTGGCGCGCGCTGCAATTCGGGGCCACCGTCGTCGGCGCGGTGCTGTTCCGGCTGTCCCTGCCCCTCCTGGAACTGCTAGGCGTATTGACGGAGGCCCTCGGCCGCGTCCTGCTGGCCATCATGGGGCAGGTGGCCGCGGGGTTACAGCGGTTGGGCTTTCTGCAGTCGGCCGAGGTGACCGTCACGCCCACGCCGACGCCAGAGGCAGCCGGCCCCCTCGGCGTGCTGGCCGGCAAGGGGTTGACGGTCTTCATCATGCTGGCCGCCGTCGTCGTCATCGGGCTGGCGCTGGCCCGCGTCTACCAGCGCTCGGTTGTGGCCGCGCGCGCCT
>ERZ724513.1632-NODE-1632-length-11303-cov-6.241376_pt1 | contig 11303 bp, 10 predicted proteins | sample MGYA00376046_ERZ724513 | MGnify/ENA primary metagenome ERZ724513 (study PRJEB28724, sample SAMN07190883) | activated sludge metagenome | isolation source: activated sludge of sewage treatment plant in Hong Hong | place: Hong Kong | collected 2016-03-17 ... | reverse complement strand
ACTCGCACGAGCGCCGGCCGGTCACCGGATCGATCGTACACGAGCCACCGTCGAGCACCGGGTTCTCGGTGTTGACCGCGACCGCCGTGTCGCCATCGATGTCGACCTGCGTCGTCTTCTCGTCCTTCTCCACGAGGATGCCGCCGCGCTTGCCGTCCTTGCGGAACGTGGTGCACCCCTTCGCGCCACCCTCCCACGCGCGCATGTACACCTGCTTGAAGTCGTCCCACGGGACCGACCCGTCGACGTTGCAGGTCTTCGAGACGGCCGAGTCGACGTGGCGAGCGGCCATGCAGAGCACGTCCACGTGCTCTTGCACCGTCACGTCCGCGGTGCGCTTCCCCTTGACGCCGTGCTCGCGGTACGCCCAGTCCTTCACGGTCTCGACGCGCGGCCCGCTGAACTCGATGACGGTGCGGTCGAACTCGTAGGCGAACGGGGGCTCGATCGAGGAGCTGACGTTGTCGGCACACAGCGAGATCGTGCCGGTGGGTGCGATGCTCGTGAGGTGGCTGTTCCGGATGCCGTAGCGCCGGATGCGGTCCTGCACGTCCTTGTCGAGCGTCTTGATGAAGGCGCTCTCGCAGTACCGGTCAGCGTCGAACAGCGGGAACGGGCCCTTCTCGATCGCCAGCTCGACCGAGGCGAGGTAGGCGTTGCGCGCGAGCCTGTGCAGGACCTCCCGCTCGAAGGCCAGGAAGGAGAGCGACCCGTACGGCTTGCCGAGGCACTCGGCAGCATTGGCGAGGCCGGTGATGCCGAGCCCCATGCGGCGCTTGGCCTTGGCCTCCACTTCCTGCTGCGGCAGCGGGTACAGCGACACGTCGATGACGTTGTCCATCGCTCGGACGACGTGCGGGATGTCAGCCTCGAACCGGGTCCAGTCGAAGTACAGCGCCCCCGAGCTGTCCCGGCGAAGGTAGCGCGTCAGGTTGAAGGAGCCCAGGAGACACGCCCCATGCGGCGGCAGGTTCTGCTCACCGCACGGATTGGTCGCGGCGATGGTCTCGCAGTACCACAGGTTGTTCATCCTGTTCATGGTGTCGATGAACAGGACGCCCGGCTCTGCCCAGTCCCAGGTGGACCGCATGATCGAGTCCCACAGCGCGCGGGCCTCGATGGTCCTGTAGACCTTGCCGCCGAAGCGCAGGTCGAAGGGGCGATCGAGGGCCACCGCTTGCATGAACTCGTCAGTGGCGGCGACCGAGATGTTGAAGCCGCGCAGCCGCGTCTCGTTCTGCTTGGCGTGCACGAACTCCTCGATGTCGGGGTGGTCGACCCGCAGCACGCCCATCTGGGCGCCCCGCCGGTGACCGGAGCTCGAGGTGCACCGGCACACGGCGTCGAAGATCTCCATGAACGAGACCGGACCGCTCGACTGCGACATCAGCTTGGTGATCAGCGCCCCACGCGGGCGGAGGGTCGAGAAGTCGTACCCGATGCCGCCACCCATGCGCATCGTCGCGGCCGCCTCCGTCGCGCGGCGCATGATGCTGTCGTCACCCTCGACGAACGAGTCACCGATGGTGCCGGACACGTAGCAGTTGAACGCCGTCACGTGCTTGCTCGTGCCGACCGCCGCCTGGATGCGTCCCGCCGGCAGGTACCGCATGTCCAGGGTGCAATCGCGGAACGCATGGAAGTGCGCCGGATTGTCGCTGAGGGGGCCGGCGATTCGATTCATCGCTTCGCGGAAGGGCTCGCCTGGGAGCCGGTACTTCATCGCGTGGAGCTCGTCGGAGTAGGGAACCTTTGGGCCGTAGTGCACGGTGGCCTCGTCGTACTGGTTGGACATAGAAGAGACAGGATGAGAGGCGCCAACGCCCGCCAGGAGCGGGCGTGGTAGGAGCTCCCGGTTTGACGGGAGAGGAGCTACAGAACGAGGTTGATGCCGGGAGCGATGTGGACCCTCGCCCACAGGGCCGGGCTCACGCCGCGGAGTGTCTCGATCCCGACAAGCCCCTGCATGAGGCTCTTGGCACGATCGCTCGCGGCTTGCTGGCCCGCGCGGTCGGAGGCTGCGGCTGCGGCAAACCACGCTTCGTGGGCCCGGCTGAGAGCCCGCAGCGTCTCGCGTAGTTCGCCCTGCACGTCGCTTGAGTCGAGTGCGAGGTCCACCGCACCATGCTGGTAGCCGACACGCAGCGACGCGGAGACGAACACACCCGGCTGCCCCGAGCGCGCGGTCCAGTAGCCGAGGTTGTAGGCGAACACGTCGAGCACTACTCAGCCTCCACAGCCGAATCGGCGGCAGCGTCCTTCTTCGACTTCTTGCCCGGCCCCTTGAGGCCGTACTGCCTGACGCTCTCGCGGACCTTGCCCTCGAGCTCCGCCATCAGCTCCGGCTTATCACGGAGCAGTGCCTTGGCTGCGGGCCGACCCTGCGCCAGGGTCTTCTCGCCGTAGTACAGCCACGCGCCCTTCGCCTTCAGGATGCCGTGGTCGACGCAGAGGTCGATGACCTCGCCGCCCCGGTCGATGCCCTCCCCCTTCATCACGTCGTACTCGACCTCGATGAAGGGTGCCGCGACCTTGTTCTTGATCACGTTCGCCTTGACGCGGTTGCCGACCTTCTCCTCGCCGGCCTTGATCTGGCCGATGTTGGTGAGCTGGACGCGCATCGACGTGTAGAACTTGAGCGCGTTGCCGCCGGTCGTGGTCCACGGCGACCCGTGGCCTGCGTTGATCTTCATGCGCTGCTGGTTGATGAAGATGACCGTGACGCCCGACTGCGCAGCGGAGGGGGTGAGCTTGCGCAGCGCCTTGCCCATCATGCGCGCGACGAGGGCGACCTGACTGTCGGCCACCTCTCCCTCGAGCTCCGCCTTCGGGACGAGCGCCGCGACGCTGTCGACGATGATCAGGGACAGCATGCCGGACAGGTCAGCGGGGCGCTTCTCGGCGGCCGCGGCGGCCTCGAGCACCTGCTTCTCGGCGAGGGTCGCCTCGCAGAGGTTGCACGTCACGTCGAGGGCCTCTTCAGCGGTCGACGGCTGCATCACGTACAGGTTGTCGGTGTCGACACCGAGGTGCGCTGCGTACTTGGTGTCGAGGGCGTGCTCCGCGTCGATGAACGCGACGCACCCGCCCGCGCGCTGCTCCGCGGCGATCGTGTGCAGTAGCAGGGTCGTCTTCCCCACGGCTTCCTGGCCGTAGATCTCGACGACGCGGCCACGAGCCCAGCCCCCCACACCGAGTGCCATGTCCAGGCCGAGAGACCCGGTCGTCATGGACGCGACCTCTTGCAGGGGCTTGTCGCCGAGCCGACGCAGACCTTCGCCGCCCTCCTTCGTGGCGCGAGCGACGATGCGGGACATGACATTCTCGGTGGCGGCAGCTTTGGCGCGAGACATGGGGTTCCTAGTCGGTTGAGGGCTTGCGGGGACGCGAGAGCATGTACTTGCCACCCGCAGTCACGTAGGGTTCACGGTCGACGAACGCACGCTGGGCTGCTTCTCGACGCTCTGGTGAACACTTCTCGCAGTACGAGGTATTCGCGTCGACGCCCTCTGGTGGAAGCCACGGCCGTTTGCAGAACCTACAGGTTGGCAACACGAGCATTGAGCTAATGGGCGCAGCCCTCCCACGAGGTGCCTGCGCGCGCAGGTCAGAACGGGATGTCCTCGCCGTCCTCCGCGCCCCCCTCCGTCTCCTCGCCCTCGGCGTCGATCGACGTGTCGTGGGCCGCGTGCTCCGCGGTGCGCTCCGGAAGCGCCGGCTGCTCCGTCGGGCCCATGAGCGCCTCCATGATCTCCTTCTCGCTCATCAGCTTCGCCATCTGATTGAGGTCGGTCATGCTCTTGATCGTCTCAATCAGCTTGGCGCGGTCGGGGATGGCCGGCGTGCCGTGCGAGCGGCCGACGACCTCGACCTTGTACTTGGTGTTCTTCTTCTCGCCGGTCTTCTCGATGCGGATGTCGAAGCCGAGCGTCGGGTGCGTCATGTCGACGAACGCGTCGTCGGACCACTCCGGCTTGATGTCTTCGTACTCGGCGAGCACGTCGGGGTGCTTGCAGAGCGCCAGGACCTCCTCGTACACGGTGCGCGGCAGCCGGAGCACGCCGATCTCCTCGTCACCCTCCGGCTTGCGCTTGAGGGCGTTGACGAAGACGGTGAGCTTCGCGCTCATGTCCTTGGCGAGCTGCTTGTCCGCCTCGACCTCGCTGTTGCGGAGCTCGTCGCACTTGGCGCAGATCGGGCAGTGCTTGCCGGCCATCTTCTGCGGGCAGTTGACGCTGAAGTCCTTGCCGCCCGGGATCTTGACGTAGTGCTGGTAGACCTCGGCGAAGGGGCTCGCGGCGCCCTTGCGTGCCGGCAGAAGGCGGATGATGTGCCGACCCGCGGCGAGCTTGAGGTAGTTCGTCTTCTTCAGCGCTGCGGCCTGCTCCTCCGCGCGCTTCTTGCTGAAGCCGTCGACGAGGCCGGAAAGCTCGTCATCCATCTCGATACGGACCTTGGTCGTGCGTGCCATAGTGATACGTTCCAGTTGTTGCGTAGAGCCCCGATGGGGCGGTTAGTGCGACGAGAGCTTGACTTCTGCTCTGTACGTTGCGGCGAGGTTCTGAAGTGCTGTCTCTTTCGAGCGTAGAGCGTCGAACCGCGCTTGCGCGTCGGCCTTCGCGGCGCTCGCGTCGTCATACTTCGCGCGAGCGTCCAACCATTGTGCGTCTGCCCGGACCGCCGCGTCAATCCGGCCCTCTGTGACCCGACCCTCTACCGCCGGGTCATCCTCGAGCTCGCGGCGCTTGGCGCCGTAGAGGCGCGCGGCGGTGTGCTCGTATTCCCGCTTTGCGGCGAGAAGGTCGCGTGTTGCCTGCGCGAGTCGGCGCCCGTAGGTGGCGATCAGGCCCGGCAGACGGATGAAGTCCTGCGAGTAGCGCTCGTCGTCGGTGTGCACCGAAACGGCCTCGTAGAACTCATCGAAGTCGTCAGCCACGGTCGACAGGGTCTCGTCGGAGTCATCGAAGGTACTCATGCGGTCTCCTTGCGTTGTGGCAGCCGGGCGAGGTATGCCGCCTGCCCCTTGCGGCACCACGCCACCCAGTGCTGCGCGTCGAGCAGCGCACGACGCACCTCGCCCCACAGGGCCAGGTCGCGGAAGGTGTCGCCCGATACGACAACGATGCGCCTCGGCGGACGTGCGCAGGTGAGGTAGGCTGCGAAGCAGTCGAGGCGCAGGTTCTCACCAGCATCGACGATGACACAGTCGAAGTTGTGCCCCACGAGGTGCGCGGTGCTCCACCCGCTGAAGACCACCGTTGCACCGTTGGTGAGTACGGCCTCAAGGTGCTTGGTCCGGCGAGCCCTTCGGTGGGGCAAGCAGTGCGCGTCGAGGGCGATCGCAGCGGCACGAGTCGTTCTGCCGACGTAGAGTGTCGAGCCGTAGGCGAGGTCCAGCGCAGCGGTTGTGCGCCCGCTCTGCCGCGCACCGAACACACGTACTAGCTGTGTGCTGGGTTGTCTCATCGAGTCTCCTCTCACGCTGCCGCGGCTGTCTGCAGCCGCTCGACGATGGCGGCCACGGCCGCGTTGAATCCAGCGGGCCCCACCTGCTCACCTGGGTGGGTGTGCCACCCCGTCTTCTCGCCGTTCGGGTGCGTCATGCGCACGCGCGGCCCCAGCTTGACCTCGAGCTTGTACCCCTTGGGGAGACCGAAGAATGCTGCAAGCCACACCTCCATCTTATCGAGCTCGCCCCACGACGGTCCGGCCTCAGCGTCAACGACGATCGGCACGTCACCCCAACCCATCGACTCCATGGTGTGCTTCATGAAGGCCGTGAGCCACGGGGCGAAGTCGCGGCGGCACTCGGCGATGGCTGAGTCGTGGACAGACATGATCAGGCGCGCCGGCCAGGAGTTCAAGAGAATCGCGGCGACGATCTCGATCAGCGCCATCAGCATGAAATCGCTGGCGCTGCCCTGCACAGGCGTGTTCACCGACGCGTTGCGAGCCTTGCTTCCGGCGGCCGTGAGAATCTCACGCCCGTTCTCGAAGCTCACCGGGTCAGCGATGTCGAACAGCGGGCGACGGCGAGCGGGCTGCCCCTTCCAATACGTCAGGCAGCGGCCCCACTTCTTCGCGTAGGCGTGCATGGCGTCGTACCACCGGTGCAGCAGTGGGAACCCGCCGAAGATCGCGGCGCGCAGGCGGGCCGCCTCAGCGACGGTGCACCCGAGACGGCGCGCAAGCCCGGCGTCCGTCATGCCGTAGAGCAGGCCGAACACCACTTCCTTGACCTTCGAGCGGTGGTCTTCGGTCACGTCCTCCGCTCGAATGCCCCACGCCACAGGTGCCACGAGACGAGCGGTCGAGCGGTGGTAGTCCTGCCCGCTCTTGAAGATCTCCGCCATCTTCGGGTCGGCGCAGAGCAGTGCCGCCACACGCAGCTCGAGCTGCGAGAAGTCGAGTTGCAGCATGACCCAATCCGGCTCGGCCGGCTTGAACATGCTCTTGATCATCTTGCCCTCTGCCTTCAGTCCCTTCTTGCCGTTGGGCAGGGTCTGAAGGTTCGGGTCGCTCGACGAGATGCGGCCCGTCTTCGTGCCGTCAGGGTTCAGCCGCGCGTGTACACGACCAGCGATGATGGTGCGCCTGAACTTGTCGACGTACGTGCCCTTGAGCTTGTCGAGCTGACGCCACTCGAGCAGCAGCGGGACGAACGGGTGCTTGTCCGCCAGACGCTGCAGCACCGACGCCTCCACGCTCGGCCCGTCGGTCTTCTTCGCCTTGATGGGCTGGTACACCGGAAGCTTCAACTCGTCGTACAGGTACGCCGCAACCTCCTCGTTGCTCCCCGGCCGCAGCCCCGGCTTGAACTTGTGGATTTCGGCGAGCTTCTCCGCCAGGCGCTGCGTCAGGAACGCGTCCGTCTTCTCCAGCGCGTCCATGGCGACGGGCATGCCCCACGACTCGATCTGGGTGAGCGTCGGGGTGAGATGCCGAATGAGCCGCTCGTAGTGCTCGTACAGGTCGGTCGTCACGCGGCCGGGGTGCTTCACCTTGAGCAGTTCGTCCCAGGCGAGCGAGAACACGCGAGCTGTGGAGATGCTGTCGAGCGCGTTGTAGCGGTACAGCACGTCCGGCGCCATGGCGGCGACGAGCCCGTAGGCAAAAGCGTCGACATCCTGCTCCGGACGCAGGCACGCCTGACGCAGCACCTCTACGTCCGGACAATCCGGAGGTGGCTTGGCGCTGCCCTTGCGCTTCCCCTTCTTCTCGGGCGGCGGCGCGTTGATGCCGATGCGCTCGATCGTCAGCTTGCCCTGCTTGATCTTCGAGCGCGTGCCGGAGATGAGCGCCTTCGCCGTCTTCAGCACACCCTGCAGCTCGAGCTTGTGGCCGCCCATCCCGACCAGCTCCGCGAGCGTCGCAAGGTCACCGCGAGCGTCAGAGAACAGAGCTCGACGGATGAGCAGGGTGTCCTCGATGCGCCCAAGGACTCTGACCTTGTAGCGCCACGCGATCGCCTTGCAGTCGAACTTGACGTTCTGCCCGACCTTGTAGACCGACGGGTCCTCGAACAACCCCTTGTAGATCTCGAAGACCGCCGGGTTCTCGAGTGCCTTCTCCGGCCACACCCACGCGACATCACGCCCGATCGGGACCGTCGCGGTGCACAGCACGCGCCAGTACGTGTCGAAGATGACGCCGCACGTCTCCACGTCGAACGCGAACCCGCCAGCGCTTCGACACGCTGCAGCGGCGGCCTCAGCGTCCTCACGCGACTCGACCACACGGCAGAACTCGTCGAGCGGGGGGCGCGGCAGCGTGCTCAGGTCGACCGTCACCGCCCACTTCAGGTCGTGGTAGAAGCGGTCGCGGTAGAAGCGGTTGCGGTGGCGCTTCGGGTGCGGCAGCCAGAAGACGGGTGTTCCGTCGCCGAGCCACGCGACTCCCCTGCGCGCCGCGTACGCGTCCACCGTGCGACCGAGCACCACCCAAGCCGCGAGCGGCCCCATCAGGATGATGCGCGTCGGCTTCACCACGTCGAGCGTGCGCTTCATGTACGGAGCGCACTCAGTGACTGCCTTCTCCAGCCCCTTCTTGTCGGGGAGCACGGACGGCAGCGAGCAACGGATCGCCGAGTCGAACGCGACGGGGCCCTTGTACCCAACCTCCTCGAGCTGCGTCTGAATCTCGCGGCGTAGGTCTCCCACGATGGGCTTGCCCGACCGGTCAGCTTCATCGCTGGGGCTGTCGACCACGATGAGCAACCCGCCCGGCTCTCCCGCGTGAGGCATGCACACCGAGTCGACGCCGAAGTACAGCGGGCAGCGCTGGCACCCGTCGTCGTGCACCAGCGGCTCGAGGCCCTCGACGGGCATCCGGTAGTTGTCGGGATAGATCGGGAGCTTCCGCATCAGACCTCGACCTCCGCGTCGATGGAGCGCGCGGCTGCTTCCGTGAGCTCGGTTGGGTTCATCTCGTCGGGGTCCTTCTTTGGTGGCAGACGCACGAAGCCGGCCGGGTGTCCGTGAAGGCGCATCCAGAGCGTCAGCGCGCGAGCCTCTCGCCACGCATCCCCGTCTAGTACGAAACAGACGGGTCGCGGCGCACGTAGAAGCATTGTGAGCTGATCGTGTGAAGCCTTCCCGAGGAAGGCGACCGCGTGAGGCAGGTAGGGGAAGGTGTCGAACACACCCTCCTCTGCGAGGACTGGACGGTCGTTCGGCTCCCGCAGAGCGACCTCGTTGTAGAGACAGCGCCCGCGGTTGGGCCACGGTGGGTACAGGTACTTGCGGAACTCTCCGCCCTCCGCCTCGGTGAGCTGTTGGGCCCGCTTCAGCGCCTTGCCGCTCAGCCACACGCGCGTGACGTACCCGAGCCAGTGCTTTCCGGACGTGTCCAGCACTGGCATCACGACACGTCCTGCGTACTTCCCCGTGGCGCACGCTCCAAGCCCGGTGCGCTCGATGAGATCGGGAGTCACTCCGCGCGACGCGAGGTAGGCACGGGCTGGCGCCAGAGCGATCGACCTCTGCCCGTCGGACGACGAGAGGGGTACGAACCCTTCGGGAGGCTCCATGAAGTCCGGCGTGCTGTCCCCTTGAGGTGCCTCGCCGGCGCCCTCGCCAAGGAACCCGAAGGCCCCGCACCGGAAGCAGTGCCACTTGCCCGAGTCGTGTACGCCGAACGACTGGCGACGATCCTCCGAAGGCTCGCCGTAGTACACGCAGAGCGGGCAGTTCGTGCGCCGCCACCCGTTGCCCGACGGCTGTGCGTCCATCATGGCCTCGAGAACGAGACCATCAACGTCACTGCGTCGCAGTTTCATGCAGCCTCGAGCTCCGACTCGCCCGGGATCGGGGCCATGCGTCCGCGGCCGAAGTCGATCGGCAGGGGCCCGATCAGCATATCGCTCTTGCCCAAGCGGTGCTTGGCGACGAAATACTTGATCTCGCCCTTCTCCTTGTCGACGTTCAGCGTGATGACGAGGTCGGCGATACGGACCTTGTGCGTGCTGTCTGCCGCGTCGTAGAGCCCCAGAATGCGCCCCACGTCGGTCTTCTGGCGCGCCTTCGCCTGCGAGGCCGTCCACAGCGGGAACCGGTTGCGCTCGCGTGCCAGCTCGCGGAGCGCCTGGTACACGTGCTTCATTGCCTCGTACTCGCTCTTGCACGCCTTCGTCGGGCTCATCTGGTCCGCGTAGTCGACGAGCAAGAGGTCGAGCTCGAGCTTCATCTGGTCCTGAAGGCGTTGCGACCAGTCCTTGAGCTCGACGACGGTGGAGCCGGCCGGCATCTCGTGGCACGCGAAGAGACCGATCTCGCCAGCCTCTTGCATCTCCGCCACGCGTCGCTGTACACGCTCGTTGCCCGCGATGATCTCGTTGATGGGGAAGCCGGTGAGGTTGGCGATGACGCGCGCGTGCCAGTACGCCGGATTGACCTCACCGTAGGTCACGCACCCCACGAACTTGCGCTGACGAAGAGCACCAGAGCCGATGTGCGCGAGCCCCATCGACTTCCCGTCGCCGGCACCGCCAATGAGCACGTTGAGTGTGCCGGGCGTCACGCCTCCGCCGATCAGCGTGTCGATCTCGACGATGCTCGTACGCAGACGAGGAAGGTCGCGCATGGCCTGCATGGCGGCGAAAGCCTCACCACCGAGCAGGAGACCGATCGACATGTCGACTCGACCGACCGACGTTGCCTGGTCGAGCAGTTCGCGCACCTTGACGACATCGACCTCACCCTTCGCGGCCGTCTCGGTGCCGGTGATGAGGGCCTGCATCGCCAGGCGGTTCTGCAGCAGAGGGGTCAGCTCGGTGACGATGGCCTCTTCGTCAAGCGTGACCGACTGCATGCGGTCGAAGAACGCCTGTGCGAGCAGGTAGTCGTCGTGTGTGTACGCACCTGCGTCGACGAGGTTCCGCAGCCGCTGCATCACGATCGCGGAGTTCGCCGGGCCCTTGCCGGTGTCCTTGTAGACCGCGGCGCACGCACGCATGATCGAGATGCACGCGTCGTTGCCCAGCGCCTCGGGCTGCAGCCGGAAGCCGATGCGGCCGAAGAAGCCTGGGCGGGTCGATGAGAGGAGAACGACCGCGCGCTCGAAGTCGGGGTCGAGATTGTAGGGGCGAACGCTAGACGCCATTGGCCTCCACGCTCTCAGCGCGCTCAATCAACTCGCCGGCCAGAATGCTGTCAGTGTCGAGGGTACGCAGACCGCGGCATGGGCCCGGTCCTGAGAGCAGCCACAGGTCATCCTGCCCACGTCCTACGACTCGCCACGTGCTCTCACCGAGGCGCCATACGTCAAGCAGGCGCACCACCATGTTGTTCCACCGAGTCTTCACCACAGCCACTCTCCTCGCGCTGCGAGCACGTCGTAGTGGTTCTGCCGCTCCCGTGCTTCGCTCTCGGCGCGCTGGATGAGGGTCGAGAGCAGGTCACCGGGGAAGCGCAACTGGTACAGGGCTCGAGCCTTCTCCACCGTCAGATCAGAGACGGAGTCGAGATCGCTCTGAAGCCCGCTCCACAACTGCATGAGGATGTCGCGCGAGCTCGTCGTGATGACCTTGCCTCTCCAGCCCCACGTGGAGAACTCCCGCCGGAACCAGCCGCGCCGCTGCTTGTCGGCGAGCCACTTCTCGGACATCAGGACGGGCAGCGTCGGCACTTTGAACGGGCCTGACCCCTCGACCGGCTCGTGCATCTCGGTCTGGTCGCCCGGCTTCTTCTTGTGGGCGTGGCGCAGGACCTCGAGCCGGAAGACCGCACACTCAGCCGGCGGTATCTCGTGCTACGTGAACAGGTCGACGAACGAGCGCAGCGTCGGGTATGCCTTCGCCGTCGTGA
>ERZ724513.1628-NODE-1628-length-11319-cov-8.156250_pt1 | contig 11319 bp, 13 predicted proteins | sample MGYA00376046_ERZ724513 | MGnify/ENA primary metagenome ERZ724513 (study PRJEB28724, sample SAMN07190883) | activated sludge metagenome | isolation source: activated sludge of sewage treatment plant in Hong Hong | place: Hong Kong | collected 2016-03-17 ... | reverse complement strand
GCGGACGCGTCCCGGTCCCGCCCTTGCGAGACTGCTCGGCTAGCGCCTCGCCGTGCAGCGAACGCCCGACCACGCCCTGACCGGGGCGCCTCCGCTCCGCTTCACGGTTGCGTTTCGCTGGCGCTGGTCGAGCTTGTCGAGACCTGTCCGACGAGGGGTTTCGACAAGCTCAACCAGCGGGACCGTCGCTGGTCGAGCTCGTCGAGACCGTCCGATGGGGGGCACTCGTTACGCCAGCAGTTTGGCCTTGGCGGCCGCGAACTCGTCGTCGGTCAGCACGCCTGCGGCGCGGAGTTGCGCCAGCTGATCGAGTTGGGCGATCAGGTCGTTGGCCGGAGCGGGAGCCGCCGCGGGCGGTGGCGGCGGGGGAGCGACCGGTGCGGGCTGCGGAGCCTGCTGAACGGGCTGCTGCGCCGCCCGACGCCGGCCGGACTGTGCATTGGTGACGGCGTTGGCGGTGCCGACCACGACGGCGGTGCGGGCGGCCGTGCCGAGCAGACCGGGTCGTCCCATACGACGAAAGCCCATCGTTACTCCTTCGGATCAGTCGTCGCCCGCGAGGGCGGCGACCTCGTTGACAACTTCGGCGGGAAAGCGGGTGACCGAGCGCACGACCGCGTTGGCATCGCCCACGGCGGCGGCGATCTGACGGGCCCAGGTGTTCTCCAACAGCACCACCAGCGTGGTGGTGTCGGGATCGGTCGACTCGGTCAGCTCGATCAGGTCCTCTTCGCCGATCAGCCCTGCCGCGGCCAGTTCGACACCCGTGAGTCCGAGTTCGTCGGCGCAGGCACTCGCTTCGAGCACCTCATGCGTGCCGTCGTGCAGCACCCGCACCACGGCCAGGTCGAGCAGGGTGATGATCCCTGCCTGGGTCACGTCGCGAAGGGTGGTGGTCACCTGTGCCGGTTCGGCCGATCCGGCGAACTCGACCACGTACAGGTCGGCGGGTCCATAGCTCATCGATGCATCTCCTCGTTCGGCTGCAGCCTACCCGCCGGCGACGGTCGGCGAACGGTGAATCGGCGGGGTTCGCCAGACCGCGAGCGCTCGGTTCGTCCCTCGTACTGTAGGGGCATGAGAGGGTGCCGATGCGGGTTCTGATCACCGGCTCTGCGGACGGCCTGGGCCGGCTCGCGGCCGCCCAGCTGATGCGCGAGGGGCACGACGTTGTGGTGCACGTGCGCCGGCTCGATCGGCTCGACGCCGTGGCCGACCTCACCGAGCGGGGCGCGAGGGCGGTGGTCGGCGATCTGGCCGATGTGGGTCAGGTGCGCCACGTCGCCGAGCAGGCGGACGCACTGGGTCGCATGCACGCGGTGATTCACAACGCCGGGGTCTACTCGGGGGCCGCGATCATGCCGGTGAACGTGGTCGCGCCGTACCTGCTGACCGCGCTCATGCAGCGCCCGAACCGGTTGGTCTACCTGAGCAGCGGCATGCACCTCGGCGGCCGCGCGCGCCTCGACGGCATCGACTGGTCGGGGCGGCGTCCGTCGGGCACGTATTCAGACAGCAAGCTGTTCGTGACCGCACTGGCCGCCGCCGTCGCCCGGCTGTGGCCGGACGTGCGCAGCAACAGTGTCGACCCCGGCTGGGTGCCCACCCGCATGGGCGGGCCCGGCGCTCCGGACGACCTGCGCGAGGGCCACCGCACCCAGGAGTGGCTCGCCACCAGCGACGATGCCGAGGCGCTGACCAGCGGTGGCCACTGGCACCACCGGCGGCGCCGGCGCGCGCACCCGTCCGTCACCGACGAGGCGTTTCAGAACGCCCTGCTCGACTCGCTGGCCGCGTTCACCGGCGTGGCCATCGCGGCCGAGTGACCGCGCCGCGGGGGGCATCGGCTGGCGACCGGGGCCGGCCTTCCGACCCGTGATGGACAGCAACTGCGCATGTGCAATAGTTGAACATGTGCAGATGTTGCACTACTCTTGACCCATGGCCGACGAGTGGCGAAACAGCGCCGAGCAGGCGGTGAGCGAGATCCGCGCAGCGATCGACGAATCGCAGGGTGACGCCGAGCAGACCGTCCGCCGGCTCAGCGAGGCGTCCGTTCGGCTGAACGAGGCGTTGAACGAGGCGATGGCGGCGGCCGCGATCTCGGGAGCCAGCATGCGCAGCATCGCCGCCGCGAGCGGCCTCGCGCCCAACAGCATTCCGCCCCGGCTGGGCCGCAGCAGCGCCCTGGCGCCGTACGCCGACCCGTCCGGCACCGTCGGCGCCGAAGGCATCGCCGTCGCCCGCCACCACAACCGCACCCAGGGCACGTCGCCGATGGCGTTCAAGCCCCGCAGAAAGGACTCCGAACAATGACCGACCAGACGCTGACCCACATCGAGTTTCTACTCGACCGCTCCGGTTCGATGGCCTCGATCAAGAGCGACATCGAAGGCGGCTTCAACAGCTTCGTCGCCGACCAGGCGCAGCAACCCGGCACCTGCACGGTGTCGCTCGCGCAGTTCGACAACGTGTACGAGGTCGTCTACACGGGCACCGACGTCCATCGGGTGCCACCGCTCACGCTCGCCCCGCGCGGCAGCACCGCGATGCTCGATGCGATCGGACGCAGCGTCACCGAGCTCGGTGCCCGGCTCGCGGCCCTGCCCGAGGAGCAGCGGCCGGGCACGGTGATCGTCGCGATCATGACCGACGGGCTCGAGAACGCCTCGAAAGAGTGGACCTACCCCGCGATCAAGGCGGTGATCACCGAGCAGGAGTCGACCTACAACTGGCAGTTCCTCTACCTGGGTGCCGATCAGGACGCGATCGAGGTCGGCGGCAAGATGGGCATCGCTCCTGGCCGTTCGCTCACCTACGGCCGCGGCTCGTCGCAGCAGGCGTACGCCGCCACGTCGGCCGTGGTGGGCGCCATGCGCACCATGGCGGCCGAGGGAGCCAGTCCAGCCGCGGTGCGGTCGGCAGGCTTCAGCGAGCACGACCGCGAGTCCGCCGGCTGAGGTGTTGTGCAGCCCAGCCCTCGTGAAATGACGACCGGTTTGGCACCCGTGCTCGCTCGGTGAGCGGCAATGGGCGCGAAATCGGTCGTCATTTCACGAGCTCAGCCACGACGGCGCCGCGCGGACGACCCCTTCTGCGACTTCCTGCCCTGAGCGGCGGGGCGGGTGCGGGTCGGGCGGGATTCGTCCGTCGATCGGGTGCGGTCTTGCTGCGTGCGCGAACTGTTCACCGTGCGTCCGCGCACGACACCGATGAACTCGTCGATCAGCGGGTGCGGGTCATCGATGCGCCAGGCCAGCCCGATCGTGGTGCCCTCGGCGTCGGTGACGGGCCGGTAGGTGAGGTCGCGGCGGCTGCCGGTGCGGGCCACCGACATGGGTACCCGCAGTACGGCGATCTCGAGCGCCACCTGGTTGATGCTGTCGGCGTCGGCCTCGATGAGCACGGTCTCGCCATCGAGATCGGCCGAGGTGACCTCGTCGAAGGCCGCGATCGGGTGCTCCCTGGACACCCACACCACGGGCGCCTCCTCATAGAGGGGAATCAGATGGAGTTCGCTGGTGTCGATCGGAAGCCGGACGAAGCACACGTCGACGCGGCCGTCGTCGAGCGCTGTGCGTTGCTCGGCCTGGGTCACCTCGAGCACCGACAGCGGCGTGCGGGGGAAGCGCTCGGCCCAGATGGACGTCCACTTGGTGAGCGTGACGCCCGGCACGTAACCGACCCTCAGGCGATCGGGGGCTGGGGGAGTCGTCACCGAGGCAGGCTACCGCGGGCGCGGCTACGCTGAGCCGGTGAGCCAGACCATGAAGCCGGTGACGGCCGCGGCCAAGCTCGGCATCTACCTGCCGGCGGCGCCCGAGTCGTTTCGCACCGCGCCGATCACCCGCGCCGACCTGGACGCACTGCGCGCCGACCCGCCGCAGTGGCTGGCCGACCTGCACCGCAACGGCCCGTTTCCGCGCGAGGTGGTGGCCCAGAAGCTCGGCGTCTCACGGTCGGGACTCGCTCGCGCCGGCGTCACCGCGGCCCTGGACGCGCAGCAGATCGGTGCGCTCATCGCCGACCCGCCCGACTGGCTGGTGCGCGAGCGCGAGAGCTACCGCGAGGTGGTGGCCGAGAAGGCCCGGCTGCGCGAGCGGCCGAAGGGCTGACGCCATCACAAGACGTACCCCGTCATCCCGGCGAACGCCGGGATCTCACCACGACGCCCATCGAGCTCAGGCCGCTTCGGACTCACCCAGCGTGCGGGCGAACAGGGCCCGCAGCTCGTCCATCGCCCGGTGGTAGGCGGCCTCGTTCCAGGCGGCGGTGTCGGCCATGGTGTAGCCGTGCATCGAGCCCGCATAGATCTCGCTGGTGCCGCGCAGGCCCGCGCGGACGATGGTGTCGCCGAGGGCCGCGCTGTCGGCGGGGGTGAGGCCGCGGTCGTTGTCGGCGTGGGCGAACAGGTACTCGGCGGTCGAGCCGGCGATCACCAGGTGCGGGCTGTCGGGCTGGTCGGTGACCAGGCCGCTGACGTGAAAGCCGGCGCAGGCAGCGATCCGCTGTGGGGCGAGCCCGGCGGCGCGCAGCGCGAGCCGTCCGCCCATGCAGAAGCCGACCACGCCGACCGGGCCAGGTTGCACACCGGGAAGCGCCTGCAGGGTGTCGAGGTAGGCGGCGATGTCAGCGAGCGCGAGCTCGGTGGTCAGGTGCCCGATGCGGGGGCCGGCCTGCTGAAAGAACGCGTACATGCCCTCGGGCGTGGTGATGTCACCGGTCGGGGCCAACTCGTCGGCGGTTCCGTCGCGGTGGAACACATTCGGTGCGAGCACCATGTAGCCCCAACTCGCCACCTCGCGGGCCATCTGGTCGATGCGCGGCCGCAGCCCGAAGGCGTCCATGAACATCAAGACGCCAGGCCCTGAGCCGCTCGGGGGTTTGGCGAGAACGGCGTCGACGGGTGCACCGGCAACCTCGATGGTGATCACCTGGTCAGCGTAGTAGTGGGCCTGCGCTCACGGTGGACGGAAGCCGCTGGTCGAACCCGAGCCCCATACGAGCGGAAGCGAGCACAGGATCCAAGCGAGCGTGAAGCGAAAGAACCGGCCCCTGACATTCAGGGGACGGTTCCTTCGGTTCACACCACCTCAGCGCAGTTGCGCCGGGGTGGGCTGAAACGGCCGCACCCGCAGCGGCATGCCCGCCTGCGCGGGCGTGCGGTCACGCTTGCGTCCGTTGCAGTCGGCGCAGGCCGCCACCAGGTTCGTCCACGAGGTCGCACCGCCGCGGCTGCGCGGAATCACGTGGTCTCTGGTGTCGGCCGGGCCGCCGCAGTAGCCGCAGCGGAACCCGTCACGCCGCAGCACGTTGGTCAGCGTGCACGGCAGCCGTCCGGTGGCGGCGTACACCCAGCGCGTGTACACGTAGGTGACGAGCTCGAGCGAGCGCGGCCTGGGGTAGGGGCCGAAGCGCTGACCCGGCACCGCCTCGCGCACCCGTGCCACCTGGCGGTACAGCATGCTGATCGCGTGCTTCAGGCTGACCCGGTGCAGCACCTGCTGACCACCGGCGTTGAACACGATCACATCGGTCATCTCCGGCCTCCTTTCCATTGACTCGCCGGATTGTTGGATTTGCGCTGGTCGAGCCTGTCGAGCCCCCTTGTGGCCAGGGGTTTCGACAGGCCCAACCGGCGGTTTCGGGCAGGGTTCAGCCCTTGACGCAGAGCAGGGTCTGCAGGCGTGCCACCACCTCGACCAGGTCGACCTGTGCAGCGATCACCTCGTCGATGTTCTTGTAGGCGGCGGGAATCTCGTCCACCACGCCGGCGTCCTTGCGACACTCCACACCGGCGGTCTGGGCGGCCAGATCGTCGGTGGTGAAGGTGCGCTTGGCCGCTGCCCGCGACATGCGACGCCCGGCACCGTGGCTGGCCGAGTTGAGCGACAACTCGTTGCCCAGGCCGCGCACCACGTAGCTGCCGGTACCCATCGACCCCGGAATCAAGCCGAGGTCGCCCTCGCGAGCCCTGATCGCGCCCTTGCGGGTGACGATCAGCTCGACGTCGTCGTAGGTCTCACGCGCCACGTAGTTGTGGTGACACAGAATCGCCTCGTCGAACCGCACCGGCTCACCGCCCTGCTGCGCCCACCAGTCGGTGAGCACCCGCTGAACGGTGGCGAGCATGATCGTGCGCGAGACCAACGCGTAGTCCTGCGCCCACCACAGGTCGTTCAGGTAGGCCTGCATCTCGTCGGTGCCCGCGAGAAACACGGCCAGGTCGCGATCGGGCAGACCCAGGTTGTGCTCCAGCGTCTTCGCCGCGCTGATGTGTCGCTCGGCGAGCTCCTTGCCGATGTTGCGGCTGCCCGAGTGCAGGGTCAGCCACAGCCGCTCGTCGCCCTCCGCCGCGCACAGCTCGATGAAGTGGTTGCCGCCACCCAGCGAACCGCACTGCGACAAGGCTCGACTCTCACGATCGGCAATCCCGCGAGCGCGCAGGCCGTCGAACCGGTCGAACAGCTGATCGACCCGCTGGGCCAACCGGACGTCCTGGCGCAGGATGGCCGCCGAGCCGTCGTTACCGTTGTAGCCGACCGGAACCGCCGCCTCGATCGCGAGCCGCAGGCCGTGCAGCGTGTCGGGCAGGTCAGCCAGGCTGAGGCTGGTGCGCACCGCAGCCATGCCGCAGCCGATGTCGACGCCGACCGCCGAAGGGCTCACGGCGTCGCGCATGGCGATCACCGAGCCCACGGTGGCGCCCTTGCCGAGGTGCACGTCGGGCATGACGCGCAGCCGGTCGACCCACGGCAGCCGGCTCATGGTGCGCAACTGGTCGAGGGCGGCGGGCTCCACCTGGTGTGGGTGGGCCCACATCAGGGTGTTGTCGTTGCTCGCGCCCGGCAGGGTCACGGGGAACTCGCTCATCGCTGTCTTCCTTCTTTGATCGTGGTGTGTGTATGCGTGCGCCGGGAAGGATTCGAACCTCCAGCGTTTCGGTCGTGACCGCTTTACGGGCGGCTTGCTTCAGCCATTTGCATACCGACGCAGGGGTGATGGGCCCGGAACGGCGAAAGCCGCCCGACTCGACAGGCGAGTGGGCGGCTTCGATGGTCCGGACGCGTCCAGAGCATTGCTCTGGAACGGTCAGGTCGAAGGCCCACCCCTGTCGAACGGCCCGAACGTGCCGCGCTCGCCCGCTTGGCGTGCGCACTCGAAGCCGCCGTCGGCATGCCACAGCGACACGGAGCGCAGCATGGGCTGCGGCCGCGCGATGGCATAGTCGAGGCGTTTCATCGGACCGCTCCTTTCACAAGTCAGCCGATCAGCTTAAGCAAGCGCTGCGGCGAGGAGCAAATCGGGGGAGGGCCGAGGCTGCCAGTCTCGCCACGGTCATCCCGGCCAACGCCGGGATTGCGGAGTCGAGCGAGTCCACGGTCTGATCGACCGACAAGGGTTGAGACGTCGGCGTTCGCCGGAATGGCGGAGTCCGGTCGGTTCGTCGACCTACTTGTCGAACGAGAGGGGCAGCACGTCCAGATACACCCGATACCGCCGGGTTTCCGCTAATGCCTCGCGGTCGCGCGCCATTGCGCTGTAGCGCCGTGCCAGCGCCATCAGCTCGCCGATCAACGTCTCGGCCTCTGCCGCGGTCAGGTCGAGGGTGGACGACGACAACTGCCCGGTCTCGACGTCCAACGACGCGTCAAGATGCTCTGCCCAGCCGGTCAGGGTCGCGGCCCGCTCGGCGATCACCTGCCGCAGCACCGAGCCGACGGCGCGCTCCGTCTTGGGGTCGGCCATCAAGCCCGAGTCGGTGAGGCTGAACCCGATCGGTCGCCACCAGCGCTCCCGTCCGCCGACGTGCTCGGGATCGTCCTCGACGAAGCCGTGGCGTTCGAGCTGCCGCAGGTGGTAGCTGGTCTGCCCGCTGCTTTCGCCGAGCGCCCGGGCGAGCTGGCTGGCGGTGGCCGAGCGCCGCCGGCCCAACTCGTCGTACAGGGCCATGCGCAGCGGGTGCGCGAAGGCCTTCAGTGATTCGGCGCCGATCGACCGCTCGTCGGGCACTGCTGTGGACGAATCGGGGTCGGTTGTGTTGCCAACCTTCATATGCAGAGATACCTTTGCATAGATTGCTTTGCAGAGAATCCTCTGCGAACGCAGTCTAGAAGGGGCCAGGCATGACCACAACCGAGACCCGCCCGGGGCAGACGAAGCCGCGACGCGTTCAGCTGGGCCGGCCCTTCGGGGTGCAACTCGCCTCTACCGGGCTGGCCAATCTGGGGGACGGCATTCTGGGCACGCTGGCCCCGCTGCTGGCGCTGTCGCTCACCAGTTCGCCGATGCTGATCTCGGCGCTCACTGCCGCCACCTGGCTGCCATGGCTGCTGTTCGGCCTGGTCGCCGGAGTGATCGTCGATCGGGTCGATCGACGTCGGGCCCAGGTGGCTGCCCTGCTGGCTCGGGCGGCGCTGTTGGGGTCGGCGGCGTGGCTGACCCTGGTGGGCCTGCTGTCGATTCCGCTGCTGATCGCGTTGCTGATGCTGTATGGCCTCACCGAGGTGGTTGCCGATCTGGGCGCGACAGCGATGGTGCCCGACCTGGTGCCCCCCGATCGGCTGCCGGCCGCCAACGGACGGGTGATCGGCGTGCAGCAGGTCGCGAACACGTTTCTCGGTGCGCCCCTCGCCGGCGTGCTCATCGTGCTCGGCGCCGGCCTCGGGTTCGGCGTCTCGGCCGGGCTGGCCGCACTGGCCGGACTGCTGTTGCTGGTGGGGCTGAAGGGCGACTTTCGCCGGGCTTCGTCCGGGCCGACGCGCCCGTGGGCACAGGTGCGCGAGGGCCTGGCGTTTCTGGTGCGCCACCGCGTGCTGCGCCCCCTGGTGATCACCGGCAGCGTCCTGAACCTGGCCGCCAGCGGCTACTTCGCGGTGTTCGTGCTGTGGGTGGTGGGGCCTGAGTCCGCGGTCGGACTCACCGAGACCCAGTATCCGCTGGTGATGCTCGGCCTGGCCGTCGGTGCGGTGGCGGGTTCGCTGGTGGCCGCCGCCTTCGACAAGCGGTTCGGCACGGTGCGCACCATGATCGGTGCCTTCATCGCCAGCGTGCTGCTCATGGTGGCGCCGGTGGTGTGGCCCACGCCGGTGTCGTTGGTGCTCTCGTGCACCCTGGTGGGCGTCACCAACACGGTCGGCAACGTGCTCAGCCAGTCGCTGCGGCAGCGGCTGGTGCCGGGCGATCTGCTGGGACGCATCGGCGGGGCCGGCCGCACGCTCTCGTACGGGCTGATGCCCCTGGGTGCCCTGCTCGCGGGGGCGTTGGCCGAGCATGCCGGACTGCCGGTCACCTTCTACGCAGCCGTTGCCCTCTCGCTGCTGGCGTGCGGCTACCTGGCCCTTCGGTTGAGGGCGGCCGATGTGCCCGATCAGCCGGCAGTGGTGGCCGCCGGCGCCGCCTCGTGACCCACCAACGTCGCCAGGAACGCCGCGGCTCACGCCTCGTCTCAAACTGTGAAAGCGCTTCCGCAACCAGCGTATGAGCCTTCGCAGAGCCGGCTTGTGGGCCGGGTGGTTCGTCAGGTGGGGGGTCTATGCGCTAGTCGCGGCCCAGGTCTGGGCCGGCCGAGCCGGCGTCGCGCCTGCTGACGGCCCGTTTGGTGACGCGCGCATCCGGGTCACAGTCCGATAACTTCCTGAGCCAGTGCTTGGCGACTTAAGCGCTTTAGCGTAGGGTCGGAGGCGCTTGACAGAGGTGTGCCGCAACGCCGCGATTATCGCCCCATCGGGCCCGTGATCGTGGCAGGGTGTTGCAACAGGGCCGCGAGGGCGCGGTTCGAGTGGTGGATGTGGGCAATCAACGGGTGAAGGCGCCGGGTAGGGCGCTAGCGTGAAAGCGATTTCATAAGCGTGGTGACTGACGCTGGGGGCGTCGGGGCGAACGTGAATCCGGTGGCGGGGGTCGCCGGAGGGGGCTGAGTCGAGGAGGACTTTGTGGGTCAGGACCCGATGAATCTGGGCGAGATGGTGTGGACGCTGCGCGCGAACTCGTTCTCGACCGCCTGGTCGCAGGTACCACCGGCCGCGCAGACCAGGCTCATCGCGGGCATTCCGGCCACCGTGCCGGGCTGCGTGCACACCGATTTGATGGCGGCCGGCCTGCTGGACGATCCGTACGTCGGTCTCGCCGAGCACGATCAAGACTGGGTGGGCGAGCAGACGTGGACCTACTCGAGTGTGTTCGGCCTCGCCGATGGTGGCCCCGAACTCACCGCGCGCAACGTGGACCTCGAGTGCGACGGCCTCGACACTGTCGCCGAGGTGCTGGTCAACGGGCTGCCCGTCGGCCGCTCGGTCAACATGCACCGCCGCAACGTCTTTGCAGTGCGCCCACTGCTGCGCGTCGGTCCGAACCAGCTCGAGGTCGTGTTCTCGCCGGCGTTGCCCTACCTGGCCGAGCAGAAGCAGTTGCTGGGGTCGCGTCCGCACGTCGAACGCGACGACTACAACCTGATTCGCAAAATGGCCTGCAACTTCGGTTGGGACTGGGGGCCACGGCTGATCACCGCCGGCATCTGGCGGCCGATCCGGCTGCGGCCCTGGAGCCACGCCCGGCTGCTGGACGTGGCCGTGCACGGCACCGCCCGCCGGCGCGACGACGGCGTCTGGGTCGGCCGGCTGTCTGTGCAGGCGCACCTCACCGGCGAACTGAGATTCGCCGCCCTGACGGTCAGGGTCAGCGGCGGGGGAGTCACCGCCGAGGTCGGCGTCGCTGCCGCCGACTGGACGACTGCCGATCTCGACATCACCGGCGTCGAGCCGTGGTGGCCGCACAGCCTGGGCGAGCAGCCCCTGTACGACGTCGAGATCGTGTTTCACAACGACACCCAGGTGCTCGACCGGGTGCAGCGCCGCACGGGTTTTCGTTCTGTCGAACTCGACACCACTCCCGATGCCGACGGCGACGGCGCCACGTTCGGCCTGGTGATCAACGGCGAGCAGGTGTTCGTGCGTGGCGCGAACTGGATTCCCGACGACTGCTTCGTCACTCGGGTCACCCCCGAGCGTTATCGCGAGCGGATTCAGCAGGCCAAAGACGCCAACATCGACCTGCTGCGCATCTGGGGCGGCGGCATTTATGAGTCCAAGGCCTTCTACGACGCCTGTGACGAGCTGGGCGTGATGGTGTGGCAGGACTTCTGCCTGGCCTGTGCGGCCTACCCCGAGGAAGAGCCCTTCTGGTCTGAATTCGAGGCCGAGGCGCGCGACAACGTGATGCGCTTGTCGGCGCACCCGTCGCTGGTGGTCTGGAACGGCAACAACGAGAACATCTGGGGCCACGACGAGTGGCATTGGGCCGACCTGCCCGGTGGCGACA
>ERZ724513.1627-NODE-1627-length-11322-cov-4.836336_pt1 | contig 11322 bp, 10 predicted proteins | sample MGYA00376046_ERZ724513 | MGnify/ENA primary metagenome ERZ724513 (study PRJEB28724, sample SAMN07190883) | activated sludge metagenome | isolation source: activated sludge of sewage treatment plant in Hong Hong | place: Hong Kong | collected 2016-03-17 ... | reverse complement strand
AGACGAGGTTTGCGGCCGGCTTGTTGCGCTTGTGCCTTCAGTCGCGTTTCGGCCTAACGGCCATCACGCTTCCCATCTCCTTCGGCTTTGGCAAATCCTTGTGGGTTTCCCACATCTCGCGCAGGAGCCGCTGCGATTCCTCGGGCATCGGCTCGACTTTGCGTTGGGTGAGATCGACATGCACCGCGAGCTGCTCCAGCGTCGCCATCTGCGCGTTCTTGCCCACGTGCCACATGCGGTGGAAGTAGTGGATGCGCTTGTCGTCGAATCCGAGCAGCTGCGTGGTGACCGCCACCTCCTCGTTGACGCTCAGTTCGCGCTGATAGGTGATATGCGTCTCCACCGCGAAGGTCGATTTTCCGGTGCGCTGGCGATAGGGCTTGCCGAGGCCGATCAGCGGATAGAACGCGTCGGTGCCGTGATCGAAGATCAGGACGAAATAGGCGACGTTCATGTGGCCGTTGTAGTCCAGCCACTCGGGAAGCACGCGTTCCTTCCATCGTGAGATCGGAGCCTCGAAAGCCATTTTCCGTCCTTTCCTGCCCGCCGGGAGGCGGCTGCGGCATTGGTCAGCGCGTCGGGGTTGGTGCGAGAAAGCGAAGTCCGCGGGCAGGCTCTATGTCGCCTGCTCGCGCAGTTTGAACCGCTGGATCTTGCCGGTCACCGTCTTCGGCAATTCGGTCACGAAATAGAACCAGCGCGGACGCTTGAAGCTCGGAAGGTTCTCCCGGCAGAGATCGGTCAGTTCGCGCAGCGCTGCGTCGGGATCATCGTCGGGATTCACCAGCACGATGTAGGCGGCGGGCCTGGTCAGCGCATTCTCGTCGGCCTGCCCGATCACGCCGGCTTCCTTCACCTTCGGATGGGCGAGCAGTTTCGACTCGATCTCGATCGGCGAGCACCACTGTCCGCCCACCTTCATCATGTCGTCGGCGCGCCCGGCGTTGATGTAATAGCCATCGGCGTCGACGTAATACATGTCGCCGGTGTTGAGCCACTCGCCGACCATCGTCTTCTTCGTCTTTTCCGGATTGTTCCAGTAGCATCGCGCGTTGGATTCGCCCTTGACCCAGAGGGTCCCGATGCTGCCGTCGGTGACTTCCTCGCCGTCCTCGCCGATGATCTTGGCTTCGTATCCCGGCACCGGCTTGCCCGAGCTTCCCGGCCGGATGTCGTCGACCGTATTGGAGACGAAGACGTGCAGCACTTCGGTCGAACCGATCCCTTCCTGGATCGGAATTCCGGTCAGCGCCTTCCACTGTTCGAATATCGGCGCAGGCAAGGACTCACCCGCCGTCAGGCAGCGGCGCAGCGAGTCGAGCCGCCGCGGGCGTTGCCTGAACGCATGAATCATCTGGCCGTAAAGCGTGGGAATGCCGAAGAAGGCCGTTGCCTTCGACTGTTCGAGGATGTCGAGCGCAAGGTCCGCCGTGGTTCGTTCCGGTTGCAGAACGGTGCATGCGCCCATCCACAGCGGAAACGTCATCCCGCCGCCGAACCCGAAGGAGAAGAAAAGCTTGCCGGCGCAGAACACGACGTCGTCGGGCTCGAGGCCGGCGACCTTGTGTCCGTAGCGCTCGCTGGTCACCACCATGTCGCGATGGCGATGGACGACGCCTTTCGGAAGCCCGGTCGAACCCGAGGAGAACAGCCAGAAGCAATCGTCGGTCGCGGCCGTCTCCGCCGGCTCGAGACGAGGCGATGCGGCGGCGATGCGCTCGGCGAGGGACCCCGGTCCGTCGATGGGAAGGATGAAGCGGGGCTGCGACGTCATTTTTTCGAGCCCGGCGACCTGGCCTTCCAGAGCCGCCGAATAGACGAATGCTTCGCACTGGGAGTCGTCGATGAGATGGCGGTAGTCGTTCGCCTTCACGAACGTACTGGCGGAGATCGGGATGATTCCGGCTTTGATGGCGCCCCAGAAGACATAGAAGTAATAAGGGTCGTCCTGGGCGGCCATCATCAAACGGCTGCCCGGCTTGAGCCCGAGGTCGAGCAACGCGTTGCCGGCGCGCGCAACGTTCTCCGACAGCTCGGCATAGGTGATATCCTCGCCCGCGTAACGCACGGCGACCGCGCCGCCGCGCCCCTCCGCAACCGGCCGGTCGATGAACGGAACGGCGACGTTGAAGATTTCGGAGAAGTGAAGCGCGTTGGGCGTCACGCTTTCATCGACGACGACGACATGCTTCTGGTGAGCGGTGGTCAAACCCATGAATCCAACCCCAATCGCGACGGGCGCAGCGGAACTTGTGTGCCATTGGACGCCGCGAACTCCTCGTCGGCGGCGAGCGAGTTCGTCGTTGACAATCCCCGAAATGTCACGGATATAAGAAATATCACAACAGTATTACGCGTTCAATCCTCATGGCCCAAGCTCCCTCTCAGCCTTCGCACGATGGACTCGAACGCCGCTGGCTCGGCCGTCCCGTCGAGCGGATCGAAGACGCGACCCTGCTGACCGGCCACGGCTATTTTGCCGACGACATGCCGACGCGGGCCGGCACGCTGCATGCCGCGATCCTTCGCTCTCCCCATGCGCACGCCGAGATCGTCGCGATCGACACCGCGAAGGCGATGGCCCGGTCGGGCGTGGTCGCCGTGCTGACCGGAGCCGAAATCAAGCAGGATTCCGATCCTTTCATCATCGTGCTGCGGCAGCCGATGGACCAGTGGTCGCTCGCCACCGACCGCGTCCGGTTCGTCGGCGAGGCCGTGGCGGTCGTCATTGCCGAGGACCGTTATATCGCGGAAGACGCCGTCGACGATATCGAGGTCGAATACCGCAAGCTGCCGGCGGTCATCGATCCGCTGTCGGCGACGGCCGCAGACGCGCCGTTGGTCCATCCGGCGGTCGGCTCCAACGTTCCGTCCGAGCGCCATTTCAGTTACGGCGATCCGGAGCGACGCTTCGCCGAAGCCGATCGGGTCGTGGAGATCACGATCGACTATCCGCGCAATTCGCAGACCCCGCTCGAGGGCTTTGTCGTCGCCGCCGACTACCAGCCGGGCGAGGGCGTCTACGACGTCATGTGCAACTTCCAGGGGCCGTTCACCGTCCATCCGGTGATGTCCAAGGCGCTGCGCTGCAGCGGCGCACAGTTGCGCATCCGCACACCCGCCTATTCGGGTGGCGGCTTCGGCGTGAAGCAGGCGATCTTCCCCTATGTCGTTCTCATGTGCATCGCCTCGCGGCGCACCGGCCGTCCGGTCAAATGGGTCGAGGACCGGTTCGAGCACCTGACCGCGGCGATCGCCGCGCCCAATCGCATCATCCGCGCCGCGGCGGCAGTGAAGAACGACGGCCTGGTCACCGCGTTCCGCTTCGAACAGATCGACGACTACGGCGCCTATCTGCGTCCGCCGATGCCGGGGCCGCTCTATCGCCAGCACGGCATCATGAGCGGCGCCTATGCCGCCAAGGACATGCAGATCGTCAACAAGCTGGTGATGACCAACAAGACGCCATCGGGAATGGTGCGCGGCTTCGGCGGACCGCAGATCTATTATGGCTTGGAACGGCTGATGCAGCGGGTCGCGGTCGAACTCGGCCTCGATCCGCTCGACGTGATTCGCAAGAACCTGGTTCCTGCGGGCTCGTTTCCCTATCGGGCGCCGGCCGGCGCCTTGATCGATTCGGGGGATTATCAAACCGCCATCGCCATGGCCGAACGCGATGGCGGGCTTGCCGACCTTCGCCGCCGGCGCGACGAGGCGCGGGCCGCCGGACGCATCTATGGAATCGGCTTCGCCGCCATTGTCGAGCCCGCCCAATCGAACATGGGCTATCTGAGCACCATCGTTCCGGTGGAGGAGCGCCGCAAGGCCGGACCGAAGGGCGGCAACGTCGCCTACGCCACCGTGAACGTGGATTGCCTGGGCGCCGTCAGCGTCACCGCCGACAGCCTGCCGCAAGGCCAGGGCCACGCGACCATTCTCAGCCAGATCGTCGCCGAGCAACTCGGCCTCGATCCGCACGACATCCGCTGCAACATGGAGCGCGACACCCAGCGCGATCCCTGGTCGATCGCCACCGGCAACTATTCGAGCCGGTTTTCCTCGTCCACCGCGGTGGTCGCGCAGATGGCCGCGAAGAAAGTTCGCGCCAAGATCGCCCAGATCGCGAGCCAGACCCTCAACGTTCCCGCCGACGAGGTCGCCTTCGGCGACGGCAAGGTGTTCGCGAAGAACAATCCCGACAACAACATCCGTTTCTCGCGGATCGCCGGCACGGCGCACTGGTCTCCCAGCGAGTTGCCGACCGGGATGGCGCCGGGGATTTCCGAGACCGCGTCCTACTCGGCGCCCGAGATCGAGCCGCCGAACGACGCCGACCAGATCAACACGTCGCTGACCTACGGCTTCGTGTTCGATTTCTGCGGGATCGAGATCGACCGCGACACCGGCGCCATCCGCATCGACAAGTATGTGACGATGCATGACGCGGGGCGCATCCTCAATCCGCTGATCGCCGACGGCCAGATTTACGGTTCGTTCGGCTGGGGCATCGGTTGCGCGCTGCTGGAAGAGTTCGCCTATGGCGCGGATGGCAGTTTCCTGTCCGGCACCTTCGCCGACTATCTCTGTCCGACCGCGTGCGAGGTGCCGCGTCCCGTCATTCTGCACATGGAAAGTCCGTCGCCGCTCACCCCGCTCGGGGCCAAAGGCATCGGCGAAGGCAACTGCATGAGCACGCCGGTGTGCATCGCCAACGCCGTTGCCGATGCGCTGGGCGTGAAGGACGTAAAGCTTCCGCTGACGCCCGCGCGGGTCAAGGCGCTGATGGGCGAAACCGAAAAACCGCCGCGGGTTGCAGCAAAAGCACCGCCGCCGGTGCGCGCAGCCGCTCCGGCCACCTCGGGCGGCAAGGCCTTGACGGGAAGAGGGGCCCAGACGGTGCCGGCGAGCCCGGAGGTCATCTGGCGCGCGCTGCTCGATCCCAAAGTGCTGGCCCGCGTCATCCCCGGTTGCCATGCGCTCGACCAGACCGGGCCGAACGAATACCGCGCCGAGGTCTCGCTCGGCGTCGGGATCGTCAAAGGCCGCTTCACCGCTCGCGTGGCGCTCACCGATCTCGACCCGCCTCGCGCCGCGACGCTTTCCGGCGGCCTGGAGGGCTCGCTCGGTTCGACGATCGGAAGCGGTCGCGTGCGGCTGGTCCCGCAGGGCGCTACGACACAGATCGATTATGATTATGTCGTCGAGATCAGCGGCAAGGCCGCGGCGGTGGGCGGCCGCATGCTCGACGGCGCGACGAAAGTGCTGATCGGTCAGTTCTTCCAGCGGCTTTTCGCCGAGATCGCGCCCGAGGCGGCGCCGCGTCCGGGCCCGGCGCGCACGTGGTGGCAGCGGCTTCTCAAATTCCTTGGATTGCAGTCATGAAGCCGAAACCCTTCACCTATCTGCGACCGGCGGACATCAACGAGGCGCTCCAGGCGCTTGCTCGCATCGGCGAGGATGCGCGCATCCTGGCGGGCGGCCAATCGCTCCTGCCGATGATGAACTTTCGCCTCGCGCAGGCGAAGGCATTGATCGACATCTCGCGCCTTGGTCCGCTCGCCTATATCCGCAAGACGGCCGGCGAAATCGAAATCGGCGCGGCGACGACGCAGGCCCAGCTGCTGGCGTGGCCGCAGCTCGGCGACGCAACCCCGCTGCTGAGCGCGGCGCTGCCGCATGTCGGGCATTTCCAGACCAGGAGCCGCGGCACCGTCTGCGGCAGCATCGCCCATTCCGATCCGGCGTCCGAGTTGCCGCTTTGTCTCGCGACGCTCGAGGGCAAGGTCGTTCTACGCTCGTCGAAGGGCGAACGCGTGCTCCCTGCCGCCGAGTTCCAGACCGGCATGCTGGCGACCGCCCGGCGCCCGGACGAGGTGGTCGTTGCGGTACGCTTTCCGGAGCGCAAGCAGGGCGCGGGCTATGCCTTCATGGAGATGGCGCAGCGCCACGGCGATTTTGCGATCTGCGCCGTCGCCGCCGTGGTGTCCGGAAAAACCACCCGGCTCGGGGTTGGCGGCGTGGCTGACAAGCCGACGGTGCGCGAATGGTCGGGCTTGCCCAACGGAGAACTCGACGACGCGCTGAATGATTTCGCCTGGGAACTCGGCGGAACGGACGACCATCACGCGACTGCAGCCTACCGGCGCGAGCTGGTTCGTCGGCTTGGGCGGCGCGCCATCGAGGAGGCCGCTAAATGCTCGAGCTGAAGGAAGGGGTGCGCCACCCCGTCGACTTCATTCTTAACGGCAAGCCGGCGCGGGGACTCGCCGAACCGCGCATGCTGCTGAGCGATTTCCTGCGCCAGGAGCTTGGCTGCGCGGAGATTCACGTCGGCTGCGAACACGGGGTTTGCGGTGCGTGCACGGTCCTGATCGATGGAATTCCGGCTCGGAGCTGTCTGACGCTTGCCGTTCAGGCGGCGGGCCGGACCGTCGAGACCGTTCGCAACCTCGCCGCGGAAGACGGCGCGCTGAGCGACCTGCAGGAAGCCTTCCGGCGCCACCACGCCCTGCAATGCGGTTACTGCACGCCAGGCATTCTGATGTCGGCCGAGCAGTTCCTGCGCGAGCGGGCCGATCCCTCCGAGCAGGAGGTTCGCGAAATGTTGAGCGGTCATATCTGCCGGTGCACCGGCTATGTGGGAATCGTCGAAGCCATCCTCGAGACGGCGCGGTCGCGCGCCGGCGCAAGGTGACGGCGCTGCCGTTCCCCGGGCGCCGCGACGGGCCGGAAATGCCGGTGATCGGCGTCGCGCCGGCTACGATCAGTGAAATATCACCTTGACATCAAGTGGGCCCCGTGGTTCGGTTGACGGGCGCGCGAGGATCCGAGCCGGCGCTTAAAATGTAGGCCAAGCCCATAACTTAGCTTCCGATCGGGGCCCGAAGACAGTCCGGATGTCTGCAAACACTCTTCACTTTCGCACACATCGCGGCGCCTCGGTCGGCGAGCGTGCGCTTCCTTTGCGCCGGGCCGTAATCGCCGGCTGGACCCAGCGCGACGCGGTTGCGCGGGAGAAGCACATCGCCGAACTCGTAGCGCTCGGTGTCGGACGGCCGGCCTCGACGCCGATCTACTATCGCGTCTCGGCGGCACGGCTGACGACCGCGGACGAAATCGAGGCGGTGGGCGAGAACTCGAGCGGCGAGGTCGAGTTCGTTCTCGTGCGCAGCGACGACGACCTTTGGATCGGCGTCGGCTCCGACCACACCGACCGTACGGTCGAAGCCTATAACGTGACCGTTTCCAAGCAGATGTGCGACAAGCCGATCGCACCGGAGCTGTGGTCTTTCGAGGACGTGCGCGATCACTGGGATTCGCTCACGCTGCGCTCCTGGATCGAGGAAGACGGCGAGCCGCGCCTCTACCAGGAAGGCTCCGTCGCGAGTATTCTTTCGCCCGACCGAATCATATCGGGCATCACGGCGAACGGTCATCTTGCCGACGGGACCGTGTTGTTTTGCGGCACCTTGCCGGCCAAAGGAGGCATCCGCCCCTCGAGGAAATTCACCTTCGAGCTGTTCGATCCGGTGCGCAACGCGCGAATTTCCCATACTTATACTGTGGACACGCTTCAATCTGCTGGCTGAGAGACCCGTCATGAAACGCACGGCGGTGGTCAATTCAACGGGGCGACCGCGCCAAACAGCGGCGGGGCCGTGGCCCGCGAAATCGTTGCTCGATCGCGCCTACAACGAGATCAAGTACCGCATCATCACCTGTCACTACCGCCCGGCGGAAGTGCTCAGCGAGGCGGCGATCTCCGTCGAGCTGGGGATCGGCCGCACGCCGATCCACCAGGCGATTCACCGCCTGATGACCGACGGCCTGGTGTCCATCATGCCCCGCAAGGGCATCATGGTGCGCCCGATCAGCCTCGACGAAGCGGTGGAGATCATCGCGGTCCGCCTGGTGACCGAGTGTTATTGCGCGCGACTTGCCGCCGAGCGCGCCGAAGACTCGGAGCTGGCGGAGCTGAACGCGATTCTCGACCGCTCGGAAAAGGCGGTGGCCAAGCGCGACGTCGAGAAGATGATGCTGCTCGACAGGGACTTCCACCTCACCGTGGCGCGGGCGGCGAAAAACACCGTGTTGGCCGACGTTCTCCGCAACCTTCACGAACGCTCGCTGCGCTTCTGGTTCCTCTCGCTGCGCGACGCCGACCATCATCGCAACGTTCTCGCGCAGCATCGCGCCATCGTCGAAGCGCTCGAGAGCCGGAAGCCCGACGCCGCCGAAGGCGCGATGCGCGACCATATCCTTGCGTTCCAACGCAATGTGACCAGGCAAGTCTGAACACGACAAGCCGGCAAGCGGAACCCTCCATGATAAATCCGAAGCTGCACGACGAATTCAAAGCGATCGACCTGACGACCGGCTGGGAAACGCCGCCCGGATATCCCGAAGGAATACAGCAGAAGATTCTGGCCGGCTCGCTCGACGAGGCGGCGAAGACGGGCAATCGATCGCGGCTGCTGCGCTTTGCGCCCGGCGTGTACACGACCAAGCCATTCGTCCACGAATATTGGGAAGAAGTGCTGCTGATCTCCGGAGATCTAACCGTAGGCAATGACGAGCGCGGCGAAGGCGGCGAGCCTTTCGCGCCGCTCACCTTCGCCTGCCGTCCGCCCGGCGCGTTCCACGGCCCCTTCAAATCCACCGCCGGCTGCCTTCTCTTCTAAATCCATTACTTCGTGTGACTGGCTGATGGCGGCTTTGCGGGCGACCGCGGTCGGCATATTACGTAGACGATCGCGGCCGTTCGCGCGGCTCTGGAGTCCGGCGCAACCACGAGCAGGCAGCTTGTCGAAGCCTGTCTTGCGCGCGCGGTCGCGCCTGATGGCGAAGGATCGCGCGCCTTCGTCAGCCTGTTCGCCGAACAGGCGATGGCGGAGGCCGAAGCCATCGACCGGCGTCGCCGCGCCGGACTGTGGACCGGACTGCTCGGCGGGATCCCGGTTTCGATCAAGGACCTGTTCGATGTTCGCGGGAGGGCGACGACGGCCGGGTCGCGGGTGCTGGCCGGCTCGACGCCGGCCGTGTCCGATGCCGCCATCGTCACGCGGCTGCGCGCCGCGGGCGCCGTGATCGTCGGGCGGACGAACATGACGGAGTTCGCCTTTTCCGGGCTAGGGCTCAATCCTCATTACGGAACGCCGGCAAATCCCTACGATCGCGCCGCGCGGCGCATTCCGGGCGGTTCTTCGTCGGGCGCCGCGGTATCCGTCAGCGACGGCATGTGCGTCGCCGCCATCGGCACGGACACCGGCGGGTCGGTTCGCATTCCTGCCGCGCTCTGCGGGCTGGTCGGTTTCAAGCCCACCGCGGCGCGGATTCCGCTCGCCGGCGCCCTCCCGCTGTCCGCTTCGCTCGACTCGATCGGGCCGATCGGCCGAACGGTGAGCTGCTGCCGCGACATCGACGCCGTCCTCAGCGGGCAAACAAGCGAAGCCGTGCCGCCGGTCGGATTGCGGGGACTTCGCCTCGCGGTCCCGACCGACCGCGTCTTCGACGACATCGACCCATACGTGAAGCGGGCGTTCGATGACGCCATCTCGGTTTTGCAAGACGCCGGCATCCAAGTCACGCGCATCCCGTTTCCGGAGTTCCTGGCGGTCGGCAAGACGGCGGAAACCGCAACCTTTCCCGCCGCCGAGGGATTTGCCTGGCACCGCGATCTGCTGACCCGCGCCAAGGACGGCTACGATCCGCGCGTCGCCAGTCGCCTGGAGCGGGGACGCACAATAAGCGCTGCCGATTACCTGTGGCTGGTGAACCGCCGCAAACAACTCATTGCGGAGGCGCGGCTGCGCGCGCGGCCGTTCGACGCCCTCGCGATGCCGACGGTCCCGATCATTGCGCCGACCATCGCCGCGCTTGAGCAGGACGAGGGGGCCTACCATCAAACCAATCTGCTCGTGCTCAGAAATCCGACCTTGGTCAACTTCCTCGACGGTTGCGCACTCAGTCTGCCGTGCCACCGCGCGGGCGAGGCGCCGGTCGGGCTCATGCTCGCGCGCTTCGACGGCGGCGATGACCTGGTGCTGGCGATTGGCGAGGCGATCGAGGCGGTCTTCGCCGAGTCCCGGCCGCGCACGTAGACATTCTATGCTTCGGACGGAGCGCTCGCTTGAGCAGGCAGACCGCTCATGCGGTGGGCGCGCCTTTGGGCAGCACCCGTTCGACGAAGTGAGCGATCGCGTCGAGAGTCTGATCGAGTTTCTCCCGGTGCGGGACATGCCCGCAGCCCGCCATGAACAGCGCCTCGACGGGACAATGACATAGCTCTTGCGCGATCGTGACCTGCCGGTGAGTGCCGTAATAATCATCGTCGCCGCGCATGATCAGCATCGGCACGTCAATCCTTCCGAGTTCCTCCTTGAGATTGAACGCTTCAAAGGCGGGATCGAGCCAGACGTCGTTCCATCCCCAAAACGCGACGTCGACATCGGCGTGATACCGCGAAAGGCGCTGACGCAACTTGCCTTCGAGAAAGGCTGCGCGCGCGCGCCGGATCTCCGCGAGCGTCTCGGGCTCGACGATCATGTGCGGCGCCATCAAAACGAGGCCGCGGACCCGCGGATCACGCGTGTTTCCCGCATAGGCCGCCGCCATCGACGCGCCGTCGCTGTGGCCGAGGAGAATTCCCTCGCGAAATCCGATCGTGTCGAGAATTCCTGGCAATATATCGAGGGCGTGCCGCTTGACGTAGTCGATCGGAAACTTGCGCTCGACCGATGGCGACGCGCCATAGCCGGGGCGGGAATAGACGAAAACGGTGGCGCCCGTGCGCTCGAACAGGCGGCGCGGAAACTCCCCCCAGGTGTCGATCGAGCCGAGCCCTTCATGCAGCATCACGATGACCGGCGGCGACGACGGCGCAGCGCCGATCAACTGATACTCGAGGACGATGTTGCCGAGCGATAATTGGCCCTTGCTGATAACTTCACTGATGCTCATGCCTGCCGCACTCCGCCACGCGAATGCCGTAGACCAATTCCGCAACACCGGACGGACATTTGCTGAAGCAGGATAGAGACCGGGCAAGGGGAGTCACAAGGGCTCTTGCGCTTTTTTCGAAAAGCAAAACTTCGTCCGCGCCAGTAAATGCATCCGGCACGGCTGCGATGATCCTCTTCATTAAAAATATAAGCCGCGCGGAGCGGACCGGCTCCCTGATGCCGTCCGCACCGTGGCGGCAAGACGTTCATGATCGCGACGACCGCGACCGTGCTGCGGCGTAGGCCGGCTAGGACGCGATGTGTGGCGAGCCGTTCGGTGCGATCGCCGCCGGTACGGCTTCCCCGAGGCCCCGCTCAATTG
>ERZ724513.1622-NODE-1622-length-11330-cov-12.682129_pt1 | contig 11330 bp, 13 predicted proteins | sample MGYA00376046_ERZ724513 | MGnify/ENA primary metagenome ERZ724513 (study PRJEB28724, sample SAMN07190883) | activated sludge metagenome | isolation source: activated sludge of sewage treatment plant in Hong Hong | place: Hong Kong | collected 2016-03-17 ... | reverse complement strand
CCGGCCCGGCGTCCTGCAGACCAAGTGGGTCGCCCGGATCGAGGTCCCCGCATGAGGTGGGCCACCGGCGCGGCCGGCGTGGCGCTGGCGCTGTACGGCGGGTGGCTGCTCGTCACCCGTGAGGACCGGCTGGGCGACGTGGCGCTCTGGCTCGTCGCGGGCGTCGTCCTGCACGACGCGGTGCTGGCGGCGATCGTGGTCGTCCTCGGCGCGCTGGCCGTCCGGCTGGCGCCCGCGCCGGCGCGGGCACCCCTCGCGGTCGGCTTCGTCATGCTCGGCCCGGTCACCCTGCTCGCCGTACCGGTGCTGGGCCGGTTCGGTGCCCGTGCGGACAATCCGACGCTGCTGGACCGCGACTACACGGCCGGTTGGCTGGTGCTCGCCGGGATCACGACGGTGGCCGTGGTCGGGGCGACGCTCGTACGCTCGCGACGAGGCTCCGGGAAGGGGTGACGTGGCCAGGGTCCTGGTGGTCGACGACGACCGCACCGTGCGCGAGGTGGTCGTGTCCTACCTGCGCGCCCACGAGCACGAGGTCGTCGAGGTGGGTGACGGCGAGTCGGCGCTGCGCGAGATGCGCGACCGGCCCGCCGACCTGGTGGTGCTCGACCTGATGCTGCCCGGCATCGACGGCATCGAGGTGTGCCGACGGCTGCGCGCGAGCGGCGACACCCCCGTGGTCATGCTCACCGCGCTGGGTGAGGAGACCGACCGGGTGGTGGGCCTCGAGGTCGGGGCCGACGACTACGTCACCAAGCCCTTCAGCCCCCGCGAGCTCGCCCTCCGCGTCGACTCGGTGCTGCGCCGCACCCACGTCCCGCCGGCCCCACGTCGGCTGGTCGACGGTGACCTGGTCGTCGACGAGGCCGCGCACACCGCCCTGCGGGGCGGCGAGCGGCTCGCCCTGACCGGCCGCGAGTTCGACCTGCTGCGGTTCCTGCTGGCTCATCCGGGTACCGCGTTCTCGCGCGACGACCTGCTCCGTCAGGTCTGGGGCTGGTCGATCGGCGACCAGTCCACCGTCACCGTCCACGTCCGCCGACTGCGGGAGAAGGTCGAGGCGGACCCCACGCGGCCCGAGCGGCTGGTGACGGTGTGGGGCGTGGGCTACCGCTGGGAGGCGAGTCGATGAGCGGCGACCAGGTGCAGATCGTGCTGGTGGCCGCGGCCTGCGCCGTCGCGGTGGGGCTGGTCGGGCTCGGCATCGCGTGGGTGGTGAGGCACCGCTCCATCCGGTGGCAGCTCGGGCTGATCGTGGTCGTCTCGATCGGGTCCGTCGTGGCCGGCGTCATCGCGGTCTCCAAGCTGATGTTCATCTCCGGCCACGACTGGGGGGTGGTGAGCCTGGTGGTGGTGGTCGCCGGTGTCGTCGCGCTCGTGGTCGCACTGGTGCTCGGGGTGGCGATCTCGCGCTGGTCGGAGGCGATCCGCGAGAGCGCGAGCACGCTCGACGCCCACGGCTCCTACCGCGCCGACCCCCGCGGACCGAGCGAGCTCCAGGCCCTGTCCGAGGAGCTCGCCCGGGCCAGCGAGCGGCTGGAGGAGGCCCGGCTGCGTGAGGGGCGCCTGGAGGAGTCGCGCCGCGAGCTGGTGTCCTGGGTCTCCCACGACCTGCGGACGCCGCTGGCCGGCCTGCGCGCGATGACCGAGGCGCTCGAGGACCGGATGGTCGACGACCCCGAGCGCTACCACCGGCAGATCCGGGCGGAGGTCGACCGCATGGTGCGGATGGTCGACGACCTCTTCGAGCTCTCGCGCATCCATGCCGGCGTGCTGCGGATCGCCCCGCAGACGCTCGTGCTCGGCGACCTCGTCAGCGAGGCGATCGCCGGCGCGGACCCCGTGGCCAGGGCTCGCAGCGTGCGGCTGGGCGGGTCCGTCGACGCCGGCGTCGAGGTCACCGCCGACCCCGCGGGCCTGTCCCGGGTGATGACGAACCTGATCATGAACGCGATCCGCCACACCCCGGCCGACGGCTCGGTCGAGATCCGCGGCCGGCAGGTCGCGGGCGGCGTCGAGCTGAGCGTGCGCGACCAGTGCGGCGGCATCTCCGCGGAGGAGATGGACCGGGTGTTCGACCTCGCCTGGCGCGGGGAGGTCGCGCGCACCCCGACGGCCGACGGCCCCGAGGGCCACGGCGCCGGTCTGGGGCTGGCGATCGTCAAGGGCATCGTCGAGGCGCACCGCGGGGTGGTCGAGGTCGAGAACGTCGACGGCGACGCGCCCCCGGGCTGCCGGTTCCGGGTCCTGCTGCCCGCGTGACCCGGGGCCTGCCGGCCCCGCCGGAGCCGGCCGACCGTCGTCGACCGGCGTCGACCGGCGTCGACACGCCGCGGACGGCTCCCGAACATCTGTTCGATCCTGGGCTACGTTGTGTCCACAGGCATGACGCGGGGCGAGGTTCTCCACAGCAGTCGACGGCGCTGACCAGGCGCTGTCGGTGGCTCGCTCTAGCGTCGCCGACGTGCCTGGACCACGACGAGAGACGAGGAAGCAGACCATGGCTGGTGGAGGAGACCGCGAGAAGGCGCTCGACGCCGCGCTCGCGAACATCGAGCGGCAGTTCGGCAAGGGCTCCGTGATGCGGCTGGGCGACGAGACCCGGGCGCCCCTGGAGATCATCCCGACGGGCTCGATCGCCCTCGACGTCGCGCTCGGGCTCGGTGGCCTGCCGCGTGGTCGCGTCGTGGAGATCTACGGGCCGGAGTCCTCCGGCAAGACGACGGTCGCCCTGCACGCGGTGGCCAACGCCCAGGCGGCCGGCGGCATCGTGGCGTTCATCGACGCCGAGCACGCGCTCGACCCGGAGTACGCGAAGGCCCTCGGGGTCGACACCGACGCGCTGCTGGTCTCCCAGCCCGACTCCGGTGAGCAGGCGCTCGAGATCGCCGACATGCTGGTCCGCTCCGGCGCGCTCTCGCTGATCGTCATCGACTCGGTCGCCGCGCTCGTGCCCCGCGCCGAGATCGAGGGCGAGATGGGCGACAGCCACGTCGGCCTCCAGGCCCGCCTGATGAGCCAGGCGCTGCGGAAGATGACCGGTGCCCTCAACAACTCCGGCACCACCGCGATCTTCATCAACCAGCTGCGCGAGAAGATCGGCGTCATGTTCGGCTCGCCCGAGACGACCACCGGTGGCCGGGCGCTGAAGTTCTACTCCTCGGTCCGCCTCGACGTCCGCCGGATCGAGACGCTCAAGGACGGCCAGGACATGGTCGGCAACCGGACCCGGGTCAAGGTCGTGAAGAACAAGGTCGCCCCGCCGTTCAAGCAGGCGGAGTTCGACATCATGTACGGCAAGGGCATCAGCCGCGAGGGTGGCCTGATCGACGTCGGCGTCGAGGCGGGCCTGGTCCGCAAGGCCGGTGCCTGGTACACCTACGAGGGCGACCAGCTGGGCCAGGGCAAGGAGAATGCGCGGACCTTCCTGCGCGACAACCCCGACCTCGCCAACGAGCTGGAGAAGAAGATCCTCGAGAAGCTCGGCGTCGGTCCGACGGTCGACAACGAGGTCGCGCTGCCCGCCGACCCGGTCGGCGTCGACGACTTCTGAGGTGGTTTCGAGGCTCGTCGCTGACGCTCCTCGCACCTCAACCACCGACCTCGGTGGTTGAGGTGCGAAGGCGCCCCGGCGCCTGAGCCTCGAAACCCCGGCGAGGAGGGCAGACGAGATGACTCTCGACGAGAACAGGCCTCCGCCCGACTGGGTCGGCGGCGTCGCGGCGGGGGTGGACCCCTGGACCAGGCGGGCCCCTCCCGCCCCCGACCCGGCCGCTCCGGCCCACCGCCCGCCCCCTGAGGACGAGGCCGCGCGGGGGCCCGACGCGGACCCCGAGTCGGTGGCGCGGACGATCCTGCTCGACCAGCTCACCGGCCGGGCACGCAGCCGCCGGGAGCTCAGCGACAAGCTGGCGGCCAAGAACGTCCCGCCCGAGATCGCCACCCGCCTCCTCGACCGGTTCGAGGAGGTCGGGCTGGTCGACGACGAGGCGTTCGCCCGCTCGTGGATCGCCGGCCGACAGGCGGGCCGGGGACTGGCCCGCCGGGCGATCGCGCAGGAGCTGCGCCGCAAGGGCGTCGCCGACGAGGTGGCGCGCGAGGCGCTCGACGAGGTCGACCCTGTCGCCGAGGAGGCCGCCGCCCGGGCCCTGGTGCGCAAGAAGCTGCGCTCGTTGTCCGGGGTCGACGACGTGACCGCGATCCGTCGCTTGGTCGGGATGCTGGCGCGCAAGGGCTACGGGTCCGGCCTGGCGTTCGCGGTCGTCAAGGACGAGCTGGCCGGCGCCGGACGTGACGAGCCGGCAGGTCTGGACCTCCCGGACGACTAGCGGCTTGCAGGGGTCGCCACCCGCGGCGGGGGGTGCGGTGACCGCGACCGTGCCGCAAGAATGCACCCGTGGCTGCCGAGCGCGAGATCCTGACCTACGAGATGTTCGGCACCGCGGTGCGCGAGATCGCCCAGCAGGTGGTCGACAGCGGCTTCGAGCCGGACCTGGTGCTCTCGGTCGCGCGTGGCGGGATGGGGCTGGGCATGGGGCTGGGCTACGCCCTCGACGTCAAGAACATCTCGGCCGTCAACGTGGAGTTCTACACCGGCGTCGACGAGCGCCTCGAGGTCCCGATCATGCTGCCGCCGACCCCGGCAGCCGTCGACCTGGCCGGCCTGAAGATCCTGGTGGCCGACGACGTGGCCGACACGGGCAAGACCCTCGAGATCGTCCGCGAGTTCTGCGCCGACCACGTGGCCGAGGCGCGGATCGCGGTGATCTACGAGAAGCCCGCCACCGTGGTGCGGCCCGACTACGCGTGGCGTCGGACCGAGCTCTGGATCGACTTCCCCTGGTCCGCCGACCCGCCACTGGTGCACCGGGGTCGCCGGTGACCCAGCTGCGGCTGGTCGTCCACGACCGTGGGCGCGACCTGGCCGGGGTCGTCCACGAGGGCGAGTCGTGGGCCGCCGCCGCCCGTCGCACGGTCGCGAGCCTGCACGTCGAGCCGGTGCCGGTGGACCTCTCCGGCGAGGTCAAGCAGTTCCTGGTCGACCACGACACCCGGGTCGCCGTCCGGGCGATGGGTCGCGGCGACCTGCCCGACGTGACCCGGTGGCGCCAGAGCCAGCACCTCCACCGGTGGTGGGCGTCCGACGGCGAACCGACCCCGGAGCGGGTGGAGCAGCAGTACGGCCCGAGCATCGACGGCATGACACCCACCCGGATGTGGATCGCCGAGGTCAACGGGCGCTCGGTCGGCTTCCTCCAGGACTACCGGGTCGGTGACTACCCCGACTACGCCGTCCTGGGCCCCGATCCCGACGCCATCGGCGTCGACTACGCGCTGTGCGAGGAGTGGAGCGGGCGGGGCCTGGGGGCCCGGGTGCTGTGGGCATGGATGGCCCGCGCCCGGCACCGCTTCCCGGGCGCGACCGCGTTCTTCGCCGCGCCCGACCACCGCAACCTCGCGTCGTTGCGCGTGCTCGACAAGGCCGGATTCACCCGGGGCGTCTGGTTCGACGAGCCCCAGGAGGACGGCAGCGTGGACACGGTGGTCGGCTGCACGCTGGACGTGCGCCGGGTGCTGGGATGACTGGTGTGGGACGACCGGTGCTGGATGATGGTGCGGTGACCGCTCACCCACTGCGACTCCCCACCGGCCCCGTCGACCTCGACACCGTCCCCTCCGGCGCCACGCCGGGCTTCGACGGCGGCAAGCGCAAGGCCAAGGCCGCCCTCTACGCGATGGGCGACGACCTGGCCGACCTCCAGGAGCGGCTCTTCGCCGAGGGCCGGGCGACCGGATCGCACCGGCGGGTGCTGCTGGTCCTGCAGGGGATGGACACCTCCGGCAAGGGCGGCGTGCTCAAGCACACCGTCGGCCTGGTCGACCCCCAGGGCGTCCGGATCACCTCGTTCAAGGCCCCGACCGAGGAGGAGCTCGCCCACGACTTCCTGTGGCGGGTCCGCCGGGGTGTGCCCGGGCCCGGGTACGTCGGCGTGTTCGACCGCTCCCACTACGAGGACGTGCTGATCGGGCGGGTCGACGCGCTTGCCGACGCCGAGGAGCTCGAGCGCCGCTACGACGCGATCAACGAGTTCGAGCGCGAGCTCGTGGACGACGGCTGCGTCGTGCTGAAGTGCATGCTGCACATCTCCAAGGACACCCAGAAGGAACGTCTGCTGCGGCGGCTGGACCGTCCGGACAAGTACTGGAAGTACAACCCCGGAGACCTGAGTGCCCGCGCGAAGTGGGACGCCTACCGCGAGGCGTATGCCATCGCCCTGGAGCGCACCAACACCGACCACGCACCGTGGTTCGTGGTGCCGAGCGACCACAAGTGGTTCCGCAACCTCGCCGTGGGCCAGCTGCTGCTCGCCGCCCTGCGCGGCATGGACCTGGGCTGGCCCCCGGCCGACTTCGACGTGGACGAGGAACGGGCCAGGCTGCTCGCGGAGGACGCGAGCGCCTGACCCGTCCGGGTCGGACCCTGCCGGGTCGGGCTGCTTCTCTATGAGGAGTAGGTGTAGAACCTGCCGCTCTGGGTCTTCGCGAACGCCTTGCTGCTGGCGATCTCGACCTTCCAGTAGTACTTGCCCCGGCGCGGGGCGGGCAGCGGCGTGGAGAAGTGGCTCCGCTTGTTGCTCCGCACGGTCTTGTACTTGCGCCACTTCTTCCCGTGCTGCGTGAAGATGGTCACCTTGCCGTGGTACTTGGGAGCGACCTTGCCGTCGAGCACGACGCGGCGGGTGCCGACGTTCTTGAGCGTGAGCTTGCGCTGCACCTTCGCGCTGACGCCGGCCGAGGTCGGCGCGTAGTCGGCGGTGCCGCTGTAGAGGACGCGGTAGTCGGCGTTGCCGACCGCCGTGGTCGAGTCGTAGAGGTAGGCGGAGTCGGAGGTCTTGATGGTCTTCCAGCCGTGACCGGGCAGCCGCCGCTGGACGGTCAGCGTGCCGTCGTACACCTGGCTGCCGTTCGCCTCGACCTCGATCGAGAGGGCGATCCGGTCGCCGTACACGGTGACGCCCGGCTGCTGGGCGGTGCTGCTGCTGCGGTAGATCCAGGGCTTGCCCTCCGTGCCGCCGACGATCGTCGTCGCGGTCGCGGCGTGGGCCGGTGCGGTGGTGGTGAGCAAGGCGGTCGGCGCGGCCAGCACGGTGGTGAGTGCGGCGGCGACGAAGTGACGAAGGCGCATCGTGGTCCTGTCGTTCGATCCGAGTGTGAGTGGGCCCCGAGCGCCCGACCGGCGATTACCCGACGAACCGGTCCGACAAACCGGGTGCCGGCGGCCGGATCGCTAGGGTGTGCCGGTGATCCCGACCGTCGCCGTGACCCGCTACGTCACGCCCCTGCGCGAGGGTGGCAGCCTGCCGGGGATCGTCGAGGGCGACGACCTGGGCACCTACGTCTGCAAGTTCCGCGGGGCCGGCCAGGGCGTCCGGGTGCTGGTCGCGGAGGTCGTGGTCGGCGGCCTGGCGCGCCGCATCGGCCTGCGCACGCCCGAGCTGGTCGCCCTGGACCTGGACCCCGAGATCGCCCGCTACGAGGCCGACGAGGAGGTCCAGGACCTCCTCAACGCCAGCCCCGGCCTCAACCTCGGCGTCGACTTCCTGCCCGGCGCGTTCGGCTTCGACGGAGACCTCCCGACGGGTGACGGGGTCGCCGAGCGGGTGCTGTGGCTCGATGCCTTCTGCGCGAACGTCGACCGGTCGTGGCGCAACCCCAACCTGCTGTTCTGGCACGGTGAGCTCTGGGTCATCGACCACGGAGCCTGCCTCTACTTCCACCACGCCTGGTCCGGCGGGGTGACCGACCCGGCTCGCTTCGCAGCCCAGCCGTGGAGCGCCGACGACCACGTCCTGCGCTCGTCGCTGGGCGGGCTGCCCGCGGTCGACGAGGCGATCCGGTCCGCCCTGGACGAGCAGGTCTTCACCGAGGTCCTCGCCGAGGTGCCGGACGCGTGGCTCGAACCGGTGCCCGGCGCAGAGACGCCCGAGCAGCTCCGATCGGCCTACGTCGCCTTCCTGACCGCGCGGCTGGAGAGCCGGCAGTGGCTACCGTCGGGGCCGGTGCCAGGCGCGGCGGAGGTGGCGGCGCGATGACCGCCACGGTCGCCTACCAGTACGTCGTGCTGCGCTGCGTGCCGCGCGTGGACCGCGAGGAGTTCGTCAACGTCGGCGTGGTGCTCTACTGCCAGGCCACCGACTTCCTGGAGGTCGCGTGGCAGGTCGACCGCGAGCGGCTGGCCGCGTTCGCACCCCGGCTCGACCTCGACCAGGTCTGCGAGGCGCTCGGCTTCGTCGAGGGTGTGTGTGCAGGGGACGAGCGCGGGGGAGCGGCCGGGCAGGAGCCGCTCGGCCAGCGCTTCGGGTTCCTCAAGGCCCCCCGCAGCACGGTGCTCCAGCCCGGACCGGTGCACGGTGGCGTCACCCGCGACCCCGCCCGCCAGCTCGAGCACCTGGTGGAGAAGCTGGTCGGCTAGCACCCGGCTGCCGGACGCTCAGGCCACCAGCCCGTGCTCGTGGGCGAACACCACGATCTGCACGCGGTCGCGCAGGCCGAGCTTGCGCAGCACCGCGCCGACGTGGGTCTTCACCGTCGACTCGCTGGCGAAGACCAGCCCGGCGATCTCGGTGTTGGACAGGCCGCGCGCGACGGCGGCGAACACCTCCCGCTCCTTGTCGGTCAGCGAGAGGTACGCCGCCGGGGCGGGCGTGCGGGCCTGGAACTGGCCGTCCAGCAGCGTGGCGAGGTCGGCGGGGGCGAGCACCGCGTTGCCGGCGTGCACGGTGCGGATCGCGTCGCGGAGCATGACGGGCGTGGTGCCCTTGAGCAGGAACCCGCTGGCGCCGTACCTGATCGCGGTCGCGGCCCGGTCGTCGAGGTTGAAGGTGGTGAGGACGACGACGCGCACCGGCTTCTCGCGCCGGGCGGCGCGGTCGGGCAGGAAGATCTGCCGCGTCGCCTCGACGCCGTCCATCTCGGGCATCCGGATGTCCATGAGCACCACGTCGGGCGCGAGCTGGTCGACCAGCCGGACGGCCTCCGCGCCGTCGGCGGCCGTGCCGACGACCGTCATGCCCTCCTGGGCGTCGACGATGACCCGCACCCCCTCGCGGAAGAGGTCCTGGTCGTCGACGAGCAGCACCCGGATCGGGTCGGTCATCGGGGCCTCACCGGCACCCAGGCGGTCGCGGTGAACGTCGGCGGGTCGGCGCGCCGACGCACGTCGAGGTGGCCGCCCACGGCCTCGAGCCGGCGCCGCATCCCGTCCAGCCCCTGGCCGGGCGGCGCCGGCCGGACCGGCTCGGCCGGTCCGGGGACGCCGTCGGTGGCGAGCGCGAGCGGCCGGGGCTCGTCGGCACCGGTGTCGATCGCGTTGCGCACCTCGATCCGCAGGTCACCCTCCCAGTGCCGCTCGACGTGCACCGGCTCGTCGCGCCGGCCGTGCTTGATCGCGTTGGTCAACATCTCCTGGAGCACCCGGAACGCCACGACCTCCAGCTCCGGCGGCATCGGCTGCGGGGTGCCGACCTCGCTGGAGAGGATCTCCTGCCCGCTGGCGCGCGCCCCCTCGACCAGGCTCTCGAGGTCGACCTCGTGCGTCCGGCCCGGGGCGCTGCCGGAGGTCGAGGTGAGCACCTGCCGGACGTCGTCGAGGGAGGACCGGGCGGAGGTCGCGATGTTGGCCATCGTCTGCTTGAGGCCCTGGGTGTCGACGTCGTCGAGGTACTGCGCCGACTCGGCCTGCGCGAGGATCACGGCGAGCGAGTGGCCGACGACGTCGTGGACGTCGCGTGCGAGCCGCGCCTGGTCCTCCCGCAGCCGGGCGATCTCCTCGGCCTGGTCGCGCGCCGCCTCCGCAGTGACCTGGGACTCGCGCGACTGCCGGGCGCGGTCGGAGAACCGCAGGGCGAGGCCAGCCAGCCACGGGACGCCGAGCACCGACATGCCGAGCACCGCGGCGGTGATCTGCCAGCGGTCGCTCAGCCGCGCCGTCTCCTGGACCAGCGACCGGAAGCCGGCCTGGTCGAGTGCCGCGTAGAAGATGTCCGGATCGATGTAGAGGACACCGACGACCGCGGCCGCGGGGATCGACAGGGCGCTCGCCCAGACGGTCGCGGTGCTGCCCCAGCGCGCGGTCCCGAACGCGACGGCACCGATGGCGAGCTCGACCATCAGCAGCTGGGTCCCGGTCATCACCTGGGCGACGCCGAGCACCCAGACCAGGCCGAGCGCCGCGCCCGGCAGGTGCCGGCACAGCGCGACCGCCGTGGCCACCCCGAGGGCGACCAGCGCGGCGGCCGGGCGGGGGTCGTCGCCGTACCACGCCGGGAGGTTCGCCACCTCGAGCAGTCCCGCCAGGAGGACGAGCAGGCCGACGCCGACGTCGGGTCCCCACTGACGCCACGTCATGCAGGCTCCTGTCGGTGCGGCGGATGTCGCGGCAAGGGAACCACACTCACCGGTGCGCGCCGCGGACGAGCTCGTCGAGCAGGTCGGGATAGGCGAGGCCTGCGGCGGCGAACATCCGCGGGACCTGGGAGTGCTCGGTCATGCCGGGGACCGTGTTGACCTCGTTGAGGACCGGCCCGTCGTCGGTGAGGAAGAAGTCGATCCGGGCGACGCCGGAGCAGCCGAGGGCGTCGTAGGTCGCCAGGGCGGCGTCCTCGAGCGCCTTGGCGTCGACCTCCTCCAGCCGGGCCGGGACCCGGAGGTCCGCGCCGCCGCCGTACTTGAGGTCGTAGTCGAAGAGCCCGTCGACGACGATCTCCAGGGCGGGGGAGGCCACCATGCTCCCGTCGACACGTCGTAGCACCGCCACGTCGACCTCGCGGCCGACGACGACGTCCTCCACCAGCGCCCGGCTGTCGAGCGCGAGAGCGGCGTCGAGGGCCGGCGCGAGCGCGTCCGGCCCGTCGGCCAGGGTGACCCCACGGCTGGACCCGGCGGCGACGGGCTTGACCACCACCGGGTGGGTCCAGCGCTCGGTCGCCGCGGTCGCCCGGGTCACCAGGTGGCCGGGGGTGGTGGCCAGGCCGATCGCGCCGGCGACCAGCTTGGTGACCCACTTGTCCATCGCGATCGCGCCCGGACCGACGCCGGACCCGACGTACGGCAGGCCGCCCAGCTCGCACAGCGCGGCCAGCGCTCCGTCCTCGCCGCGCGGACCGTGCACGAGCGGGAAGGCGACGTCGCAGCCGCGGAGCACCTGAGCGGCGCCGCTGAGGCCGATCGGGCGCATCCCGCGGTCGTGCCACGTGCCGTCCCGGCCGATGGTGAGCGGCACCACGTCGTAGGTGGTCGGGTCGAGGCCCGACGCCACCGACGCGGCCGAG
>ERZ724513.1620-NODE-1620-length-11334-cov-3.215090_pt1 | contig 11334 bp, 10 predicted proteins | sample MGYA00376046_ERZ724513 | MGnify/ENA primary metagenome ERZ724513 (study PRJEB28724, sample SAMN07190883) | activated sludge metagenome | isolation source: activated sludge of sewage treatment plant in Hong Hong | place: Hong Kong | collected 2016-03-17 ... | reverse complement strand
CGAGGATCGGTCCCGGCGCCTGTTCCAGTCCGACCGCCACCGCCTGGAGGACGAGTTCACCGGACTCGCGGCCCCGGGCGTCGTTGAGGGAGCGGAAGTCACAGACGTCGAAGACCACCACGGCCAACTGCCGGGGATCGGACCAGGTCTGGGCCTCGTGCACCGCTCCGGCGAACGCCTCGGCGTTCAGCAATCCGGTCAGCTGGTCGCGGCGCCGCGACTCGCCCAACAGCACCCGCATGCGGCGGGCGTCCGTGACGTCCTGACCGGTGAGGACGTACCCCTCGACGCCCAACCCGGACAGCGGCGCCACATGGAATCGCATGTCGTGGACCGCACCCGAGTGATCCACCAGTGAGATCTCCAGCGGATGAGCCGGTCGATCGGGGAATCGTTGCGCGGCCCGCACCGCCGACAAGGTCAGGGCCGGCAGCAGGGTGACCAGGTTGCGCCCCACCATGTCGTCGCGCGCGGTACCGACGTGGGCGCAGAACGAGGGGCTGGCATAGACGAGCCGGTTCCGGCGGTCGACCACCAGAACCACGTCGCGGCTGTTCTGGATGAGCGTTTGGAACCAGGGCTGGTCCGTCGCCTGGCTGAACGTCGTGGCAGCCACCCGCACCCGCGCACGCCGAAGCTCACCACGGGCGGTGAGGCGCAACCAGAGCACGGCGGTGATCACCGCGAACAGGATGACTGCGACCGCAGCCGCCGTCAGCCCCGACGGGACCGGCCCCGACACCAGCAGGAAGAGCAACACCCCGGCCGCGATCGGGACGGGACTGAGCGGCAGGATGCCGGACCATGCGTCGCGCACCCACAACTGGGCGGCGTTCTCCGCCTCGTCACTACGCCGCAAAGCCGCGAGCGCCACCAGCCCGCTACTGATCACAAAGCCGACCGACGACCACGTCGCAGCAGTGACCCGATCGCCGACCGGAAGGACGTCCGCCAGGATGTCGGCGCCGGAGTAGACCAGCACCGCCAATTGCAGCAGGACCAGCGGGATGATCGGCAGATACCCCCGACGCCGGGCGGCAGCGGCCAACCCGAGCACCATCACGACGCCGCCGAACTCCACGGCGATGCCGAAGGCCATGATCCAGGCCACCACCGGCGACTCACGCGGCGGTTGTGCCGGAATGACCAGCAGGGCCCACACCACGATCAGACCCAGCGTGCCCACCGCAAGATCCACCAACACGCTGCGGCGTTCCGACCCGTCCAAGGCGTAGGGCCAGGTCAGGATGGCGACCGCAACGAGGCAGGGCACCCCGAACACCGCCAACGGGATCGCGTCGACCAACGGTTGGTAGACCCCGGCCGTCCCCGCCGTCGCCAGGTTGGCGATCGCCTGGCTGCCCAACAGTCCGCCCCCGGACACGGCCAACAGCAGGAAGCCGATCCGGCCCCGGTTGCGGTCGCGGCGAGCCCGATCGGCACACGACGCAGCTACGGTGATCGCCGCACCTGCCAAGGCCACCGCGGCCACGACCCGCGCGGTGGTCGTGGTCCGGGCAGCATCTCCACCGGCCTGTCCGATCACGACCAGCGCGACCGCGACGGGGGCCACCAGACAGGTGGCCGACACCAGGACCCGCAGACGGAATGACGAGCCGACCCTCATGGTGCCTCAGCCCCCCGACCCCGGCGGGTCGTCGGCATAGAGAGTGAGCCGCGCGGCCAGCCACTGGGGCACCAGGGCGTCGACGCTCGTTCCATGATCCGAGTATGCGCTGGTGATCACTTCGCCGTGATCATGAATCTCCGACACCAGATCTCCCCGGTCGAACGGCACCGTGACCCGGACAGCGACGTCGGGCCGTGGCAGCACCTGGTCGATCCGGGCGCGCAACTCGTCCAGCCCGGCCCCCGTGGCGGCCGACACAGCAAGCGCGTCGGGATGCCGGCTGCGGACCTCGGCCAGGACCTCCGGCCGCGTGATCTCACACTTGTTGACCACGACGATCTGGGGGATGTCGCCGGCGTCGATCTCGGCCAGCACCTCTCGTACGGCGGCGAGTTGGCCGAGCGGGTCGGGGTCGCTGCCGTCCACGACATGGACCAGGACGTCCGCCTGATGGACCTCTTCCAGTGTCGACCGGAAAGCTTCGACCAGTTGATGGGGCAGATGACGCACGAACCCGACCGTGTCGGACAGGGTGTACTCACGACCGCCCGGCGTACGGGCCCGCCGCACCGTGGGGTCCAGCGTCGCGAACAGTTCGTCGCGGACCAGCACCCCGGCGTCGGTCAGCCGGTTCAACAGCGACGACTTCCCCGCGTTGGTGTAGCCGACGATGGCGACCGCCGGAATCCCCGTCCGTTCCCGTTCGGCCCGCTGCACCCGGCGCGCGCGGCTCATGGTCGCCAACTGCCGCCGGAGCCGGGCCATCTGGCGCCGGTCGGTCTCGAGTTTCGTCTCGCCGGGACCGCGCAGCGCACCGATGCCGCCGCCCCCGGTGGCCGCCTGCCGGCTCATGGCCTCACCCCAGCCCCGTAGGCGCGGGAGCATGTACTGCAGTTGGGCGAGTTCGACCTGGGTCTTGCCCTCTCTGCTGCGCGCGTGCTGGGCGAAGATGTCCAGGATCAGCCAGGTCCGGTCGACGACCTTGACCTTCACGACCTTCTCCAACTGACTCAGTTGGCCGGGGGTGAGCTCGCCGTCGCAGATCAAGGTGTCCGCGTCGAGCGCGCGCACCAGTTCGGCGAGTTCGCGGGCTTTGCCGGAGCCGACGTATGTGCCGGCGTCCGGTGTGGAGCGGCGCTGGACCAGGGCATCGAGCACCACCGCTCCCGCGGTCTCGGCCAGGCGCGCGAGTTCCTGCATCGACCGGTCGGCCTGCGCCGCGCTCCCCGACGTCCAGACCCCGATCAGCACCACCCGTTCGAGCCGCACCTGCCGGTACTCGACCTCGCTGATGTCGGTGAGTTCCGTGGACAGTCCCGCGACCCGGCGCAGCGCCTCGCGCTCCTCGACCTGGAGGCTGCCGTCGGTGGGGGCGGAGTCGGAGGTCACCGGTGTTCCTGCCACCAGTCGGCATCGATGTGCCCGTCGGCGACGAACACCGCGGGCCCGGTGAGGGTGATCTCGTCCCCGACCGTGACCACCACTTCGCCCCCGGGCACCTCGACGGTCACCTGCGCGGCTCCGCCATGGTGCCGGTGATGGACCCACCCCACCGCGCACGCCCCGGTGCCGCACGACAGCGTCTCGCCGGAGCCCCGCTCCCATACCCGCATGGCCACCCGGTCCGGGGCCTTGATCTGGACGAACTCCACGTTGGCGCCATCGGGGAACACTTCAGCCGGTGCTGCGGTCGCGCCGGTGATGTCGCCCACCTCGGCCAAGGTCTCCACCACCGCCACCGCGTGCGGGTTCGGGATGAGGGCACCGATCGCCGCGGCCGTGCGGTCACCGCCGCCCCAGTGCACCGTCACGTCATCGGCTCCGGCCCGCGTCACCGCCCCCATCCCGATGGTCACGTCGCCGCCGGGTTCGATTCGGACCGTCCGGAGGCCGCCCCTGGTCCGGATTGTGAAGTCCGGGGTGTCCACGAGCCCACCATCGACCAGATGCCGGGCGAACAGCCGCGCGCCGTTGCCGCACATCTCGGCCACCGTGCCGTCACTGTTGCGGTAGTCCATGAACCAGGAGGCGCCGTCGCGCACCACCCGCAGTACCCCGTCGGCTCCGATACCCATCCGTCGATGACACAGCGCGGCCACCAACCGCGGCGTCAGATCGACCTGGTCGTAATGATCATCGATCACGATGAAGTCGTTACCGGTGCCGTGTCCTTTGCGGAACGGGGTACCGGTGGTCATGGGTTCAGCCTATCGATCCGCGCGGTCAGGGGCACCGTGCCGCGATCGCCACGTCATACGCTTCGGCCACGAGCCGCAGCACCTCCGGCCACACCTGCACCGGCGGAACGTCCGTGTTGTGCCGTGTGATCCGTTCCCGCAGGCCATCGTCAGTGGCGATCCGGGCCATGTCCCGCGCCAGCAGGTCGTCGTCATCGGCGAGCATCCCGTTCACGTCGTCCGCGATGAACTCCGTCAGGCCCGTCTGGGCGCGAGCCAGGACCGGCAACCCCGTGGCACGAGCCTCCAACGCCGCCAGACCAAAACTCTCCTTGATCGACGGTTGCACGAAGACATCGCTGCCGAGATAGAGACGACGCAGGTCCGGTCGGGTCAATCGGCCCAACAGCGTCACATCGTCGGACAGTCGGTGGTCGTCCAGGAAGGTCTGGAGCCGGGAGCGATGGGGTCCGTCGCCGGCGATGGCCAAGGTGATCCGCCGGTCGGGGTCCTGGGCGCGCACTTGTTCGCGGGCAGTGGCGAACATCCGGAGCAGGGGTACGGCGCGTTTGCGCGGCGCCAGCCGCATGGCGGTGACGAAGCGGACCGTCGCCGGGTCGTGCGCCATACGTTCGTCGGCGTTCCATTCCCCCGGGTCGACCCCATTGGGGGTCACCAGAACCGTGACGTCGTCGGGCAGGACCGCTGCCATCCGGTCCGCGGCCATCCGGCTCACGGCGGCGGGCTGGACTCCCCGGCGGGTCCAGCGAGCCAGGGTGTTCGCCGCCCCGTACCCGGATCGGGCCGCTGTTCCCCAGACGCTGTGGACGGTGACCAGGACCGGAACGCCCACCTCGACCGCCGCCCGGATCCCGCCCCACGCGAAGGGCGACACGACGCCCAGATGGACGTGCACGACCTCGGGCCCGATGTCGCGCAACAACGGTGCGACGGTGGCCCGGGTCCGGGGATGCACCGGCAGTTCGAACGGCATCCGGGCCGTGTTGCGGAACACCGTGACGCCGTCGAGCAGTTCCCGCCCCGCGCGGATCTCCGTTCCGGGGGTCGCCGTGATGACCGAGACCTCGTCACCGGCCGCCGCCTGCCGGCGCGTCAGCTCGGCTACCTGCACCTCGATGCCCCCGAGCCGGGGCAGGTAACAGTCGCTGATGTGGGCCACTCGCACCCGCCGAGGCTACCGGGCTGCGGCCGCAGGCCGGGATCGGCCATGATGACGCGTGGCCCGCACCATCGTGTTCTTCCACGCACACCCCGACGACGAGGCTTTGCTGACGTCCGGCACGATGGCCCGCGCCGATGCCGAAGGTCAGCGGGTCGTGCTGATCACGGCGACCGCGGGCGAAGCCGGACTGGCCGATGCCTCGCTCACCGCATCGCTCGGCGCCCGACGGGTCGCAGAACTCGAACGGTCGGCGCGAATCCTGGGGGTCCAGCGGTTGGTGCTGCTGGACTACCCCGACAGCGGCCTCGACGGGAAGGGCTCCGGCGCAGCGACTCCGTTCAGTCGGATTCCCGTGGCGGAGGTGGCCGCCCGGGTGGCCGACGTCTGCCGCGAGGAGAGCGCGTCGGTGCTGGTCGGATACGACGCCAGCGGCGGGTACGGCCACCCCGACCACCGGCACGTCCACGACTGCGCCCGGTCGGCCGCCCAGTCAGCGGGGGTGCACTTGTTCGAGGCAACCGCTCCGCGGTGGCCGTTCTCGTGGGGGGTGCGGTTGGCGGAAGCGGTGGCGCCGCTGCCCCCCGACTTCGACCCGGAGCCCTTCCGCACCGCATTCACCCCGAGTCACGACATCACACATCGCGTGGACGTGCGCGACTATGTCGATTTCAAACGAGCGTCGTTGCGGGCCCATGCGAGCCAATCCACGGGCGCGGACGTGCGCACCCTCGGGGCGTTGCTGCGGTTGCCCCGTCCGGTGTTCCGAGCCTTTCTCGGCACCGAGTACTACCGGCGCGTGGGCTGATCCCACTCACGAACAGTGGCGAGAGCTTCGGCCGGGTCGTCCCCGTCGACCCAGTGGACCCGCCGGTCACCCCGGAAGGTGCGCTCCTGGCGGCGGGCCAGCGCCCGGGTGGCCTTGGCGGTGGCTGCCTGTGCCTCGGCCGCACTGAGGAGGCCGGCGATCTGATCGGCGGCCTGCGGGTAGCCCACGGCCCGGGAAGCCGTGGGAGCCGAGGCCAGCCCCTGCTCCAGCAGCCGCGCCACCTCCTCGATCATCCCCTGCTGCCACATCATGTGCGTGCGCTGATCGATGCGGCGATCGAGGTCGGCCCGGGACCGACGCGGCGCCAGGAACAGCGTCGGCACCCACGAGACGGGTTCCGGCAGCCGCGCCCGGAAGGTGCCGGTCAGTTCCACCACTTCGAGCGCCCGGATCACCCGGCGCAGGTTGCGCGGATCCATGTCCGCGGCGGCGTCGGGCGCCACCGCCCGCAACTGCTCGAACATCGCCGCTGCGCCCACCTCGTCGGCTTGCGCCTGAAGTCGTCGGCGGACCTGCGGGTCCTGCGGCGGCAGGTCGAGTTCGTCACACAGTGCTCGTACATACAGCGGCGACCCCCCGACAACGATCGGTGTCCGTCCGCGCGAGCAGATGTCGACAACGCTCGCGCGCGCATCCTGCTGGTACCGGGCGACCGACGCCGACTCCCTCAGGTCCCACCAGTCCAACGCATGATGCGGGACCAGTTCCCGCTCGGCCGCTCCGGGCTTGGCCGTGCCGATGTCCATCCCCCGGTACAACTGGAACGCATCGGCGTTGACGATCTCGCCCCCCAACTGCTGCGCCAATGCCATCCCGAGTTCGGACTTCCCCGAAGCGGTGCTTCCCACGATCGCGATCATCCGCACACCGGGTGCCGGGGGACGGCGGTCGGGGGCTGGCGAGGGCACTCAACTACCCTCTCAGGGGGACATCATCGACGACCGAGGAGGTCACATGAGCGACACGTTCGACAACCTGAAGGCCCAGGCACAGGGAGTGGTGGATCAGGTGAAGGACAAGGTCGGCGACCTGGCCGACCAGCATGGCGGCAAGGTGTCCGATGCCGTGAACCAGGCGACCGACTTCATCGACGACAAGACCGGCGGCAAACTGACGCCGGTGACCGACAACGTCGACGCGGTCACCGGGACCGTCGTCAACTCGCTGCAGTCGCAGAATGACGGCGACGTCGCGCAGGCGGCGGACGCGGTGCAGGACGCGGCCAAGGATGCCGCCGACAAGGCCACCGGTTCCTGAACCAACCTGATCAGCGGGCGTCCGGGATCCCCGGGCGTCCGCTGATCTGTTCCCAGACCGCCACCCAGTAGGTGACGCCGAACGGGGCCCACGACGTCAGCGACTGTCCGGACCAATCGGGACCCAGCACGGTTCCCAGCGAACGCCACACCGACGCAGTCGTACACCCCACCGCCGCCGCGTTCCCATCGTCCAGTCCGCGCAAGGCACCGCTGTCACCGGTCGCAAGAGCGGCCGCAAGCTCCGCGTCCCACACCTGCCCCTCCGGGTTCGGTCGCGGCGCTTTGGGGCCCACCGACGCCGACCCGTCCGCCACATACAGCCGCGCTTCGCCGGGCCGAGGATCACCAGGGTGGATCCGCACCCGGACCCCGCGGTAGCCCACCCGATCGAGCAGGTGATCGGCAACCGCCCATCCGGTCGTCGACGCGCCCCCCGGGGTCCGGTCGCGCAGGTGATCATGAGCTGCCTCGATGACGATCTCGTCGGCGGAGAGCACCGCCTGCAGCGCCTCGTCACAGGCGGCCAGGACGGGTTCCAGTTCGGACGGTGTTGTCACGGCGATTCCCGGTAAGAGGACTGGGGCGGCCGGGACCACGATCAGCCAGGCGCTCACGGCATCGCCGGAATCCCCAGGGACACGGCTCCCGCCGCGAGCGGCCCGCAGGATGCTGCGTCCCGCGGCACCGGGTCGACAACTTCGACCACGCCGTCGGCCAACAGGTGATGCGGCGCAGCGTGAGTCGCCGTGGCCCGGACGATGTCTCCCGGGCGCAGGTCCGGGGCCGCGACGTGGATGAGGCGGTTGTCCCGGGCCCGCCCACTGATCCGGTCGGGTCCATCCTTGCGACCGGCCGCGTCGGAGATCATGATCTCCAGCTGGCGACCGATCTGGGCCTGGTTGCCAGCCCACGCGACTTCGTCGACGACGGTCACCAAGCGTTGGTATCGATCAGCGACCTCGGCGGCGGACACCTGGTCGGGGTACTCCGCGGCAGGTGTGCCCGGGCGCGGCGAGTACTGGAAGGTGAAGGCACCGGAGAACTGGGCGGTGCGCACGACGGACACCGTGTCGGCGAAGTCGGCCTCGGTCTCCCCCGGGAATCCCACGATGATGTCGGTGGTGATCGCCGCATCCGGCAACTGTTCGCGCACCCGGTCGATGATCGCCAGGAAACGGTCGCGCCGGTAGGAGCGGCGCATCCGCCGAAGGACAGCATCGGATCCGCTCTGCAGCGGCATGTGCAGATGCGGCATGACCGTCGGGGTCTCGGCCATGGCGGTGATCACGGCGGGGGTGAAATCGCGGGGATGGGGGCTGGTGAACCGAACCCGCCGGATCCCGGGGACCTGGCCGACGGTGCGCAGCAGTTGGGCGAACGCGTCACGCTCTCCGAACTCGACACCATAAGCGTTGACGTTCTGGCCCAGCAGGGTCACCTCGCGGATCCCTTGCTCGGCAAGGGCGGTCACCTCACCGAGGATGTCGCCGGGGCGGCGATCTCGTTCCCTTCCGCGCAGCGAGGGCACGATGCAGAAGGTGCAGGTGTTGTTGCAGCCCACGCTGATCGACACCCACGCGGCATAGGCCGAGTGCCGGGCCACCGGCAGTTCCGAGGGGAAGGCCTGCAACGACTCGACGACCTCGACCTGCGGCAGGGCCGTTCGCTCCGCCCGCTCCAACAGTGTCGGCAACGAACCGATGTTGTGGGTGCCCAGGACCACGTCCACCCACGGCGCACGCTCGATGATCCCCTCGCGGTCCTTCTGGGCCAGACACCCGGCCACTGCGATGCGCAGGTCGGGGCGCCGGCGTTTCAACGGCGCCAGCTGTCCCAGGTTGCCGTACAACCGGTTGTCCGCGTTCTCGCGCACCGCACAGGTGTTGATGACGATCACGTCCGGTTCCGCGTCGGCCGCCGCCGGTTGATATCCGGCGGCGGTCAACAGCCCGGCCATGTGTTCGGAGTCGTGGACGTTCATCTGACAGCCGAGCGTCTGAACACGATAGGTACGGACCGTCATGTCCCCAGAATAGGGAGTCGTAACGAGAGTGGAGGCCGGGCGTGACCGCTCGACCTCCACCGAGAGTCGCAATGCACCCCCGTAGCGTTGCGGCTGTCCCTATTGTGCCGAGCCGACGCGGCGATCTTCAGCGATCGGGTGTCCCCCATTTGTCGGACAAATTCGGGAAGCACTCCCAACTCATGTTCACCAGCGGTGACTTGACCACCGCAAGGTGTTACTCATCATCGAGCAGATGATCACGCAGCGCCTCGCGGTACAGCGCGGTCTTGGTGTTCACCGGCCGACCGGCGGCGGCGTACTTGACCCGGACCCGGGCGATGTACTCCTTGGCCGTGTGCACCGAGACGTTCATCTGCCGCGCCACCGACGTCATCTTCATGCCCGAGGCGTACAACTGCAGAGCGCGGAGTTCCTGGTCCGACAGCGCAGGACGCAGCGGGTCGTCGTCGCTGGCGATGATGCCCGCCACTTCGCGCGAGGTCAGGTCCGCCCCCTGCGCTGCCGCGAGGATCGAGTAGACGAGTGCCTCGTGGGGTTCCCACTTGGGAACGAAGCCCGCCACGTCGGCGCGCAGGAACTCGCGCACCCGCTCGACGTTGGCCATGGCGGACACGATGAGGACCCGCCAGCCCCGCTCGACCATCGCCGCCACATCGCCGACCGTGGCTTGGCCTTCGTGCCCGAGATCGAGGTCGAGCAGGACCACGTCGAGTTCGAGGGGGGGCTGGTGGCTGAGCAGTTCGCTCGGCAGCACCCCCGCGTAGGGGACATCGAATCCGTCCTGGCGGAGCGCGGACGCAAGCCCGTCGCGGACCAGGAGATGATCATCGATCACCGCCACCCGAATCGTGCTGCGATCTGTTTCTTCGTCGACCATTGCCGGAGCCCCGTTCCATTCACCAACACGGCGTCCTGTCGGACGGTGCTGGCTTACTGGCGCCCATTCTAAGTGAGGCGCCCGACTTGCGCCGATCAGCGCCGGTCGGTCACTGCCCGGGCCGCTTCGTCGGCGATGGCCCATTCCTCGTCGGTCGCCACCACCAGGACAGTGGTGCGACTGCCCGGGGTGCTGATGACCCGATCTCCGGAACCGGTGTCGTTCGCTCGGTGATCCACCTCGATGCCGAGGCCCTCCCACCCGGCGCACACCTGCCGCCGGGTCCAGGCGTCATGTTCGCCCACCCCGGCCGTGAACACGATCGTGTCCGCGCCCCCCAACGCTGCCAGGTACGCCCCGACGTAGTGGCGGATGCGATGGACGTACACCTCACGCGCCAATACCGCTGCATCGTCTCCGTGGTCCGCGCGAGCATGGACCTGGCGCATGTCGTTGACACCCGCGATCCCGCGCAGGCCGGCCCTGCGGTTGAGCGCGTCCTCCACCTCGGCCAGGGTGAGCCCGGCCCGCCACAGGATCAGCGGTATCGCGGGATCCACATCGCCGCTGCGCGTCCCCATCACCAGACCCTCCAACGGGGTGACGCCCATCGACGTGTCGATGCTGCGCCCGCCGCGGACCGCACATGCACTGGCCCCGTTGCCCAGATGCAGCGTGATCTGATCGAGGTCGCCGATGGCGCGCCGCATCAGCGCAGCCGCCCGGTGTGCGACGAACCGATGCGACGTCCCATGGAAGCCGTAGCGGCGCAACCCGTGCGCCGCGGCCAAATCCTGATCGATCGCATAGGTCCGGGCGGCGCGCGGCATGGTCGTGTGGAACGCGGTGTCGAAGACCGCAACCCCGACCGCGTCGGGAAACTCCTTCTGTGCGGCCAGGATTCCGGCCAGCGCCGGCGGATTGTGCAGCGGCGCCAGCGGGACGCAGTCGGTGATGGCTGCGATCACGTGATCGTCGATCACGGCCGGCGCCGTGAAGAACGAGCCCCCGTGCACGACCCGGTGACCCACGATGCCCGGCACGATCCCCGCCGCCGCCACGGCGGTTCTCACCTCGGCGAACGCGGCCCGATGGTCGCTGACCGCACTGCCCGGCTCCCCGATCCGTTCCACGAGACCCTCGACGCGACGCGCCCCGGTGGCCTGATCAACGACGGCGAACTTCAGCGACGAGGACCCTGCGTTGACGACAAGAACCGGCCCGGTCACGTGCCGCTCCGGGCGGTCTGGGCCTGGATCGCGGTGATCACCACGGTGTTGACGATGTCGTCCACCGTGGCCCCCCGGCTGAGGTCGTTCACCGGCAGCCGCAGACCCTGAAGGATGGGTCCGATGG
>ERZ724513.1617-NODE-1617-length-11348-cov-5.627823_pt1 | contig 11348 bp, 6 predicted proteins | sample MGYA00376046_ERZ724513 | MGnify/ENA primary metagenome ERZ724513 (study PRJEB28724, sample SAMN07190883) | activated sludge metagenome | isolation source: activated sludge of sewage treatment plant in Hong Hong | place: Hong Kong | collected 2016-03-17 ... | reverse complement strand
GAACCCCGGATTGGTCATCACCGCCGCGTGCCCGATCCCGTTGATCGCCTCCAGGGTGTCGCGGACGCCGACAGTGTGCAGTCCGCGCCATTTGCGGTCGGCGAACACGCGGGCGTTGATCTGGAGATGCAGGTGCCTGTGCGGGTCGCCGGCCCGAGAGGTGAAGTGGCGTACGACGGCCGCCTCGATCTGTTCGACCGGCACCTGCACCTGCCGGTCCCGAGGCCCGACGCGTGTCGTCGCGTGCGAAGCAAGCCAGCCGATGATCTCCTCGGCCGCCGCCATCTGGGCAGCGTCGTATGCCTCGGCGATATCGGGGTGCAGGGCGGCCGCGAGCGACCAGGTCTTCGGCCCGTTGACGGTGACCTCGACGAACCGGACGCCCTTGTCGTCCTTCCGCAGTCGTCCCTTGGCGAGCCCCGTGACGACATCGTGTCCGGCCACCCAGGACTCGTAGGTCTCGCCGTCCATGTCGGCCCGGCGGTCGACCCGGACCCGGTGGTCGAGCTTGTCGAGACCCGCGTTGAAGTGCATCGCGACCCCGCTACCTTCGGCGAGGTAGTAGTCGTCGACACGGGAGCGATCGACCTCGACGTAGTGTCGGGCAGCGGCAGCGGCGCCGCGATAGATCTTCATGCCACCGTGCACGCGGACCACCTCCCTCAACAACCGTCGACAACCGCATCTCCGCAGGTCATGCGGCACATTCGCGCTCGTCCCGCTACGGAACTTCGTAGCATGCGTGCCGCTCGGAAGATGAGGGTGATCCGGGCGATCAGGGAGAGGGATCCGAGAGCCGTTGGTGGCCATGAGTGAGTGGCGAGGGCGGGTGTCTACAAGGGGGAGGAGCCACGCTGATGATGGGCGAGATGGCGCGTGTGACTCTCTGCTGTCGGGGGTTCCCGGCAAGATGGCGTCGTGGAGACCTTCAAGCGGACGCCGCTGCAGCTGTTCAACCTGCCTCAGCACTTCGTGATCCCGCTGTTCCAGCGTCCCTACGTGTGGAAGGAAGGCGAGCAGTGGGAGCCGCTGTGGAAGGACATCCGCCGCATTGCTGAGCTCCGGATCGCGGAGCCCCATCTGAACGCGACCCACTTCCTCGGCGCTGTGGTCATCCAGTCGCACGAGGCGCAGAGCAAGCGGCTGACGACGTGGAATGTGATCGATGGCCAGCAGCGGCTGACGACCTTGCAGATTCTCGCCGACGCGACCTGTGCTCTGCTAGCCCAGGCGGACCAAGCCCGGCTCGCCGGGCAGCTCGAACGCCTCACGCACAACGACGAGATCTACGTCGAGGAAGGTGACAGCCGCCTGAAGGTCCGCCACCGCAACAAGGATCAGGCTGCGTTCGACGAGGTGATGTCGGCCGAGCCGCCCGTGGACCACGCCGATCTTGCATGCGCCGACTCCCAAATCGTCGAGGCCCATGCGTACTTCTCGACGGTGGTCGCGCAGTGGCTTGGCTCGCCGGAGGCAGACGACTACGTCGTCAAGGCGAAGGAGCTCACCGACGTTCTCCTTGACGGCCTCCAGCTGGTCTCGATCGAGCTGGAGGCGTCCGAGAACTCTCAGGAGATCTTCGAGACCCTCAACGCGAGAGGAACTCCACTCACCGCCGCCGACCTGGTCCGCAACTTCGTGTTCCAGCGCCTGGAGGCCGAGGGAGGCGACACGACGAAGGCCTACCGCGAGGACTGGCCGTTCGAGACCAAGTTCTGGACGAAGGAGGTCAGTGTCGGCCGCAACTTCGTCAGCCGCAGTTCGCTTTTCCTGAACCAGTGGCTCGTGGCGCGCACTGGCGAAGAGATCAGCCCACAGGCGACGTTCACCCGATTCAAGTCCTACGTCGAGTTGGAGGCCGGCCACAAGATGGCCGACCTGCTGCCCGTCATCAAGAAGCAGGCCCAGCAATACGAAGCGTGGACCGAGGCCGCTGCCCGGCCGGGTGGGAGCCTCGACGCGGCGGAGATGGCTGTGTACCGGATGCAGGCGGGCGGTGTCGAGGTTCTCAAACCGCTACTGATCTGGCTGCATGAGCCCGGACGTGATCTGTCGCAGGACGCCATCGCCAGGATCATCCGAGCGGCGGAGAGCTGGGTCGTACGTCGGCAACTGCTGCGGCTGTCGGGCAGCGACCTCGGCCGCATCGTCGCCGACGTCATCGCCGCCAACTCCACCGGCCCTGCTGGGGAACTCAACGAGCGCATCACTGGCCACCTGGCCCGGCTCAACGTCACCAGCACCTACTGGCCCGGCGACGAGGAGATCCGGAGGACTCTCGCTACCGAGGCTGCCTACTCACGGTTCCCCCGAGGACGCCTCCGCATGGTCCTTGAAGCCATCGAGGACAACTACCGCGCGGAGACAGGCCAGCCGCAGATCGAGCGCAAGGGCTACCCGATCGAGCATCTCCTCCCACGGACCTGGAAGGACACCTGGCCGGTGGGAACCCCGGACGAGGCCGATGACCGACAGGCGAGAGTGCACCGGCTCGGGAATCTCACACTGCTGACGAAGTCGCTCAACTCCAAGGTCTCGAACGGTCCCTGGGCCGCCAAGCGGTCCGCCCTCCAGGACCACAACACGATCACCCTGACCGGGCGAGTCATCAAGCGCACCGAGCACGAGCCCTGGGCCGAGGCGCTGATCGACGAGCGCACCGCAGAGCTGATCGACCGTCTGCTCCGGGTGTGGCCAGTCCCCGAAGGGCATCACGGCAAAGTCGTTGACCCCCAGACCAAGGCCGGGGACTGGGTCGAACTGAAGCACCTCATCGAAGCGGGTCTGCTCGCGCCGGGCGACAAACTCGTGGCAACACACAGAGACTTCAAGGGCACGGAAGCCACCCTGACCGCTGACGGTGCAATCGAGTTGGACGGCAAGCGCTACACCTCGCCGTCTGCTGCAGGACACTCACTGCGCAAGCGCGCGACCAACGGGTGGTATTTCTGGGCTGTGGCGGACGGCCGCCGGCTGAGGGATGTACGCACGGAGTTTCAGAACTCTATGCCCGCCGACGAGACCCTGGAGTTTGGTGAATGAGTAGCAGCGCGTTGGGGAACGGCATACCGGCGGCACTGGTGAAGTCGAAGCAGCGGGTTGCCGACCACGGGGAGGTGTTCACTCCGCCGGAGTTGGTCGAGGCGATGATCGGGCTCGTCGCCACGGAGGCCGAGCGGATCGACTCGCGCTTCCTGGAGCCGGCGTGCGGCTCGGGCAACTTCCTCGTCCCGGTCCTGCTGCGCAAGCTCGCGACCGTGGATGCTCGTTACGCCACGAGCGACTTCGAGTGCCGCCACCACGCACTCCTGGCCCTGATGTCTATCTACGGCATCGAGCTGCTCGCCGACAACGTCGCGGAGTGCCGCGAGAACCTGCTGGAGGTGTTCACTACCTATCTCGGTGTCAGCCCCGGAGACGAGTGGGCGGCAGCCGCCGCGAGCGTGCTGGCGAGCAACATCGTCCATGGCGACGCACTATCTATGCAGACCCAAGCCGAGGCACCTCAGCCGATCACGTTCGCCGAGTGGTCCTACCTAGGCAAGGGCCGCTACCACCGCCGCGACTTCAGGTTCGACACCCTGACGCAGATGTCTTCTTTCGGCGAGCAGGACACCTTGTTCGCCGACCTGGGCAAGCACGAGATCTTCACCCCTATTAAGGACCACGGCACACTGTCGGTCGCCGATATCGCGGGAGACGCCTCATGAGCGAGCAGGTCGCGTTCAGCCTGCGCAACCGCAACCCCGACGTGCTGACCTGCATCGCCAACCTGTCGAACGATGAGGTGTTCACCCCGCCAGAGTTTGCCAACCAGATGCTCGACCTCGTCGAGGAGGCGTGGGCGCAGGATCACGACGGTGCAAACATCTGGGCCGATCCAACGCTGCGCTACCTCGACCCGTTCACCAAGTCCGGCGTGTTCCTCCGCGAGATCACCACGCGGCTCGTGAAGGGGCTCGCATCAGAGATCCCCGACCTGGAGAAGCGGGTCGACCACATCTTGACCAAGCAGGTCTTCGGCATCGGCATCACCCGGCTCACCAGCCTGATCGCCCGCCGCAGCCTTTACTGCTCCAAGTGGGCCAACGGCAAACACTCCATTGCCTCATCCTTCGACACCGAGGACGGCAACGTCTGGTTCGAGTCGATCGAGCACACCTGGGTCGGGGGCACCGAGTGGGTCTACACCGCCGATGCCGACGGGAATCAGGTGAAGAAGTTCACCAACGGCAAGTGCAAGTACTGCGGGGCCAGCCAGAAGACGTTGGACCGTGGTGAGGGCCTGGAGACCCACGCCTATGCCTTCATCCACACTGACGACATCAAGGCTCGGGTCGCCGAGCTGTTTGGAGACGACATGCAGTTCGACGTCATCATCGGTAATCCGCCCTACCAGCTCGGCGACGGCGGCGGCGGCGGTGGTGCATCTGCAACGCCGATCTACAACCTGTTCGTGGAGAACGCCTTGGCGCTGGAGGCTCGCCACGTGGTCATGATTACGCCGTCGCGCTGGTTCTCCGGCGGCAAGGGCCTCGATGACTTCCGGGACCGCATGCTCGGCGACCACAGGTTCGTGAAGCTAGTCGACCACCCCCAGCTCTACGACGTGTTTCCTGGCGTCAAGATTCGAGGTGGCGTCTCCTATTGGCTCTGGACCCGGGACCACGACGGCCCCTGTGAAGTCGTCACCAAGGTCGGTGACGAGGTGGTCGGCGCACCTGCAATGCGCATGCTGGACGCCTACGACGTGCTTGTCCGCCGGAATGAAGGAGTCGAGATCCTCGATAAGGTCGCCGGGTATCGCGTCGAGGGGATGCTCGAGCCTCGGCTGGGAGAGCAGGTCTCCGCGAGGAAGCCGTTCGGCCTTACGAACCAACGCGGGAAGGCGACCCCGGTCGGCATCAAGGACCCGGTTCTCGTTTACGGAAACCAGATGACCTCCTACATGGAACGCGCTGCGATCACTAGCAATGCGGCTTGGATCGACAAGTGGAAGGTCCTTCTCGTCAAGGCCCACGGAACAAGCGGACGCGACGATGTCACCATCCTTGGGGAGCCGGTCGTGGCCGCACCGGGGTCAGCCTGTACCGAGACCTACCTCGTGATCGGAGTCCTGGACTCCGAGGTTCAGGCGCGCAACCTCGCGGCGTACATGCGAACCCGTTTTGTGCGCTTTCTTGTTTCCCTGCGCAAGATCACGCAGAACATCACACGAGACTCGTACCTGTTCGTCCCCAATCTGCCGATGGATCGAATGTGGACCGACGAGCAGCTGTACGAGCGCTACGGCATCGATAAGGAGCAAGTGACTTTCATCGAGTCTTTGATCGCGGACCGCCCTAGTGACGAATTCTTGGGTCCCGCCGAGGATGCGGATGAGTAGGCCCATTGAGGATCTCCTGCCTAAGAAGCCAGAGGCCCGTCTACGGATCTACGCCTATGAGATTCACGACGAGCCGCACGCGGGCCTGCTGAAGGTCGGGCAGACGACCCGAGACGTGAGGAAGCGCGTCTCTGAGCAGCTCAAGACGGCCGGCATCAAGAACTTCAAAGTCGTCCTCGATGAGCCAGCCGAAGCCACCGATGGCACTCTCTTCGGCGACGCTGAGGTCCACGCCCTGCTGCGGATGAAGGGCATCGAGCACGTCACTGAGGTCGGCGCGGAGTGGTTCCGTTGCGGAGTCGCCGATGTCATCACGGTCCTCAACGAACTGCGCACAGGCGTCGTCTATGGCGGCACCCACACCGACACCTTCCCGATGCGCCCCGAGCAGGCTGAGGCCGTCGCCAAGACCCACGCCTACTTCCACTCGATCTGGAAGGAGGATATGCACGCCGTGCCCCGCTTCCTGTGGAACGCGAAGATGCGGTTCGGCAAGACGTTCGCCACTTACCAGTTGGCGAAGAAGCTCGGCGCGCAGAAGGTCCTCGTGGTGACCTTCAAGCCGGCCGTTGAGGACGCTTGGCAGAAGGACCTCCAGAACCACGCCGACTTCGACGGCTGGCAGTACCTCTCCAAGGCCACCGGCACCGACCCGACAACGGCCAACAAGAAGCGTCCGTTGGTCTACTTCGGCTCGTTCCAGGACCTGCTCGGTAAGGACAAGTCCGGCAACATCAAGGCCAAGAACACCTGGCTGCACGAGACCAACTGGGACCTCGTCATCTTCGACGAATACCACTTCGGTGCTTGGCGTGACAACGCCAAGGAGCTCTTCGAGGGAGAGGACGACGCCGAGGCCAAGAAGGAGCTCAAGGCCGAGTTCAACCCCGACCTCGAAGGTTTCAACGAGGAGCTCGATGAGCTGGGCGAGGTCGAGACCGAGTTCCTGCCCATCACCACCAAGGCCTACCTGTACCTGTCGGGCACGCCGTTTAAGGCGCTGGCGACTGGGGAGTTCATCGAGGAACAGATCTTCGACTGGACCTACGCCGACGAGCAGCGGGCCAAGCAGCAGTGGGCAATGAAGCATCCGGGCAAGCGCAATCCCTACGCTGCACTTCCCGAGATGCGGCTGCTTACCTACCAGATGCCCGACGAGTTGCTCTCGATCGCGAGCCAGGGCGAGTTCGACGAGTTCGACCTTGGTGAGTTCTTCGCTGCCAAGGGCACCGGCTCGACCGCGGAGTTCAAGCACAAGAACGACGTACAGAAGTGGCTCGACATCATCCGTGGTTCCTACGCTGCTGCCAATGTCGACAACCTCAAGCTCGGTGCGACGAAGCCTCCGTTCCCGTACTCCGACGTACGCCTCCTGCCCTACCTGAACCACTCGTTCTGGTTCCTGCCGACCGTGGCGTCGTGTGTCGCGATGGCCAACCTGCTCGCAGAGAAGCAGAACGTCTTCTTTCACGACTACAAGGTCCTCAGCGTTGCTGGAACAGGTGCAGGTGTCGGCCTGGCCGCGCTCCCGCCAGTGCGGAGTGCGATCGGAGCCGGGCACGACTCCAAGACGATCACGCTCTCGTGCGGCAAGCTCACCACCGGTGTGACGGTGCCGCAATGGTCCTCGATTCTTATGCTGCGCAACCTGAACTCCCCGGAGACGTACTTCCAGGCCGCGTTCCGTGTGCAGTCGCCGTGGTCGATCAAGAACCCCAACGGCGACAACCCCAACGAGGAGGAGATCCTCAAGCCGGTCTGCTTCGTCTTCGACTTCGCTCCGACACGCGCGTTGCGCCAGATCGTTGAGTATGGGGCCGGCCTCACGCCGGAGGCCGCCAACCCCGAGGATGCGGTCAAGGAGTTGGTGAACTTCCTGCCGGTGCTCGCATACGACGGCTCCCACATGACTCAGGTCGATGCCGGCGGCATCCTCGACATCGCGATGGCCGGCACGTCGGCGACCCTGCTGGCCCGCAAGTGGGAGTCGGCCCTGCTGGTCAACGTCGACAACGACACCTTGAAGAAGATCATGAACGACTCCAAGGCGATGGCCGCGATCATGAACATCGAGGGCTTCCGAGCGCTCGGTGCCGACGTCTTCGAAACCGTCATCAACAAGAGCGAGAAGGTCAAGGCGACCAAGAAGGAGAAGGGCGACGACATCACGACCAAGGAGAAGAAGGAGCTCACCGATGAGGAGAAGGAGTACAAGTCCAAGCGAAAGCAGATCCAGGAGAAGCTGATCAAGTTCGCCACCAGGATTCCCGCGTTCATGTACCTCACTGACTTCCGCGAGAACACTCTCAAGGATGTCATTACCAAACTGGAACCCGACCTCTTCAAGGCCGTTACCGGCCTGACCGTCGATGACTTCAACCTGCTCGTCTCGCTCAACGTCTTCAACTCGGCGCACATGAACCAGGCCGTCTTTGCTTTCCGTCGCTACGAGGACTCCTCCCTGTCCTACACCGGGATCGAGAGCCATCACGGGCTGCGCCACTTCGGCCTCTACGACACGGTGGTTGCCGTCGAATAGCGGACCGTCCGAGCATCCGCGCTCCGTTGAGGTTCCGACGGTGACCTCATCTGCGAGTTCTACGAATCCTTGAGTCGGCGGAGTTCCGATGTGCCACCATCACCGCGGGAGTTGAGACGATTGGGCGAGTGGCGCGAGGGGCTCAGATGGTGACAGTGGAGGCTCTGGTCAACTCCCGTGCGCAAACCGTCCTCGATGGGATTCGCCCCCGACTTCAGAATCGATCAGTCTCCTCGGTGCGGGCTGCCATCTCGTTCTTGATGGAGTCAGGTGCTCGAGAGATCGACCGCGATGTGCGGAGACTCATCCGCGCGGGTCTGCCGGTGACGATTGTCTTCGGAGACGACTTCCATTTGACCCAGAGCGCGGCGCTCGCCCGGCTCATGAGTGCGGGTTGCGACCTTCGTCTATTCACCGGGGAGTCTAACGACGGGTTCCATCCCAAGGTATGGCTGCTCGACTACGTCGACGGAACGCGGACTGCCATCGTGGGGTCTTCGAACCTGAGCCGCGGTGGCCTCGTGACAAACGTCGAAGCTAGTGCGCTGATTGAGGGCGTGGCTTCAGAAACCCAGTCATTCGAGGAGTTGTGGGATGAGATTCTGGCTCAATCACATGACTTCACCGCGCAGGACCTGAAGGCTTACAAGGATTCGGAGAAGGCGGCGGCGGTGCCGCCACCAAGAAGGAGGCGCCGGGCCTCGACTCCAAACGCCCCTAACGTGCGCCAGCACGTTGAGCGTTGGCAGGCCTATATCGCGCGTCCCCACCGGCTCGGAAGCTCCGAGCAGTGGCGCGGCTGGTATCTGGTTCCGGAGCAGGGCCAGCTGAATGAGGCGAAGTTCGTCGAACTCGGTCGCATCCTTGCTGCTCTCCGAGCTCAGCCCCAGTATGTTCGCGACGGATCACTGTCGCTGGGGACGGGTGCTCAGGGGGTAAGAAACGCTGTTCAGGCTCTGGCCGCGGGGGGAGTTACGACTCATCACCCCTACACAGACCGACAGCGCCGTGATCTGTTCGTTCGGCAGCAGCGACTGTATCTGCAGACGTTTGGATGGCTTGAGCAGCTCGATCAACACACGTTCCGGGTGACGCCAGCCGGCGTCAGGTTCGAGCAAGCCAAGAGTGCCCGCCAACGATCGCGTCTCTTCACCGATGCCATTTCCTTGAAGAAGTGGCCGTTCGGGCCCATCGCGTTCTACCCCTTCCTCCTGGATCTCCTTCGGCTGGTTCCTGATCAGCGCTTGTACTACGACGAGCTCAACCTCATCGTGATCCACACTTACCACCGCTCTGAACTCTTCGGGATCGCGAACCTCGTCGCCGAATATCGCGCGCTCAGCGACACCGGCCGAGCGCATTTGCACGGTTGGGCGGACCAGCGACTTCGGCGCCTGCTCAGTGCCCACGCCGGCCACACCGCCTATGGTCGGTATCGCAGGAAGGTTGCGGATCTCATGGTGGCGTTCGGATCAACCACCCAGGTCGTCTTCCATCCTGATGCCGACGAGGATCGCTCCTATGTTCGCCTCAAGTGATCGGTAGTGGACCAGCCGGAATCTTCATGAGTGGGATGACCAGCCGCGATACCCCGACATGGCCTCCCCGTACCCGGGTGGTCCCGGTTGGGTCCAAGCCCTGACGCCTGATCTGGTGTCGCTGATCCGGGGGCAGTGCCTCACAGGTGGATTGGATGCCGCAGAGTGCTGCGCCGCGAGTTGCCTACCGCTCGGCCAGCTTGGAGACCGAGTCGCGGAGGGCGTCCTCGCCGGCGCGGACGTAGTGGTTGAGGACGGTGGTGAGCTTGTCGCCGAGGTACTGGGCGACGACCTCCCAGGGCTCGCCGAGCTCCTCGTGGAACCACTTCGTCGCGGCGTGGTGGCGGAGGTTGCGGTAGACGATCGTGCGGGGCCAGACGTTGTCGGGGTCGTGCTCGTCGACCCAGGCGCGGACGCGGTGCCAGCGCTCGTTGTGCATCTCGGGCTTCACCGGTAGGCCGGTGGCAGTGTCGACGAACAGCCACAGCTCGTCCTCGGGTGGGACTGGGTAGTTCCACCAAGTGACGTTCTTGTCCTTCTCTCGAGCAGCTAGCGAGGCCCGGCGCTGACGCTCGGCCTCCTGGGCGTTGATGACCTGCTGGAGCGATGCTGTTGTGGGCAGGCCGAGCAGTTCCTTGACGCGGGGGAGGAGCTCGTCGCGCATCAGCGACCTTGGTAGCGGGACCTCGTGGATCGTGTGGTTCTTCACCGGGCCACGGAAGCCCGCCCGGCCGCGCGGGGTGATCCAGGAGCCGTTGACGTGGACGTAGCCGTGCTCGAAGAAGACGTCGATCGCGCGAAGTGCGTTCTGCTCGCCAAGGCGCAGGCCGCCGAAGCCGGCGACGCGGATCTTCGTGCCGAACAGCGGGAGGCGGGTCATCAGCGGGTCGGAGCCCTCGGGGCCGCAGAGCTTGTCGGCGGCAGCGGCCATCGCGCGCACCTGCCGGGTCTCCGGGCGCAGGCGCGGGTCGACGTACTGCGCCGTTGCCCCGTGCAAGATGTTGGCTCGCCCGATCTCCAGTCCGTCCAACGGGTCGATGCTGCGGTCGAGCCAGCCCAGCCGCCACGCCAGCTTGCGCATCGCCGACAGCTGGCCGCGGAGGTCCTCGCGCCCGCGTTGGGAGAAGAGTGTCTTTGCGCCCTTCTCCATCACCTTCCGGCTGTGCTCGACGCGCCACTTCGTCACCGGCACGTCACCGATGGTGGGCAGGATGTGGGCGTTGAGGCGGGATACGCGCTGCTCCATCGTCCGTGGTTGCTTGCCGCGCTCGATCGAGTCCTTGAGGTACTCCTCGCCGAGCATCCGGATCGTCCGTGACGCGCGCACATCGGCAGCGACAGGCAGGTCCTTCTCGGTGTCCAGCGCGGCCTCGGCCTGGGCGAAGATCCGGCGCGCCTCCTCCTCGGACGCAGCCCGTCGTAGGACTCGCTTCCACGGCTCGCCCTCGCCGGCGGGCGCCTTGAAGAACACCTGGTACTTGTTCGTGCCGGGCGCTGGCGCGTAGAGACGCACCCGCCACGGCCGCGAGCTGCCGCCCGTCGTACGCGGCTTGCCCTGCGCGAGCAGCTTCGGCTGAGAACGCGTCGCCACGAGACCTCCTACGCTGGAAGAACCATCGTACGCCGATTTCGTGCATCACTCTCGTGCATCACTCAGAGAAAAGTGATGCACGTGCCACTCGTCAGGAGTCAGGGGAAATGGCCAACCGCCTCGCCTCGGCAACGAGTCCATATCTGCTTCAGCACGCGGAGAATCCAGTGGATTGGTGGGAGTGGGGGCCTGAGGCATTCGCCGAGGCGAAGCGCCGTGATGCGCCAGTTCTACTGTCTGTCGGGTACGCCGCGTGCCACTGGTGCCACGTGATGGCGCACGAGTCGTTCGAGG
>ERZ724513.1613-NODE-1613-length-11364-cov-8.317446_pt1 | contig 11364 bp, 9 predicted proteins | sample MGYA00376046_ERZ724513 | MGnify/ENA primary metagenome ERZ724513 (study PRJEB28724, sample SAMN07190883) | activated sludge metagenome | isolation source: activated sludge of sewage treatment plant in Hong Hong | place: Hong Kong | collected 2016-03-17 ... | reverse complement strand
ATGCCGGGACGATGACTTCCCAATCGACTCTTACACCACCTCGGGGGACGCAACCCCGAGTAAACGCCGAATCTCGGCAGTTTGGAAATTTTTTGTAGTGGCTTGGGGACATATAGACGCAGACGGTAAAACGCCAACCCTCGATTTTGCGAGATAAGGGGAGCCTCATTGTGTTCTCCGATCGAATCGGGACACCTGTCGGGACACTAGTCAAAAAACCGTCTTTGCCAAACCTCGCCCGCAGAAAATGATAAAGCCTTGATTTTTCAGGGCTTTATCATTCGCTTAAAGCAGGTTTACCAATCCGTTGATTTCGGTTGGCGGAGACGGAGGGATTCGAACCCTCGATACAGGTTTATGCCCGTATGCTCCCTTAGCAGGGGAGTGCCTTCGACCTCTCGGCCACGTCTCCGGATCCAGACTTCAACGAAGGCGCGGATGATATAACCTCCGCGCCCTGCGGTCAAACTTGTTGATCGAGGCCGAACGTGCGGTGCAGTACGCGGACGGCCAGTTCCAGATACTTTTCGTCGAGAACGACCGATATCTTGATTTCGGAGGTGGAGATCATCTTGATGTTTATGCCTTCGTCAGCCAGCGCCTTGAACATCTGGCTGGCGACGCCCGGATGCGAGCGCATGCCGACGCCGACGGCGGATACCTTGCAGATCTTGTTGTCGCCAGTGATTTCGCGCGCACCGAGCTTTTCCTTGACGCCTTCGAGGATGACGGTCGCTTTGGCGAATTCGCCGCGATTGACGGTGAAGGACAGGTCGGTCATGCCATCGTGGCCGACGTTCTGGATAATCATGTCGACATCGATGTTGGCGTCGGCAATGGCGCCGAGGATCTGGTAGGCGATGCCCGGCTTGTCCGGAACCCCCAGCATGGTCAGCTTGGCTTCATCGCGGTTGAAGGCGATGCCGGAGATGATTGGTTGTTCCATGTTCTTGTCTTCCTCAACAGTGATCAGCGTGCCTTCCCCTTCGTCCTGGAAGCTGGAAAGAACGCGCAGTTTGACCTTGTACTTGCCGGCAAATTCGACCGAGCGGATCTGCAGCACCTTGGAGCCGAGGCTGGCCATTTCAAGCATTTCCTCGAAGGTGATGGTATCCAGCTTGCGCGCTTCCGGCACGACGCGGGGATCGGTCGTGTAAACGCCATCGACGTCGGTGTATATCTGGCACTCGTCGGCCTTCAGCGCAGCGGCCATGGCGACGGCAGAGGTGTCGGAACCGCCACGCCCCAAAGTCGTGATGTTGCCGTCCGCATCGACACCCTGGAAGCCGGCGACGACGATGACGTTGCCGGCATCGAGGTCGCGACGCATGTTGGCTTCATCGATCGCCAGAATGCGTGCCTTGGTGAAGGTAGCGTCCGTCAGCACCTTGACCTGGCCGCCGGTGTAGCTCCTGGCCTGGCAGCCGATGTCCTTGAGCGCCATGGCCAGCAGACCGATGGTGACCTGCTCGCCGGTGGACATCACCATGTCCAGTTCGCGCGGGTCCGGATTGGCCTGCACTTCCTTGGCCAGCGCGATCAGTCTGTTGGTTTCTCCGCTCATCGCCGAAACCACGACCACCACCTGGTGACCCTGAGCCTGGAACCTGGCAACGCGCTGGGCGACATTCCTGATGCGCTCGGAGTTGCCCACCGAGGTACCACCATATTTTTGAACAATCAACGCCATGAATTCATCCGGTTAAACATTGGTAACACGAAAAGAGCGCGGAATTTTACCGCACCCGCCCTATCTCCGAAGGCAAACAGCGCCTGGTACCACAGACCCAGAGGCTGGCACTAGAGATCGGCCAAGACACGCAAATGAGCACCGACACTGCGCGCCAGGGAAGTCATGACATAACCGCCCTCGAGCATGGAAACGATGCGCCCGTCGGAGAATTGCGCTGCCAGCTTCTTCATTTCGTCCGTGCACCAGGCGTAATCCTTCTCGAGCAGGGCGAGGCCGCCCATGTCGTCTTCGTAGTGCCCGTCGAAACCAGCAGAGATGAAGATCATCTGCGGCTTGAACTCCTTCAGGCGCGGCATCCAGACCTGCATGACCGCATCACGGAACTCCTCGCCACCGCTGCCTGCCGCCAGCGGCACATTACACATGTTGGCTGCCGGCTTGTCGGTGCCGCTGTATGGATAGAAGGGGTGCTGGAAGATACTGCACATCAGCACGTGATTGTCGCCGGCGAAGCAGTCTTCCGTGCCATTGCCATGATGGACATCGAAATCGATGATCGCCACGCGTTCCAGGCCATGCGCGGCAAGGGCATGGCGGGCGGCGACGGCGATGTTGTTGAAGAAGCAGAAGCCCATCGGGTTGGTGCGCTCGGCATGGTGTCCGGGTGGGCGGACGGCGCAGAAGGCATTTTCACACTCGTCGCCCATGACTAGGTCTACCGCATGACAACCGGCACCCGCAGCGCGCAGGGCAGCCTGCCAGGTGTGCGGGTTCATGGCGGTGTCTGGGTCGAGATGGACGACGCCGTGCGTCGGGGAGGCACGCTTGATACGTTCAAGGTGCGAAGCCGGGTGTACGCGCAGCAACTGCTCGAACGTGGCGAGCGGGGCGTCATGGTAGCTGAAATAGGCATCGATTCCCTGGGCAATCAGGTGATCGTTGATGGCGGTAAGACGTTGCGGACATTCCGGGTGATATGTACCCATGTCATGCAACAGGCAGTCGCGATGGGTGATGAAGGCAGTGGTCGTCACTTGTTCTCTCTCTGCGGACCGGCTCACCAGGAAGGAGCACGGCAAAACGCGATTATCGACCCAATCAGCACGCCGCTTCAAGCATTAGAATTGACTGCAACACCATTTTCCGGAAACACGCGATGTTCGCTGTCAGTCTCCCGACGCTCGCCACCAGGCCGCGCCCGCTCGACCCGGTTCTCGCCGCCGCCGGCCGCATCATCCTTGGCAAGGATCGCGAGATCCGTCAGGCCATCGCCTGCCTACTGGCTGGCGGCCACCTGTTGATCGAGGATCTGCCCGGCGTCGGCAAGACGACGCTGGCCCACGCGCTGGCGCGACTGCTCGGTCTCGCCTTCTCGCGCATCCAGTTCACCAGCGACCTGCTGCCGGCGGACATCACCGGTGTTTCGGTCTACGAGCGCCAGAGTGGCGAATTCCGCTTCCTGCCCGGCCCGGTCTTCGCGCAGATGGTGCTGGCCGACGAGATCAACCGCGCCACGCCGAAAACCCAGAGCGCACTGCTCGAAGCCATGGAAGAACGCCAGGTGACGATCGAGGGCGAGACCCGCCCGCTACCCGAACCATTCTTCGTGATCGCGACCCAGAACCCCTCGCACCAGATCGGCACCTTCCCGCTGCCCGAGTCGCAACTGGACCGCTTCCTGATGCGTATCGAACTCGGTTACCCCGACCGCAATGCCGAACGCGCACTGCTGACGGCTGGCGGCCAGCGCGCACTGGCCGATCAACTGGCGCCGATTATTGCTGCGCGCGACTTGCCATCCCTTCAGCGTGACGTCACCACGGTGCATGCTGCCGAGCCGCTGATCGACTACGTTCAGGCCCTGGTCGAAGCAAGCCGCCGTGACTCGGCCTTCCAGCATGGCCTCTCGCCGCGGGCGGGCCTCGCCCTGCTGGCAGCGGCACGCGCCTGGGCCTGGCTGGACGGACGCGACATGGTACTGCCTGACGACATTCAGGCGGTTCTGCCGGCAGTCACTCGCCATCGTCTGCGCGCGACGCAGGGAACCGCAATGGCCAAGGCCGAGGACATCTCGGCGCTGATCCGCGCGGTGCCGATTCCCTGAAACCGTGGGCATCATTGCCGACCTCAAGCGCCGGCTTTTTCGCTGGCAGAGCGACGGGACCGCGCCGCTGCGTCTTGCGCAGCGCCGCATCTTCATCCTGCCGACCCGCGCCGGTCTGCTCTTCGCCGCAGCCTTGCTGGCGATGCTCACCGGCGCCATCAACTACAACCTGGCATTGGGCCATGCCCTCGTCTTCCTGCTCGCCGGCCTCGCGCTCGTCGGCATGGTGCACGCCTTTCGCAACCTGCACGGACTGGTCATCACGCCCGGGCGCTGCGACCCGGTGTTTGCCGGCGAGGTCGCCCACTTTCCGCTCTATCTGACGAGCGAACGCGGTGCTCCGCGCCTGGCGCTCGAACTGCGCGCCGGCGACGAATCCCGCAGCGTCGCCACTGCCGTCGCTGCGCGCGGCCTGAGCGAAGTCGCCGTGCCGGTTGCGTCGCTGCGCCGCGGCTGGCTGGATCTGCCGCGCACGCGTCTGGCCACGACCTACCCGCTCGGACTGTTCGTCGCCTGGAGCTATCTGCAACCGGCAATGCGTTGCCTCGTCTACCCGCAACCGCTGGCCACGCCGTTGCCGCCGCAGCAACCGGCGACACGGAGCGGCGATCACCATGGCGATGGCGGGCAGGAGGACTTTTCCGGTTTCCGCGAACGCCAACCGGCCGACTCGCCGCGTCACGTCGCCTGGAAAGCCAGCGCCCGCGATGCCGGAGAGCGTCCGTTGCTGGTCAAGCAGTTCGCCGGCGGCGCGCAGACCGAACTGCAGCTCGACTGGTCGCTGACACCGCAGACGGCCCCGCCCGAAGCGCGCATTGCCACCCTCGCCGGCTGGGTAATGGCGGCGGCAGCCGAGGACGCCTGTTACGGTCTACGGCTACCGGTGCAGGAAATCTTACCGGACAGCGGCAATCTGCACCTTAATCGCTGCTTGGAAGCGCTGGCATTGTTCCCCGCATGAGTACCCACCCAAGCGAAACGCTGGACCGCGGAGCCACCCCCTGGCTGCTGGCGGCAGCGCTGGCGACCACCCTGCCCCACGCCGAGCATCAGCCGCTCTGGCTGAGCGCGCTGGCTGCCGCCCTCTTTGCCTGGGGCGGCTGGCTATGGTGGCGCAACGAGCGCCTGCCGGGACGCTGGGTACTCGGGTTGCTGGTCGCCGCCGCCTGCGGCGGCGTCCTGCTCGAGTTCCGCACCTTGTTCGGGCGCGATGCCGGCGTTGCCATGCTGGTCGTCTTCATGGCTCTGAAACTGCTCGAACTGCGCAGCCGGCGCGACGCGACGGTAGTAGTCACGCTCGGCTACTTCCTGCTGCTGACCCATTACTTTTACTCGCAGAGCATCCCCACCGGGGTTTGGCTGCTGGCGGCGATGATGCTGCTGACGGCGACGCTGATCCGCCTGCATGGCGGCCCGTCGTGCAACACTGGCGCCACGTTGCGCTACTCGGGCCTGCTGATGCTGCAGGCGATCCCCTTCATGCTCGTCCTCTACCTGCTGTTTCCGAGGGTCGCCGGGCCGCTCTGGGGCCTGCCGCAGGATGCCCACAGCGGCCGCAGCGGATTGTCCGACCAGATGACCCCGGGCACTATCGCCAACCTCGCGCTGACTGGCGAGATCGCCTTCCGCGTGCGTTTCGCCGGACCGCCACCACAGCGCGACAAACTCTACTGGCGCGGACCGGTTCTCGAAAACTTCGACGGCCTCACCTGGAAGCCGCAGATCGCCCGCAGTCGTCCGCCGCAGATCGAGCCGCTGTCGCCGCCGATCGCCTACGAGACCACCCTCGAACCGCAGCAGCAACGCTGGCTGCTGGCCCTCGACGCGCCCGGCGCCCTGGGGCCGGAATTTGCCCTTTCCAGCACGTTGACCGCAACCAGCCGCGAACCGCTGAGCCAGCGCCAGCGTTTTGCCCTGACAGCAACGCTGGACTACCGCTTCAACGCCGATGAGGAAGCCATTACGCTGCGGCGCAACCTGACGCTGCCGCCCGAGGGCAATCCGCGCGCCCGCGCCCTGGCCGGGTCCTGGAAAGCGGCTGACCCGGATCCCGCCCGCCTGGTACGCAAGGCAATAAACCTCTTCTCCGACGAAAAGTTTTTCTACACGCTGCAACCGCCGCTTCTCGGCGAACAGCCGGTCGATGATTTTCTGTTTGAAACCCGGCGCGGATTCTGCGAGCACTATGCCTCGGCCTTCGTCTTCCTGATGCGCGCCGCCAGCGTGCCCGCCCGTGTCGTCACCGGCTATCAGGGTGGCGAGGCAAATCCGGTCGACGGTTTCGTCGTCGTCCGCCAGTCCGACGCCCATGCCTGGGCCGAAGTCTGGATCGCCGGGCGCGGCTGGACGCGCGTCGACCCGACCGCCGCCGTTTCGCCGGCCCGCGTCGAGGACGGCATTGCCGCTGCGATGCCGGCCGGCGAGCCGCTGCCAGCGCTGATCCAGTTGCGCAGCAACTGGCTGCGTACCCTGCTCTTCCGCTGGGAGGCGGTCAACAATGCCTGGAACCAGTACATCCTCGGCTACAACCCGCAGCGCCAGCGCGAACTGCTGGCCCGCCTCGGCATGCCCGATGCCGACCGGCGCAAACTGGCCGCGGCACTGGCGATCATCTGCGGCATCCTGCTGCTCGCAATCACCGCGTGGCCCCTCCACCAGCGGCCGCGTCTCGACCCCGCCGCCCGGCTGTGGCAAAAAGCCTTGCGCCGACTGGCGCGAAGCAAGGTAGACTGCTTACCCTGGGAAACCCCGCTGGCCCTCCTCCAGCGCGTCGAACACGAGCTTCCGGCGTTGGCGCCGGCATTCAGGGAGGTCGTTGTCGCCTACCTGCGGGCGCGCTACAGCGGAATTCCCGACGACCTGACCACACTGCGCGGCGCCCTCGCGCGCCTGCCCTGACGGAGAACGACTTGAAACACACCCTCGGCGTCCTGCTGCTCGCCGCCTGCGCCTGCCTTGGCAACGCCGCGATGGCGGCGACCAGTTTCGCCAGCGACCCGGCGGTCATCGAATTTGCGCGCGACCTCGAACAGCGGCATGGCTTCAGCTCCGACGAACTGCTGCTGCAGTTCGCCCAGATCCGGCCCAACGAAAAGGTGCTGCAGTTGATCAGGCCGCCAGTGTCACCGCTTCAGCGTTCCTGGGAGCGCTATCGGCCGCGTTTCCTGACCGAGCGCCGGATCAATGGCGGCGTTCGCTTCTGGCAGGAAAACCGCCTGAGCCTGGCCCGGGCGAGCGCCCTCTACGGCGTACCGCCCGAGATCATCGTCGCCATCATCGGGGTCGAAACCGAATATGGGGCCAACACCGGCGGTTTCCGGGTGCTCGAGGCGCTGGCCACGCTGGCCTTTTACTACCCGCGCCGCGCCGAGTTCTTCCGTACCGAACTCGAACAGTTCCTGCTGCTGGCCCGCGAAAACGGCATGGATCCGGTCAACGTGCGCGGCTCCTTCGCCGGCGCCATCGGCATTCCGCAGTTCATGCCGGGAAGCCAGCGGCGTTATGCGGTCGACTTCGACGGCGACCAGAAAATCGACCTTTCCGGCAGCATCGACGATGCCATCGGCAGCGTCGGGCGTTTTCTCGAGCAGCACGGCTGGGAGACCGGCCAGCCAATCGCCGTTCCCGCCCGCACGCGCGGCGAGCCGGAACGCAGCCTGATCGAAGCCGGCATCCAGCCGACGTTGCTCGTCGCCGATCTGGCGCAACAGGGAATCAGCGCCGATGCCAACCCGCAGGCCACGGTGACGCTGGTCGATCTCGCCTCCCCCGGCCGGCCGACCGAGTACTGGCTCGGCTACAACAATTTCTACGTGATCACGCGCTACAACCGTTCCAGCTTCTACGCGATGTCGGTGTTCCAGTTGGCCGAGGCAATCCGCGCACGCATGCCGCGCCCACAGGCGTGATCGGTCCGCGCCTGGTTACAGCAGCGAGTCGCGGGTGACGCCGCCACGTTTGATGATCGAGCGCAGGCGATCGAGCGCCTCGGCCTGGATCTGGCGCACCCGTTCCCGGGTCAACCCGAGGTCGACCGCCAGGGCTTCGAGCGTCACGACATCGGCGCCGTTCAGCCCGTAGCGCCGTTCGATTACCTGCCGCTGACGTTCACTAAGCTGCGCCAGCCAGTCGTCGAGCAGGGCGCCCATCTCACGGAACTGCAGGAGCGCTTCCGGATTGACCGCCGCTTCGTCGGCGATCGCGTCACCCAGACTATGGCTGGGATCGATTTCCAGCGGCGCATCGAGCGAGGCGATGTGTTCGTTGAGGTGCAGGATGCGCCGGACATCGGCCACCGGCCGGTCGATCAGCGCCGCCACGCGTTCGACCGAGGTCTCGCGGGTCGCCGCCGACTCGAGGTGACGGATGGCCCGCAAAACGAGGTTGATGTCCTTGACCACATGCACCGGCAGCCGGATGGTGCGCGACTGGTTCATGATCGCGCGCTCGATGGTCTGGCGGATCCACCAGGTCGCATAGGTCGAAAAGCGGAAACCGCGCTCGGGATCGAACTTTTCCAGCGCGTGGATGAGGCCGAGGTTACCCTCCTCCACCAGGTCGAGGAGCGGAATGCCGCGGTTCAGATAGTGTTTGGCGATATTCACAACCAGACGCAGGTTGTGTTCGATCATTTTCTGACGCGCCGCGAAATCGCCGGCGCTCACCAGACGCGTCGTCGCCAGTTCATCAGCAGGCGTCAGCAGTGGCTTGGCGCCGATCTCGTTCAGGTAGAGCTGAGTGACGTCCTCAAGGAGTTCCAGTTCGGGGCTGACGGGTTCAAGTTCGGGGAGCAGTCCCGCGTCAGCCTCGACTGACGCCAGTTCGTCGTCTTCTGGATCGTCAGCCGCCCAGGCGGTCATCGCTTCGGCAGGAAGGCCACGGGATCGGTCGGCTTGCCCTGCTTGCGAATCTCGAAATGGAGCTTGACGTTCTCGCTGTCGGTGTTGCCCATTTCCGCAACCTTCTGGCCACGCGTGACTTGCTGGCCTTCGGCGACCAGGATCTTGCGGTTGTGCGCATAGGCCGAAAGGAAAGTTGCGTTGTGCTTGACGATCAGGAGTTGACCAAAGCCACGAATCCCGGTCCCGACATAGACGACCTTGCCATCGGCGGCAGCCACGACGGCATCGCCGGCCTTGCCTCCGAAATCGATACCCTTGTTGCCCGAATCGCTGAAGGACGAGATGACCTTGCCCGACGACGGCCACTGCCATGCCACTTCGTCAGGACCCGTAGCAGCCGGTTCCGGCTTGGGTTCGGGTTTGGGTTCAGGTTTTGCCTCCGGCTGTACCTCGGGTTTCGGCTCCGGTTTCGGGTCGACCGCAACAACCGGCGGTTTCGCGACTGTCTCCCCGGGACGGTTGAGCCGGGCGTACGCCTCATTGGAATAGGGCTCCTTACCGCCGCGTGGCTCGCGTTTCAGGCCATCTGCGGATACTGGCGATGGGGTACCGGCGGCTATTGGCGCTGGCGTACCGGCGGTGACCTTGCCCGGCGCATCCAGCGGCCTGGATTCGACAACCGGCGTCGTCACCACCGGCTGCGCCACCACGGCCTCACCCGCGGTCGCCGGCGTAACGCCCGGCGGCGCCACGCGCAGGACCTGCCCTTCCTTGATCACGTCGGGATTGGTGATGTTGTTCCACGCCACAACATCCTTGTAATCCTGACCATGCTCGAGGGCAATCCGGTAAAGCGTGTCGCCCTTCCTGACCGTGTAATACCCGGGACCCCCGACCGGCGGGGCAGCCGGTCTTGCCACGGACGAGGTGGAGCGGTCGACGGCCGGGGCCGGCGGTTGTGACTTGCAACCGGCCATCACGAGGGCGATGGCCAAAGGGGCGAGGACTCTAATCATTGCGTTCCTGCGAGAAGTGGGACAAAGCGAACGGGATCAAGCCGGGTTTCGACAAAACCATCCCTGCTCCGTTCGATGAATGAAAGATACTGTTCGGTCGTACCGACAGGCAAGACCATTCGTCCGCCGGCTGCCAGTTGCTCGAGCAGGGCCGGCGGCACCTGGCGGCCTGCGGCGGCGACGATGATGCTGTCAAACGGGGCTGCTTCGGGCATCCCAAGCTGGCCATCAGCGTGCTTGAGGCGGACACTGAACTGCTTCAGATGACGCATGTTGGTCTTGGCCTTTTCCAGAAGAGGCCCCAGGCGTTCGATCGCGTATACCTCGGTCGTCAGTTGCGCCAGGACCGCCGCCTGATAACCGCAGCCGGCGCCGACTTCGAGCGTCTTGCCCAGCGCCGTCCGCCCGTCGAGCAGCAGTTCGATCATCCGCGCGACCACGAAGGGCTGTGAAATCGTCTGCCCCATACCTAGGGGCAGCGCAGTGTCTTCATAGGCGCGCGACGCCAGTGCCTCCTCGACAAAGACATGGCGCGGAACCGCCGCCATCGCCCGCAGCACGGCGGCGTTGCGAATACCCATCTCGCGCAGGCGCTCGATCATGCGCGCGCGCGTCCGCTGCGACGTCATCCCGATTCCGTGCAGGGCGTTGGCGTTCATCGCAGCCAGTTCGCAATTGCCTGCAACTGCGCCGTATGCGTCAGATCGACCTGAAGCGGGGTGATGGAGACACAGCCGCGTTCGACCGCGTTGAAGTCGGTTCCCGGCCCGGCCTCGGCGGCCGCTCCGGCAGCGCCGACCCAATAGACCGTATCGTTCCGCGGCGAGCGCATCCTGACAACCGGCTCCGCCTTGTGGCGCCTGCCAAGACGGGTCACTTCGGTGCCACACAGGTCGCCATAGGGGATATCGGGAACATTGACGTTCAGCAGCACCGGCTCGCGAATCGGATCGCTGAAAAAACGCTCGACCAATTCCCGCGCGATACACCCGGCGGTATTGAAATGATTACCCTCAAAACTGGTTAGCGAAAGTGCAATCGACGGAATACCCAACAGAAACCCTTCGGTCGCCGCGGCAACAGTTCCCGAATAAATCGTGTCGTCCCCCATATTGGCACCGTGATTAATGCCGGAAACGATAATATCGGGCAGGTAATCGAGCATTCCGGTAACCGCCAGATGGACGCAATCCGTCGGTGTGCCATTAACGAAATAAAATCCGTTTGCGGCCTGTTTCAGGGAAACCGGCCGATCCAGCGTCAATGAATTGCTGGCGCCGCTGCGATTCTGCTCCGGAGCAACGACAACGATTTCGCCCAGTCCATCAAGCGCCTCGGCCAGCGCCAGAATGCCGGGCGCGAAATAGCCGTCGTCATTGCTCAGGAGAATTCGCACGTCAGACCCTCAGGGCATCGAGCGTGCCGCCTGCGGCCAGCCATTCGCCAACCCATTTCGGCTGACGGCCGCGACCGGTCCATTCCAGCGCGGCATTCTTCGGATGACGGTATTTGACCTTCACTTTTCCGGTCGGCCCCTTGGCCTTGATTTCCTTGCCAAGCAGATCTTCAAGCGCATAGCCGCGGGCTTTAACAAAAGCCCGCGCTTCATTCAGAATCTTTACCTTATCCTGAGCCTCGCGGCGTTTCAATTCGGTGGGAATCTGTTGTTGCAGGTCGCGCAACTCGATAACGGTCAGGGCAGACAAATCC
>ERZ724513.1611-NODE-1611-length-11366-cov-3.922023_pt1 | contig 11366 bp, 12 predicted proteins | sample MGYA00376046_ERZ724513 | MGnify/ENA primary metagenome ERZ724513 (study PRJEB28724, sample SAMN07190883) | activated sludge metagenome | isolation source: activated sludge of sewage treatment plant in Hong Hong | place: Hong Kong | collected 2016-03-17 ... | reverse complement strand
CAATCTCTAGGCTGGTCGGTATGCCGGACGCCAACTTCGACGACCCTCGTCTCGCCCCGCTGTACGACCTGTTCAACTCGGATCGCAGCGACCTTGAGGCGTACGTGTCGATCGTCGAGGAGTTCGGTGCACGGCGCGTCCTCGACATCGGTTGTGGCACCGGCGTCTTCGCCCTGCTGCTCGCCGAGCTTGGTTACGAGGTGATCGGCGTCGACCCTGCGGCGGCGTCCCTCGACGTCGCTCGGTCGAAACCCGGCGCCGACAAGGTTCGGTTCCTCCTCGGGGACGGAACCACACTGCCCCCGTTACAGGTGGACCTCGTGACGATGACGGGCAACGTCGCACAGGTCTTCCTCACGGACGCCGAATGGACGGCCACCCTGACCGGCATTCACCAGGCTCTACGCCCGAGTGGACGCCTGGTCTTCGAGTCCCGCGATCCCGCACGGCGCGTGTGGGAGGACTGGATGCGCGACTGGACGCCAAAGCGCCTCCAACTCCCCGGCGTCGGCGTCGTCGAGTCCTGGGCCGAGGTCACGCGGGTGGACGGCCCCCTCGTGACCTTCGAGGGCGCCACCACACTGCCGGACGGCACGGTCGTCACTACCTCATCGACGCTGCGCTTCCGCACGCGGGACGAACTCGATACGACGCTCACGGCAGCAGGCTTCAGGGTCGACGAAGTCCGGGACGCCCCCGATCGGCCAGGACAGGAGTTCGTGTTCATCGCAAGGCGCCAGTAGGACAGAAGACGCCAAGCTGACGCCTACTACGCGCCGCGGCACAAGCTCACGCCAACGGATCTCGGCACCGTCCTCTGTTTAGTTCATTTAGCCACCCGTTTGGGTGAACAAGGTTGAGAGGCGTATGGCCAGACGCTCCGTCCCGGCTGGCGACGTCAGGACTGCAGGGGGGCCACGAACGATCCGGTGTCGATCACCCAGCGTGAGCCCACGTAGGCCGATTTGGTGCTTTCGACGATCTTGCCGTTGAGGTCGGTGATCACTCTGGATTCCACGAGCAGCGCCGCGGGCATGTCGATCTCCAGCAGGGCTGCCTCGTCTTGAGTTGCCAGCCGTGCCGTGACGTAGCCGGTGGCCCGGCCCATCTCCCGGCCGAGGTCGGCCAGTGCCCGGTGCAGCGAACCCCGTTCGAGGTCGGCCTGCAGCACTGCGGCGAACCCTCCGGGCAGGGCGGTCTGCTCCAGGGCTACCGCGACGCCGTCGGCGTAGCGGATGCGTTCAATCGTGACGACCCACTCGGCCTGCGACAGCCCAAGAGCCGCAGCAGCCTCGGGCGCGGCCCCTAGGTCAGCGCGGACCACTCTGGAGCTGGGCGTCAGGCCCCGAGCCACCATGTCTTGGGTGAAGGACTGGAGGACGCCCTCCTTCCGGTGCAACGGAGGTGGTAGGACGAAGCTACCGGATCCCCTCTTCCGGTCGATCAGACCCATCTGCACCAGGTTCTGGAAGGCCTTGCGCGCGGTCATCCGGCTGACCTGGAACTGCTCAGCGACCTCCACCTCGCTCGGCAGGATCGACCCGACAGGAAGGGAGGCACACAGCCGACGCAGCCACTCTTCGATCTCGGCGTAGCGGGCCGTCCCCGCGCCGGCTCCCTCACCCGTCACCGGCCCATGATCCCAGACCAGGCAGGGCGACACCAGCGTTGTTCTTCAGATTGTCTAGCCATTCCAAGGGTCGGACGCCACGGAGCATAGCCACTCGGGAGAAGAGTTGACTTCCTGAGAGGATATGTATATACATTCGACTGTCCAATCCGAAACGGAGCGAGGGGTGACAGCGCACACCCTGTCGTTCTGGAGCGCCACCCACCGAGGAAGGTCATCGCTATGAAGCCCACCAAGCCCGCCGCCGAGATGTCGGTCCAAGAACTGGCCGCCTACATCGACCACTCTGTCCTCAAGCCAGAGTTCACCCCCGCCGAAGTCCGTGCGGAAGTGCAGGCGGCCATCGCCTACGGGTGCAAGACCGTCTGTATCAACCCGGCGTCCATCGAGATCGCGGCCCCCCTGTGCTCCGGAACTCGGACGGGGATCTGTGTCGTGGTCGACTTCCCGTTCGGGGCCTCCAGCACCGAGTCGAAGGTGGCCCAGACTGAGGCCGCCCTGGCCGGCGGCATTCAGGAACTCGACATCGTCGCGAACTACGGCTGGATCCGTGGGGGCGAGATGAAGCGGGTCGAGGACGACCTGCGCGCCGTCATCGATGCCTGCCACCGCGAGGGCGTCCTCGTCAAAGTCATATTCGAAACCGACGCTCTCACCCTGGACCAGATCGCCAGAACAGCCGACGCGGCGATCACGGCCGGTGCCGACTTCATCAAGACCTCGACCGGTTTCTACACCGGCACCACCCAACACGCGCAGCCCGGCGCCTCCGACGAAATGGTCGCCTACATGCTCCAGTGCGCTGACGGCCGCGCCAAGGTCAAGGGCTCGGGCGCTATCCGCGACCGCGACCACTTCCTCCGCCTCATCGACGCCGGCATCGACCGGATGGGCATCGGGTACCGATCCACCGCTGTGGTGCTGGGCCTCCAGGCAGAAGCGGTCGCATCCTCTCCTGGCGCCGGATACTGACGAAAGCGGCCCAGGCACAGCCCCAGAGGAAACGATTGGCCACACGCCCCACATTCAGCCAAGCAACGACATTCACGTCCAAACGAAGGAGCAGATCGTGGTTGACCCCAAGTTGGTCTTCCTAGATGTCGACGGGACCCTTGTTGACCAGGACGGTTCCATCCCAGCCAGCGCACAGGACGCGATCGCACGCGCGCGCCTCAGCGGGCACCGAGTGTTCCTCTGTACCGGACGCTCCTGTCCAGAACTGTGGCCCGACCTCCTCGACGTCGGCTTCGACGGCCTGATCGGCGGCGCGGGCGCCTACGTGGAGGTCGACGGGATCGTGCTGGTCAACAAGACCCTCGGCGAAACGCAACTCCTCCACGTCGTGGAGTTCTTCGGGAGTCGGGGTCTTGACTACTTCTTCGAGGGCGCTCAGGGCTTGTTCGGCACGCCCGGCATCAGAACCCGACTCTCCGACATGCTCGGCGCCACCCATCACCAGTCCACGCAGACGCGCCATGGGAACAATCCGTTCAGCTACCTCGACCGCATCGAGGTCACCGCACCACCCCTTCCCGCGCCGGTCAACAAGGTGCTGTTCATGCGAGGACCAACGACAGACCTCGACGACGTGCGAGCGGAATTCCACGACTTCGACGTCATCGACACCTCCGTACCCCAGTTCCGCGAGTCCTGCGGGGAGATGCAACTACCAGGCATTCACAAAGCCAGCGGCATCGAAACGGTGAGCAGCTACCTCGGCACGGCCCGCGCGAACACGATCGCCTTCGGTGACAGCGACAACGACCTGGAGATGCTCCGATACGCCGGGGTCGGCATCGCCATGGGAAACGCTCGCCAACACGTCCGTGAGGCAGCAGACGAGATCACATCGGCACCAGCCGCCGACGGAATCCTCAAAGCATTCATACGCCATCGCCTTATCCAGCCCTGACCCACTGGTCCTTCCCCGTCGCAGAGCAACAAAGGTGCCGCTAGGACACGGCCGAGGCCCGCATCCGGACGCGGCCTCGTCCTCGCGGAGGACCGCCAGGGCGGTGGCGGCATCCGTGACCAGGACGTCAAGAAGCGGCCTCGGACCACTCCGAGGATCACGGCGACCTTCTCCCCACGCCGCTCTTCGAACTCGGTTGCCAGGTCGATGAGTTCGTGGCCGTCTACCGGAAACCGCGATTCCTACGGTGCGCGACGCATTGTGTCGGGTGGCCACAGTCAGAGCCGATGACATCCATCCATGCGCGTGTCCGCCCGCCGAGCGCGGCATGTGCGGACGTCGGGCTCCTTCACTTCGAATCCGTCGCATGGCGCACCATCGGCGGCAGTTGAGTGCGCGGACGCCGAGCCGGCAGGTTACCGTCCGCGCTGCGGCAGTTGAGGACCTCGACCTGTCTCGCTCACGTGACATGATTGCCACGTGGCCGGCCAGGTGAACTACGCACTCCTTTACCGAACTCCGAGGCAGTGGCGGATCACCGTTCGAACGCCCCAGGAAATCGCCTGTGGCGCACTGGAGAAGACGTCTTCCCTGGAGTCGTTCCAAGTGGCGGCAGGCGAGTTCGAGGATCTCTTGGCCACGTATTGGGGCTTGGACGGGCCTTTCGTCTGGGACGAGTTCAAGCCCGATTGGTGGGGCATCGAATGGGTCCCTGGAGCGCTCGACTCCGAGAGGCAGTCGGGCGCCTAACCCCTGCGCGACGCCCGCCGCCCACCGGCATCCGCGGACGTCCTGAACTGGATGAGAGGGTGTGCGGCGCCATCGGTGTAAGCGAACCCGTCCAGGAGACATCGTGCTTCTCGATTGGACTCGCCAGGAGTATCAGCGGGACGCGGCCTCGTCCTCGCGCAGGACCGCCTGGGCGGTTGCGGCGTCAGTGACCAGGACGTCCAGGTAGCCGCCGCGAACCGCTCCTAGGATCGCCGCAACCTTCTCCTCGCCTGTCGCTACGCCGATCACGCTGCGGATGTCCCCCAGGCGCTCCAGGGGCACCGACATGACGCGGTCGCACAGGTCGGTCTTGATGTGGCGTCCCTGGGCGTCGAAGTGGTGTCCCGAGAGGTGGCCGACCGCACCCAGCCGGACGAGCATGCTGGACTCCTCCGGTGTCAGCCAGCCGGCGAAGATCTCACCAGACACGCCCTGGGCGGTCATCGCGCCGATACCCACCAGCGCGACGTCGGCATGGGACGCCAGCGCCAGCGCGTTGGCCACCGCCTCCTCGCGACGCAGGGCTCTGGCGAGCCGCGGCGACCCAACGATGAGCGGCGCGGGCATCAGGCGGTAGTCGCCGCCCAGGCGTTCGGCGATCCGGCGGGTGGTCTCGATGGAGTCCACGTGGGGGTTGCTGCGGGCCAGCGAACCGATCATTTGCACCACGTGCAGCTCCCGCAGCGCCAACACCGGCAGTTCCTGCACGAGCGCGTAGATGGTCGTGCCGGCCGAGGTGGCCAGCACGGTTGCCCCGCGGCAGGCTTCCACGAGCACCTCGGCGCCGGCTTGGGCGACCGAGGTCAGGGGTGACAGGCCCGGCTCGGTCCCGGCCACGCGGGCGCCCTTGAGCCCGAACCGCTTCATCAGCGCCTTCTCCAGCGCCATCTGCCGCTCCAGGGGGTGCGCGATCAGGATCCGCACGACGCCGCGCGTCCGTGCCTCGGTGAGCAGCCGCGACACCGTCGAGCGCGAGTAGCCGATCTGCGAGGCGATCTCGTCCTGCCCGCGCCCCTCCTCGTAGTAGGCGCGCGCCACGCTCAGCAGCAGCTCGATGTGGTCCCGCTCCGCCGTCTCAGCCATATGTCACTCCCCATTCGTCAGCGCGTCCGGTGCACGCATGTGCAACTTCGTCGCCCTTGATACCTAACTTAACTTCGCGGCTCACAACGCCAAGGACTGCCGCATCCGCTTGCCATTCTAAGACGTTGCGCACATCCGTGCATGCAGGTGCTGTTCAACGTCACCCCAGGAGCCTTACGTTCCACGTGTCACAGAACGCATCCGGACCGGAGCACCGGTCCTGAACAAAGGAGTGAGATGAGTTTCGTAGTGGACGCCCAGCCCGGGTCGCCGGCGACCGCCGGCCTGGGGGTGGTGGCCAGGCCGAGGCTTCAGATCGCCCTCGATAAGCAGGATCTGCCCAGCGCCCTCGCCCCCCTGCAGAAGGCCGCGCCGCAGATCGACATCATCGAGTGCGGCACCGTCCTGATCCTCGCCGAGGGCCTGCGCGCCGTCCGCGAGATCCGGGCGCTGTTCCCCGACAAGGAGATCCTCGCCGACATCCGCATCGCCGAGGCGGGCAAGCTGCTCAGCCAGATGGCCTTCGAGGCCGGCGCCTCGCTGGTGTCCGTGGTCGCTGGGGCGTCCATGAACACCGTCAAGCAGGTCTGCGCCGTCGCCGCCGAGCACGGCGGCGAGGTGCAGGTCGAGCTGGCCGACGAGTGGTACGACGCCGATCGCGCCCGCCAGTGGCGCGAGGCCGGCGTCCAACACGTGATCGTCAAGCGGTCCCGCGACCGCGAGGCCGCCGGCGACCTCTCCTGGGGCCCCCAGGACGTCGCCCGCGTCGACGAACTCGCCGCCATGGGCTTCACCGTGACGATCACCGGGGGCGTCACCCCCGCCGACCTGGCCACGTTCAAGGGCCACCCGGTCGGCATCGTCATCGCCGGACGCTCGATCGCCTCCGCGGACGACCCGCTCGCCGCCGCCACCGAACTGCAGGACGCCATCGCGGAGGTCTGGCGATGACGCTCACCCACGCCCCAGCCGCCGCGCAGACCACCCCCGAGGCCCTCCCCTACGCCGGCGTCGAACTCGGCATCTACGAGAAGGCTCTGAAGTGGAACGGCTCCTGGGAGGACCTCCTCACCCAGGCCGCCTGCGCCGGCTTCTCCTTCGTCGACATCTCCATCGACGAAACCCCCGAGCGTGAGGCTCGCCTCACCTGGACCCCCGCCGAGCGCGCCGCCGTCGTGGCCGCCACCGAGAAGACCGGCGTGCCGCTCACCGGCCTGTGCCTGTCGATCCACCGCCGCATCGCCCCGGGGTCCGCGGACCCGGCCATCCGGCAGCGCGCCAAGGATGTCCTCCGCCAGGGCATCGACCTGTGCGCCGATCTGCACATCCCGGTCCTGCAGCTGGCCGGTTACTTCGCGTACTACGAGGACGCCCACCCGTCCGCCCGCGCCTGGTACGTCGACTGCCTCCGCCACGGTGCCGAGTACGCGTCGCGCCGCGGCGTCCTGCTCGGCATCGAGAACGTGGACGGCACCGACATCGTCTCGATCAGCGCCGCCATGGCGGTCGTCGACGAGATCCGCTCCCCGTGGCTGCAGCTCTACCCCGACCTCGGCAACATCGCCGAGCAGGGCTACCCGCTCACCGCCGAACTGCAGCGCGGCGAGGGCCACATGGTCGCCATGCACGCCAAGGACGTCCGCCACGGCGAGCCCCGCCGCGTCCCGATGGGCGGCGGCATCGTGGACTGGGACGAGGCCTTCGCCGAACTCGCCCGGCAGCGCTGGTCCGGACGCCTGATGATCGAGATGTGGAACGACGAGTCGGACGATTCCGTCGAGCTGGCAGCCGCTGCCCGCGACTTCATCGCCGGACGCCTCGCCGCGGCCGGCATCCCGGTCGCCTCTCCCGCCCCGAAGACCCAACCGAACACCCAGGCCGGACCCTCGGCGTCCCAAACAACCGAAACCCTGCCCGAGTCGCTCCGCCAGCTCCAGGAAGAGGTCTGGAAGGGCAACCTCGCCCTGCCCAAGGCGGGCCTCGTGGCCTGGACCGGCGGCAACCTCTCGGCGCGCGACCCGGAGACCGGGCTGATCGCGATCAAGCCGTCGGGCGTCCTGTACGACGACATGCGGCCCGAGGACATGGTGATCGTCGACCTCGACGGACGCATCGTCCACGGCACGAAGGGCCCGAGCTCGGACACGGCGTCCCACCTCGGGGTCTACCGCGCGCGGCCGGACGTGATGAGCATCATCCACACGCACAGCCGCTACGCGACGGCGTTCGCCGCCGCCGGCCGGCCGATCCCCTGCGTGCTGACCGCCATCGCCGACGAGTTCGGTGGCGAGGTGCCCCTGGGCGAGTACGCGTCGATCGGCGGGAACGCGATCGGCGAGGAGATCGTCCGCTCGATCGGCCACTCCCCGGCCATCATCATGAAGCAGCACGGCGTGTTCACCGTCGGCCCGACGATCGCCAAGGCCCTGCAGGCCGCGGTCATGGTCGAGGACATCGCGCACACCGTCGCCGTCGCCCAAGGACTCGGCGATCGACGCCACCGAGGTCGCCCCCGGCACCTTCAGCATGTGGTGGATCGGCTGCACCGGCATCTGGCTGAAGACCGAAGGCGGCACCAACATCGCCACCGATCTCTGGTTCGGCAACGGCAAGCGCACCCAGAAGACCAAGGAGATGGCGCCGTTCCACCAGATGCGCAACATGACCGGCGGACGCGCCACGCAGCCCAACCTGCGCGCCGCCCCGATCGTCTTCGACCCGTTCGCGGTCACGGCCGTGGACGCCGTCCTGGCGACCCACATCCACCAGGACCATATCGACCCGTTCTTCGCGGCCGCCGTGCTGGCCAACTGCGCCGACGACGTCCCGTTCATCGGGCCGCAGGGCTGCGCCGACCTATGGACCAAGTGGGGCGTCCCGGCCGACCGCATCAGGGTCGTGAAGCCCGGCGACACCGTGTGCGTCAAGGACGTCGAGATCGTCGTCCTGGAGTCGTTCGACCGGACGATCCTCGTGACGGCGTCCGAGAACATCGTCGGGCAGGTGCCGACGATGGACGACAAGGCCGTCAACTACCTGTTCAAGACGCCCGCCGGGTCGCTGTACCACTCCGGCGACAGCCACTACTCGATCCGCTTCGCCAAGCACGGCAAGGAGCACGACATCGACGTGGCGATGGGCTCGTACGGCGAGAATCCCGTCGGCAACCAGGACAAGATGACCTCGATCGACATCCTGCGCATGGCCGAGGCGTTGAACTGCAAGGTCGTCCTGCCGTTCCACCACGACGTCTGGACGAACTTCAAGGCCGACCCGCTCGAGATCCTGCTGCTCTGGAACTACAAGAAGAACGTCCTGCAGTACCAGTTCAAGCCCTACATCTGGGACGTCGGCGCCAAGTTCACCTGGCCCCTGGACGCCGACAAGATCCAGTCCCACTACCGGCGCGGCTTCGAGGACGCCTTCACCGACGAGCAGAACGTCCCGTTCCCGTCGATCCTCTGAGTTCCGTCAGACAGGGGACGCCGACGGCGTCAGTCTCCGGTCGTCAGAGCCCGGAGGCCGAAGTCGCCGTGGCGTCCCAGGTGGACCAAGCCCGTCGTGCCCGCGGTGAACGTGCGGGCCACGGCGGGCTCGCCCGCGCGCTGGAGGAGGGCGAGGAGGCGTCCGGCCTGCTCCTGCAGCTGCTCGACCTCGGCCTCCAGGGCCAGGATGCGCCGGATGCCCTCCAGGCTGATGCCTTCGCCCGACAGCTGCTGGACGTGCCGCAGGCGCCGCACGTCGTGGAGCGAGTAGCGACGTCCGCGGCCCTTCGTGCGCGTGGGCACGACCAGACCCAGCTTGTCGTAGCCGCGCAGCGTCTGCGGATGCATGTCGGCGAGCCGGGCCGCCACCGTGACCGTGAACATCGGGGCGTCCGGGTCGAACGGCTGCGGCAGCAGGGGCTCGGCCATGGTCAGCTCCGCTCGAACAGGGCCGTGCGTGGGTTGGGTGCCGCGACGGCGTCCCGGAACTGCTCCAGCGCCGACTGCGCGTCGCTCGACAGGCTGTGCGGCACCTGGACGTCCACGGTGACCAGCAGGTCGCCGTGCGTGCCGTCGGGCCGGGCAACCCCCTTGCCCCGGACGCGCAGGGTACGGCCGTTGGGCGTGCCGGGCGCGAGGCGCAGCCGGACGCGCTGGCCCTGCAGGGTCGGCACGTCGATCTCGGCGCCCAGCGCGGCTTCGGTGAACAGCACCGGCACCGACACCGTGAGGTTGTCGCCGCTGCGCCCGAACAGGGGGTGCGGACGCACGTGCACCAGCACGTAGAGGTCGCCGGGTGCGCCGCCGTTCTCGCCGGCGCCGCCCTTGCCCTTGATGCGGATCTTCTGCCCGTCGGTCACGCCGGCCGGGATGCGGACCTGCATGCCCTTGGTCGACATCTCGCGTCCGGAGCCGTGGCAGGCCGGGCACGGGTCGTCGACGATCAGGCCGCGGCCCCGGCAGTCGGGGCACGGCTCGGAGATCGAGAAGACGCCGCCCTGGGTGCCGGTGACCGTGCCGGAGCCCTGGCAGCGCGGGCAGACCCGCGGCGTCGTGCCCGACTTGGCGCCCGTGCCGTGGCAGACCGAACAGGGGGCGTCCGAGACCGTCTGCAGCGAGACCGTGGTGCCGCCGACGGCCTGGGCGAAGTCGATCGTGGCCTCGCCCTCGATGTCCTGGCCGCGGCGGGGGCCGCGCTGAGTCGTGCGCCGAACGCCCGACTGCCCGAAGAGGCCGCCGAACAGGTCGCCGATGTCGGTGCTGCCGCCGGTCGCGCCGCGAAGGATGTCCTCCATCGAGGGCCCGGAGCCCCCGGTGAACCCGGGGAAGCCGCCCGGCTGGCCGCCGCCGCCCCGCGGGAAGCGGAAGCCGCCGGCGCCCAGCAGCGAGCGCTGCTCGTCGTACTCCTTGCGCTTGGTCGGGTCGGACAGCACCGAGTTCGCCTCGGACGCCTCCTTGAACCGCGCCTCGGCCTTGGCGTCGCCGGGATGCTGATCGGGATGGTTCTCGCGGGCGATCTTGCGGAACGCCTTCTTGATCTCCTCGGGTTTGGCGTCCTTCGAGACGCCGAGGACCTTGTAGTAGTCCTTCTCGAGCCAGTCCTTGGTGCTCACGGCGCCTCCTTCCTCGCCTAGTCGGGATCGGCCACGCCGACGCGCGCCGGCCTGATCACACGGTCGTTGAGCATGACGCCCTTCTGCATGACCGCGCTGATGACGACCACGTCGTGCTCGCCCTCGTACGGCATGTGCATGAGCGCCTCGTGCAGGTTCGGGTCGAACGCCTCGCCGACCTCGCCGTAGGTTCCCAGGCCGTACTTGATGCCGATCTTCTCCAGCTCGTCGGCGACCAGCTTGAAGCCGCCGGTGAGTTCGCCGTGCTCGCGGGCCGCCTCGATCGAGTCGAGCACCGGCAGCAGGTCGAGGACGACCGCCTCGATGCCGCCGGCGCGGGCCAGCGAGCGGTCGCGGTCGACGCGGCGCTTGTAGTTCGCGTACTCGGCCTGGAGCCGTTGCAGATCGGCCGTCCGCTCGGTCGCGAGTTCCTCGAGTTCGGTGATCTTCGCGGCGTGGATCGGGGACGCCGTCGCACCCTGGGCGCCCACGGACGCCTCGGCGTCGAGCGGGACCTCGGGGCCGTCGCCGACGGCCTCGCCCTCGGGAACGAACTCGCTGTTGTCTGCCACGGTGCCCTCCTGGGGAGTGGCCCCGCCGGCCGCTGGCCGACGGGGCTCGTAGGTTTCGGGGTCGATCCTGCGCTTGTCCCGGATCACCGGACGCCCCGAGGCGTCCGGCGACCCGGTGCGGTCGTCACTCACTTCTTGTCGTCGTCGACGATCTCGGCATCCACGATGCCCTCGTCGTCATCGGACGCCGAGCTGCCGGCCGGCTCCTCCGAGGGAGCCTGAGCCTGTGCGGCCTGGGCGGCGGCGTACATCGCCTGGCCCATCGCGGACGCCTTCTCGTTGAGGTCGCTCATCGCGGCC
>ERZ724513.1602-NODE-1602-length-11422-cov-8.868303_pt1 | contig 11422 bp, 12 predicted proteins | sample MGYA00376046_ERZ724513 | MGnify/ENA primary metagenome ERZ724513 (study PRJEB28724, sample SAMN07190883) | activated sludge metagenome | isolation source: activated sludge of sewage treatment plant in Hong Hong | place: Hong Kong | collected 2016-03-17 ... | reverse complement strand
GAAGGCGGCGAGGCCGCCGCGCCGGCCGAGCAGCCGACGGTCGAGCCGGCCGTCAGCGGCGCATGGCCGGCCGACCAGTTCGGCTACGGCATCCAGGTTCACGGCAACGCCACCGTCGGCGATCCGGCGGCGACCATGCAGGCCGTCCGCGACCAGCTGGGCATGAACTGGGTTAAGATGCAGGTGCAGTGGTGGCTGGTGGAAGCCGACCGCGACGGCGACCAGTGGTTCTTCTACGACGCCGTCATCGAGCAGGCCCACCTCCACGGGCTGCGCCTGATGGTCAGCATCGTCGGCGCGCCGGCCTGGAGCCGCGCCGCCGGCGGCGAGAATGGCCCGCCCGACGACTACAACGAGTACGCCCGCTTCCTGGGCGAGATGATCGACCGCCATCCGGGGCAGATCGACGCCATTGAGGTCTGGAACGAGCAGAACCTCGACCGCGAGTGGACGAGCGCCAACGGCATCAGCCCGGAGGACTACGTCCGCTTCCTGCAGGTGGCCCACGACGCCATCAAGGCCAAAGACCCTAACATCATCGTCATCAGCGGCGCGCTCTCGCCCACGGGCACGGGCGACTGGATCAAGTGGGCCGATGACTTCGAGTACCTCGACCGCGCCCTGGCCGCCGGCATGCTCAACTACGCCGACTGCGTCGGCGCGCACCACAACGGCTACAACATCGCCCCGGACGTGACCTACGACGCCGCCGGCAGCACCGCCGAAGCGGCCTCGGCCGGCTTCCGCGGGCCGTTTGACAATCCCCACCACTCGTGGAGCTTCAAGACGACGCTCGACACCTACGCCCAGAAGGTGCAGGCCATCGACCCCAACAAGAAGCTGTGCGTGACGGAGTTCGGCTGGGCCAGCGCCGAGGGCTACAGCGAGTACCCGACGGGCTTCGAGTTCGCCCTCGACAACACCCTGCAGGAGCAGGCCACCTACGTCGTGCAGGCGTTCCAGCAGATGCACGACTCCGGCGATGTCTGGCTGGCCTTTCTGTTCAACTTCGACTTTGGCAACAAGGGCGGCGGCCCGACCGACGACCCCGTGCCTTATAGCATCATCGACACGGCCGGCATCCCCCGCCCCGCCTATGGCGCGGTGGCGGACATGCCTAAGAATCCGTAAGCGGTAGTCAGTCTACAGTATCCAGTATTCAGTGGGTCAGTAGGACAGTGCGTCAATGGCAGGGGCCGACGAACAAGCCACTGACCTACTGATCCACTGACCTACCGGATACTGAATACTGGATACTGAATACTGGATACTGAACACCCCCCAATGCGCCTCTTCTTGCTGCTCGCCCTGGCCTTGTTGGCCGGCTGCGCGTCCCTGGCGCAATCAACGCCCACGCCGACGACCCCACCGACGGCCACACCCCTGCCCACCGACCTGATGGGCGATGAGCCGGTGGTCATGTCCTTCCCCTCGCCCGACTACGGCATCCACGTCTTCATGTGGTGGAAGCCGGACACGGCCCTGCGTGACCTGGGGCTGGTGCAGGATATGGGCTTCACTTGGGTCAAGCAGAAGTTCCCCTGGCGCGAGGTCGAGGGCATCGAGAAAGGGCAATTCGACTGGTATCGCACCGACTACATCGTTGAGCAGACGGAGCGCGCCGGGCTGAAGCTCATCGTTCGCCTCGACCAGCAGCCCTACTGGTCGGAGCCGGCCGACAACCAGTGGCAGGAGAACGGCCCGCCCGGCGACGTGGCCGACTTCGGCGACTACTGCGGCGCGGTGGCCGCGCGCTACCGCGGGCGCATCGGTGCGTACCAGGTCTGGAACGAGCCGAACCTGACTCGCGAGTGGGGCAACCGCCCGCCCGACCCCGTGGCCTACACCGCCCTGCTGCGAGCCTGCTACACCGCTATCAAGGCCGCCGACCCAGACGCCATCGTCGTCTCCGCCGGGCTGGCCCCCACGGGCACCAACAGCGCCGCGGCCATGCCCGACACCAACTTCCTGCAAGGGATGTACGACGCCGGCGCGGCGGCCTACTTCGACGTACTGGGCGTCAACGCCCCCGGCTACAAAGCGCCGCCCGAGCTAAGCCCGGCCGAGGCCGAGGCCGAGGAGTACGGCGGCGGGCGCTGGTTCGCCTTCCGCCACGTCGAGGACATGCGCGCCCTGATGGTAGCCAACGGCGACGGCCGCAAGCAAGTGGCTATCCTGGAGCTGGGCTGGACGACCGACAAGGTCAACCCCGACTACGCCTGGCACGCCGTGGACGAGGCGACGCAGGCCGCCTACCTCGTGCGCGCCTACCAATACGCCGCCGCGCACTGGCGGCCCTGGGTCGGCCTGATGACGACGATCTACATCGCCGATTGGGAGTGGACGCCGGAGAACGAGCAATGGTGGTGGGCCATCGTCTTGCCCGACGGCACGCCGCGCCCGGCGTATGATGCGCTGAGGGACATGCCGAAAGAGTAGGGGCTAGGTTTTAGGGACTAGGGGCTAGGGAAGAGCGCTCTTCCCTAGCCCCTACCCCCTAAGGAGAGACACATGACATTCTGGCTTCTGGCCGCGTCCTACTGGGTTCATCTGCTTTCGACGGTTGTCTGGCTGGGGGGGATCGCCCTGATGGCCCTGATCGCCTGGCCGGCGCTGCGCCAGGGCACGCTGTCGGCCAATCAGTGGTTCGCGCTACAAAAGCGCTTCCTGCCCTGGGTCAACGCCGCGCTCATCCTGCTGCTCATCACCGGCTTCGTCCAAATGACCAACGACGAGAACTACCACGGCTTCCTGGCCATCGACAGCATTTGGGCCTGGGCCATGCTGCTGAAGCACATCGCCTACGTCGGCATGGTCGTCCTGACGGCCGCGCTGCAATTCGGCCTCTACCCGGCCATGACCCGGCTGGCGCTGCTGGCCGAGGCGCAGCCGGAAATGGCCGCGGCCGAACGCGAGCGGCTGGCCGCCCGCGAAGCGCGCTTCCTGCGTCTCAACGTCATCTGCGCCATGACCGTGCTGCTCTTCACGGCCATTGCCACAGCCGTGTAGGGCGGGTTGGCAACCCGCCCTACAACTTTACTGCGTTACGATGACCAGTTCGGGCGCGTGCGCCCCTTCCTTGCTGCTATAGACGATCAGATCCGCCTTGTCATTGGTCAGGGCGAAGCTGGCCCGGCCGTTGCCTGTCACCGCGCCGGTCACGTCCAGTTCGATCCAGTGCCCGGCAGTGATCGCGCCGGCGGCATCGAGCGGTGTTCCGGCGATGGTTGGCGCGTTGCTCCACTTCAGTCCCGTTTCCAACCATTGGGTGGTCGTGCCGGGGTAGAAGGGCGAGGTAGCGTAGACACGGCCGCCGTCGGGGCCGCCGTTGGTGACCCACAGCCGCAGCGTGGCGCTCTGCACCGTGCCGCTCAGGCCGGTGACGTTGAACTTGACGTAGGCGTTGAGGTCTTTGGCCGCGTCCTTCACCTGCAACGTCGGCTTGCCGCCGGAGATGAGCTTGGGCTTGACCTGGCTGACGGTGGCGTCGTTGGTGGGCGGGAAAGTCGTCGTGGTGGGCGCTTGGGTCGAGACGAGGTAGTCGACGATCAACTGCGGCGGGCGCGATCCCTCGCGGCTGCTAAAGGATTTCAACGGGTAATCACGAAAGTCATCCACCAAAAGGGCGTTGACCGTCTCAACGCCGTTAACCGCCATGAACCCGCTAATATCGAACTCAAACCAATCCGGCCCGGAAGTCGTTGGCCGATAAACCGACGAGACTCCGACAGGAAACCACCAGCCCTGATCTCTGAACTCATACCAGGTCAGGGTCTGTTCATCCCACGGGCCTCCATAACCCGCGCCGTTCTTATAGGCGGTTACGACCTCAAGTCGGCTACCGTCGATGGCGCCAACACTAAACAGCTTAAGTCGAGCGCGGGTAATTCGAGACGGCAACTGAGTAGGGTTAAATCTGAGAAACAGGGCTTTCGTCGTTCCGTTCGAGTTCAGGTAAGACCCTTCTATCCGCAGAACCGGATCGAGGCCGTAGTTCGTATTGGGAGCTGCCTGATCCAGCGTCGTGTCGCCGGTGGGCGCGAGTATGACCGTATGAAGTTCCCACAGCGTGTTGACGGTCACGGTGAAACCGGTGGCGGTGGCCGCATCGAGGTGAACGCTGATGTTGCCGACTGGCGCGTACCACGTATCCCCAACGACCCAGAAGTGTTCATGCTGCCCGGCCGCCGCGGAGGCATCCATAAGCTGTAGTCTCTGATAACCGCCAACCTCATGGATGACCATTGAGGCCCCGGGCAATTTTGTGTCGTAACCAATTTTCTGACGGGCTTCGATGGTGTAGTAGTGGCTGCTGGAGCCGTCGATGGGCACGACAGCCATCAGGTAACCGGTTGGTGGAGGCTGCGTGGCCCGCTCCAATGTCAGTGTCGTGACACCAGGTCCAACGATGACCTTGCGCTCACTTGGAATCCAACCCAGGTAATCACGGTTGTACATGATAGTGTGCTGACCGATACAGCCATAGACCGGGTCACGAGGCCCGCAACCATACATATCATCGCTTAGCACGTCCCAGGGGTTTCCGTAGGCATTCGCGCCAGAGTAGGAGTGCCATCGCAGGCCCAGGCCGTGGGCCATCTCGTGTTGGGTGACGGCAATGTCGGTATACCCCCAGGGCGGGATGAATTCCACAGGCCATGTTTTCGTAACATTATCAAGTGTTACGCCATTTACTAGGGTAGACGTCGCGCAGCAGTGGGCGCTACTATTCAGCATCAGGTGTACGCCGTAGTACTCGGCAAAGTTGACCTCAGGATCGGCCAAAGCGGCGCAGTCCATGAATAACTCATCCCACTTCAGTTGAAAGGAATCGATCTGGTAGGCACTTTTCGGCTTGGGCAGGGTATACCAGCCAACGGCCGTGCTACCCGCGACGTTCATCGCTCCGTACGATGCTTCGCGCCAGTAGTAGTCAAGCCCCGGGTAGGTCGAAGCGTACATGCCACGGAAGTAGGCCATGTCGCGTGGCTCGGCGGCCACGTCGGCGAATTTACAACCAATACTTAGCCACTTGATATTACCGGTCAGTGCCGGCGCGGTACTCAGTGGGCCAGACGCGGCCTGGATGGATGCCACCGTGAGCACAGGCAGAGCATCGCCGGCGCGGCCGGCTGTTGACGCACTTGCCGCTGCTTCGCCGGTGACGGTGACAGTTTGGCCAACCAGATCGTAAAGGTCAGTAGTCGCCTGGTTCAGACCACCAACAAGCAGTTCCAGTGTCGTACCCTCGTCGTTGCTGAGGTAGAACTGCTCGATTGGCGGCGCGGCTAGGTTCTGCGGGTCGCTATGGACAATGGTCAGCGTGCCCACATAGGTGTTCGCGGCCGGCTGGCTTTCGCCCAACGCCGCTGCACTGCCCACCAACGCCAGCGCCAGCAGGACAACGATCATCACGAATGGTCTGCGGTACATGAGTTTAGCTCCCGTCCGCCACACGCGGACTAAAGGCAGGGCGTGCTCGAAGAGCACGTCGGCTACCGTTCAGCGATCGCCTGGCTCGGTCGGGGAGCGGGGCGCAGCGTGGGGAACATGGCCGGTTGCCCCACGGCGGGGCGCGTCGCCCGGTGGCTCAAGACCAGGCGGTGGGTGAAGTAAGGTCTACTTTCCCTAATGACAGGGTACACCGAACCGGGGTGAAACGGTGTTAACTGCGCCACAGCTTTTCAGTACACCGGCTAACAGCCACCTTTTCTACGCCACACGACACTGCTCACAGGACACAAACACCGTCAGTTTTCGTAAGTTTTTTCGTAAGCGAGCCGGCCTAGACTATCCCTAGGCACATCGGCGCTGCCCCGCGGATGTGCCTGGGATAAAGACATGATTCAGGCTCCAGCAACCAACAAGCTCGATTCCTTCTCCCCCACGATGGCGCGGCGCATGAACCGCCTGGTCAAGCTGGGCCTGGACTACGCGTTGACCCTGCCGACGCTGATCCTGATCGCCCCGCTGCTGCTGGTCTTCGCCGTCCTCATCCGGCTCGACTCGCCCGGCCCGGTGCTCTACCGCCGCCGCGTCGTCGGCCGCAATGGGCGCGAGTTCGACGCCTACAAGTTCCGCACGATGTACATCGACGGCAACGACCGGCTCATCGCCAACCGCAGCCAGTGGATGGAAGTGCTCCAGGGCGACATCGAGAGCGACCCGCGCCTGACCCGCGTCGGCCGCTTCCTGCGCCGCTACGGCCTCGACGAGCTGCCGCGGCTGTTCAACGTCCTGAACCGCACCATGTCGCTCGTCGGCCCGCGCATGATGACCCGCGCCGAGTTGCTCAAGTTCGGCCATCGCATCGACGGCTATTGCAGCGTCCAGCCCGGTCTGACCGGCCTGTGGCAGGTCAGCGGCCACAGCCGCCGCGTTGACGACCGCATCGAACTGGAATCGCGCTACGTCCGCGACTGGTCCATCGGCCTTGACCTGCACATCCTGGTGCAGTCGGTCTTCGTGGCCTTCGGGGCCACGGCCTAAGGCTTCATTCTCCTGTCTCTGTAGCAAAGCCCCGCTCCGGCGGGGCTTTGTGTTGGCCGCCTGCATGTCAAACCTCAGAGGTTTTCTGAAACCTCTGAGGTTTTTCCTGCTCAACCGCTTGCCCCCCCACCGCGAACGAGCGATCATCCGCCCATGCTCACCATCGACGGCCGCATGGGCGAAGGCGGCGGCCAGGTCCTGCGCACCTCACTCAGTCTGGCCGCGCTGACCGGCCGGCCCTTCCGGCTGACCCACGTGCGCGCCAACCGCGCCAAGCCGGGACTGCGCCCGCAACACCTGACCGCCGTCCGCGCCGTGGCCCGCCTCTGCGGCGCGGCCCTCAGCGGCGACGCCATCGACTCGCGCACGCTGGAGTTCCGCCCGGCCATGCCGCCGCAGCCGGGCCGCTACACCTTCGACGTGACCGACGCAGCCCAGGGCGGCTCGGCCGGCGCGGTGATGCTCATCTTCCAGACCGTCCTCTGGCCGCTGCTGTTCGCCGGCGGGCCGACGCACGTCACCCTGCGCGGCGGCACGGCCGTGCCGATGAGTCCGCCATTCCACACCATCGACCGCGTCGCCCGGCCCGTCTTCGCGCGCATGGGGGCGACGTTCACGCTGAAGCTGGCGCGCTGGGGCTGGTATCCCGTCGGCGGCGGCATCGTCACGGCCGAGATCGCCCCCGTCCAACGGCTGGACGCGCCCGAGTTCAGCCGCCTGCCCGCCGGGCGCGTCGCGGGCGTGGCCGCCGTCACCAACCTGCCGGCCAACATCCCCCAGCGCATGGCCGGGCGAGCCACCAACCTGCTGGCCGCCGCCGGCCACGCCAGCGCCATTGAGCCGCGGCGCGAGAACGGCGACGACCCCGGCGCGGGCATCTTCCTGTGGCTGCCGCAGGGCGGTTTCAGCAGCCTCGGCCGGCCCGGCCTGCCGTCGGAGCGCGTCGCCGAGGCGGCGGTTGCGGAAACGCTGGCTTTCATAGACAATGGGGCCATGGTCGATCGCCATCTGGCCGACCAATTGCTCTTACCGCTGGCCCTGGCCCACGGCCAGACCTGCTACACGACCGACCACCTGACCTTGCATACGACGACCAACGCCGACCTGCTGCGCCAATGGCTACCCGTGACCATCGCCATTACCGGCGAGATGGGTGGCCCGGCCGAGATCGCCATCACCGGCGCGGGGTTTGCCAATGTTTGAAGTCACTTTCCTGGGCACGTCCTCGTCCGCGCCGACCACGACGCGCGGGCTGGCCGGCCACATCATCCTCCACCGCCACTACCGCTTTCTGCTCGACTGCGGCGAAGGCACCCAGCGGCAAATCCTGCGCAGCGGCCTGGGCTTCAAGCGGCTGGACACGGTGCTGCTGACCCACGGCCACCTCGACCACATTCTCGGCCTGGGCGGCCTGGTCAGCACGCTGGCCCGCTGGGAAAACCTCGACCACATCGACATCTACGGCAGCCGGGCGACGCTGACGCGCGTCTATGACCTGCTGTTCAAGGTCGTCTTCGCCGGCCACCGGCCGCCCATTGACGTGGAGTTGCACGCCGTGGAGCCGGGCACGGTTATCTGCGCCGACGATAAGTTCAGCCTGACGGCGTTCGAGGTCAGCCACCGCGGGCCAGGCAACCTGGGCTACCTGTTCGCGGAGAAGCCCCACCGCCCTTTCCTGGCCGAGCGGGCAGGGGAACTCGGCGTGCCCTTCGGGCCGGAGCGGGCGCGGCTGGTGCGCGGTGAGGCGGTGGCGCTGGCCGACGGCCGCGTGGTGCAGCCCGACGACGTGCTGGGCGAAACGCTCCACGGCACGAAGTACGTCCACATCGGCGACGTGGGCCGGACAGACAACCTGATCAACATCGTCCGCGGGGCCGACGCGCTGGTGATGGAGAGTACCTATCTGGAGGAGGAGGCGGAGATGGCCGCCGACTTCGGCCACATGACGGCCACGCGCGCCGCCCAACTGGCCCGCGACGCCGGCGTGAAGCACCTCATCCTGACCCACCTCTCACGCCGCTACTCTGAGCGCGAAGTGCGCCAGGAAGCCCGCGCTGTCTTCGCCAACACCCATGTGGCGCGGGACCTGGACAACTATCAGATTACGCGCGAGGGGGTGGTGCGGGTGAAGAAAGAGGAAGGGATAGTAAGAGGGTAAGGCCTCTAGTGACAGAACGTCTAGGGCAATCCGTCATACGTTCGTGGTGTCCGCTTGGCTACGCGCACAATTTCCACGAGGACGACTTCATCGTGGATCGTGTAAATAATCCGATAGGCATCAATGCGGATACGGTAGTAGCCCTTGAGCTCACCATAGAGCGCCTTAGCAACCTCAGGCCTTGGGTTATCGGCAAGTTGAGAGATTGTCCGTCGCACGCGCTGGCGCATGTGCCCAGGCAGCGCTTCAACCTGGGCCTGCGCCCTCTTCAAAACTTTAACCCTGTAAGTCATCGCTTAACCACTCGGCTAGCACCTCAGGGGTCAGTTCTACAAACTCATCTTGGCCCGTGGCTACTTCCCACTTGCTTTTATAGACGGCAACTGCATCCTCCAGATATTCTATCTGTTCAACAATGGCGTTCCATTGCTCCGGCGACACAACGACAAGCGCCGGCTTGCTGCCGCGCTCTACCAGCACAACCGGCCCTTCCTTAGCCCGCTCAATGACTTCCGCCTGGCGAATGCGCAAGTCGCTGATAGGCGCGATAGTAGGCAATGTAAAGATCATGCTACACCTCTTTAGCTTTCAATTAGCATATCCTGCTAATTATCTGCTAACAAGGCCAGCCTGTCAAGGCATTTATAATGTGTGCATGTTAGGGATGTGATGAAGTCTCAAGCGCTTCCTGGAACGCTTCGGGGCTTCTTTCGGCAACGCGAAGAAGAGCCCGCGCCGGCCCAACCGGCTTGCGGCGTCCCTGTTCCCAGTTCTGTAATGTGCCCACGCTAACACCGATCATCAGCGCAAACTCGCGCTGAGATTTGTCCAGTTTCTCGCGGATGGCCTTGATGTCTAGGGGGGAGTACTCAAAAACGCGACTCGGCTCGCGAAGACCTCGCTTGATCTCACCAGCCTGCTTAACGCTCTCGAGTAGTTGTGCGAAATCCTTGTCATTCATTGGAGATACTCCTCTACAACCCTGCGCAGGCTCCGCAGCTGCTGCGGCGTAAGATCGGTCTGGTCGTTTTTCTTGTACACGAATAACATGTAGCAGATCTCTGAAGGAACATGCCAATAGTAGATCGCGCGTAAGCCGCCCCGCTTTCCTTTGTTAGAGACGCGCCAACGGAGCTTTCGCAACCCACCGCTGCCTGGAATCAGATCGCCCGCTTCCGGCCGCATCAACAGCACTTCTTGCAGATGCCTGTACTCCTCATCGGATAACAATGCCGTCACCAGTTTCGTGAAGATGGGAGTCTCAATGAACTGCATGAAATACTATACGCCAGTGGCGTACTACTGTCAACCTCAATGGTAGGGCAACCGCATATAATGATGGCACGCTGATTTTCGCTGAAAGAGGTGTTCTGGCAGCGGAAATCAGCGTGGCATCAGCGTCCGTCAGCGTGCCATTTCGGTGCGATCACACCTATATGCGGTTGCCCTGACCTCAATGGCCATATGATTGCCGTTGGCACATGATGCACAATGTCTTTCTTACTTCTTCCGCTAGAATCCGTCTATAAAGGAGCAATACCATGAACGACCACAACCTGCGCCCCACATCTCTCTTCGACCTCTCCCACCCCACCACCGCCGCCTTCTTCGACGACTGTGCCTACGTCTGGGAGGCGCTGGCGCACCTGGAGGAACACGTGGCCCGGCTGACGGCCGGCGGCCGGCGCATCGACGGCACGGTGATGGACGGGGCGTGGCTGAGTGACGTGGCTATCGTCATCGAAGAAGGGGCAATCGTGGAGCCGGGGGCCTATATCATCGGCCCGGCCTACATCGGCCGCGGCGCGGTCGTGCGCCATGGGGCCTACGTGCGCGAGAACGTCATCCTGCTCGACGGGGCGGTGCTCGGCCACGCCAGCGAAGCCAAACACGCCCTTTTCCTGCCCAACGCCCACGCGCCCCACTTCGCCTACGTCGGCGACTCCATCCTCGGCGCGGGCGTCAACCTGGGCGCGGGCACGAAGCTGAGTAATCTGGGCATCCTGAGCGAGAAAGACCCGGCCACGGGCAAGCGGCCGACGATCAAGCTGACCATCGACGACCGCGAATACGACACCGGCCTGACCAAGTTCGGGGCCATTCTGGGCGACGGCGCGCAGACCGGCTGCAACGCTGTGCTGAATCCTGGCTGCATCATCGGCCCGCGCACGCTGGTCTACGCCAACACCAGCCTGCGTAAGGGCTACCACCCGGCCGACAGCATCATTAAGTTGCGGCAGAATTTGAGGGTGATTGGTAGGGGCTAGGGATTAGGGGCTAGGGGCTAGGGAAGAGCGCTCTTCTCTAGCCCCTAGCCCCTACCCCCTAATCCCTACCTCAGCGCTGCCAACCCCTCCGCCAACGTATCATAGGCGGCGAAGAAGTCGAGGAAGCCGGTGACGGTCATGACGTCGCGGATGCTCTCCGTCAGGCCGACGAGAGCGACACGGCCGTCGCTGTTGGCCATGCGCCGGTAGAGCATCAGCAAGGCCCGCAGCCCGGCGCTGGAGATGTAGTTGACACCGCTCATCTCCAGCAGCACCCGCGCCTGGGGGCGGGGCAGGTCCAGCAGCTTGTCCTGCACAAGGGGCGCGGTGCGGCTGTCCAGCTCGCCAAACAGCGTGGCGACAGTAATCCCGTCAACGGTCTCGAACTCGATATCCATGAGCGCTAATGGTATAGCAGCGCGGGGAGATGTCCAACGAATCGCTCGATCAGTGCAGGGCTTTTCAGTAGTCGGTCAATAGGGCAATTGGGCGGCGATGCGGGCGTTGA
>ERZ724513.1601-NODE-1601-length-11433-cov-3.909738_pt1 | contig 11433 bp, 7 predicted proteins | sample MGYA00376046_ERZ724513 | MGnify/ENA primary metagenome ERZ724513 (study PRJEB28724, sample SAMN07190883) | activated sludge metagenome | isolation source: activated sludge of sewage treatment plant in Hong Hong | place: Hong Kong | collected 2016-03-17 ... | reverse complement strand
AGTAGCCCAGCATTCCGCCTCCCATGCCGGTGCCCACGACAATTACGTCCCAAAGAACCCGCTCCGCGTCCTGCGCGCTAAGTTCGCTGTCAGCCAAGATCAAGTACCTCGGTGGATGATCGACCCGAATTTGCCGGGTCGGCGAACGACGACTCTACCAGCAGCAGGAGTGGGTGGGCTCGAAGCCAGAGTGAGTGATGTCCGTGCCACAGCAAAGCTGGCGCCGTAAGTGTGCGATCGCGGATCTGGCGGCGCGGACACCCCTTGTGGTTGCGTGCATACGCCGCCCGGCTCGGCCCGGTACATGCGTGTGATCCACTGTCTAAACCGGTGATTCAGGCTGCTGCGCTATCCACTCGAGAAGTTGATGAATACCGTCGTCGAGGCCCCATCTCGGCCGCCACTGTAGTTGCGTCTCTGCCGGCTCTATGGTGCAGCTGGCGGCACGTATATCACCGTCACGAAATTTCGGCACGATGATAGGTTCTGGTGCGTCGAAGACGGCCGCAATCTTTTGAGCCAGCTGGTGAATCGTCGTTCCGATGCCTGATCCGATATCGAGACAGCGTGGTTCACTCGCCGGCTTCTCCACCGTCGCGAACAAGGCATCGACGACATCACTGATGTAGACCAGATCACGGACTATCCGACCGTCTTCGTAGACCTCTGACGGGCGATGCTCGCGGGACAAGCGGGCGAAGAAGGGCACTACACCGGTGTAGGGGTTGATCAGGGACTGCCCCGGTCCGTAGACGTTCTGTAGACGCAACACACTGAGACTGGCGTCGTGTGCGGCGACCCACGCGGTCAACATGTGCTCTTGGGCGAGCTTCGTCGCGGCGTAGATGTTGGTCGGCCGCGGTTCTGTGCTGCCTGCACAACTGGGAAGTGGCAACACGGGTTCGGCGGTGGGTCCCGGTGGGTCCCAAATGCCCGCCGCGAGTTGGGCGTGGCTGCGGGGCCCGGGATAAAACGTCTCAGTGCCGCACCTCCAGGCGCCCTCGCCGTAAACGGCTCTGGAGGAGGCAAGGACGAGCTGCTCGGGTACCAGTGTCGCGCGGGTCAGGGCGTCAAGAAGTTGGGTGGTGCCCACCACGTTCACCGACCCATGGCGCGTCGCGTGTGAGAGTGACTGTCCCGTTCCCGTTTCTGCGGCCAAATGCACGATCTGGGAAGGACGGAACAATCGAAGAACCGCGTCCCAGTCAGGTGCGTGAGTAACGTCGCCGGTGAAAAACCGCACAGCTGGCGGGAGGTCGATCGTTCGACGGTCGCCGTGCACCTGGGGGAGAAGGACGTCCATAACACCGACGTCGTAGCCGGCTTCGACGAGACGGCGCGACAGGGCGGATCCAATGAATCCTGCCCCACCAGTGATGAGCACCGATGTTGACAAGAGCCCCAGGCCTCCCGTTTCGTGACCAGCTTAGGTGTTGACCGGCCTGCTTTGCCGCGCTCGCGGTCGGGGCCGATCATATCCGGGCGTCCTGCGGAATCAGCAAAATGGCTGAGCAGTCACAATTGACTGTTCGCACTGGCGATACACCGGCCTTATCTATGGGCTCCACCGCCCTCTCAACGCGCTGCCGTCGGCGACGCACCACCTGCGGACAGTTCCGATGCGATCGCGCAGCAACCTTATGAATCCCTTGGGTCAGCTCCGTTGACCGGAGCTGTCCGGCTAGTCGTGGTTATGCCAGAATCCATCAGAGAGCCCGCCTACCACCGCTAACCGCGAAACGAATCTGGAAGCTAGTCGCTCATCGCCGGTTGCCGGCTGCTACGGATTTCGCTGTCTCAGCAACCCCAGGCTAGTCTATTTGGGGTGACGTCTAGACTCATCGCCGGGAAGTACTGGAATTTGAGACAGGGGCAGTGTTGAACGTGACCGATCAGGATGTCCGAACTCTATATCTGGACCAAGTACGGCGCGATCTGACCAGATACGGCATGGACCAGTTGGTGCCGGTGGGCTGGCCGCTCGGGATGCGCGCAGGTGCGAGCTGGCTAGTGGGAATTCCGCTGCTGAAAGCTCGGAATTTGATGCTCGTGCGCAAACTCCCGTTTGATCAGCGCGCCCGTGACCTTGGCCAGGACTGGCCAGCGGACGCCGAGACGATGATCGGGATGCAGCGACTCACCAGCCTGCAGAACTGCGTCGAGACCGTCTTGAATGAGGACATCCCCGGCGACCTCGTCGAATGTGGTGTGTGGCGAGGCGGCGCTTCTATCCTGATGCGGGCGGTTCTGGCCGCGTACGGGGATAAGACACGGTCGGTCTGGTTGGCCGACTCATTCGAAGGCGTACCGCCTCCGGACACTGCAAATTACAAAGCCGACAAGGTGCCTTGGTTTCAGATGGGGCTGCATCGTGCGGCACCTGTCTTGGCGGTTACGCAACCAGAGGTCGCGGCGAATTTCGAACGCTATGGGTTGCTGGACGACCAGGTCCGCTTTCTTCCCGGATGGTTCAAAGACACCCTGGCTGATGCCCCGATTGATCAAATAGCGGTGTTGAGGCTCGATGGTGACCTCTATGAATCCACGATCCAAGCGCTCGATGCGCTTTATCCGCGACTGTCCCCTGGGGGTTTCTGCATCATCGATGATTACAACCTTGAGGGATGTCGCAAGGCTGTCGCTGACTACCGTGCCAAGCACGGGATAACTGCGGAAATTGAAGACATCGACGGTACGGGTGTGCTCTGGCGGAAGTAGCCGCAGATCATTCGGGCGCTGTGAATCGGGTGCGTCTTCCCTTGGAACGCCCGACGACTACGGCAAGTGCGCCGGCGCGGATCAGTTGAGAATCGGATGCCGAAGATGAGATTTGTGCTGGCAAGCTACGGAACTCGAGGTGACATCGAGCCTTCCGTCGTCGTCGCGCGCGAGTTGATGCGCCGGGGACACGACGTCCAGATGGCTGTCCCGCCGGACTTGGTCGAGTTCGCCGAGTCCGCGGGCGTCCCTGCGGTCGCTTATGGACTTAATACGCAGACTTGGTTAGACCTGTACCGGAACCTCTGGACGTCCTTCTTTCGCGCAATCTGGAGGGTGCGCGAAGTGCGGCGGCTGTGGCGCGAAATGTGGGAAGTCAGCGACGAGATCTGGGTCGACATGGGCAGGACGCTGACGTCACTAGCCGACGGTGCCGACGTGCTGTTCACCGGTCAGAGTTACCAAGAGCCCGCTGCCAACGTCGCGGAGTATTACGGCATTCCGTTTGTCACACTGCATCACGTCCCGGCACGGGCTAACGGCCAGCTTGTCACGATCCTTCCTGCGCCGTTGGGCCGTCTTTCGATGCAGATATTCGACTGGGTCGCGTGGGCATTGAACAAGAGGGTCGAGGACGCGCAGCGGCGAGAACTTGGCCTGCCCAAGGCAAGACGGCATCCGACACGAAGAATCGCAGATCGGGGGTCGCTGGAAATCCAGGCCTACGACGCGGTCTGCTTTCCCGGACTGGCGGCCGAATGGGCAAAATGGGGCGATCAGCGACCATTTGTCGGTGCGCTTACGATGGAGCAGGCCACGGACGTCGACGACGAAGTCACATCGTGGATCGCGCAGGGAACACCGCCCATCTTCTTTGGTTTTGGGAGTATGCCGGTGGAATCGCCCGGCGATGCCATCCGGATGATTGCTGCTGCCTGCGCTGAGTTGGGCGAGCGGGCGTTGATTGGCGCTGGTTGGAGCGACTTCCGCGAAGTGCCGCATTTCGATCATGTCAAGGTGGTTGGTGCGGTGAGTTATGCGAAGGTTTTCCCTGCTTGTCGGGCGGTCGTCCATCACGGCGGTTCAGGTACGACAGCTGCCGGCCTGCGTGCTGGAGTTCCCACGCTGATCCTGTCGATGGACGTAAATCAGACGGTTTGGGGCGCTCAGGTCAAGAGGCTGAAAGTCGGTACGACACGGCGCTTTTCGATCACGACGCGCGAATCCCTGGTTGCCGACCTGCGTAAGATACTTGCCCCGGATTACGTGGCCCGAGCTCGCGAGCTCGGTTCGCGGATGAGCACGCCTGCCGAAAGTGTCGTTGCCGCCGCTGACGTGATGGAAAGCTTCGCTCAGTCGAGGCGGTCGTCATAAGCAGTGCGACCCCGGACTCCGATGATCAGAATGCTTGCCGGCGGACGGCCGCTTCGAAGAGATCGGCAGCCTTGGTAACGCTTGAGGTGGGCTCGGACATCCGGCTTGCGAATTCGCGAGCGCGGAAGGCATATTCCGGTGTCAGAATCCGGCGTAGATCCGCGACGAGGGAATCGCTGTTGGTTTGGGAGAAGCGTCGCGCAGTACCGACCTTCAGTCGTTTGAGTTGATTCCCCCAATACGGTTGATCGCCCGAATTCCAGAGGATCAAGGTGGGCACGCCCGCGCGCAGGCTGGCGGCTGTCGTACCCGACCCACCGTGGTGGACGATCGCTCGGGAGGCGGCAAAGACTGTGGCATAGTTCACCTCGCCGACCACCATGACGTTGCCGGGGAGCGGCACATCGCTGAAATCGGTTCCGCCGGAACACACCAGGCCTCGTTCACCCAACTGTGCGCACGCCGCGCTGATCATCTCGATGGTGTCGGCCGGAGATTCGACCGGAATGCTGCCGGTCGCGAAGCAGATCGGCGGTTTGCCGGCGGCAATCCAGCTTGTGACCTGATCGTCGGTATTCGTCGTCAATTCCATTGTGAGTGCACCAACGAAGGGCCGCTGGCCGCCCCATTTCCTCCACTCGTGGGCGAGGCCGGGGACGGAAATATCATCGTAGGCTTGGATTTCCAGCGATCCGCGCTGGGCGATCCGCTTCGGCGATGGCACCGTGGCCATCGGTAATCCGAGTTCCCGGCGTTGCTGGTTCTCGGTCTCCTTCGTCGAGCGCCAGAACAGCCATTCGAACACCGTTCCCGCCGATCGGACCACCGGCGAGGGCAGGGCGGGAACAAGCTGACCGTTGGGTCGCATCGGGAAGTGGTGGAGGGTGACCAGTGGGATGTCGTAATACTCGGCGATGTTGGCGGCGGGTTGTTCGTAGTTCAGACCCGTGGACAGCAGGTCGGCATCCTGCGCGAGTGCTTTCAGCGTGTCACTAGTCTCGCCCCAGTGCCGGATGATGGGATCCCAAAGTTGGCGCAACGACTTGCTGGGATGGCGAAACAGCGTCGCCCAGAAGGTTCGCAGAAAGTCCTCGGTCAGAAATGACTCCAGCGGGGGACCGTAGGGCGTGGCCGTCAGGCCTGCGGACGCGGCAAAATCGATCAGGCCGGGGGGGACGGCGATGCGCACTTCGTGGCCTCTGCGCTGCAGTTCACGGCCGATTGCGACAGACGGTTCGACGTCACCACGAGACCCATAACATGCCATGGCGAACTTCATCACCGTTGGTGCCTTCCCTTTTTTTCGTTGGGGCGCATCGGCTTGATGTGGCCGAGTTGCATGCGGGGCCACCGAATGGCCAGCTGCTCAGAAGACACCCAAGCCCTTTGCCAATAGAAACACACCGCTCACCGCCGAGAGGCTTGCGAACACTTCAAGACTATGGTTCTGCGTCCAACCATGCGTCGATTGCAGCACTGCCTCGGTCTTGGTGGGGGCCAGGAAATAGCCCACGAGGATGATTTCGATGATTGCGAGCATGATGCCGACGAATGAGATGGCTGCACCAAGCTGAGTGAGGATGGGGGCCCCGGAAGTCGCAATGAGCGCGAGTACCGCTGTCGCCTGGAGCGGGGAATACGTCAGACCCATGCACAACGAAATCCACACCGAGCCCTCCTTCCACGCACTGTAGACGCGGCCCAGCGCCCGGCGAATTGCGGCCATGGCTCCGGAAGAACTCTCGTCAACCGTTACCAGCCGCGACATCGCGGCAGAGACGGGATTCGGCTTCTTTGGCTCCGGTGCTGCATCGCTGTCGAGCGCCGTACCAGCCTCCGGCGTCGTTTCGTCGGTAGCAGTTGGTCTTGCCCGGATGCGCATCGCGAGGCGTGCGGCAATCAACAGCGAAAGAACCCCAATGGCCAGCGGGATGGGCTGGAGGCCTGGGCCGCCATCGGTAGTCGCCGGCGGGGCGTAGCGCTGCAGCAGGGATCCAAGGTTGGGGAGGAAGTGCAATACCGTCAGCGGCACCAACAGGAACCAGAAGTTCAGAATCAAGCAACCGAGGTAATAGAACAGTAAGTTCTTCCCGGGCTGCGGCCGAGAGGTCACTAGGAACATGGCGAATAGACGCGGCGGATCGGGCACAGTGACAAGCGCGAGCACCAGCACCGAACCCCACATGGCCGCAACACTACCGGTGCAGTGACACGCTCCTTTGGTCAGATCTTTCGCATGTTTCAGACGGGTAATCGATCCATCCGCCGGCGGCCGGGTACCGCCACATCTCTGTGTGTCGTTGCCCGGCGCCGTTGCTCTGAAGTGATCGAGGTGGGTGCTAGTTGTTGCCCGCGGGCTCTCTCGGGTGTGGGTCTCACCACGTGTGGCCCTCGTTCGCGACGGTCGGGTCGCGGTATGTTTCGCGCGGCAAAGGATCAAGGTTTGAACTGCTTTTGTCGGTCTTGGCCATCTGGAACCGACAGTTGCCCGCGGTACGCGTAGCTGAACTATCTGCGTCCGAGTCAGAACGGCCGTGCCACGGAAAGGGTTAAGCGAGGATTCCGCTGCCGACCGGTTTGCTCGCCATCGGTATAGTCGAAACCATGAATCTGGAGGCCATCGAGCGCGGTCTTGATTGGCTGGCGACGCCCAAATACCTGCCGGGCCGACTCGAGATGGAAACGCAGCGGGGACAGCGACTCGCGCTGGAGATCATCTCGTTCAAGCTTCGGGTGCCGATCGGTAATCTCGTGCTGAAGTTCCCGGTTTTCATGATGATCATGCCCGTCGAAGCATCCCGCATCCCGCGGGCGCAGTCCGCCGCGGACCGCGACACACGCGACGCGCCGCTCTGACCAGCGCTCTTCTAGGGGATCGCGTCCACCCTGGTAAAGTAGCGCTGGCGCTTGCGGTTCGGGACGCGTCATTTTGACGGTCTGGGACGAACTCGGCTGAGAGCGCGCCACTTCCGCGTGTGTTGTCTGGATCCCTGCGGTTAAGAGTGATTACGCGGCGACGTCAGTTTGCCGGTCGGGCGGGCTGGCCCGTTCGGATCGGTCGGGCACGGGACCTTCGAGTCGTGGTTACTCATCGGTTAAACACCCCGCCGACGACTCTTGTCGAAGGGGCCTCCAGGGGTTAGCCAAAGAGTTGCCGGAGCACATTCGCAATGTTGTCAGCGGGCGAGCGCCCAGCAAAGCCGACACTGTGGTCGACGCCGGGACGACAGCCGCAAGACAGCAATCCCTCAGATGCTAGGCGAAACGCCGATGAACTCAGGATATGGATATTTTCTCGAGTCTTCAGTTAAATTGCAGGCAGGAGAATAACGGCCATGCAGGTAGTGTTCCGGCGCACATCGCCGGTCTGCGTCCTCGCAAGTAGTGTCAGACCGCACAGAATTCCCAGAAAGGCGCGTCGAGCAACATGTCATGCCAACAACTAAGGGCTTTCAACAGCTGCTATATTCGATTATATGGAAGACAGCAATGTGTCTAGATAGACTAGGCAATCGCCACACGTGTCACTCCTGTCACGATGCTGGTACAAATGAGGGTTCCGCCCTGCGACCTGCCGTAACTATGCGATATTGTTTGCCATGTCCACCTGAGCAGCCTGGAGAATCGTGAGCATCAACCCGTTCGATGACGAAAGTGGCAGCTTCTTCGTCTTGGTCAACCAAGAGGAGCAGCACAGCCTGTGGCCGAGCTTTGCCGACCTACCCGAAGGTTGGCAGGTCGTATTCGGTGAAGCCGACCGCGCGGCATGTTTGGAGTACATCGAGGAGAACTGGCCTGACATCCGGCCGAAGAGCCTGCGCGACCGACTGGCGCAGAGCGGGGACTAAGGCTGAAGGCATCTGAAGGCCTAGTGGGGATTATCGCTGATGGAACGTGACAACGAGGCGCTGCCGCTGACTCGTCTGCAGCTGGACATCTGGCTCTCGGAGGAAAGCGGTCTCGCTGGCACCGAGTGGCAGCTAGGTCTGCTTGGGCGAATCGAAGGGCCGGTGCAAAGGGATCTTCTCCAACAAGCGATTCGCCAGGCTGTGCAGGAAGCCGAGCCGGGCCGGGCCAGCTTCTTCGAGAGGGACGGTCACGTCGTTCAGACCCCGCTGGACTACTCCGATCTGGAGCTGCCGTTCTACGATCTCAGGGACTCGGATGACCCGGAGCAAGCGGTTCGCGAGCTCGCGTCGTCGATCCAGCGCACGCCGTTGCCACTCGATGGGCGGCTCGTCAGGTTTTCACTGTTCCAGACACGTTCTGACCAGTTCTATCTGTTCGGTTTGGGCCACCACATATCGGTGGATGGAACCGGCTTGGCTCTGGTAAGTCGTCGAATCGCGGCGATCTACACGGCTTTGGTTGCCGGAGAGCAAGTTTCGCCCGGTTACTTCGGCACACTGCAAGACTTCGTCGATTGTGAAACCGAGTACGAAGCCTCGGCCGATTTCCAGGATGACAAGGAGTACTGGAGCGACCATCTGCCGCCGGAGAGCACCCTGGTCGGCGCAGCTGTCGAGCGTCCGGAAGCGCCTGCCGCGTCGGTCCAGGTGGATATGCAGCCCATCGTCGATCAGCTGAAGGCGCTGTCCAAACGTCTGCGAATCCGCCGGTATTCGGTGATGACCGCAGCTTGCGCTCTGCTGGTGCGCGGATGGTCTGGGAACAATTCCGAAGTGGCGCTCGACTTCCCGGTCAGCAGGCGAGTGGCTCCGGAGTCCAAGACGCTTCCTGCGATGCTCGCCGGCGTCGTGCCTCTGGTGCTGGATACTCCTCCGGATCTGCCGGTCGCCGATTTCTGCCGGCATGTCGACGTGCGCATCCGAGAACTGCTGCAGCACCAGCGGTTTCCGGTGCACGTACTCGAGAGCGGCGGCACTGGCGGTCGACAGCCCTCGAATCGGGTTGCCGTCAACTTCATCCCGGCCCGGCTCACTCTGGATTTTGGCGGGGCCCAAGTAACGGCGTCCTACACCAACTACGGTCCGGTAGATCACTTCGGATTTTTCTTTCTCGGCTCCGGCGACCAGCTTCTCATGAGCACGTCGGGGGCGGGGATGCCGTTCTCCAACTTCGACGTCGCTGATATCGCTGAGCGATTGCAGCGGATCGTCGCAGCGATGGAGGCCGATCCGGATCGACCGCTGTCATCGCTGGAGTTGCTGATCGGGGACGAGCAGTGCCGCCTCGATGAGTGGTCCAATACCGCGGCTTTAACCGAGCCGCTGCCTGCTCGGGTTTCCGTTCCGGAGCTGTTTGCCGCGCAGGTGCGGCGCGCGCCGGAAGCGGTGGCGATTCGATTCCAGGGGCAGTCGGTCACCTATGCCGAACTTGATGAGGCCTCCAACCGGCTGGCGCACGCGCTCGTCGGCCACGGAGTGGGTGCCGGCGATTTTGTTGCGGTGTTGTTCCCGCGGTGCGCCGATGCGATCGTCTCGATGCTGGCGGTGCTCAAGACCGGTGCGGCCTATGTGCCGATCGATCCGGCGCACGAGTCGTCGCGGATGGAGTTCGTGCTCGCCGATGCATCGCCCGCGGCGGTGATTACCTCGGCCGAGTGGCGTTCGCGGCTGGATGGCCGCGATCTCTTGGTCATCGACGTCGCGGATCCAACCCTCGACACCCAGCCTTCCACGGTTCTGCCCGCCCCGGCGCCGGACAACCTCGCCTACATGATCTATACCTCCGGGACCACCGGTACCCCCAAGGGGGTAGCGATCGCGCACTACACCGTCCCTTGGCTCGTGGAGTCGCTGGATGCTGCTCTGCCCCCGGGCCGCGTGTGGACGCAGTGTCACTCCCTGGCGTTCGACTTCTCGGTCTGGGAGATCTGGGGGTCACTTCTATCGGGCCGGCAATTGCTAGTGGTGCCCGAGGAGGTCGCGGGCTCCCCGGAAGACTTCCATGCGCTGCTGGTCGACGAGGGTGTCAACGTCCTGACGCAGACCCCGTCGTCAGTGGCGATGCTATCCCCGGAGCACCTGGAATCGATGACGCTGGTGGTTGCCGGTGAGGCATGCCCGCGCGAGCTGGTGGAACGGTGGGCAGCGCCGGGGCGGACGATGGTCGATGCCTATGGGCCCACCGAGAACACCGTGTGCGCCTCGATCAGCGCCCCACTGGTTCCCGGCAGCGACGTGGTTCCGATCGGTTCACCGATCGATGGGGCGGCGACGTTCGTCCTGGATCCGTGGTTGCAGCCGGTACCTGCAGGTGTGGTCGGCGAGTTGTACCTTGCCGGTCGCGGTGTCGGCGTGGGTTATCTCCACCGGTCGGGACTGACGGCTTCCCGGTTCGTTCCGTGCCCGTTCGGGGCGCCCGGAGCCCGGATGTATCGCACGGGTGACCTGGTGCGCTGGCGAGCCGATGGTCAGCTGGAGTATCTGGGCCGGGCCGATGAGCAGGTCAAGATTCGCGGCTTCCGCATCGAATTGGGTGAGATTCAGACGGTTCTGGCCTCACTGGACGGGGTCGGGCAGGTCGCAGTGATCGCCCGCGAGGACCGCCCTGGCGACAAGCGTCTCGTGGGCTACATCACCGGTACCGCCGATCCGGCCGAGGTTCGCGCCGTGCTGGCGGATCGCCTGCCGCCCTTCATGATTCCCGCCGCTATCGTGGCGATCGACGCGTTGCCGCTCACGGGCAGCGGGAAGCTCGACAAGCGTGCGCTGCCGGCGCCGGAGTATGGCGTGACCGTCGGCGAGTATCGGGCACCCGCCAACGCAGTCGAGGAGATCCTGGCCGACATCTACGCCGAGGTGCTCGGCATGGAGCGGGTTGGGGTGGATGACTCCTTCTTCGACCTGGGTGGGGACAGCATCTTGTCGATGCAGGTGGTGGCTCGGGCGCGGGCGGCCGGGTTGGTCTGCCGGCCGCGTGATGTGTTCGTGGAGCAGACGGTGTCGCGGTTGGCTGCGGTGGTCAAGGTTGCCGGGGGTCAGGTCGGTGCGGTTGATCTGGGTGTGGGCCCGGTGGTGGCCACTCCGATCATGCGGTGGCTGCATGGTGTGGACGGCCCGATTGATGAGTTCAATCAGACCCTGGTGCTGCAGGCCCCGGCGGGGGTGGGCGAGGCTGAGGTGAGGACCGTCCTGCAGGCGGTGCTGGACCGGCATGGGACGCTGCGGTTGCGGGTGGAGGACGACGGTGCCGGTGGTTGGTCGCTGATGGTGCCCGAACCGGGCTCGCTCCCCGCCGTCGATTGCGTGTCGACGGCTGCCGCGTTGTCCGACGAGACGTTGGCGGCGGCACGTTCGCGACTCAACCCTGCCGCCGGTGTCATGCTCCGCGCGGTCTGGGCTGCGGATACCAACCAGTTGGCGTTGATTATCCATC
>ERZ724513.1598-NODE-1598-length-11443-cov-4.693274_pt1 | contig 11443 bp, 11 predicted proteins | sample MGYA00376046_ERZ724513 | MGnify/ENA primary metagenome ERZ724513 (study PRJEB28724, sample SAMN07190883) | activated sludge metagenome | isolation source: activated sludge of sewage treatment plant in Hong Hong | place: Hong Kong | collected 2016-03-17 ... | reverse complement strand
TCGAGCCTGTTCATCACATCATTGGTCATCTGTCGCCCCACCTCATGCGATCGTGTGCGAAGAGTCCCAGAATACCCCGCCGGGCCGGGAAAGCTCCGTCGGCGTCGGGACGGCGGGCGCCGTGGCCCGAGGCAACCCGAGCCTCCGTCCGATCCAGAGCGAAGCTGCCATCACCGAGAGTGTGAAGACCAGTTGAAGCAGGATCTCGGGGCCGACGGCGTCGGCCCCGCGGTCGAACATGCCCTGCAGCCCGCCGAACGGGATGGTGACCTCGCTGATCAGGTTGTTCCACACATGAAGGGCGACGGCGGCCTCCAGCCCCCCGGTTCGCCAGATCAGCACGGAGCAGGTCAGGCCCACCGTGAAGTAGTAGGTGTTGAGCCAGACGTTGTCAGCGGCGTGCAGCACCATGAACAGTGCGGAGGACGCCACCGCCGCGACCACCAGTCCGAGGCGGCGGGAGCCGAACCAGGAGCCGATGCTGCGCGCGATCAGCCCGCGCACCCCGTACTCCTCGCCCGCAGCTTGGAACGGTGTGGTCAGGACGATCGCGAGAATCAGGAACAGCGAGTCGTTGTTCCAGGTGAACGTGGGCATGCCGCCCAGCAGGATGTCGATGCCGAGGCCGAGCAGGAAGATCGGGACGGCGACCAGACTGAATCGCGCAAACAGCGTCCAGCGGAACCCGCCGGTGACTGAGGAGATCCACTTCGGACGCTGGCCGAACACGGCCCAGGCTGTGAGGCCTGCCAGCGGGATGGCCAGCGCGAGGGAGACGTTGTTCGCCGTGAACATCAACGGCGTCATGATGTCGTTCATGAGCTGCTCGGTGCTGGTCCCGGGTTGCAGCGTGGGGACCTTGGTACGCCCGGTGGCGATGTCGACCACGAGGGCGATGCCGGTCAGGACGATGTTGCCGACCAGCCAGGTGGCCACGAACATCGCGAGGGCGAGCAGAGGTTTCCACCAGCGGTAGCGGGGGGCCCGGAAGAACTCGTGGTACTCGCGCGGTGTCGTGGGGAGGGCGGGCGGCTTCGGCGCGGGGCCCATCCGCTGAGGTACGCCGTAGTACATCGAGGGTGACGGGTACGGAGCCGGCGGCTGGCCCCACTGGGGCTGCGGGTAGCCCGGAGCGGGCGTCTGCCCGGGCCAGCCCTGGTCCGTCCAGCCGGACACGGGCACGTCCGGCTCCTGCGGCGGCACGGCCTCGGGGCTCGGTGGAACGCTGGCGCTCATCCGGCCGGGATCCGGCTCGTTCAGGCCAGGTTCGGGAACCACAGCGCGACCTCCCGGGCAGCCGACTCCTCCGAGTCGGAGGCGTGCACGAGGTTCTCCCGGTTCGACAGCGAGAAGTCGCCGCGGATCGTGCCCGGCGCGGCGACCACAGAGTTGGTTACGCCGTTCATCAGGCGCACCACATCGACGGCGGACGGCCCCTCAAGCACCAGCGCCACCAGCGGCCCGCTGGTGAAGTACTCCCGCAGCGGCGGGTACCACGGCTGTTCGACGTGGTCGGCGTAGTGGCGGTCGGCCATCGCTGCGTCGACGTGCCGGAACTCCATGGCCACAACGGCCAGGCCCTTCGCCTCGTAGCGGGCGAGGATCGTGCCGGCGAGGCCGCGGCGAACCGCGTCCGGCTTGAGCAGGACGAGGGTCCGTTGCAGATCGGTCATGGCCCGCACCATACCGTCCGGCACCTCACCCCGGAGGTCCGGCCGGCGGCGTTGCCTCGATCCGCCGACCGAGCACGAAGCAGACCACCCAGAGCAGGGCGAACATGCCGCCGACCGCGAACATCATCGGGGTGGCGAAGCCCAGCGCGATCGCCACCGCCTGGGTCAGCCAGCCCAGCAGGTAGCCGGGTGGACGCCGGAGCATGGCCGCGGCGAGGACCGCGAAGGCCGCGGCGCCGAGCCCCAGCCCGAAGGCCGCCCCGACCGACACCTCCGAGACCTGGATCATCCCGGGGATGGCAAGGCCGAACACGATGGCCTCGAAACCCAGGATGCTCAGCATCGCCCGTCCCATCGGGTTGGACGCGGCCAGCCTCACGGCTCGTCCGTCTCTCCCGCGAGCCATTCGCCGAGGTCGACCCGTCCGGACCGATCGCTCCCGGACCGGGACTCGTGCACCAGAAGGGCGCGCGCCTCTCCGGCCGCGTAGACCGAGCCCGCGATCAGAACGCCGGCACCGGGGCCGGCCTCATCGGCCAGGCGGACGGCCTCGTCGATCGCCTCGGCCATCGTCGGGGCGATGCGCACCCGGTCGACACCCACGATCCCGGCGGCCCGTCCCCCCAGCTCCTCCGCGGGGAGCGCGCGATCGGTGGACCCGATGGACGTACAGACCAGCGTCGAGGCCGCCTCGGCGAGGATCGACAGCACCCCGTCGACGTCCTTGTCGGCCATCATCGCGACCACGCAGACCAGCGGGTGGAAGTCGAACGCCTCCACCAGCCCGTCGATCGTTGCGCGGGCACCGTGCGGGTTGTGGCAGGTGTCCAGGACCACCGTCGGCGAACGGCGCACGACTTCCAGGCGGGCCGGTGCCCGCACCTGTTCCAGTCCCTCCGCGATCACATCGGCCGGCAGCGGCTTGCCGCCGAGGAACGCCTCTGCTGCGGCGACGGCAACGGCGGCGTTCTGCGCCATGTGCGCACCGAACAGCGGAAGCAGCAGATCACCCAGGGGGCCCTCGGCCGTCTCCAACCGCAACACCTGCCCACCCACCGCAGGCGCCCGGCTGATCAGCCCGAACTCCAGCCCTTCGCGCAGCGCCTCGGCGCCCACTTCCGCGCACCGGGCCAGCAGGACGCGGGCCGCGTCGGGCTGTTGCGCGGCGAGCACCGCCTTCGAGCCCGGCTTGATGATGCCGGCCTTCTCTGCGGCGATCTCGGCCACCGTGCTGCCAAGCAAGTGGGTGTGATCGAGGTCGATCGGGCACACCACCGCGACCTGCGCCTCCACGATGTTCGTGGCGTCCCAGCGGCCACCGAGCCCGACCTCCACCACCGCGACGTCCACCGGCGCGTCGGCGAAGGCTGCGTAGGCCAGGGCGGTCATCACCTCGAAGAAGGTCATCGCCACGCCGTCGATGAGCTGGTCGTCGACCAGCCCCACCAGCGGCTCGATCGTCTCGACGAGCTCGTCGAAGCGGTCGGTCGCGATCGGCTCGCCGTCGATGCTGATCCGCTCGGTGACGTCGACCAGGTGCGGGCTGGAGTAGCGGCCGACCCGCAGGCCGAGCGCGCGCAGCAGCGAGTCGATCATGGCCGCGGTGCTGCCCTTGCCGTTCGTGCCGGCCACCAGGATCACCGGGCATGACCGCTCCGGCGAGCCCAGCAGGTCGCACAGCGCCTGCACCCTGGCCTGGCTCGGCGCCACCCGGTGCTCGGGCCACCTGGCCTGCAACTGGCTGACGATGTCGGCGTGCGTTCTGCTCATGGTGGGCCAAGCCTAACCGCGCCCCGGCGGCGAAGGGACCAGGGCGGACGCGGACCCGAGCGACGTCCACGGGCCCGGCCCGCCCGCGAGGGGCCGGATACCCGCTCGGTATACTGACCGGGTGTCCGACTCCGTAGCCGCCCCACGTTCGCGGCGACCCTGGCCGGAGTGGGCGACCCTCGGTGCCCGGCTCGTGCTCGGCGTCGTCCTGATGGTCGCCGGGCTGCTCAAGGTGACCCGACTGGACGCATCGATCCAGTCCGTCCGGCTGTACCAGATCCTGCCGTGGGACGTCACCGCTGTGGTCGGCTCCGCACTGCCGATCATCGAGATCGCCGTCGGCCTGCTACTGGTCACCGGCACGTTCACCCGGCTGTCCGCCGTGGTCGGCTCCCTGTTGATGCTCGCCTTCATCATCGGGATCTCCTCGGTGTGGGCCCGCGGCATCAACATCGACTGCGGCTGCTTCTCACCCGGCGCGGTGGTAGAGGCCGGCCAGACCCAATACCCCCTGGAGATCCTCCGCGACACCGGTCTCCTGCTCTGCGGCGCGTGGACCGTCTGGCGGCCACGCTCGCCGTTCGCCGTCGACAACTGGCTGTTCGCCCCGGTCACCGAACCCGCCGAAGACCCCGATCCGACCATCGCTGACGACAAGGAGCCAGCCCGATGACCCAGAACAACCGCGAACGGCTGCGCCAGGCCCAGGCGGACGCGGCCAAGCAACAGCGGCTGAACCGGATCATCGGCGTCGGCGCCGCGATCCTCGTTGTCGTGCTGATTGCCGTCTTCATCGGCGTCCTGGTGCAGAACCAGTCGCACCAGGCAGCGAGCAACTCGTCCGCGGTCACCCCGCCGAACGCCACCTCCGACGGAAAGGCCATCGTGGTCAGCCCGGGGGTCGCCAAGCAGGGAGCCCCCGTGGTTGAGCTCTTCTTCGACTACCAGTGCCCGGTCTGCAAGCAGTTCGAGAGCATCTACGGCAGCACACTCAATCAGCTGGCTGCCTCCGGCGACATCCAGCTGCATTACCGGACGATGAGCTTCCTGGACGCGAGCCTGAGCAACGACGCCTCCCTGCGAGCAGGCATCGCCGCGACCTGCGCCGACACTGTCGGCCAGTACTCCGCATTCCACAACGAGATCTACGCCGAACAGCCCGCCACGGAGGGCGAGGGCTACACCGATGCCACGCTGCGCGCGACCATCCCGGCGAAGGTCGGCATCACCGGCGACTCGCTGACCACCTTCCAGTCCTGCTACGACAAGCAGTCCACGAAGGCATTCGTGACCACCATGGGCGACCTCGGCGTCCAGGACATGCAGGCCGTCGCCAAGCAGGTGGCCACCCCGACGGTGTTCGTCAACGGCAAGAACCTCCCGTTCAGCGGCCTGGGAGACCCCTCGGGTCTGCTCGACCTGATCAAGCAGAACGCCTGACGGCACCAGGAGCCCTGCCCAGATGACCGGAACGAGCCAACGGCAACGGCTGCGCGAAGCCCAGTTGGCGAATCAGCGCGCCGCCCGCTTCCGTCGGGTCATCGTGATCGGTTCCGCGGCTCTGGCCGTGGTGCTCGTTGCGGTAATGGTCATCGTGTTCGTCCAGCAGTCCACGAAGTCCGCCGCCGATGCGGCCGCCTCGGCCACCGCCGGCATCCCCTACCCGCCCAACGCCACCCAGGACAGGGACGGGATCACCGTGTACTCCAACGCGGGGAAGCCGGTGGTGGCGGTGTATTCCGACTACCAGTGCGCGGGCTGCCTGCAGTTCGACCAGAGCTTCGGTTCCGCACTGAGCCTGCTCGGCCAGACCAAGGAGATCACCCTCGTCGACCACACCCGGGTGGCCCTCGACAAGGGCAACACCGGCGGACTGTCCCACAAGGCCGCTCTTGCGGCTGCCTGCGCGGACGTCGTCGGCTACTACCCTGCCTACACCACGGCGATCTGGGAGGCCGCGTCGAGTGGTCCCTACACCGACCAGCTGTTCCTGGAGACGATCCCCGACAAGGTCGGCATCGCGCAGGCCGACCTCACCGCATTCCGCGCGTGCTACACCAAGCAGGCCCTGTCCGCGTTCGTCCAGGGGGTGGAGGACGCGGCGGCGAAGGCCGGACGCAACGAGCTCCCCGTGATCACCGTCAACGGCACGCAGGTACCCAACTCCGAGTTCGTCGGCAAGTCCGGCCAGGACGTCAAGAAGATCATCGAGGCCGCGGCCAGGGGCTGAACCGGTGCCCAGGTGGAGTGGCGGATTCTGAACTATCCCCGACCGCTCAATAAGATGCACCCCATGACTGATCAGCCCCTGACCGACGCCGTGCCCCCCGCAACCACGGGCACCGGTGGCGTACCGGAGCGTCCGGTGCTGGAGGGGCTGGAAGCCAAGTGGTCGGCCATCTGGCGGGAACAGGACACGTACGCGTTCGTCCGCCCGGCATCGCGTGACCAGGTGTTCAGCATCGACACACCCCCGCCGACCGTGTCCGGCTCGCTGCACGTGGGCCACGTGTTCAGCTACACCCATACCGACCTGATCGCCCGGTACCAGCGCATGCGCGGCAAGCATGTCTTCTACCCGATGGGCTGGGACGACAACGGCCTGCCCACCGAGCGCCGCGTGCAGAACTTCTACGGCGTGCGCTGCGACCCGTCCCTGCCCTACAACGAGAGCTTCACCCCGCCCGAGAACCCGGATCCGAAGCGACAGCTGCCGATCAGCCGGCGCAACTTCGTCGACCTCTGCCACGACCTGACCGCCGTCGATGAGCAGGCGTTCGAGAACCTGTGGCGGACGCTCGGCCTGAGCGTGGACTGGAAGGCGCTCTACGCGACGATCTCGGACGAGTCACGCGGGGTTGCACAGAAGGCCTTCCTGCGCAACCTCGCCCGCGGCGAGGCCTACCTCTCTGAGGCCCCCACGCTGTGGGACATCACGTTCCAGACCGCGGTCGCCCAGGCCGAACTGGAGGCGCGTGACTACCCCGGCCACTACTACCGGGTCGCGTTCCACGCCGCGGACGGTGCCCCGATCCACATTGAGACCACCCGTCCGGAGCTGATCCCGGCCGTGTGTGCGCTGATCGCCCACCCGGACGACCAGCGGTACGCCCACCTGTTCGGCACCACGGTGACCTCACCGGTGTTCGGCGTCGAGATCCCCGTGCTCGCGCACCCCGCGGCCGAGCCCGACAAGGGCGCCGGCATCGCGATGTGCTGCACGTTCGGCGACCTCACCGACGTGCAGTGGTGGCGAGAGTTGCAGCTGCCCACCCGCACGGTGATCGGTCGGGACGGAAGACTGCATTCCGACACGCCGGAATGGCTGGTGAACGCGGACGCCTATGCCGAACTGGCCGGCAAGACCACCTTCAGCGCCCGCGAGGCGATGGTGGGCCTGCTGCGGGCGGCCGGCGACCTGGATGGCGAGCCCCGGCCAACCCAGCGGATGGCGAACTTCTACGAGAAGGGCGAGAAGCCGCTCGAGATCGTTTCCACCCGACAGTGGTACATCCGCAATGGCGGCCGCGACGACGACCTCAAGCAGGCCCTGCTGGCCCGGGGCGAGGAGCTCATCTGGGTGCCGGACCACATGCGGCACCGCTACGCGAACTGGGTGAACGGTCTCAACGGTGACTGGCTGATCAGCCGACAGCGGTTCTTCGGCGTCCCGTTCCCGGTCTGGTACGCCCTCGGCGCCGACGGCGAGCCCGACTACGCGCACCCGATCACTGCGGCAGAGGACACGCTGCCCGTCGATCCGTCCAGCCAGTGCCCGCCCGGCTACACCGAGGACCAGCGGGGCGTGCCCGGCGGGTTCGTCGGGGATCCGGACGTGATGGATACCTGGGCCACCTCGTCGCTCTCTCCGCAGATCGCCTGCGGCTGGGAGCGCGACGAGGAGCTGTGGGGGCTCACCTTCCCGATGGACATGGCGCCGCAGGCGCACGACATCATCCGCACCTGGCTGTTCTCGCGGGTGGTACGGGCACACTTCGAGCACGGCTGCCTGCCGTGGCGACTCGCCGCCATCTCCGGCTTCGTGGTCGATCCCGACCGCAAGAAGATGAGCAAGTCCAAGGGCAACGTCGTCGTGCCGACCGACATCCTGAACGAGTTCGGTTCGGACGCGGTTCGCTGGCGTGCGGCCATGGCGCGTCCCGGCATGGACTCGCCGTTCGACAAGGCCCAGATGAAGGTCGGACGCCGGCTGGCGATGAAGGTGCTGAACGCGAGCAAGTTCATCCTCGGCATCGCGGCGGACACCCCGCCCCGGGTGCAGCCGTCCGAGCCCGTGGACCTGGCCATGCTCGCGGCTCTCGCAGAGGTGGTCGAGTACGCCACCGAGGCGTTCGAGGCCTACGACTACTCAGCGGCACTCGACGCCACCGAGCGGTTCTTCTGGCAGTTCTGCGATGACTACCTCGAGCTGGTCAAGGAGCGCGCCTACGGCACGCCGGCCGACGAGGAAGAGGTTGACGAGACTGCCCGGGACTCCGCCCGTGCCGCCCTGCGGGATGCCCTCGACGTGCTGCTGCGGCTGTTCGCGCCGTTCCTCCCGTTCGTCACCGAGGAAGTCTGGTCCTGGTGGCGGAAGGGCTCGGTGCATCACGCACGCTGGCCGCAGGTCTCCGACCTCGCCGCCGGCGACGGCGATCCCGCACTGCTGGACGACCTCGCTGCTGCCCTGGTCGGCATCCGCGGCGCGAAGTCGCAGGCGAAGGTGTCGATGAAGACCGAGGCGACCCGCGCCACCTTCGCCGGCTCCGAGGACGTGATCGCCCGGCTCCTCGCGGCAGAGGACGACCTGCGCGCGGTCGGCCGGATCAGCAGCCCCATCGAGTGGCGGGTCGCCGGCGGCCCGCTCGAGGTGAGCGTCGAGCTGAAGCCCGTCGAGGGCTGATGGCTTCCGCGCGGATCCCTCTGGTCGCGCTGGCCGTGGCGGCGTCCGTGCTGGCGGCCGGGTGCGCTTCCGGGATCCGGGACAGCGCGGGGCGGGTCACCGCACCGATCACGACGGACTCGTACTCGGTGCGGGTGGGCGACTGCCTCGGCAAGCTGCCCTCGGAAAGCACCGCCAGTCTCCAGCTGCTGCCCTGCGAGGAGCCGCACTACTGGGAGGCCTTCGCCACGGCAACTCTCACCGGAGACGACTTCCCCGGGAACGCGGGCGTCCGCGAGCAGGCGGCGAGTGCGTGCCAGGACGCCTTCACGGAGTTCGTGGGCGTCGCCGCCGGAAAGTCGAAGCTCGCGCTCACCATGCTCACGCCCACGAGCGAAACCTGGACGCGGGCCGACGACCGCGCCGTGGTCTGCCTCGTCGGCAATCCTGGCGGCGGCGTCGTCGGCACCCTCAGGGGCACCGGCCGATAGCAGGGTCTGCGGTCCGCCCGTTACCAGGCCGAACCGTCCGGAAAGTCGAGGGCGCTCCCGACCCTTCGGGAGCGCCCCCAGATCAGGGAGAGCCTGTGCCGGCCTGCCGCTACAGCAGGTCGCGCAGCACCGGATCAGCCATGTCCAGCACCGCAGCCTTGGCGTCTGCGGCATTCGTGGCTGCCCGGGCGGCCGCGGCCATCTGCTGGCACTGCTCCCTGGTGTGCAGGCCGAGCGACGTGCGCACCGCAGGCACCTTGCCGGGAGCCATCGACAGGCTGGACACCCCGAGCCCGGTCAGCACCAACGCGAGCGCCGGATCGCCACCGGCCTCACCGCACACGCCGACGGGCTTGCCCATCGCCGCGCCGCCCTCGCAGGCCAGCGCAACGACGTCCAGCAGAGCCGGCTCCCACGGGTTGAGCAGATCGGCAAGCTCGCCCTGCATGCGATCGGCGGCCATCGTGTACTGCTGCAGGTCGTTGGTGCCGAGCGAGGCGAAGTCGACGTGGTAGAGGATCCCCTTGGAGCGGATCGCCGCAGCCGGCACCTCGATCATGATCCCGACCTTCGGCAGGCCCAGGGCGCGCACCTTCTCCGCGAACCACATGGCCTCCGCCTGGGTCGCGATCATCGGCGCCATCACCCGCACGTCGGCCCCAGTGGCCTTGTACGCGGCGGCCAGCGCCTCCAGCTGGGCGTCCATCACGTCGGTACGGATCATGCCGAGCCGAATGCCGCGTCGCCCGAGCGCAGGGTTCTCCTCCGGACCGAGATCGGCGAACTTCAGCGGCTTGTCGGCGCCGGCATCGAGGGTACGGACGACCACGCGCCGGTCCCCGAACGCCTCGAACACCGCGGTGTACGTCGCCGTCTGTTCCTCCACCGTCGGCATCGTGTCGCGGTCGAGGAACAGGAACTCGGTGCGGAACAGGCCGACGCCTTCCACAGCCTGCTTGGCGGCCTTCTGTGCGTCGTCCGCGGTGCCGATGTTGGCCAGCAGCGCCACCGGGTAACCGTCCTTGGTCGCCCCCTTGCCGGTACCGCCGGCCAGGGCCGCGGCGCGGCGCTTCTTGCGCTCCTCCAGCATGGTCACTTCGTCGGCCGTCGGGTTCACGGTGATCTCGCCCACACCACCGTCGATGGCCACCGTGGTGCCCGCGGCAACGCCCAGGATACCGGTGGCCTGCACGACAGCAGGAATGCCCAGCTGCGAGGCAAGGATCGCGGTGTGGCTGGTAGGGCCGCCCGCCGCGGTGATGATGCCCAGGCACGTGTCCGTGGTCAACGTCGCGGTCTCGGCCGGCGCGAGGTCCTGCGCGGCGAGGATCGACGGCACGGTCAGGCTCGGCACCCCCGGTTCGGGCTGACCCAGCAGCCTTGCCACCGCGCGGTCACGGACGTCGCGCAGGTCGGTGACCCGTTCGGCCATGTAGCCGCCCAGCGACTCGAACATCGTGCAGATCTCCTCCACCGCAGCGGTGACCGCGTTGGTCGGGCCCTTGCCCGCCTGGAGGTGGTTGTCGATGCCCATGGCGAGCCCCGGATCGCGCGCCATCATGGCGCCCGCCTCGAGGATCGGCTTGGCGTGGTCGCCCGCCACCGCGGCACGGGCCTCAAGGCCCTTGGCCACCTCGTCGAGCACACCGTGGACGGTGGCCGAAGCGGCCGCAGCGTCCGTCGTTGGAGCCTCATCCGCCGGAGCGGTCGGGGCCGGGGTCACCACCACGAGGGGACCCACGGCAATGCCGGCGCTGACGCCGATGCCGTGGAAAGTGGAGTGCTGACCGGCGTCGGCAGCCATCGGACTACTCCGCGTCGAGATCGCGGGACAGGAGCTCCACCAGAGAGTCGAGTGCGGCGTCCGCGCCCTCTCCCTCGGCGGCGAGGGTCACCGTCTCGCCGTGCTTCGCACCCAGGGCCATCACCATCAGGATGCTGCGGGCGTCGACAGGGTTGCCGCCCTCCTTGGCGATCGTCACCGGCAGACCGGTCGCCGTCGCGGCCTGCACGAACAGCGATGCAGGGCGGGCATGCAGACCGACCGAGGAAGCGATGCTGACTTGACGGGTGGCCATGAGAACTCCTTCGTTGGGCGTCATTGTCTCCGGGCTCCACAATGGCATATCAGCGCCCGGCGGCGGGACAGTTCGGCAGACTGGGCACCATTCCCACCCTGGTGAGCCGGACTGTTCACGCTGTGGGTCAAGCGCTCTTGTCGCGGCGCTCGCTACGGGCCAGTTGCGACCGGCTGACCAGCTGCGGGGCCGCCCCGTCGTTGACGACGTCCGCGTCCACCAGCACCTGCGCCACCTCGTCGTCACTGGGCACGTGGTACATCACGTTGAGCAGGATCTCCTCGAGGATGGACCGCAGTCCGCGGGCACCGATGCCCCGGCGCAGCGCCATGGCGGCGATCGCCTCGATGGCCTCCGCGGTGAACTCCAGGTCGACGCCGTCCAGCTCGAAGAGCTTGCGGAACTGCTTGATCAGCGCGTTCTTCGGCTCCACGAGGATGCGCACGAGCGCCTCGGCGTCCAGCTGTTCGACCGTGGAGATCATCGGCAGCCGCCCGATGAACTCCGGGATCAGGCCGAACTTGTGCAGGTCCTCCGGACGGACCTCCT
>ERZ724513.1595-NODE-1595-length-11452-cov-4.315609_pt1 | contig 11452 bp, 10 predicted proteins | sample MGYA00376046_ERZ724513 | MGnify/ENA primary metagenome ERZ724513 (study PRJEB28724, sample SAMN07190883) | activated sludge metagenome | isolation source: activated sludge of sewage treatment plant in Hong Hong | place: Hong Kong | collected 2016-03-17 ... | reverse complement strand
GGCGGCTCGCACGGTGCGCCCGGCGCCGTGCGCGGGGATTGTCGTCCCACTGGTTCTGGTCATATCCGAAGTCATTCACGATTCTTCTCCTTGGTGCATATCGACGCTAGGTCATCGATATATCGAGAGTATGTCGATATATCGCGGAACGCAAGTGCGGGTGGAGGCCCGGTGTCCGCGCTGCGGTGTAGCGTCATCGCGATGGACACCGACCTGTTCGGAAACCCCCTGGAAGGACCCGCCGCTGCGGCACCAGGAGGTTCGCTCAGCACGGCCGGACACATGGACACGCCTCTTGCGGTGCGGATGCGGCCCCGAACGGTGGACGAGATCGTCGGCCAGGACCATCTGCTCGGCCCGGGCTCGCCGCTGCGACGCCTGGCCGAGGGCAGGACGGCCATGTCCGTGTTCCTCTGGGGCCCACCGGGGGTGGGGAAGACCACCATCGCTGCAGTGGTGTCGGCGTCCGGGGAGCGACGTTTCGTGGAGTTGTCCGCGGTCACCGCGGGCGTGAAGGAGGTTCGCGCCGTCCTCGCCGAAGCCCAGCGCGCGCTCGCGCACGGCGTCGGCACTGTGCTGTTCGTCGACGAGGTGCACCGCTTTTCCAAGGCGCAGCAGGACGTCCTGCTGCCCGCGGTCGAGAACCGGCTGGTCACGCTCATCGCCGCCACCACGGAGAACCCCTCCTTCTCTGTAATCTCGCCGTTGCTCAGCCGCTCACTGCTGCTCACCCTGAAGCCGCTCAGTGACGACGACATCGGTGTCCTGCTGGACCGGGCGCTCACAGAGGAGCGGGGCCTGGCCGGGCGGTACGGCGTCACTGCGGAGGCCAGGGCCGCGCTGCTGCGTCTCGCCGGCGGGGACGCCCGCAGGGCGCTGACCTACCTCGAGGAGGCCGCTGCCGGCGCGGCGGCCCAGGGCAAGACCGGAATCGACGCGGACACGGTCTCCGCAGCGGTCGACAAGGCGGCCGTGCGCTACGACCGGGACGGCGACCAGCACTACGACGTGATCAGCGCGTTCATCAAGAGCCTGCGCGGGTCGGACGTACAGGCCGGCCTGCACTATCTCGCGCGCATGCTCGAGGCGGGCGAGGACCCGCGGTTCATTGCCCGCCGGCTGGTGATCCTGGCCAGCGAAGACATCGGCATGGCCGCGCCGTCCGTCCTGCAGACCTGCGTCGCCGCCGCCCAGGCCGTTCAGTTGATCGGCCTGCCCGAGGCCCGGATCAACCTGGCCCAGGCAGTGATCGCGTGCGCGATGGCACCGAAGTCGAACGCGGTGGTGAAGGCGGTGGACGCTGCGATCGCCGACGTGAGGGCGGGCCGGATCGGCACGGTGCCACCCCACCTCCGCGATGCCCACTACCCGGGCGCGAAGCAGCACGGGCACGGCCAGGGCTACCTTTACGCCCACGACGCGGAGCACGGCGTCGCGGCTCAGCAGTACCTGCCCGACGAACTGGCCGGCGCGCGCTACTACGAGCCCACCGACCACGGCAATGAGGCCGTCCTCGCCGAGCGGCTCCGGCTGCTCGAGGAGCTGCTCGGCCGCACCGAGGGCCGGGCGAGGTGACGCAGGAGTACCGTCCCTGGCGCGCGCTGTGGGCGCTCGTCGTCGGGTTCTTCATGATCCTCGTGGACACGACCATCGTCTCGGTCGCGAACCCGCGGATCATGGCAGGGCTGCACACGGACATCAACTCGGTGATCTGGGTCACCAGTGCATACCTGCTCACCTACGCCGTGCCGTTGCTGGTCACTGGGCGGCTCGGGGACCGGTTCGGTCCGAAGCGGATCTACCTGATCGGGCTGGTGGTGTTCACCCTCGCTTCGGCCTGGTGCGGGCTGTCCACCTCGATCGGGATGCTGGTCGCGGCACGGGCCGTGCAGGGGCTCGGTGCCTCCCTGCTCACTCCGCAGACGATGGCGGTGATCACCCGCACCTTCCCTCCGACCGGGCGTGGCCAGGCCATGAGCCTGTGGGGCGCCACCGCTGCGGTGGCCACGCTGGTGGGCCCCATTCTGGGCGGCTTCATCGTGGACGCCCTCGGCTGGGAGTGGATCTTCTTCGTGAACCTCCCGGTCGGCATCGTCGGCTTCATCCTTGCCTGGCGGCTGGTCCCCGACCTGGAGACGCACAGCCACCGGTTCGACCTGCCCGGGGTCTTCCTCTGGGCTCTGGCGATGTTCTGCATCGTGTTCGGCATCCAGGAGGGGGAGAGCTACGACTGGGGCGTGATCTGGGGTCCGGTCAGCGTCCCCGCCCTGATCGTGGGCGGGGTGGTGGTACTGGCCGCGTTCCTCTGGTGGCAGCGGGCGGGACGTGGCGAACCGCTGCTGCCCCTGGGCCTGTTCCGCGACCGCAACTTCTCGCTGGCGAACAGCGCGATCGCGATGGTCGGTGTCGCGGTCACCTCGAACTCGCTGCCGCTGGTCTTCTACTACCAGCTCGTTCTGGGCTTCACCCCTACGCGTGCCGCGTTGCAGCTGGTGCCGATGGCGCTGTTCTCGGGCGGCCTGGCGCCGCTGGTGGGGCGCCTGGTCGATCGGGTGCACACCCGCTATCTCGCCACCGCTGGCATGCTCGTGATGGCCTCCGCGATGACCTGGTACGCCGTGTGGCTGGTGCCGGATGAGAGCCTGTGGTGGCGGCTGCTGCTGCCCAGCGGCCTGATGGGGATCGGGACTGCCTTCACCTTCTCGCCGATCAGCGCCACGGCCACCTACAACCTCGCTCCGGCCAACGCGGGCGCAGGGTCGGGCGTCTACAACTCCGTACGACAGGTCGGTGCGGTGCTCGGCAGCGCGGCCATCTCTGCACTGATGCAGGCGCGTCTCGCGGTCACCCTTCCCGGTGGCGCCGGTGCGGGGAACCGTGCCGAGGCCGCCGGACGGCTGCCCGAGGCCCTCCGGGCAGGGTTCACCTCAGCGATGGCCACCAGCATGCTGTTGCCGGCGTCCGCTGCCCTGGTCGGCGCAGCGCTGTGTGCCTTCTTCGTTGCGCGGGCAGGGAACCGGTCCTGGACTGCCGGAACGCCAATGGAGTGAGGAGGCAGACTCCGCGCTTCCCGGTCGCTGACGCGCCCGCGGCGCTTGTCGTCTGATCCTCGTGGTTCGTTCCTCACCACTCGTCAAGACTTCGCGCTTCCCGGTCGCTGACGCGCCCGCGGCGCTTGTCGTCTAGTCTGGTCATCCGTACGAATCCATCCCGATACAGCGAGGTTGCCCATGTCCGCCGGAGAGATCGCCGGCCTGATCGCGGCCGTGGCCGCGGTGGCGTTCGTCGTGTTCTGCGCCGTCCCGCTGTTGAAGCTGGGCCGGGTACTCGAGGAGCTGCGGCTCGCGGTCCGGGACCTCGGCCACAACTCGGTCCCGATCCTGCAGGAGCTGAAAGGCACGGTGTCGGCAACGAACACCGAACTGGGCAAGCTCAGCGTGGTCACAGAGGACGTCGCGAAGGTGAGCGCCCACGCCACAGTGGTGAGTGAGAACGCCGCGCAGCTGTCCACCCTGTTCGCCTCCACCCTGGGCGGCCCCCTGATCAAGACCGCGGCGTTCACCTACGGCGTGCGCCAGGCGGTCACCGGCCGGAAGAAGGCCAAGTGATGGGCAAGCGCCTGTTCTGGCTCGCCGTCGGTGCCGGGCTGACCGCACTGATCGTGGTGAAGGGGCGCGAGTACTACGAACGCTTCACGCCGAAGGGGGTCGCCGACCAGATCGAGAAGTCCCGCAGCGGGCTGGTCGAGTGGGTCGGAGAATTCCTCACCACGATGGGCGAGGCCATGGAGACCCGCGAGGGCGAGTTGCGGGAGGCTCTGGGCCTGGACGAGTGACCACGCCGCGCGGGCGCGCAGCGACCTCGTCCAGGAGGCACAGACCCACATTCCAGCGGCGCTCCGCGCCGCCCTCAACAAGGACAACCAACCATGAGAACTGCGGACATTCGCCAGCGCTTCATTGACTACTTCGCTGCGCGCGGCCACACGGTCGTGCCGTCGGCGCCACTGGTCTACAACGACCCGACCCTGCTCTTCGTGAACGCCGGCATGGTGCCGTTCAAGCCGTACTTCACCGGGGCAGAGGATGCGCCGTACGACCGTGCCGTGAGCGTGCAGAAGTGCGTGCGCACCCTCGACATCGAGGAGGTCGGCAAGACCACCCGGCACGGCACCTTCTTCCAGATGAACGGCAACTTCTCCTTCGGCGACTACTTCAAGGAAGGCGCCATCGAGTACGCCTGGGAGTTGGTCACCGGGTCGCCGGCCGAGGGTAACTACGGCTTCGACCCCGACAAGGTGTGGGTCACCGTCTACCTCGACGACGACGAGGCTGCGGCCCTGTGGCGCAAGGTGGGCATCCCGGAGGAGCACATCCAGCGGCGCGGCCTGAAGGACAACTACTGGCACATGGGCATCCCCGGCCCGGGTGGCCCCTGCAGCGAGATCTACATCGACCGAGGCCCGGAATTCGGGCCGGACGGCGGCCCTGTCGTCGACGAGGACCGGTTCCTGGAGATCTGGAACCTGGTCTTCCAGACCGAGGAGCTCTCCGCCGTGCGGGCGAAGGACGACTTCGACGTGCTCGGCCCGCTGCCGAGCCAGAACATCGACACCGGCATGGGCCTGGAACGCACCGCCTACCTGATGCAGGGCGTGGCGAACATGTATGAGATCGACGAGATCTTCCCCGTGATCGGGAAGGCCGCGGAGCTCGCCGGCATCCGCTACGGGGCGGACGCGCAGTCGGACATCCGGCTGCGGGTCGTGGGCGACCACGTCCGCTCGGCACTGATGCTGATGACCGACGGGGTCACGCCCGGGAACGAGGCTCGCGGCTACGTGCTGCGCAGGCTGCTGCGGCGCAGCGTCCGCTCGATGCGGCTGCTCGGGGTGATGGACCCGGTGCTGCCCGAGCTGCTTCCGGTCAGCCGTGACCTGATGGTGGCGTCCTACCCGGACATCACCGCTCAGTGGGCGCGGGTGAGCCAGGTGGCCTTCGGCGAGGAGGAGGCGTTCCGCCGCACGCTCGCCGCCGGCACCCAGATCTTCGACCTGGCGGCAAGCCAGGCGCGGGAGGAGCACAGCACCGAGATCTCGGGCGACCGCGCATTCGCCCTGCACGACACCTACGGCTTCCCGTTCGACCTCACCCTGGAGATGGCGGCGGAGCAAGGGCTGAGCGTCGACCAGGCAGGCTTCCGCAAGCTCATGCAGGAGCAGAAGGACCGGGCCCGAGCCGACGCGAAGGCGAAGAAGGGTGCGGCCGTGGCGACCGAGGCCTACCGGACGCTGCGCGCGGAGGGCGAGGTTCCCTTCCTCGGCTACACCGAGCTCACGGCGGACGCGACCGTGCGCGGCATCATCGCCGAAGGAAAGCTCGTTGGAAGGGCTGCGCCCGGCGATGTCGTCGAGGTGGTCCTCGACCAGACCCCCTTCTATGCCGAGGCCGGCGGCCAGGATGCCGACTCCGGCCTGATCACCGGCGACGGGCTCAGCCTGGAGGTGCTGGACGTGCAGCGACCCGTCCAGGGCCTCGTGGTGCACCGGGTGCGGGTGGAGGACGGCGAGCTGGCCACAGGCCTGCGGGTGGTCGCGGCGGTGGACGCCGCGGCCCGGGCGGGGGCGTGCCAGGCACACACGGCCACGCACATCGTGAACGCCGCGCTGCGGCAGCTGCTCGGTGAGTCGACCCACCAGGCAGGCTCCTACAACCGGCCCGGCTACCTGCGCTTCGACTTCAATGCGCCGCAGGCGTTGAGCCTGGGCCTGAAGCAGGACCTCGAGGGCGTCAGCAACGAGGCGATCCGCGCCGACTACGAAGTGACCGCGACCGAGATGCCGCTGGCCCAGGCGCGCGCGCTGGGGGCGCAGGCCATGTTCGGCGAGAAGTACGGCGAGGTCGTCCGCATGGTCGAACTCGGCGGGCCGTGGTCTCGCGAACTGTGTGGCGGCACCCACGTCGAGCGCACCTCGCAGATCGGCCTGCTCAGCCTGCTCGGCGAGTCGTCGGTGGGCTCCGGCCTGCGGCGGGTGGAGGCCTTCGTTTCCCGGGACGCGTTCGCCCACCTCGCGAAGGAACGCGCCCTCGTCGCGGGGCTCGCCGACCTGTTGAAGGTGCAGCCGGACCAGGTCAGCGACCGGGTCGCGAAGCTCGTCGCCCAGGTGAAGGCCGCGGAGAAGGAGATCGCCGACCTGCGTACGCGGGAGCTGCTCGGGAACGTGCCGGGCCTGGTCGCCGCGGCGGAGACGGTGGGCGGGTACCAACTGGTGACCCGGCACCTGCCCGGGACGACAGGCGACGACCTGCGCACGCTGGCCACAGAGGTCCGGGGCGCCTTCGGCGCACGGCCCGGGGTGGTCGCACTGGTCGGAGGTGAAGCCAAGCCGGTCCTGATCGTCGCGACGACCGGGGCGGCCCGCGAACTCGGAGCGAAGGCGGGAGCACTGGTCGGCGTCGGCGCCGCCGCACTCGGCGGACGCGGCGGTGGCAGGGACGACCTTGCCCAGGGCGGCGGGATGCTCGCTGACGCGGCACCGAAGGCCCTGGCGGACATCCGCGCCGCGCTGGCGGGCTGAGCGTGCGCAAGGGAGTCCGGTTGGCCCTCGACTGGGGCCGGGCGAGGATCGGGGTCGCGGCGAGCGATCCCGAGGGCATCCTCGCCCACCCCGTAGAGACCGTGGCGGCCGGCCCGGCAGCCGTGGCGCGGATCGGCGCCCTTGTGGCCGAATATGAGCCGCTGGAGGTCGTGCTCGGCCTGCCGCGGAATCTGGCCGGAGCAGAGGGCCCGGCCGCGGTGACGATGCGCGCCGTGGCGACCGAACTCGGCGCGGCCCTGCCTGGCGTGCCGATCCGACTCGTGGATGAGAGACTGACCACCGTGACCGCCTCGCGGCAGCTGTCCGGCGCCGGACGCAACACCCGCCGGCAGCGCTCGGTGATCGACCAGGCCGCGGCCGTGGCACTCTTGGAGATGGCTTTGCAGCACGAACGCACGACGGGACGGCCGCCGGGAGAGCTCCTCCCCGCGTCCGTAGTGGGAAGGAACCCAGCGGATGAGTAGCCGATACCCCGGGGAGATCAGGGACCCGGAGACCGGGAAGCTGGACCCGAAGGAGCTCTGGTACAAGTTCAGGGCCGCTTTCGCCGTTCTGCTGTCGCTGGCGGTGCTGGTGGGCGCGGGCTGGTTCGTGTACGCCAAGGCGCACGACGCGTGGATGAACTACCGCACGGCCGAGGACTACATCGGGGAGGGTGTCGCGCCGGTCGTGGTGGACATCCCCAAGGGTGCAACGATCTCCCAGATCGGCGACATCCTGGTCCAGGCCGACGTCGTCAGGACGAAGAAGGCGTTCACCAAGGAGGCCGCGGCCAACGCGGACTCGGCCAAGATCGCCTACGGCAAGTACAACCTGAAGACCCAGTTGCCGGCGAAGGTGGCGCTGGCGATGCTGCTGGACCCGAAGAACATGGTGCACAACCGGATGACCCTCAAGGACGGGCAGCGGCTGAGCCAGGCGGTCACGGCCATGTCGAAGGCCACCGGGGTGCCCGCAGCGGAGTTCAACAAGGCGCTGAAGGACTGGAAGAAGCTGGGTCTGCCGCCCTGGGCCAAGAATGGCGCGGAGGGCTTCATCTTCCCCGACACCTACGAGATCCCCGACAAGCCGACCGCGAAGTCGGTGCTGAAGCTCGCCACCGACCAGTTCAACAACGTGGCCGACGACATCGGCCTGCAGGGTGGGGCGACCGCGCTGCACCTGTCTGCCTACCAGGTGGTCGTCCTCGCCAGCATCATCGAGAAGGAGGCCGGGCCCAACGACGAGGATCGCGCGAAGATCGCACGGGTGTTCCTGAACCGGCTCGACCCGAGCCTGTGGCCGATCGGGAAGCTGCAGTCGGACGCCACCGTCGCCTACGCGAACAAGATCACCGGCCGGGTCGCTACCACGGCGAAGGAACGCGCGCTCAAGTCGGCCTGGAACACGTACTACGTCAAGGGTCTGCCGAAGGGCCCGATCACCTCGCCCTCGCGGAAGTCGCTCGAGGCTGCGATCCATCCTGCCGATGGCTCGTGGTTGTACTTCATGGTGGTGAACCTGGACACGGGCGAGACCGTGTTCTCGCAGGATCTCGCCGGTCAGCAGGCGGCCCAGGCGAAGTACCAGCAGTGGTGCATGGCCTCGCAGGCCAACCGCGACAAGTGCAACGGCAAGTAGGGGTCGGCACCGGATGCTGCGCTACCTGACCGCCGGGGAGTCACACGGCCGCGCCCTGGTCGCGACGATCGAGGGAATCCCCGCACATGTGCGGGTGACCTCGGCGGACGTCGCGGACGCGCTGGCCCGGCGCCGGCTGGGCACCGGGCGCGGCGCCCGGATGAAGTTCGAGGCGGACGAGGTGACCCTGCTCGCCGGCGTCCGGCACGGCGAGACGCTGGGCTCGCCGATCGCGATCATGGTCGGCAACACCGAGTGGCCGAAGTGGGAACAGGTGATGGCTGCCGACCCGGTTCCCGCCGAAGAGCTGGACGCGCTGGCGCGCAACGCGGCGCTCACCCGGCCCCGACCCGGGCACGCAGACCTTGCCGGCATGCAGAAGTACGACTGGGACGAGGCCCGCCCGATCCTTGAGCGCGCGTCGGCCCGCGAGACGGCGGCCAGGGTGGCGCTGGGCCGGGTGGCGGCGAACTTCCTCGACCAGGCGTTCGGTATCCGGGTGCTCAGCCACGTGGTGGGGATCGGAGCCGTCGGGTCGACGGCGTCAGTGCTGCCGGGTCCCGACGACCTCGGAGCGATCGACGACCATCCCGTCCGCTGCTTCGACGCCGCCGCGGGCGAGGCGATGCTCGCAGAGATCGCTGCGGCGAAGGCTGACGGTGACACCCTGGGCGGGGTCGTCGAGGTGCTCGCCTACGGCGTGCCGCCGGGCTTGGGCTCGCACAGCCAGGGCGACCGGCGCCTTGACGCTCGACTCGCGGGCGCGCTGATGGGGATCCAGGCGATCAAGGGCGTCGAGGTCGGCGACGGGTTCACCCTCGCCGCGACGCGCGGCAGCCTCGCGCACGACGAGATGCTGCCGGCGGCGGGCGGCGTCCACCGGCTCTCGAACCGCTCCGGCGGCACCGAGGGCGGGATGAGCAACGGCGAGTTGCTGCGGGTGCGGGCCGCCATGAAGCCGATCGCCACCGTGCCGCGGGCGTTGCGCACGATCGACGTCGTCACCGGCGAGGCCGCCCAGGCCAACCACCAGCGCTCGGACGTGTGCGCGGTGCCGGCCGCCGGCGTGGTCGCAGAGGCGATGGTGGCTCTCGTGCTGGCCGAACTCGCCCTGGAGAAGTTCGGCGGCGATTCCCTCGAGGAGACCCGGCGAAACCACGCCGGCTATCTGGCCCGCCTCGCCGAACGGCACCTGGGTTGAGCCGTCCCGACCTGGTCCTGGTCGGCATCCCCGGCGCGGGGAAGTCCACCGTTGCCGCGCTCGTCGCCCCATCGCTGGGTGTCCCCTTCGTTGAGGTGGACGATCTCGTCGAGACGGAGCTCGGCGCCCCCGCGGATGAAGTGTTCGCCGACGGAGAGACGCTCTACCGCGAGGTGGAGGAGAGGATCTCGCTGGCGGCGCTGCAGGCCCCTGGGGTCGTCGCGCTGGCCAGTGGCGCGGTGGAATCGGCGCTGGTCAGGGACGCACTCGCGGGCCTTCCCGTGGCCTGGCTACGGACGTCTGTCGCCACCGCGACCCGCCGGCTAGGCATGAACAGCTTCGGGATGGAGGCACTGGTCGCCATCCGGAACCGCATGGACGCAATGCTCACCCAGAGGGCACCCTGTTATGCGGCAGTGGCCACCCTCGTCGTGGACACCGACCGCCTGTCCGCATCGCAGGTGGCGAGCGCCGTCCTGCAGCAAGGAGCCGTGCAATGACCTGGGAGCCGATCGACTTCGCCACGGAGCAGCCCTACCAGGTGCTGATCGGGCGTGGCGTCTCGAAGCTGCTGCCAGAGTTCCTCGATGGTGTCGAACGCGTCGCCGTGATCCACCCGCCGGGGCTCGCGTTCCTGCTCCCCGCAATCACGGCCGGGCTCGAGCAACAGGTGACCGCGATCCGCGTGCCGGAGTCGGAGGCGGGCAAGCGCGCCGAGGTGCTGCAGGGCTGCTGGGAGGCGCTGGCTCGCGCCGGCTTCACGCGCTCGGACGCGATCCTGGGGCTTGGTGGCGGCGCCACCACCGACCTCGCCGGCTTCGTTGCCGCAACCTGGTTGCGGGGCGTCCGCTACATCGCGCTGCCGACCTCGCTGCTCGCCATGGTGGACGCCTCCGTGGGCGGGAAGACCGGAATCAACCTGTCCGCAGGGAAGAACCTCGTGGGGGCCTTCTACGAGCCGTTCACTGTGATCGGCGACCTCGACTTCTTCGAGACCCTGCCCGACAGCGAGCTGCGCTCCGGAATGGCCGAGGTGCTCAAGTGCGGCTTCATCGCGGACCCGGAGATCCTCGAGGAGTTCGAGGCGGACCCCGCGGAGGCACTGGCCCCGGCGAGTGACCGGCAGGCGAAGCTGATCCGCCGGGCCGTGGCGGTGAAGGCCTGCGCGGTGTCGGCCGACCTGCGCGAACGCACCTCCGAGGGCGGTGACATCGGCCGTGAGGCACTGAACTACGGCCACACCCTCGCCCACGCGATCGAGCACGAGGAGCACTTCCTGCTGCGCCACGGCCACGCGGTGTCGATCGGCATGGTCTTCGCCGCGGAGGTCGCGCGGCTGTTGGGGATGATCGACGACGAGCTCGTCGCCCGGCACCGCGGCGTCCTCGAGCAGGCCGGGTTGCCGACGCGGTATCCCGACGGGGCCTGGCTGAAGCTGCGCGACGTGATGAGCCTCGACAAGAAGGCGAGGGGCTCGCAGTTGCGCCTCGTGCTGTTGGAGGCACTGGGCGTCCCGAGGATCGTGACCGCACCGCCGGAGGGCGTACTGGCGGATGCGTTCCTGACCATGAACGAGGTCTGATGTACGTCCCCGCGCACTTCGCCCTGACCGCAACGCAGGCGCTGGCCGTGCTGGCGGACGCGCGCGCCGGCGACCTGGTCACGAACGGGCCAGAGGGCCCGGTGGCGACCTACGTTCCGTTGCTGCATGAGCCCGCCCCGGACGGACCGGGCCGGCTGATCGGGCACCTGTCGCTGGTCAACGACCAGTGGCGGATCGCCGCGGGCGGCGGCCCGGTCGACGCGCTCTTCATCGTGCACGGGCCTGGCGACTACGTGGAGGCCGGCTGGTTGAGCACTCCCGGGGCGCCGAGCGTGCCGACCTGGAACTACGTCACCGTGCATGCGCGCGGCCGGCTGGTCGTGCACTTCGGGGAGCCCATCGTGGTGCCCGCAGGCAGCCACCAGCTCGACGAGACCGGCGCGCCCGGGGCCCACGCCGTGCGAGAGCTGACCGCCGAGCTCGCCACCCG
>ERZ724513.1591-NODE-1591-length-11460-cov-8.585094_pt1 | contig 11460 bp, 8 predicted proteins | sample MGYA00376046_ERZ724513 | MGnify/ENA primary metagenome ERZ724513 (study PRJEB28724, sample SAMN07190883) | activated sludge metagenome | isolation source: activated sludge of sewage treatment plant in Hong Hong | place: Hong Kong | collected 2016-03-17 ... | reverse complement strand
GCCGACGTCGCGATAGTCGCCGCCGTCGGCGACGACCTCCCCGGCCGGGCGCTGCTGGACCACCTCAGGGACAACGACGTCGACGTCAGCACGGTGGTCACGCTGCCGGTGCCCACCGGGACCGCGGCGGTTGTGGTCGGGCGTTCCGCGGAGAACATGATCGTGGTGGCGCCGGGCGCCAACGCGCATCTGACGATGGACTCGGTCCAGGTGCGCGAGGCCGTCGCGGCCGCCGACGTGTTGCTGCTGCAGCTGGAGATTCCGCTCGCCACGGCGCTGACCGCCGCCCGGGTGGCCCGCTCCGCGGGCACGACCGTCGTCCTCAACGCGTCGCCGGCCACCGGGGCCGACCTGGGTGAGCTTGCCGCGGTGTGCGACGTCGTCGTCGTCAACGAATCCGAGGCGGCCGGCTGGCGCTGGCTGGTGCCGCACCTGGTGACCACGCGTGGCTCCCGCGGCGCCACCTGGTCGGGCCCCGACGGGGACGTCCAGATCGCGGCCCCGGCCGTCGAGCCGATCGACACAACCGGCGCCGGCGACGTATTCGCCGGGGTGCTGGCGGCCGGTTGGACCCCCGAACCCGGGGCTCACCGGCATGCGCTGCGGCGGGCGGTCACCGCCGGTGCGCTGGCCACCCTGATCGTCGGCGCGGGCGACTGCGCGCCCACCGACGAGGCGATCGAGGACGCGCTGGCCGACTAGAGTCGCCCGTCATGACACCGCGACCGCCCGACGGCGACTGGCTGGGCACCCCGTACCTGAGATTCGAGCGGCAGGGCCCGTTCGGGGTGGTCACCCTGGACCGCCCGGCGGCGCGTAACGCGATGACACCCGCGATGTATTTCGGCATCCGCTACGCGGTAGGTCTGGTCGATACCGACCCGGAGCTGGCGGGTCTGCTGATCACCGGCACCGGTGACGTGTTCGCGCCCGGCGGCGATCTCGGCGGCGGCGACGGCTCGGACAACTGGCTCGGGGCGGTCGGCGCGGGTATGGACATGGACATCACGCCGTTCGAGAAGCTGCGCCAGTCGGCCAAACCCGTCGTCAGCGCGGTCAACGGGCTGGCCCAGGGCGGCGGCCTGCAGATCGCGCTGTGCAGCGACATGGCGGTGGTCAGCGACCGTGCGACGTTCCGGGTGCCCGAGCTGTACCGCGGTATCGCCGATACGTACTACAGCCAGATGCTGGCCCGGCTGATCGGCCCGGTGCGCACCCGCGACTTGATGTTCACCGGCCGGGTGCTCACGGCGCGGGAAGCCCTCGACTGGGGCATGGTCGCGCGGGTGGTGCCGCACGACGAGCTGATGGCCGAGGCGCGTGAGGTGCTCACCCAGTGTTGCCGTACCGCACCCCGGGCCCGCGGCGTGGTCAAGTCCAGCCTCGATGCGTACATGGGCCTCTACGACCGGATCGGGATGAAGGCCAGCTACAGCGGCGACGAAGCCCGTGCGGGGTTCGTCGCGTTCAAGGAGCGTCGCTCCCCCGACTGGGTGCATCCCGATCTGCGTACCGACGGCCGACTGTAGCCACCCGCCCGCAGCGGCGGCTCGCTAACATCACCGTCATCGGACGGTCACCCCGACGCGAGGGATGACCCGGATTCGTACGGAGTGTCCATGCCGGTCGTCGCGCTCATCCTGTTCGCTCTGTTCGCCGCACTCGGATTCGGTTGGCGCAGTTGGCTTCAGCGCCGACGAACCGGCTCGACAGGCTTCAAGGGTGTCAGCGGCCGGGTCGGGTCGGCCGAATGGTTCGCCGGCGCCGGGTTCGTCCTGGCCCTGGTGATCGCCGTGATCGCGCCGGTGCTGCAGTGGGCCGGCGTGATCGCGCCGGTGTCCTGGCTGCATGTGCCGTGGATTCAGGCCGCCGGAATCGTGTTGGCATTGCTGGGTATTGCCGGCACCGTGTACGCGCAGATCGACATGGGCAACTCCTGGCGGATCGGCGTCGACCCCGGCGAGCGGACCGACCTGGTCCGCAGCGGCGTCTTCGGCCGCGTCCGCAACCCGATCTTCACCGCGATGCTGACCTTCGGCCTCGGCATCGCACTCGTCGCCCCCAACGCCGTGGCGATCGCCGGGTTCCTGCTGCTGGTGGCCACCATCGAGATGCAGGTCCGTCTCGTCGAGGAGCCGTATCTGGCTGCGGTGCACGGTGATTCGTACCGGTCCTACACCAGCGCCGTGGGCCGCTTCGTTCCCGGTCTGGGCTTGATCCGCTAGCCGGCACCCAACATCTGTTCAGGACTCTCTGCAAGAAAGTCCGAGTAGCGATCGCAGATGGCGCTGATCAGATCGCCGAACGAAGATCAGTCGGCCGGGATCTCTCGTTCGATCTCGTCGAGCCAGATCCGGGCCGACATGTCCGACGGCGCGCGCCAGTCACCGCGCGGCGACAACGCGCCGCCCGCGGCCACCTTGGGACCGTTCGGCAGAGCCGAACGCTTGAACTGGGCGAACGAATAGAACCGCTGCACGAACACCGTCAACCAGTGCCGGATCTCGCTCAGCGAGTAGGACGGCCGCTCGTCGAGCGGATAGCCCAGCGGCCAGTGGCCCCGATCGGCGTCGCGCCAGGCGTGCCAGGCCAGAAACGCGATCTTCGACGGCCGGAATCCGAGTCGCAACACCTGGTACAGCGAAAAGTCCTGCAGCGCATACGGTCCCACCTTGGCCTGACTGCTCTGCACCTGCCCGGTGCCGTCGGAGGGCACCAGTTCGGGGGTGATCTCGGTGTCGAGCACCGACTGCAGCACCTCGCCGACCGCGGGCTCGAACTGCCCCGACGAGATGACCCACCGGATCAGATGCTGGATAAGGGATTTCGGCACCCCGCCGTTCACGTTGTAGTGCGACATCTGGTCGCCCACCCCGTAGGTCGACCAGCCCAGCGCCAGCTCGGAGAGGTCACCGGTGCCCAGCACGATGCCCCCGCGCTGGTTGGCCAGCCGGAACAGGTAGTCGGTGCGCAGACCGGCCTGCACGTTCTCGAAGGTGACGTCGTAGACCTTCTCGCCCCGCGCGAACGGATGGTCCATCTCGGCCAGCATCAGGCGGGCCGTCTCGGTGATGTCCAGTTCGGCGAACGTCACACCCACTGCCTTGCACAGCGCGACCGCGTTGCCCTTGGTGCGATCACCGGTGGCGAAGCCCGGCATGGTGAAGGCGAGGATGTCGCTGCGGGGCCGCTTCTCGCGGTCCATCGCCCGGGCCGCGACGATCAGCGCATGCGTGGAGTCCAGCCCCCCGGACACCCCGATGACGACCTTCGGATAGTGCAGTGCCCGCAACCGCTGCTCGAGTCCGGAGACCTGGATGCTGTAGGACTCATAGCAATCCTGTTGCAGCCGTGCGGGATCCGACGGCACGAACGGGAATCGCTCGACGTTGCGCCGCAGGCCGATGTCGGCGTCCGGCGGGTCGAGCGTGAACTGAACGTGACGCACGCCGTCCCCGATCCCCAGGGTGCGACGGTTGTCGTCGAACGTTCCCATCCGCAGCCGCTCGGCCTGTAGCAGCTCGATGTCGACGTCGGCGACGCTGCGCTGTGGCCCCTTGGGGAAACGCTCGGATTCGGCCAGCAGCAGACCGTTTTCGTAGATCATCGTCTGGCCGTCCCAGGCCAGGTCGGTACTGGACTCCCCTTCGCCGGCGGCGGCATAGACATAGGCGGCCAAGCACCGCGACGAGGCCGATCGGGCCAGCAGCTTGCGGTCCTCGGCGCGGCCCACGGTGATCGGGCTGCCGGACAGGTTGGCCAGGACCGTCGCGCCGGCCAGCGCCGCGCGTGCGCTCGGCGGCACCGGCACCCACATGTCCTCACAGATCTCCACGTGCAGCACGAACCCCGGCAGATCGGCAGCCCCGAACAACAGGTCCGGACCGAACGGCACCGCCGCGCCGCACACCGTGATCTCGCCGCGCACGTCGTCGCCGGGCGCCATCTGGCGGCGTTCGTAGAACTCGCGGTAGGTCGGCAGATACGACTTGGGCACCACCCCGAGGACGGTGCCGCGGTGGATCACCACGGCGGTGTTGTACAGCCGGTTGCGGTGCCGCAACGGCGCCCCGACCACGAGCACCGGCAGCAGATCAACCGAGGCGGCCACGATCGTGCCCACCGCGTCCTCGACGGATTCGACCAACGTGTCCTGCATCAGGATGTCGTCGATGGAGTACCCCGACAGCGTGAGCTCGGGGAAGACGGCCAGCGCGACGCCGTCGGCGTGGCAGTCCCGGGCCGTGGCGAGCACCGCTTCGGCATTGGCGGCCGGATCGGCGATCGTGGTGTGCAGCGTGCACGCGGCCACCCGGACGAAGCCGTGCCGGTAGGCCGAGTAAAACCTGTCGGGGCAGCTCACCGTCCCATTGTCGCACCCGGGACGCGGTGGCCGGGCCTACCCTGGCAACCGTGAACCGCCCTGCACCGTGTGCCGAGGCCCCCGAACTGGTCTCCGCACTGGCCGGCCGGCGGATCGCCGTGCTCACCGGCGCGGGGCTGTCGACCGATTCCGGGATCCCCGACTACCGCGGACCGGACTCGCCGCCGAGCAACCCGATGACCATCCAGCAGTTCACCGGCGATCCGGAGTTCCGGCGGCGTTACTGGGCCCGCAATCACGTCGGCTGGCGGCACATGGCCGCCTGCGAGCCGAATGCCGGGCACCGCGCGCTGGCCGCTCTCGAGCACGCGGGCATCGTCACCGGGGTGATCACCCAGAACGTCGACCTGCTGCACACGCGGGCCGGCAGCCGGCGTGTGCTGAATCTGCACGGAACCTATGCCCGGGTGGTGTGCCTGGTCTGCGGGTACACCGTGGGCCGAGCGGCGCTGGCCGACGAACTCGAGGCGCTGAACCCGGGATTCCTCGACCGTGCCGAGCGGATCGGCGGGATCGGGGTGGCCCCCGACGCCGACGCCGCCGTAACCGAGACCAGCTCGTTCCGGTATGTGGACTGCCCTTGCTGTGGCGGAATGCTCAAGCCCGAGATCGTCTTCTTCGGTGACAGCGTCGCCAAAGATGTTGTCGAGCAAGCCTATTCGCTGGTCGACGAGTCCGACGCGCTGCTGGTGGCGGGCTCGTCGCTGACGGTGTTCTCCGGCTACCGGTTCGTCCGCCGCGCCGTCGCTGGGGCCAAGCCGGTCGCGATCGTCAACCGCGGGGTGACCCGCGGCGACCCGCTCGCCACGGTCAAGGTGGACGCCGGCTGCTCGGAGATGCTCGCGCTGCTGCGCGACGAACTCGCCTGATTCCAGCGATTTCGGTGCAATTCCCGTCGCCCAGCGACGGCTCCTGCACCGAAATCCCTCCCCCGATCGGGGGACAGTCGAATCCCCCGGCACATCCTCCGGACACCCGATCCCGGTTCTCCCGGTGACGCGGCATTGTTGGGTCATCGCCGAAGAACACCGGCCCACAGACCAGAACCGGACTCGCACAAGGAGATTCACATGAACACCATCGCCCGCCGCATCGCCGCCGGAGCCACCCTGGCCATCGCCCCCGCCATCATCGCGCTGGGCACCGCCACCGCCGGCCACGCCGACACCGCACCGGCCAACAACGGCCCGTCGAGCAGCACCGCGTCGGCGAGCACCCAGCACTGGGACCCCAACACTCCCGGCGCCCGGCAGTTCCCGAACCACCACAACAAGCACTACTTCCGCGCCGGCTGACACGACGACACCGGAGAGCGCACGGGTGAGGCCTACCCCGTGCGCTCTCGTCGTCTACACCGCCACCAGGTCGTCGGCGTGCACCGCCGGGCGACGCAGCTCGACGGGCAGGTCGGAGGTCGACCGCCCGATCATCGTGCCCAGCTCTCCGGCGTCGTAGGCGACCACACCGCGGCCCACCATGGTGCCGTCCGGGCCACGCAACTCGACGACGTCACCGCCGTAGAACCGGCCGGACAGCGCGGTGATCCCGGCCGGCAGCAGGGAGCGGCGCTGTTCGACGACGGCACGCACCGCCCCGTCGTCAAGCGTCAACGCGCCCGCGGCCTCGGCGGCGTGACGCACCCAGAACCGGCGCGCCGACATCCGGTCCGGCCGCGGCGCGAACACGGTGCCCACCGAGGCGTCGCGCAGGGCGGCCGCAGCATCGTCGGCGGCGGCCAGCAGGACGGGAACCCCGGCGTCGGCGGCCAGTAGCGCCGAGGACAGCTTGGACGCCATGCCGCCGGTGCCCAGGTGACTGCCGGCGCCGGCGGTCACACCGGTCAGGTCGTCCGGGCCGGCGACCTCGGGAATGAACCGCGCATCCGACTTCCGCGGATCGCTGTCGTAGAGCCCGTCGATGTCGGACAGCAGGATCAGGGCGTCGGCGCCCACCAGCTGCGCGACCAGCGCCGAGAGCCGGTCGTTGTCGCCGAACCGGATCTCGTTGGTGGCCACGGTGTCGTTCTCGTTGACGATGGCCACCGCGTGCAACGCCCGCAGCCGGTCGAGGGTGCGCTGGGCGTTGTTGTGCTGCACGCGCATCGAGATGTCGTGCGCGGTCAGCAGGACCTGCCCCACCGTGCGTCCGTAGTGTCCGAACGCCGCGCTCCACGCGTTGACCAACGCCACCTGACCGACACTGGCGGCGGCCTGCTTGGTCGCCAGATCCGTTGGGCGCTTGGACAATCCGAGCGGCTCGATGCCGGCGGCGATGGCACCGGAGGACACGATGACGACATCGGAGCCCGCCTTCATCCGGGCTTCGATGGCGTCGGCGAGGTATTGCAGCCGGGTGGCGTCGAACCGCCCGTTGGGCGCCGTCAGCGCGGTGGTCCCGATCTTGACGACCACCGAGCGCGCCGTGCGGATCGCGTCCCGGTTCGTCGACTCGCTCACTCGTGCTCCCGGCGCGCCTTGCGGGCCTGTTTGCGTTCCGCGGCGCCGACCCGGTCGTTGCGCTCCAACCGGATGTCGGTGCCGCGCCCGGTCATCGTGACGTCGACGCCCGCCGGGGTCTGCGGTTCCCAGTCGAATGTCATGTCGCCGATGGTGACGGCGCAGCCCGGTTTGGCACCCAGCTTGAGCAGTTGGTCCTCGACGCCCAGGCGGGCCAGTCGGTCGCCGAGGTAGCCCACGGCCTCGTCGTTGTCGAAGTTGGTCTGCGCGATCCAGCGCTCGGGCCGGGTGCCGCGGACCACGAAGCCCCCGTGGCCGTCCGACTCCACGGAGAAGCTGGTCTCGTCGACCGGAATCGGACGGATGACGGGGCGCCGCGGCGCGACCGCGGGCAACGCGGCGCGGTACGCCGACACCAGGTCCCACAGTGCAAAAGTCAACGGCCGCAGGCCTTCCCGGCTGACGGTGGAAACCTCGAAGACGGGCCAGCCGCGCGCCTCGATGTCCGCGCGGACGAAGTCGGCCAGTTCCTTGGCATCGGGGATGTCGATCTTGTTGAGCACCACCGCGCGCGGCCGGTCGGCCAGATCACCGAGCGTCGAATCCCCTTGCAGCGTCGGTTGATACGCCGCCAGCTCGGCTTCCAGCGCGTCGATGTCGGAGATCGGGTCGCGGCCGGGTTCCAGCGTCGCGCAGTCCACCACGTGCACGAGCACCGCGCAGCGCTCGATGTGGCGCAGGAAGTCCAGGCCCAGCCCGCGGCCCTCGGAGGCGCCCGGGATCAGCCCGGGGACGTCGGCGACGGTGAACGTGTGCTCGCCGGCCGAGACGACGCCGAGGTTGGGCACCAGCGTGGTGAACGGGTAGTCGGCGACCTTGGGCTTGGCCGCGGAGATCGCCGACACCAGGGACGACTTGCCGGCCGACGGGAAGCCGACCAGGCCGACGTCGGCGACCGTCTTGAGTTCGAGGGTGAGTTCGCGTTCCTCGCCCTTCTCGCCGAGCAGCGCGAAACCGGGCGCCTTGCGCGCCCGCGATGCCAGGGCCGCATTGCCCAGCCCGCCGCGGCCGCCGGCGGCGGCGTCGAACCGGGTGCCTTCCCCAACCAGGTCGGCCAGCAGGCGACCGTGCTCGTCGAGAACGACGGTGCCGTCGGGAACCTTGACCTCAAGATCGGCCCCGGCGGCGCCGTCGCGGTTGCTGCCGGCGCCCTGTTTGCCGTTGGGGGCGTTGACGTGCGGATGGAAGTGGAAGTCCAGCAGGGTGTGCACCTGCGGGTCGACGACGAGCACGACGCTGCCGCCGCGGCCGCCGTTACCCCCGTCGGGGCCGCCGAGCGGTTTGAACTTCTCGCGATGCACGGACGCGCAGCCGTTGCCGCCGGAACCGGCCCGCGCGTGGATCACGACGCGGTCGACGAAACGGGGCGGCATCGGACTTTCCTTTCACCTCGAGCGTGACGCCACTGCGAGTTCCTCGGCGAGGACTCGCACCGGCGTCACATTCGCGGCGAGTACTCAGCCCTCGACTGGAACGATGTTGACGGTCTTACGGCCGCGCTTCACACCGAACTCGACGGCTCCGGCCGCCGTGGCGAACAGGGTGTCGTCGCCGCCGCGGCCGACGTTGACGCCGGGATGGAAATGAGTGCCGCGCTGGCGAACGAGAATCTCGCCGGCCTTGACGACCTGACCGCCGAAGCGCTTGACGCCGAGCCGCTGTGCGGCGGAGTCGCGACCGTTGCGTGAGCTGGAAGCGCCCTTCTTGTGTGCCATGTCCTCTTCGCTCCTGCGACTACTTGATTCCGGTGACCTTCAGGACCGTCAGCTGCTGACGGTGGCCCTGGCGCTTGTGATAGCCGGTCTTGTTCTTGAACTTGTGGATGCGGATCTTGGGGCCCTTGGTGTGCTCGAGGACCTCACCGGTGACGGCGACCTTGGCCAGGTCCTTGGCGTCGGTGGTGACCTTGGCGCCCTCGACGACCAGGGCGACGGGCAGCTCGACCTTCGCGCCGGGCTCGGCGTCGATCTTCTCGACCTTCACCACGTCACCGGCGGCCACCTTGTACTGCTTGCCGCCGGTTTTCACGATTGCGTACTTGTTGCTGTCTGCCATCGTTTTGGGCCTTCTGCTCGTCTCGCTTCGGGCGCGCGCCACCGGGTGGGCTGCGTGCGCGGGTCTGGGGTGCGGGCGATCAAATCCCGCGTCGCCGGGTTCTCCCCTGGCGACAACTGCTCAAGGTTACGTGACCAGCGGGTATCGGGTCAAACCGCCCGGCCCCCGGGCTCAGCGGGGCGGACCCGCAGGTCGGGCGGCCGCCCGGCGTCGACGGGGCCGGCCCGCCGGCGCGACGACGGTCACGTCCTCGTCGCCCTCGTCGCCGGAGTCGTCCTCGTCCGAGTCGTCGCTGTCGTCCTCGTCGTCGCTGTCGTCCTCGTCGTCGCTGTCGTCATCATCCGAGTCGTCGTACTCGTCGTCCTCGTCCTCGTCGGAGTCCTCGTCGTCGAGATCGACCTCGTCCAGGTCGTCATCGGCTTCCTCGTCGTCCTCGTCGAGGTCGAGTTCGGCATCGTCCGTCTCGTCGGCTTCGTCCGTCTCGTCGGGCTCGGCTTCGTCGGCCACGTCGCCGACCGCGCCACCGGGCACCGGCGTGATGTCCTCGTCGATCTCCTCGAAGTCCTCGGCACGCTGCTCGTCGGACACCTCGTCGTCGGGCTTGCCGTTGGCCGCGGCCATCGCCTTGAACATCGGATGGTCGCCGACGGTGTGCGGGGGAACCTTGGCGACCGCCGGGGCGGCCTCGTCGGCCCGTCCCTTCCTGCCGCCCCGTTTGCCGCGCCGGCTGCTGCCGCCCGATTCCGACTTGCGGCTTCCGGACGCGGCGGCCGAGGTGGCGCTGTCAACGGGATCGGCGTGCAGCACGATGCCCCGGCCCGCGCAATGCGTGCACGTCGTCGAGAACGCCTCGACGAGCCCGGTGCCGAGCCGTTTGCGGGTCAGCTGGACCAGGCCCAGCGAGGTCACCTCCGACACCTGGTGGCGGGTCCGGTCGCGGGCCAGCGCCTCGGTCAGCCGGCGCAGGACGAGGTCACGGTTGGATTCGAGCACCATGTCGATGAAGTCGATGACCACGATGCCGCCGATGTCGCGCAACCGCAGCTGCCGCACGATCTCCTCGGCCGCTTCGAGGTTGTTCTTGGTGACCGTCTGCTCCAGGTTGCCGCCGGCGCCGGTGAACTTGCCGGTGTTGACGTCGACGACGGTCATCGCCTCGGTCCGGTCGATCACCAGGGTGCCGCCCGACGGCAGCCAGACCTTGCGGTCCATGGCCTTGGCCAGCTGTTCGTCGATGCGGTGCACGGCGAACACGTCGGGACCCGTCTCACTGGGCGGTTCGTACTTGGTCAGCTTCGAAACAAGTTCGGGCGCAACCGAACTCACGTAGTCGTTGATGGTGCCCCAGGCGTCGTCGCCGGACACGATCAGCCCGGAGAAGTCCTCGTTGAACAGGTCGCGGATGACCTTGACCAGAACGTCGGGCTCCTCGTACAGCGCGATCGCCGCACCGGCCTTCTTCTCGGTGATTTCCGCCGCCTTGGCCTCGATCTCGGTCCAGCGTTCCTGCAGCCGGGTCACGTCGCCGCGGATGTCTTCTTCCTTCACGCCCTCCGAGGCGGTGCGGATGATGACACCGGCATCGGCGGGAACCACCTCGCGCAGAATCTCCTTGAGGCGCTGACGTTCGGTGTCGGGCAGCTTGCGGCTGATTCCGGTCGACGAGGCGCCCGGGACGTACACCAGATACCGGCCCGCCAGCGACACCTGCGTGGTCAGCCGGGCGCCCTTGTGACCGACCGGGTCCTTGCTGACCTGGACGACGACGTAGTCGCCGGGCTTGAGGGCCTGCTCGATCTTGCGGTTGGCGCCGCCCAGGCCGGCGGCCTCCCAGTTGACCTCACCGGCGTAGAGGACGCCGTTGCGGCCGCGACCGATGTCGACGAACGCCGCCTCCATGGACGGCAGGACGTTCTGCACGATGCCGAGGTAGATGTTGCCGACCAGGGAGGCCGAGGCGGCCGAGGTGACGAAGTGCTCGACCACGATGCCGTCCTCGAGCACGGCGATCTGCGTGTAACGGGCGCCCTCGTGCGGCGGCTCGGTGCGGACCTTGTCGCGCACCACCATGACACGTTCGACGGCCTCGCGCCGGGCCAGGAACTCCGACTCGCTCAGGATCGGCGGGCGTCGCCGGCCGGCGTCGCGGCCGTCGCGGCGGCGTTGGCGTTTGGCTTCCAGCCGGGTGGAGCCGCTGATGCCCTGAATCTCGTCGGCGTCGCCCTTGCCGCCCTTGCCCGACTTCTCCCGCGGGGCGCGCTCGTGCACCACGGTGTTCGGCGGATCGTCGGGCGAACCGGCGTCCTCACCGTCGCCCGACCCGGACTTGCGGCGCCGCCGGCGGCGGCGACGGCGGCTCGATGCGTCCCCGCCGGCCGCCTCGTCGTCGCCCTCCTCGTCGTCGGACGAGTCGTCGGCACCGGTCTCGTCCTCGGCGGTGTCGTCACCGCCCTCTTCCCCGTCGCCGGACCCTTCGCCCCCCCGGCCGCGGCCGCGGCCCCGGCG
>ERZ724513.1590-NODE-1590-length-11470-cov-5.486465_pt1 | contig 11470 bp, 10 predicted proteins | sample MGYA00376046_ERZ724513 | MGnify/ENA primary metagenome ERZ724513 (study PRJEB28724, sample SAMN07190883) | activated sludge metagenome | isolation source: activated sludge of sewage treatment plant in Hong Hong | place: Hong Kong | collected 2016-03-17 ... | reverse complement strand
GGCAAGGCCCATGCGCCACGAACTGCGCGCGGCGCGGTCGCCGCCCGTTAGCGCAAGCGGGGCGAGATGGCCGAGCCGCCGCCACGCCGCCCCCGCGACCAGCATGATCTCGCCGCCCCAGGCCGCGCCGTCATCGCCATGGCCGTGGCCGTCGAGCGCGACGCCGAGCAGCGGTCCGGCGATGCGGTGCTCGGCCGCGATCGCCGCGATGTGCGCCGCGTGATGCTGCACGCGCACCACCGGAAGCCCGGACTCATGGGCGAAGCGCGTCGATTGCAGATCGGGATGCAGGTCGCAGGCGACCGCCTCCGGTTCGACGTCGAGAATGGCGAGCAGATGCCGGACCGTCTCGGCATGGAAGCGGACCGTCGCCGCATTGTCGAGACTGCCGACGTGCTGCGATACGAACGCCTCGCGCCCGCGCGTCACCGTGACGGTCGCCTTCAAATGTGCGCCGACCGCAAGGACATTCGGCCCGTCCTCGCCAAGACCGATCGGCTCGGGCACGAAGCCGCGGGCGCGGCGCAGGAACGACGGCGCGTCATCGACCACGGCCATCACCGAATCGTCGGCGCGGGTGACGATCGCCCGATCGTGGGTGACGATCAGGTCGGCGATGCCCGCGAGTTTTTCCCTTGCCTCATCGTCGGCGATGACGAGCGGCTCCCCGCCCGGATTGGCGCTGGTCGCGACCAGCACAAGATCATTGGGCGCATGCCGGGCGAAGCGGTCCCGCGGCGAGCCGGCGGCGGCATGGAAAATCAGGTGATGCAGCGGCGCGTAGGGCAGCACGACGCCGATCCGCGCGAGCCGAGGGGCGACCTGCGGCGCGAGCACGCCGCGGTCCTGCATCAGCACGATCGGCCGCGCCGGCCGCGCCAGAAGCTCCCGCTCCGCCGCGGTCGGCGCAGCGATGCGGTCGAGCGAAGCGGGATTCGCCACCATCACCGCAAAGGGCTTGGCCTCGCGCGCCTTGCGGCGCCGCAGTTCAGCGACCGCGCGCTCGTTGCGGGCATCGCACATCAGATGAAAGCCGCCGATGCCCTTGAGCGCGACGATCCGGCCCGCGCGGATCGCATCGACGATCGTCTCGATCGCGTGCGACAGCAGCGGACCGCAGTCGGGGCAGCCGATCGGCTCGGCGTGAAAGCGGCGGTTCGCCGGGTCCCGATAGTCGCGCGCGCAGGCGGCGCACATGGCGAAGGGCGCCATCGAGGTCTGCGGCCGGTCATAGGGCAGCCTGCGCGTCAGCGTGAAGCGCGGACCGCAATGGGTGCAGGTGACGAACGGGTAGAGGTGGAACCGGCTTGCCGGATCGAACAGTTCATCAAGGCAATTCTCGCACACCGCCGCGTCCGGCACGATGCGGGTGCGCGCGAGACCGTGCTCGCTCGCCGCGATGGCAAATCCGTCCGTATTGACCGGCGCGATGCGTTCGACATCGATCGCGTCGATGCGGGCGAGCGGCGGCGGCGCGCCGCGCAAGCGCTCGAGGAATTCACCGGCGCGCGCGCCTTCTACTTCGAGGACGACGCCATCGGGTCCGTTGCGCACGAAACCGCTGAGCGCGAGCTGGGTCGCAAGCCCGTAAGCAAACGGGCGGAATCCCACGCCCTGCACCGCGCCGCGCACGCGCAAACGCAGGCGCACCGGCCCGGCGTCACACTCTGCGGCAAGGTGCGCGAGCGCCATCCTTCACTCCGCTGCGCTGCTTGCGGCGACTGGCGCTGCCGCCGCCTTGCTGCGCGCCGCGGCCAGCCGCGCCACCCGGCTTTCGATCCACGCATAAAGCGCCGCCATGCCTTCGCCGGTGCGCGCCGAGACGACGAGCGTCTGCAGGTGCGGATTCACTCGCAGCGCGTTGGCGATGCACACGCCGACATCGAAATCGAGGTGCGGCAGCAGATCGGACTTGTTCAACAGCATCAGGTCGGCGGCGGCGAACATGCTCGGATATTTGAGCGGCTTGTCCTCGCCCTCGGTCACCGACAGCACCACCACCTTGTGCGCCTCGCCGAGATCGAACCCGGCCGGGCAGATCAGGTTGCCGACATTCTCGATGAACATCAGGCCGTCCGGCTCGAGCGCAAGGTCGTCGAGCGCATGCGCAACCATGTGCGCATCGAGATGACATCCCTTGCCGGTATTGATCTGCACTGCGCGCGCGCCGGTCGTGCGGATGCGCTCGGCGTCGTTTGCCGTCTGCTGGTCGCCTTCGATCACGGCGATCGGAAACCTGCGCTTGAGGTCGTTGATCGCGCGCACCAGAAGCGAGGTCTTGCCCGACCCCGGACTGGAGACGAAATTGAGCGCCAGCGTATGCAGGCCGGCGAGATACGCCCGATTGCTGTTCGCATAGGCGTTGTTCTTTTCCATGATGTCGCGCTCGATCCGCAGCGTGCGGCTCTGGCTCAGGCCCGGCACGTGCACCGCCGCCGGCCCGGCGCCGAAATCGATGCTGCCGTCGGCGCGATGCACATGCTCATGCGCGCGCTCCTGCACATGGTCGTGGTCGTGCGCATGACTGTGGTCGTGCGCATGACTGTGGTCGTGTGCATGATCTTGGGCGTGAGCATGATGGTGGTCGTGCGCGGTCTGGTTGCCGTGCGGGTGGGCCTCGGCCCCGGCATGGTCGTGCCGGTGCGCATGCTGGTGCGCGTGTTCATGGGTATGACGGAACTCGCCATGGTCATGTTCGTGCGAATGGCGATGCTCGTGCGCGTGATCGTGCGCGCGCTCATCGTCGGGGGGATCGGAATTGCCGCAGCCGCAAACCGTGCACATCAGTCGACCTCCAATTCGTCGAGGCGCAGATCGTCGCCGCCGGTTACTTGCAAATGCTGCTGCCCGCATTCGGGGCAGACGTCCATACGGTCCGCAACGCGCACCGTCTTGGCGCAATCGAGGCACCAGGCCTGGCCCGGCACGATGCGTATATCGAGCCGCGCGCCTTCGACGATGGTGCCGCGCGACACTGCGTCGAAGCAGAACCGCACCGCGTCCGGCTCGACATGGCCGAGCACGCCGACCGTCACCTTCACCGCATGCACGCGCGAAAAGCCCTGCTTCTCCCGTTCACTCTCGATCAGTTCGACCAGGCTTTCGGTCAGCGACATTTCATGCATTCGCCGCCTCCTGCACCCGAACGTCAAAACTGACGCAAGGGTCGAACACTGCGATCAGTCGCGACACGCGGCGGCGCGCTTCCTCCCCGGTTCCGACTTCGGCGCCCGCCAGCGCTTCGATGAGGGGACCGCGCGGATGAAAATTCCATTCCGTCGGAGCAAGAATCGCGTACGCGGATATCTGGCGATCCGAGCCGACCTTCAACCAATGATAGAGCCTTCCGCGTGGCGACTCCAGTGCGGCGAAGCCCTCGCCGGGACTGATTTTTTCGCTGTGCACCGGGTCGGCTTCGGGGGGAACGCCGGTGGTGGCCGCCGCCTGCAACAGGTCGAGGCTTTCGGCCATTTCATGGAGACGGGCATACATCCGGGCGGCAAGCGCGGTCGCCGCGACCGCGGTGCTTTGCCAATGCTTGGCGTAGGCGCCGGTTTCCGCCACGCGGCCGGGCAGAACCGGCGCCGCGGCAAAGCTCTCGCCGTGGGTGCGCAATGCTTCGATGACGTCGCGGTCGTCGGCTTCGGTCAGCATGTCGGGCGTACGCGCAAGAAAGGCGGTTTCGCCCTCGGCCTCCAGCAGCAGTCGGCCAATCGGAGTGCGCCGATCGGGCGCCAAGTTCGGGGCGGCGTTCGGAACACCGAGTTCGTGCATGGCGCCGGCGAGCCGCGCGACGAGCGCCGGAGCGTGGACCGCGCTGTTCTTGCCATCGCTCAGGCCGTGCATCATCAACGTGCGCGCGGCCGACAAGGCCTCGCGCAGAAGCATCACGACGGCGGGGTCGGCGCGTGCGTCCGGCATCGCGTCGCCGAGTACGGTGCCGCGCAGCGTCTCGGCGATGCGTTCGGCGGCGAGCCCCATCGCATCCGCGGTGCGGCAAGCCTGATCGACCGGCTGATCGAGCGCCGCCGCCACAGCGCGGCCGGCGGCGAGACGATGTGAGCGCCCGCACAATGCGAACAGGCGTTCGGCCAGCGTAGGGATATCGTCCGCCGCGCGGCCGATGAACAAGCGCGCAACCGTGGTCGGACGCGTCGAACAGATACGCACCGTTTGCACCCGGCGATTGGCGACAGCGATTTCGATCGTGACCGATCCCGGATCGATGCCGCCCGTCATCGTTCGCGCCGCCACGTCCACATCAGGTTGACAGGAAGACCGCGCGATTGCCCGGCTTGGATCTCGGAACCACCCGCCTCCGTTCGATCAACGCTCACGTCGCAGCGATGTCTCGACCAACGCATGGATACTGTTCCGGCCGTGCTGCGCTCAGGGCGCGCGGGATCAGCTCGACGACTCAGAGCTTAGCGGCCGGCCAGCAAAATTGAAGAGGCTTCTTCGCGAAACAACGGGTTGCGCCGGCGGCGGAGCGGGTTCCGGCCGCGGCGGCGTCCGCATGCTTGCGAGCGCCCGTTTCGCCGCTGCCCGCACCTGGTTCTGCGTCTTGTAGACGTCCATCGGCGAGGCGATCGAATGCGCCTGGAACATGCCGAAGTCTTCGGTTCCTCCCCGCAGAAACGTCACCGGCCCGCAAGGCAGTTCGACCGAGCATTTCTCGCCGTTGGCGGCCTCCGTATAGGGAACCGGCTGGTCGGACAGAAGCATCAGATTCATGAACCACGGCGTGATCAGTATCCCAGCCCACCCGTCGCCAAAGCGCTCGAAGCCGATCGCCTCGACCGCGAGAGCCTCGTTGTAAAAGGGCAGGCCCCGCATCGATTCGCGGCCGATCCGCTCGAAGCTTGCGACCAGCGCCGCTACCCGGGCGGGCTGCTGCGCCGCAACAGCTTCCGGGCGGGAGCCGGTTTCGAGGTCAGCCATGCGCCGCTCCATCGCGATCGACGAGTTGGTCGACCAGGGCATAAAGATCGAGGATGTCGCGGGCTTCCTCCTCGGTCAGCACGGCGTGGGCATAGCGCCGCGCCTGCACTGCGATCCAGTCGCCGGGCTGAACGATCCGGTCGAGGAAGAGAAGGCTGACCGCGAAATGTTCGCCCGCGTGGACAACGACGGCCGTGTCGCCATCGACCCGGACGACCTCGCAAGGCACCGTCAGGCACATGGCATCGCCCCGGCGCGCGCGCGTCGCGCGATCGCATGAACGCCGAGCGCGGCGAGCGTTTCCACGACCTTGTCGCGCGCTTCGTCGGCAGCCGCATCGACAATGGGGCTGAGCTCCGTTCCCAATTCCATGGATAGCGGCGCGATGCCGATCAGGGTCACGCTGTCCGGCGCGTGATCCATCAGGCTGAGGGTCGCGAGCAGATCGGCGAGGCCGATCTGGTGCGGCGACATGCGCTGGCGAAACCAGACCGGGAGCCGTGCGCCTTGCAGCGCAACGATGCTCCCGGGCGGTCCGCCAGTCTGGGCCGCGTCGACGAAAATGATGTGCTCCGCATCGACCAATTGATCGAGCAGGTCGATCGCCGAGGTCCCGCCGTCGATGAGCGCGACCTCGTCCGGAAAGCTGTAGGCCTCGGCCAGGCGCCGCACGACATGCACCCCGACGCCCTCGTCGGAGAGGATCAGATTGCCGAGGCCAACGACCGCGATCGACATCAGAACGCCTTGACCGAAACGATCGGGCGCAGCTCGGTGTCGGCGAGATGGATCGCGCAGGCGATGCATGGATCGAACGAGTGCACCGTGCGCAACACCTCCAACGGTTTTTCCGGATCGGCGATCGGATTATCGACGAGCGAGGCCTCGTAAGGGCCGGGCTTGTCGTTGTCGTCGCGCGGTCCTGCGTTCCAGGTCGACGGCACGACCGCCTGATAGTTCTTGATCTTGCCGTCCTCGATCACGATCCAATGCGACAGCACGCCCCGCGGCGCTTCATGGAAGCCGACGCCCGCCACCTCGCCCTTCGGAAAGACCGGGCGGTTGAAGGTCGTCATGTCGCCCTTGGCGATGTTGTCCATCAAGAGCTGCCACTGGCCCCTCAGTTCGTCGAGCAGAACGGCGCAGCGCACCGCCCGCGCGGCGATGCGGCCGATCGTCGAGTGCACCGCCTCCACCGGGATTTGCGCGCCCGCCACGGTGGACGCGATCTTCAGCGTGCGGTCGAGGTGCTTCTTGGTGGGCTCATGTCCGGCCACGACCATCGCCAGCACATTGGCGAGCGGGCCGACCTGCGCGCGCTCGCCCTGGAAGGTCGGCGCCTTGATCCAGGAATACTTGCCGTCGTCCTGCCAGTCGGTGTAGCGCGGCGCGGTTTCGCCCTTGAACGGATGCAGCGCCTTGCCGTCGCCGGAATAATCGTACCAGGCGTGCTTGACGCTTTCCTGCACGCCGTCGCGGAAGTAGGGATCGCCGAAGCGTTCGACGGTCTTGAACGAGGCGAGGTCCGCCGCCTTGATGTAGCCGCCGGGCATCGCGAATTTCGTGCCCTTGGCGTCGACCGGCAAATCGGGAACCGACAGGTAGTTGGTCACGCCGGCGCCGACCTTGGTCCAGTCGGCGTAGACCGCACCGACGGCGGCGACGTCGGGGATCATGGCGTTGTTGACGAAATCGTCGAGCTCGTCGATCCAGTTCTTGATGGCGTAGAGCCGCTCCAGCGTCAGCGTCGACTGGCTTTCCGGATTGATCGGATTGGCGACGCCGCCAACCGCCAGGTTCTGGATATGCGGCGTCTTCGAGCCGAGCACGGTCACGATCTTGTTGGCGATGCGCTGCACCTCCAGCGCCTGAACGTAATGGGTGGCGGCGAGCAGGTTGATGTCCGGCGGCAGCTTCATCGCCGGATGGCCCCAATAGCCGGAGGCGTAGACGCCAAGCTGGCCGGAGCCGACGAACTTCGCAAGCTTGTCGCGCACCGCGCGGATCTGCGGCTCGCTGTTGCCCTGATAATCGGAAAGCGACGCGCCGATCTTGGCTGCGCCGGCCGGATCGCCTTTGAGGGCGGAGACGATATCGACCCAATCGAGCGCCGCGAGATGGTAGAAATGAACGATGTGATCATGCACGCCGTGCGCGGCGATGATCATGTTGCGGATGTATTGCGCATTGAGCGGCACGTCGAGCTGCAGCGCGTTCTCCACCGCGCGCACCGAAGTGATGGCATGCACGGTGGTGCATACGCCGCAAATCCGTTGGGTGAACACCCAGGCGTCGCGTGGATCGCGGCCCTTCAGAATGATTTCGATGCCGCGCCACATCTGCCCCGACGACCAGGCCTTGCTCACCTTGCCGTCATCGACTTCGCAGTCGATGCGCAGATGTCCTTCGATACGGGTGATCGGATCGACGACGATGCGGGTCATGATGCATGGGCCTCAGCTGCCTGGCGCGGCGGATTGGACAGGACCGGCAGCAGTTTGCAGAACAGGATGAACAGCAGGACATGCAGGCTCACGAGTCCGATGGTGATCATCAGTTCGGGAACCGAGGGGAAATACCGCCAGCCGGGCGAGCCCCTGTAAACGAGCAGATAGCTGTCCAGGCGATAGAAGGTTCCGCCGAGAAGCAGCGCACAAGCGGACAGGAAAATGTAGCGCTCGGTGCGCCGCCGCCGGTCGGTGGAGAGCAGCACGATCGCCGCCCCGAACATGAAGGTCTCGACCCAGAACAGCAGCGCCGCGCGGGTGGACTCGAACGCAAGGCCGAGGTTGCCGTTGAGCACGATCACGCCGATGCGAATAAACATGAAGGCGACGACCAGCCACAGGATGATGCGGCCGATCGAACTGAGCAGCGGCAATTCCGATTTCAGGCGGAAGCCGCGGCTCACCAGCGTCGCCTCGAACGCGACGACGGAGTAGCCCATCGCAACTGCCGAGATCAGATAGAGGACGGGCAGAAGCTGGGTCCACCACAGCGGCGACAGCTTCGATTCGTTCACCGCCAGAATCGTTCCGAGCGCCGACTGATGCATGGTCGGCAGCAGCACGCCGAGCGCGATGATCACGAACATGAAGCGTTCGAGAGTCTTGCGCAGCTTGCTCAGCCCGAAGCGCTCGAGAAAAGCCGGCGAGAACTCGATCCAGAGAACCGCGACATACGCCATCACGCACAGCGCGGTTTCGAGCATGATCGAGTTCGTGTTGAGGTGCCAGGGCAGCAGCAGATTCATCGAATTGAAATAGCGGCCGAGGTCGATCATCACGGCGACGCCGGCAAGCGTGTAGCCGAACAGCCCGCCGAGCAGCGCCGGCCGCATGATCGGATGGTACTTGCCCTGGTTGAGCACATAGGTAAGGAGAGCCATTGCAAAGCCGCCGCAGCCGATGGCGGGGCCGACGATCACGTCGAAGGCGACCCAGATGCCCCACGGATAGCCGGGATTGACATTGGCGACGGCGCCGATGCCGAAAAAGTAGCGCTTGGCGATGTAGTAGAAGCCGACCAGGGTCAGCACGGTGAGGATCGCCACCGGGACGGTCAGAATGCGGCCGCCCAGCGGGCGCGGCTGAACATGCGCATCGTGCATGGCGATCTCCCTCAGCTCTTTTCTGAGGAATGCGGGGCGTCGCCGCCGGCGCCGCCGTTGCCCTTGCGGGTCGAACGGTAGGTGAGCGCGAGCAGGCCGGCAAACAGCACGACGGGTGCAGCGAACCACTTGTAGATCGTGTGCTGGATGCCCTCGGCGGTCGCCGCGAAGGAGTGGTTCGGCAGATTCGGCAGGCCGAGCTTGTCGAACGGCACGCCTGCGATGTAGCGCAACTGCGTGCCGCCGGCGTCCTTCTCGCCGTACACCTTCTTCAGATAATTCGCGGTCTGGCCGGGGTTCGCCGGCCGGTCGCCGCCCAGGCGCCCGCGCGGAAAATCGTGCGGCGTGCCGGCGGGCAGCGAAATGCGCGTCTCCGCCTCCTTCTGCAGATCGGTCAGCTTGCCGAACAGCGAGGCGCCGGTCGGACAGACATCGCAGCACGCGGGAATGCCGCCCTTCGCCTGCAGGTGGCCGCACATTTCGCACTTGTTGATGCGGCCATAGGCTTGGGTCAGATCGAACTGCGGAACTCCGAACGGGCAGGCATAGCTGCAGTAGCGGCAGCCCATGCAGGCGTCCTTGTCGTTGGTGACGATGCCGCTCACGGGATGCTTCTGCATCGCGCTGACCGGACACACCGACACGCAGGACGGGTCGATGCAGTGCAGGCAGTGGCGCTTGACGAAGGCGAAGCCGTCGGTCTCGCGGTCCTTCACCTCGCGCGTGCCGTTCACATAGGCCTTGATCACATTGAGCGTGCGGCCGTCGAGATCCTCCGCCGAGTCCCACTCGCCCTGGTTCCAGTCGGCGAGCGTCGCCGGCACGACCGCGGGCGCGCCGTTTGCGGCCTTGCAGGCCGCGACGCATGCCTTGCAGCCGACGCACAGCGTCGAGTCATAGAGAATGCCGACGGCGTCCGGCGATGCGACCTTGTCCGGCCGCGCCAATGTCAGCGCCTGCGCCTCGCCAGCAGCGAGCGTTGCCCCGGCGGCAAAGCCCCCGAACGACTTCGCGAGGAATGCGCGCCGGTCAATGGACATGACCCGCCTCCCTCAGCTCTTCGGATGCGATGTGTCGTCGTCGTCAGCCGGCGTGCCGCGCATGCGGCTCGCCGCAACCGCGCCCGCGCCGACCAGCGCGCCGCCGATGCCGGCAAGGATCGCGACCGCCGCCGGATCGGCCGGCCAACCTTTGGCGCCTTCGACGGTGGGAAACGCCGTCGGCGGGGTGAGCGTCTTGACCGTCGCCAGCGAGTGGATCGGCTTATGGAAAGCCGTGCCCTTCTCGGTGCAGCCGAAGCACGGGTGGCCGGTGCCGACCGGCCACGAGCCGAACCCGACATCGCCGAACCCGATCGCCGGACAATTGGCGCTGGTCTCAGGACCCTTGCAGCCGATCTTGTACAGGCACCAGCCCTGGCGATGGCCGAGGTCGCCGAATTCCAGTGCGAAGCGTCCGGCGTCGAAATGCGGGCGGCGCTCGCAATTCTCGTGGATCAGGCGGCCATAGGCGAATTTCGGCCGGTTCTTCTCGTCGAGCTCCGGCGGCTTGTTGAAGGTGAGAAGATAAAGGACCGTGGAAATGAAGTTGTACGGGTTGGGCGGGCAGCCCGGAATGTTGACGACGACCTTCCCCGGAACGATGTCCTGGGTTGGTTTCGCCCCGGTCGGATTGGGGTCGGCCGATTGGATGCCGCCCCACGACGCGCACGAACCGATCGCGATGATCGCGGCGGCGCCTTCGGCCGCTTCGCGAACCTGCTCGACCTGCGTCTTGCCGCCGACCTTGCAGAAGATCCCGTTGTCTTTGGTGGGCGTGCCGCCCTCGGTCACGAGGATGTACTTGCCCTTGTTCTCCTGCATGATTTTCTGCTTGTGCGCTTCCGCCTGGTGGCCGGCGCCGGCGCACAGCGTCTCGTGATATTCGAGCGAGATAAGATCGAGGATCAGGCTTTCGAGCGTCGGATGCTCGGCGCGCAACAGCGACTCGGTGCAGCCGGTGCATTCCTGGCCGTGCAGCCAGATGACCGGCGGGCGCGCCTGCGCCGCGGCGGCTTCCGCCATGCGCAGGCCCGCGGCTTGCGGCAGCCCCATGGTCGCGGCGACGCCGGCGCAGAACTTGGCGAATTCTCGGCGGTTCATGCCGCCTATGGTGGATTCAGTCGCTGGGAGGGAGTGGCTTCCATTGGCGCGCAAAAGCGAGGCCAAAAGCATTTTTGCCCTCCAAGAGGCGGGGGTTTGGACGTTCTTCCCTGGATATTATGCATTTTGTGCAATGCTATTATGCGGTTTACGCACGCACTTTGCGGTAGATCAAACGGAAGGATTAAACTTTTTGCTACATAATCGTGCCGGGCTATTGCCACTCATTCGCGTGTTTCAAAAGCGCAGCATTTCAGCGCAAAAACAAGATATTGCCGCATGACCGATGCGCGTTTCGAACCTTGGCGCTCGGGCGATGTAAGGTATGTTACTTAACGGTGTGACCTTTCGATCGCTGGAGAGGAGTCATGAACCGTCGCGTTGTTGCGCTCGCCGCTGGCGCCGCCACGATAATCGCGATCGCCGTGGTCATCGGCGTGCAGGCACGGCACGGACTTGACGCACCTATTCAGGCGAAAGCCATCGGCCCTGCCAACGAAACCTTTGCGTTCGCCGCCGACCCGAGCGGCCGCGGCGGCCCCGCCAATGACTGCGTCGTCTGCCACAGCGTCGACAAGAACGGCCCGTTGCGATCCGCCCCGAGCCTGTGGGGCATCGTCGGCGCTCCCAAGGCGCGCGCCGAGTGGTTTTCCTATTCCATGGCGATGCGCAAGAAAGGCGGCGCATGGACCGAGGCGGACCTCGATGCGTTTCTCGCCAATCCAAGCGGGTTCATTCCGGGCACGATCAAAACGCTCCCGCCGATCAAGGACGCGGC
>ERZ724513.1588-NODE-1588-length-11476-cov-5.065931_pt1 | contig 11476 bp, 9 predicted proteins | sample MGYA00376046_ERZ724513 | MGnify/ENA primary metagenome ERZ724513 (study PRJEB28724, sample SAMN07190883) | activated sludge metagenome | isolation source: activated sludge of sewage treatment plant in Hong Hong | place: Hong Kong | collected 2016-03-17 ... | reverse complement strand
CTGGTGGAGCCGAGGGGATTTGAACCCCTGACCTCCGCAGTGCGATTGCGGCGCTCTCCCAACTGAGCTACGGCCCCGCGCCTGCTCCCCACAATGCGTGCGAGCAGCGGCGACGGGCTCATTTAGGTGCGCGCTCCGGAGAGTGTCAAGGGATCGGGCCATTCCGCTTGCGGGCAGTGCGGCCCGCCGCTCGCGCCCGGTCGCAAAGCTACGCCGCAAGGTCGGCGACGACGGCGTCGAGCACGGGCACGCCGGAGCGCGTCACCCGAAGTCGCCCGCCGGGCGTCATTTCGACCAGCCCGTACCCCATGAGATCGGCCATGCGGCTGAGATCGAGCGGCCGGCCGGCGATCCGCGCATAGCGCCGCGGGTCGATCCCTTCGGCAAGCCGCAACCCCATCAGCAGGAATTCATCGGCCTGTTCTGCGCGCAGCAGCGCCTCGTTCTCGACCAGCCCGTCGCCGTTTGCCTCGACCAGCGCGAGCCAGGCCTCCGGCCGCTTCTCGGCCGCGGTGGCGTAGCGCTTGCCCGCGACATCGAGGCGGCCGTGCGCGCCGGGGCCGATGCCCGCATATTCGCCGTAGCGCCAATAGACGAGATTATGCCGGCATTCCTCGCCGCGCCGCGCGTGGTTCGACACCTCGTAGGCCGGCAACCCGGCCTGGTCGCAGATTTCCTGCGTCACCTCGTAGAGGTCGCGCGCCACGCCGTCGTCGGGAATTGCGAGCTTTCCCGCGCGGTACAACGCCTCGAACGGCGTGTCCGGCTCGATGGTCAGCTGATAGAGCGAAAGGTGCCCTGCGGCTTCGGCGATCGCCCGGCCCAGCTCCGCGCGCCATTGCGCCGGCGTCTGGCCCGGCCGCGCATAGATCAGGTCGAAGGAGTAGCGCTCGAACGCCGATCGCGCCACCGCGACCGCGGCGAGCGCTTCGTCGACGCTGTGCATGCGGCCGAGCGCCGTGAGCGCCGCATCGTCGAGCGCCTGCACGCCGAGCGAGACCCGGTTGACCCCCGCGCTGCGAAATCCGCGAAAGCGCTCCGCCTCCACGCTGGTCGGATTTGCCTCGACGGTGATCTCGGCATCGCCTGCGATCGTCCAGTGCTGCGCGATCGCGTCGAGAATGGCTGCAAGGCTGCCCGGCTGCATCAGCGAGGGCGTCCCCCCGCCGAAGAAGATGGTGGAGACGGTGCGGCCCGGGACGCGCATCGCAGTCGCAGCGATTTCAGCCGCATAGGCGCGCACGAAGCGCGCTTCGTCGATGCCGCCGTGGCGGACATGGCTGTTGAAGTCGCAATAGGGGCATTTCGACAGGCAGAACGGCCAATGGACGTAGACGGCGAAGCCGGGCGGGGAGTCCGGGCGGTCGTCACCGCTGGCCAGGCGTATCGGGGAGGAAGCGTCAGCGCCGCTCAAGGCAGGCCTCCGCAAGCTTCAGGAAGGCGCGGGCGCGGTGCGAAAGCCCGCGGCCAATCGGCGGAAGGCCGTGTTTCTCCTCGCTGCTCATTTCGCCGAAGGTGCGCTCGAATCCGTCCGGAAGAAAGACCGGATCGTAGCCGAAGCCTTGGGCGCCCCGCGGCGGAAAGACCATCTGGCCGTCGACGCGGCCTTCGAACTCCTCGAGATGACCGTCCGGCCAGGCGACGCACAGCGCCGAGACGAAGTGCGCGCGCCGCTGTTCCGGCGATTCCGCCCTGCATTCGGCAAGCCGGCGCTCGACTGCCAGGATAGCCCGCGCAAAGTCGCGGTCCGGGCCCGCCCAGCGCGCCGAATGGATGCCCGGCTCGCCCCCGAGCGCGTCGACGACAAGCCCGGAATCATCGGCGAACGCCGGCAGACCCGAAGCTTGCGCTGCGCTGACGGCCTTGATCACGGCGTTCTCGCGAAAGCTCGTTCCCGTCTCCTCCGGCTCCGGCAAGCCGAGTTCGCCCACCGACACCGCGGCGACGCCATAGCCCGCGAGCAGTTCCCGCATCTCGCGCAGCTTGCCTGGATTATGGCTCGCAATCACGAGCTTCCCGACGATCCGGCGATGCGCGCTCGCGCTCACATCACCGCCATCTTTTGCAGTTCGACCAGCTGGCCGACGCCCTTGCGGGCGAGCGCGAGCAACGCCAGGAACTGCGTCTCGGTGAACGGGACCTTTTCCGCGGTCCCCTGAATCTCGACGATGCCGCCATTGCCGGTGAGCACGAAGTTGGCGTCGGTGTCGGCGTCGGCGTCTTCGGCGTAATCGAGGTCGAGCACCGCGCTGCCGTGGCTGATGCCGCAGGATACCGCCGCGACGTGATCGCGGATCGCGTCCCCGCGGATGATGTCGCGCATCTTCATCCAGCTGAGGCAGTCGTGGAGCGCGACCCATGCCCCGGTGATCGAGGCGGTGCGCGTTCCCCCGTCGGCCTGAATGACGTCGCAGTCGATGGTGATCTGCCGCTCGCCGAGCGCTTCGAGATCGACCACCGCGCGCAGGCTGCGCCCGATCAGGCGCTGGATTTCGACCGTGCGCCCGCTCTGCTTGCCGGCGGTCGATTCGCGCCGGGTCCGCTCGCTGGTCGCACGCGGCAGCATGCCGTACTCGGCGGTGATCCAGCCGCGCGCCTGCCCCTTGAGCCAGGGCGGCAGGCGATCCTCGAGCGTCGCCGTCACCAGCACATGGGTGTCGCCGAACTTCACAAAGCATGAGCCTTCGGCATACTTCACGACGGCTCGTTCGAGCGAGATGGCGCGCAACTCGTCGGGCTGTCGGCGGCTCGGACGCATCGTCTTGCGCTCTCCTGGTCGGCGATTCGGGGCGGCGGATCGAAGGCTCGTTTTAGGTTGACCGCCCGGGAGCGGCAAGAGCCGGCTTGAACTTGCCTTGATGCGGAGACAATTTTGTCAGCGTGAACCGAATGTGCATGCGCGAACCAAAGCGGTGAAAAGACCCCGTGCCTGAAGACCTGCCGGCCGGAACCAGCGAAGTGAGCCTCGTCCAGCTGAACGAGCGCTCGCGCGAGATTTTTCGCCAGATCGTCGAGAGCTATCTCGCGACAGGCGAGCCGGTCGGCTCGCGCAATCTCTCGCGCCTTATCCCGATGACGTTGTCGCCGGCCTCGATCCGCAACGTGATGCAGGACCTCGAGCAGGTGGGGCTGATCTACGCCCCGCACACGTCGGCCGGCCGGCTGCCGACCGAACTCGGCCTGCGCTTCTTCGTCGATGCCCTGATGCAGGTCGGCGACCTGGCCGAGGAGGAGCGGCGTTCGATCGAGGTCAAGGTCCGCGCCGCCGGCCAGTCGATGGAGCACGTGCTGAGCGAGGCCTCGGCGATGCTCTCGGGGCTGACGCGCGCCGCCGGAGTCGTGCTGACGGCCAAAGCGAACGTCCGCCTCAAGCATATCGAGTTCGTCCGGCTCGAGCCCGACCGCGCGCTGGTGGTTCTGGTCGCCGAGGACGGGCAGGTCGAGAACCGCATCGTCATGCTGCCGCCCGGGCTGCCGAGTTCGGCGCTGACGGAAGCGTCGAATTTCCTCAACCGGAACATTCGCGGCCTGACGCTGATGGAAGCGAAAGTCGAGCTCGAAGGAGCGCTCGAAGCCGGCCGCGCCGAACTCGACCAGCTCACCCAGAAGATCGTCGCGGCGGGGCTGGCGAGCTGGTCGGGCGGCGACAGCGACGAGCGCAAGCTGATCGTACGCGGACACGCGCATCTGCTCGACGACCTCAAGGCGCTGGAAGACCTCGAACGCGTGCGGCACCTGTTCGATGACCTTGAAACCAAGCGCGGTCTTGTCGATCTGCTCGGGCGCGCCGAGCGGGCGGACGGCGTACGCATCTACATCGGTTCGGAGAACAAGCTATTTTCGCTTTCCGGGTCCTCGACCATCATCGCGCCCTATCGCGATGCCGCCGGACGCATCGTCGGCGTGATCGGGGTGATCGGGCCGACCCGGCTCAATTATGCGCGCATCGTGCCGATGGTCGATTACACCGCTAAGATCGTCGGCAAGCTGCTCAGCGGCTGATTGTCGGTATAATCACCCCGCCCGTGCTCGCTGCGCCCTTGGTTCTCCTTGATTTTTCCCGTTCGGGGGGCGATATGCGGGGCAAGCCCTTATGGACGATGGACAGGACCGATGACGGATTACAAGGCCCGTAGACCCGAATCCGCCGAAGGCGATTTTGACGCCGCCTCGGCCCGCATGCGCCCCGCGAGCGATCCGGCCGCCGCAGAACTCGGGGAATCCGCAGCCGCGGCGGAGAAGATGCAGGCGCTTACGGCCGAGGTGGCCGAGTTGAAGGATCGCCATCTGCGTACGCTTGCCGAGATGGAGAACCTGCGCCGGCGGACCGAACGCGAGGTCGCCGAAACCCGCGCCTATGGAATTTCGGGCTTCGCCCGCGACATGCTCGGCGTCGCCGACAATTTGCGCCGCGCGCTCGAAGCGATCGGCAGCGAAGACCGCGAATCGCTTCCGCCCTTCATGGCCGCCTTCATCGAAGGGGTCGAATTGACCGAGCGCGAATTGCTCAAGGTCTTCGAAAAGCATGGGGTGAAGCGCTTCAGCCCCCTGGGTCAGAAGTTCGATCCCAACGTCCATCAAGCCATGTTCGAGGTTCCCGACCCGACATCGCCCGCCGGCACGGTCGTTCAGGTGATGCAGGCCGGGTTCATGATCGGAGACCGCGTACTGCGCCCGGCCATGGTCGGCGTGGCGAAGGGCGGACCGAAGCAGGCGCGGCCGGGGACGGGGACCGCGACGGCGAACGACAATTCGGCCGAGGAAGAGCCGCAGGGCACGATCTAGAGCGAATTCCGTCTTAGCTGAACGCGGAATCCGCTCCGGTTCTCCTTGAGTGGTCGCATTTTCTCCGGCGAACCGGTTCCCACCCCCGGATCATGTCCGCGGGCATGCTTCGCCGGACAATACTCCGATTCAAGTCACCCGCGTGGATTGACTCCGTCGCGAACGGCGCGGAACCGCGGAAACGCGTCCGACCATTCGTCGGCGCGCGCGATTCCGACGACGCGGACATATGCCCCCGAGCCGAACCGGACCCACTGCACGAGCTTGATCGGCGTATCGGTCTTGGTGTCGCGCGCCTCGGCAAAAAGCTGATGCGTCTGCAGCCCTCCACCCAGGCGCAGCATGTCGGTGCCGATGATCCGCAGGTCTTTGAACTGGCCGGTGGCGGAGAACAGATTTCGCGCGAAGGTATCGCGTGCGGCCGCTTCTTCCGGTCCGCCACGCCCGACCGATACGATCAGCAGCGGCTGCTCGGTCGGTTCAAGCGTATCCTTGGGCCCATTGGTCAGGATGGCGCCGGTGGACGCGATCACCCGGACCGGGCGCATCCCGGAAAGGTCGGTGAAGTTCAGCGGAAGGAGCTTGAACTGCTCCTCGACCGGGACGCTCGCCCGCATCGCCAGCGACGACAGCATCGTCCGAACGGCGGCGTCCGAATAGGAATTCGCGGACTCGTCCGGCACCTCGACGACCACCAGGGCGGTGGAGTCGAAGACCGAGGTCAGCAGGATCCACTTCCGCGCCTTGTGCTCGCCCTCCTGACGCCCCGTGACGAGCGTGCCCTTGCCGCTCCGGTGCGAGAAACTTTGCCGCGCGTCCTCGATGAGGCCCTGCTTCTTCAGCCCGTCCTTGCTGATCTGCTGCGTGGCCTCGGAAAGGGCCTGCGCCGGCATGTCGAGGATCAACACCGTGGTCCCGCTGCCCTTGTCCTCAAAGCCGGGAAAGCGCTCGGCGTTTGACAGTCCCGGCGCAGGCTCGAGACCGATCCGCGACCCCATGGGATACGTCACCTCGGCGGCGTGGCCGGCGAAAACGCCGAGCGCGCTGATGAAAGCAACACCTACCAGCCGCGAGCAGAAAGTCCTGACCATGGATGAATCCTTGCCTGTCCGGGTACGAAGCCCCCGCTTCCGGTCGGCGGCTTCTTATCGGATCGATGCGGCGCCGATCAGGCAGCCTTGATCTTGTCCGACGATAGTCGGATATCGCCGGAGACGGAACGCCCTTGCGCCGGTTTCGCCATACCCGCCGCGCGAGGGTCCGCGGCGCGCCGCGACGTCCGCGCGAGCCCATGTTCGGTCTTGTCCCAGCGATAAGGGTCGCGAACAAGTTTCCAGAGGGCCTGCCAGGCGGCAAGGGACAGCAGCAGCCAATGCACCGGCACCAGCGCCAGAACCCATGCGGTCGACAGCGTTCGCCGTCGCGCCAGCCCGACCAGGCCGAGCACGACCGAGGTGGCATAGCCGCCGACGAGCGTGCCGCCGTAGAGCGCGTAAAGGACCATTTCGGCGATGGTCTGACCCGTGCGCGGCCCGGCCATTGCGATTTTGACCGCCAGCGCGACGAGAAACAGCGGGTGCACGAGGGCCGCGAGAACGGTGCCGCCGACGACGAGCTGCAACGTGACGAAGCCGGCGGGCCCGAGTTCGCGCAGCAGACGGATCGGCGCCCGCATATGCACGATCCAGGTCTGCATCCAGCCTTGGAACCAGCGCCGGCGTTGCTTGAGCCAAGCCGGGAAGCGCGCCGGGGCCTCCTCGTAGGTGGTGGAGGCGAGGATGCTGCTCAGATAGCCGAAGCGGGCGAGCCGCATTCCGAGATCGGCATCCTCGGTCACGTTATGAGCGTCCCAGCCGCCGACCGCCCGCAGCGCGGACGTGCGAAAGTGGTTCGACGATCCCCCGAGCGGCAGCGGCAGGCGCAGATGTGCGAGCCCCGGAAGGAGCACGTCGAACAGGCCCGCATATTCGGCGGTGAACATGCGCGTGAGCCAACCGTCCCTGGTGTTGTCGATCGTGAGCTGCGCCTGCACGCAGGCAAGCCGTTCGTCATGCGCCAGAAAAGCCGCGAACGCGCGCCGCAGCTGGTCGGGTTCCGGCCGGTCCTCGGCGTCGAACACCGTGACGAACAGGCCGCGCGCGAACGGTAGCGCGATATTCAGCGCCTTTGGCTTGGTGCGCGGCCCGATCGCAGGCGCAATCACGAGTTCGTACGGCTGGCGGAGCCGCATCGCCTCGAGGGCGGCGCGGGTCGCGTGGTCGTCCGCCTCGAGGACGAGCTTGATGTCGAGCTTTTCCCGCGGCCAATCGAGCGAGTCGAGGGAGGCGATGAGCTGCTCGACCGCAGCCGCTTCGCGATAGAGCGCGACGATCACGGTATAGACCGGCAGCGAGGCGTCGGGCTGGCGCGGCAGCGGCGGGAGCGGCGCCACCGCCGCTAACAGGCCGATCAGGCGCAAGCCGATCCACGCGACAAACACGATGGAAAGCGCGATGCTGACAACCGTCGGCACGACGTTCGGCGCGGCGATCGTAGCGGCCACGCCGGCCGAGACGGGCATGACGGCGAACAGCGGAAAAAGCGGCCAGCCCAGCCTGCGCGGCGCCGCCGAGAGTGCAGGACGCGCATTCGCAAGGCCGAACGCCGCATGCTCCCCAAGCGCATCGCCTGCGGCGCCATGAATGAATCCGGCAAGGCGCTCGCTCGTCGTCAGGCGGATGCGCCGGCGTAACTCCGGCGCGCCCTCCATGATCGCATGGAGGCGTCGCGCGGCGATCCCCCGCGGGGCAACGACGAGGGTCAACGCGTCGCCCTCGGCCAGCGGAAGAAGACCCGCGGCGCTCGCCTCGATGAGGCGCTCGTCGCTCAGCGGACAGATGGCGCGCTGCGGCGCCGCGAGCGGCTCGAAAGCAAGCCCGAGACTTTGCGCCAGGGCGCGCACATACGTTTCTTCGGTCATCAGCCCCGATGCGACGAGGACCCGGTCCGCCGTCACGCCGACGGCGTCCGCCCGGCGCTGCGCTGCGGCGATGGTGGCCGGCGGCAAGCGGCGCCGCACGCAATCGAGCTCGGGAAAATCGTCCGCGGCCGCTGCGATGGGCGGCGAATCCGGCGCCGCACGCACGCGAAAGTCTGGTAAAGGTCGCCCGAGGAGGCTTTCGGCCCAAATATGCTCGCCCCGCGCGGGCGGCGGCCTTATTTCCGTACGGCCGGACATCGTAAAGCCCCCAAGCGTCCTGGCTGATCCGGCGGGCTAATTTGGTGGTATAGCCACAGGGTATTGCAAGAAGCGCCAAGCGCAACCTAAGCGTAAAGGAGGGGCGTTGTACATGCGACTCACAAAAACCTGTGGTCGTCTTTTGCGGCGTCAAACCAGGTTGATGGCCGCGTTGCTGCTCGGCCTGTCGGGATTGATTGCGCCCATCCCGCTTGGACAGACGGCGGCACACGGTCAAGTTGCTTCGCCGGGCCTGCCGGTTCCCGGCTTTTGGGATCCGCGCCGGCGGCCGGAACGTCCTGACTTGCGCCTGACGCTGATCCGCTTCGTCAGCGAGGTCGATTACCCGCCGTTCAATTATGCCGCCGCCGACGGCAACCCGGCCGGCTTCAACATCGAGCTGGCGCGAATGATCTGCGAGGAGTTGAAGGTCGATTGCACCGTGCAGATGCGCCGGTTCGACACGCTCATCGATGCCGTCAACGAGAACAAGGCGGACGCGGTGATCGCCTCGATCGCGGTCTCGCCGGAGACGCGCAAGCGCGTCGATTTCAGCGATCCTTACTACCGGCCCGTTGCGCGCTTCGCCGCGCAGCGTGATGCGATCAAGGGTCCGGTGACGCCGGAGAACCTGGAAGGCAAGACGATCGCCGTCGTCGCCGGGACCGCACACGAGGCCTATCTCAAGGCTCTGTTCACCGGGGCGCAGGTGAAGGCCTATCCGACCGCCGAAGAGGCGCGGGCGGCGCTGCAGCGGCGCGAAGCCGATCTTCTCTTCGGCAACGGGTTCTCGCTGGCGTTCTGGCTCAACGGAACCGAATCGGCCAATTGCTGCGCTTTTGCCGGGGGTCCGTTCGTGGAGAGCCGCTTTTTCGGCGAAGGCATCGGCATCGCGGTCAAAAAGGGCAACGACGTGCTGCGCCAGGCCATCAACTGGGCGCTGTTTCGACTTTGGGAGAAAGGCAAGTTCGCCGATCTCTGGCTTAAATATTTCCCGATCAATCCGTTCTGACGGCTTTGCGCCGGGAAACGGATAGATGGATACCGACACGAGAGAGGATCATGCCGGCGGCTGAAGTCCAGGATGCGGCGCGCGCGTTGCGCGACATCGCCGCGCAATCGAATGCATGGCCGTTCGAGGAAGCGCGCAAGGTCGTCGCGCGGCTGAAGAAGCGTCCCAAGGACGAGGTCATTTTCGAGACCGGGTACGGTCCCTCCGGCCTGCCGCATATCGGCACCTTCGGCGAGGTCGCGCGCACCACCATGGTGCGGCACGCCTTCCGGGTGCTCACCGACGACGCCGTGAAGACGCGGCTGATCGCCTTTTCCGACGACATGGACGGGCTGCGCAAAGTCCCCGACAACATCCCGGAGAAGGAGATGGTGGCGCGCCATCTCGGCATGCCGCTGACCAAGGTGCCCGACCCGTTCGGCACCCACCCGAGCTTCGGCGAGCACAACAACGCGCGGCTGCGCGCGTTTCTCGACGCGTTCGGCTTCGACTACGAGTTCATGTCCTCGACGGAGTGCTATCTCTCCGGCCGCTTCGATGCCGCGCTCCTCAAAGTGCTCGAACGCTTCGACCAGGTGATGACCATCATGCTGCCGTCGCTGCGCGAGGAGCGCGCGCAGACCTATTCGCCGTTCCTGCCGGTGTGCCCGCGCACGGGAATCGTGCTGCAGGTGCCGATCGTCGACCGCGATGTCGCGGCGGGCACGATCTCCTACGACGATCCCGAGACCGGCGAGCGGATGACGACGCCGGTCACCGGCGGGCGCTGCAAGCTGCAATGGAAGCCCGACTGGGCGATGCGCTGGGTCGCGCTCGACATCGACTACGAAATGGCCGGCAAGGACCTGATCGACTCGGTCAAGCTGTCGAGCGCGATCTGCCGCACGCTCGGCGGCGCGCCGCCCGAAGGCTTCAACTACGAACTCTTCCTCGACGAGAACGGGCAGAAGATTTCCAAGTCGAAGGGCAACGGCCTCACCATCGAGGAGTGGCTGCGCTACGCCAGCCCGGAATCGCTGTCGCTGTTCATGTATCGCGAACCGAAGGCGGCGAAGCGTCTCTACTTCGATGTGATCCCGCGCCACGTCGACGAGTATCAGCAATACCTCGACGCCTATCCGCGGCAGGACGCGCGCCAGCGCCTGTCCAATCCGGTGTGGCACATCCATGCCGGCGCGCCGCCCAAGGCGGACGTGCCGATCTCGTTCACCATGCTGCTCAATCTCGTCTCCGCCTCCAACGCGGAGAACGCCGACACGCTGTGGGGCTTCATCGGCCGCTACTGGCCGGGCGTGACGCCGCAGTCGCATCCGAAGCTGCAGAAGCTCGTCGAATACGCGATCCACTATTTCCGCGACTTCGTGCTGCCGACGAAGAAATTCCGCGAGCCGAGCGACGCGGAGCGCGCGGCGCTGATCGACCTGCGCGACGCGCTCTCGCAATTGCCCGAGGACGCGCCGGCGGAAAAAATCCAGGAGGTCGTCTACGAGGTCGGCCGGCGCGAGCCCTTCCTCGATGCGACGAAGAAGGGCAAGGACGGCAAGCCCGGCGTCTCGCTCGAGTGGTTCAACATGCTCTACCAAGTGCTGCTCGGGCAGGAGAAGGGCCCGCGCTTCGGCTCGTTCGTCGCGATCTACGGCCTGCAGAACACCGTCGACATGATCGACGGCGCGCTGGCGCGGAGCGCATGAGCGCCGTCCCTCACCCCGATTTCAGCACGAAGCGGCGGTTGTCCTTCTGCACCGGCCGCGCATTCATGGCGTAGAGCTTGGCGAAGCGCGCGACGTCCGCCTCGGACACTTCGATCGGATCGGTGAGCAGGAGCCAGGCGACCGTCTCCGCGCAGGGCGGCGTCGTGAGCGAGCCGTTGTAGCGGTAATAGTCGAGGTCATCCGGCAGGAAGCCGTTGGGATCGATGGCCGGATCGGCCTTCACCGCCGGTCGTTCCTTGTCCGGCATGGTCGCGACCACTTTGTTGAACGCCGGATTTTCCTTGCCCGCCGACATCAGCACGCCGACGACCGCGAGCCGGCCCGACGAATGCTGATGCACGAAATGCACCTCCATCGGAAACCGCTTGCCGTCGACCAGATGCTCGCTCGGCCGATGGAAATGGAACTGCACCAGCTTGTACTCGTCGTCGCCGAGCATCAGCGTCGAGCCCGGCGCGACGTTGAGCTGGATCGTATGGCCGTTGTTGACGATGGTGTCGGCGCTCTTCGCCCACTGAATCTTCAGGTCCGGCAGATCGGCCTCGATCGGCCGCTCGACATCGATCGGTGATTGCTGTGAGCCGGTCGCGCAGACCTTGCTCGCGGCGTCGAGGTCGCCCCAATGGTCCGGACCGCCGGCGCCCTCGTAGCTCCAATGACCGGCCGCAAACGCTCCGGCATTGCACAACGGACACGCAGCAAGGGTGGCCATGATCTTCAGCGCGCGACGCCGATCGAAGTTCATGTTCA
>ERZ724513.1585-NODE-1585-length-11488-cov-8.032712_pt1 | contig 11488 bp, 7 predicted proteins | sample MGYA00376046_ERZ724513 | MGnify/ENA primary metagenome ERZ724513 (study PRJEB28724, sample SAMN07190883) | activated sludge metagenome | isolation source: activated sludge of sewage treatment plant in Hong Hong | place: Hong Kong | collected 2016-03-17 ... | reverse complement strand
GGCGACGCAGCGAGTTCCTGCGCACCTGCCCCGACCTGGTCATCGTCGACGAAGCCCACACCTGCGTGGCTGACGGCGGGTTCGGCGGCAAGGCCCGCACGCAGCGCTACGACCTGGTCCGTACGCTGGCCCAGAGCCCCTCCCGGCACCTGCTGCTCGTCACCGCCACCCCGCACAGCGGCAAGGACGAGGTGTTCCGCAACCTGATCGGCCTGCTCGACCCGGCGCTGCACGACCTCGACCTCGACCAGACCAAGGGCCGCGAACTGCTGGCCCGGCATCTGGTGCAGCGGCGCCGCGCCGACATCCGCCAGTTCCTCGACGAGGAGACCCCGTTCCCGTCCGACCGGCAGTCCAAGGAAGTGGCGTACAAGCTATCGCCCGCCTACCGCGACCTGTTCGATGACGTGATCGCCTACGCCCGCGAGACCGTGAGCACCGCGTACGGTGCCCGTGAGCAGCGCATCAACTGGTGGTCGGTGCTCGCCCTGCTGCGCGCGCTGGCGTCCTCGCCGCGGGCCGCCGCCCAAACCCTGGCCACGCGTTCCGCCGCCTTGGGAGGCGAGGATGCTGCCGAGGCCGACGCCCTTGGCCGCTCGGCCGTCCTCGACCTGGCCGATGACGAGACCCTCGAATCGGTGGACGTGGCGCCGGGCGCTGACGCCTCGACCGAGTCGGGAACCCCGCAGCAACGCCGGCTCAAGGGCTTCCTCAAGCGGGCGAAGGAACTGGAGAAGGACGGCGACCGCAAGCTCGACGCCATCACCGCGCAGGTGAAGGGGCTGCTTGCGGACGCCTACGCGCCGATCGTGTTCTGCCGGTTCATCGACACCGCCGAGTACGTCGCCGAACACCTCACCCAGAAACTGGGCAAGGGCACGACCGTCGCCTGCGTCACCGGCATGCTGCCGCCCTCGGAACGGGTGGCCCGCATCGCCGAACTGGCGGACGCCGACGGCCCGGTCGTGCTCGTGGCCACCGACTGCCTGTCCGAAGGCGTCAACCTGCAGGACCAGTTCCAGGCCGTCGTCCACTACGACCTGGCGTGGAACCCGACCCGGCACGAGCAGCGGGAGGGCCGTGTTGACCGGTTCGGCCAGCACCGCGACGTCGTCCGGGCGGTCACCTTGTACGGCCAGGACAACCGGATCGACGGCATTGTCCTCGACGTCCTGCTCCGCAAGCACGAGGCGATCCGCAAGGCGACAGGGGTGTCGGTGCCGGTACCGGACAACAGCGATGCTGTGTTGGAGGCTCTGATGGAGGGCTTGATCCTGCGGGGGAGCGATCACCGCCAGGACACCCTCGACTTCGAGTACGACCCGAAGGCCGTCGAGCTCGACAAGGAGTGGAAGTCCGCCGCGGAGCGCGAGAAGGCCTCCCGCACCAAGTTCGCCCAGCGGGCCATCCACCCGGACGAGGTGGCCGCCGAGGTCGCCGAGATCCGCGCCAACCTAGGCACTCACACCGAGGTCCGCGCCTTCACCCAGCAGGCGCTCACAGCCCTCAAGGCCACCCTCAAGGCGACCCCGCGCGGCTTCACCGCGTCCACCGGCCCACTGCCCGGCGGGCTGCTGGACGCGCTCCCACCGGGCCGCGAAAACCAACTCACTTTCCTGAGTGACTTTCCGGTCGCCAAGGGCGAGAACGTGCTGCACCGCACGGACGCCGCCGTCGAGGCGATCGCCTCCTACGTGCTCGAGTCGGCGCTCGACCCGAGCCTGCCCACCGCCGCCCGGCCCGCCCGCCGCTGCGCGGTCGTCCGGACTGCCGCGGTCGACACGCGCACCACGCTGCTGCTCGTCCGCTACCGGTTCCACCTCACCCTGCCGTCACGCGCGGGCGAGCGGACGGCCGTGGCCGAGGACGCCGCCACCCTCGGCTTCACCTCCCGCGCCGGCATCCTGTCGTGGCTGGAGCCCGACGAGGTCAGCGCCTTGCTCGACGCCCCGCCGTCGGGGAACGTCAGCAACCCCGGCCAGTACCTCACGTCCGCGCTGGGCCAACTGGCGCAGGTGCAGTCACATCTGGACGACCACGGGCAAGCGCTCGCCGAGAAGCTCCGCGCCTCGCACCGGCGGGTGCGCGCGGCGTCCGGCGCCGTGGTGCGCGGGCTGGGCGTCCGGGCCGAGAGCCCACCCGATGTGTTGGGCGTGTACGTGTTCGTTCCGGTCCCGAAGGGTTGAGCCATGGCAGCCGAATCATTCGTGGGCGTCCGGGTGGCCGGTGGCCTGCTGCCCGCCGAACTGTTGTCGCGGATCGCGTCGGGAGGCCTGGCCGGGCAGGCGTCCAGCGACTACCACCTGGCCCCCGGCGAGACCGTCCGCGAGGCGGCGAACCGGGCGTGGGCGTACCTGACCGGCGTCTGGGCGACCTACCGACAGGCGGCCGACAAGCTGCCGGAGTCGGACCGCGGCACCACCCTCACCCGGGAGCGGTGGCTCCTGATCCTGCTGCGTGAGCTGGGCTACGGGCGCGTCCCGACCGCGCCCGCGGGCGGGCTGACCGCCGACGGCAAGCAGCTGCCGGTCTCGCACGCGTGGGAGCACGTGCCGATGCACCTGCTCGGCCACCGGATCGAGCTGGACCGGCGCACCCAGGGCGTCGCCGGCGCAGCCACTTCGTCGCCCCAATCGATGGTGCAGGAACTGCTCAACCGGTCGGACGCCCACCTGTGGGCGGTGCTGTCGAATGGGCTCACCCTGCGGCTGCTGCGCGACTCCACGTCGCTGGTCGGGTCGGCCTACATCGAGTTCGACCTGGAGGCCATCTTCGACGCTGACCTGTTCGCCGACTTCCTGCTGCTGTTCAGCGTGTGCCACCAGTCGCGGCTCGAAGTGCGTGACCCCGAGAAGGGCGCGGCGTCCTGCTGGCTGGAGGCGTGGCGCACCGAGTCGCTGGAGTCGGGTTCGCGTGCCCTCAACCAGCTCCGCGACGGGGTGATCCAGGCGATCACCACGCTCGGCACCGGGTTCCTCGCGCACTCCGCGAACGCCCACCTGCGCGTCGGGCTCGCCGAAGGCAGCCTGCGCATCGAGGACGTCAACCACGGCCTGCTGCGGGTGGTGTACCGCCTGCTGTTCACGTTCGTCGCCGAGGACCGCGGCCTGTTACTCGCCCCGGACGCCGACCCCACAGCCCGGCAGCGTTTCCGCGACTACTTCTCGACCGAGCGACTGCGCCGCACGGCCCGCCGCCGGCGCGGCACCCGGCACGCCGACCAGTGGCGAGCACTCAACCTGGTGTGGGACGGCCTTGGCACGGTCGACGGACGCCCCGAGCTCGGCCTGGTCGGTATCGGCGGCCTGTTCGAACCCGGCGCCCTCGACCTGTTCCGCGGCTGCGACCTCTCGAACGAGGCGCTGCTGCGGGCCGTCCGGCACCTGAGCTTGGTGGAGGAACCGGGCTCGAAGATGAAGCGCGTCGTCGACTACCGCAACCTCGGCGCCGAGGAACTGGGCTCCATCTACGAGGCGCTGCTGGAGTTCGTGCCCTCATGGGACGCAGGCCGCCGGGTGTTCGAACTGCTGTCGGCCGCAGGCAACGACCGCAAGTCGACGGGCTCCTACTACACGCCCACCTCGCTGATCGACTGCCTGCTCGACTCGGCCCTCGACCCGATGCTCGACCGCGCCGAGCGCGAACCCGACCCCGAGGCGGCCCTCCTGGCGCTGACGGTGTGCGACCCCGCCTGCGGGTCGGGGCACTTCCTGGTGGCAGCAGCGCGGCGAATCGCCAAGCGCGTCGCCGCCATCCGGACCGGCGACCCCGAACCGCCGCCCGAGCGGGTCCGCGAGGCGCTCGCCGACGTGGTCGGACGCTGCATCTACGGCGTCGACCTCAACCCCTTGGCCGCCGAACTGGCCAAGGTGTCACTGTGGCTGGAGACCCTCGACCCCGGACGGCCGCTGGCTTTCCTGGACGCTCAGATCAAGGTCGGCAACTCCCTGATCGGCGCCACCCCTGCGCTCGTCGGGCAGGGTGTGCCCGACGAGGCGTTTGCGGCGCTCGAGGGTGACGACAAGAAGGTCGTCACGGCCCTGAAGAAGCAGAACAAGGCCGAACGTTCCGGCCAGGACGACCTGTTCGGTGACGACATCGCGCTCACCTTGGACGCCGCGGTTGCGGGCGAACTGGGCGCGCTGATCGGTGGTGGCCGCCCGGCGTCTCTGGCTGACATTCACGCCCGCCAGCAGCGACTCAAGGCGCTGGAGGCCAATCCGGCGCTACAGCAGCAGCGTCTGGTCGCGGACTCCTGGTGCGCCGCGTTCGTGTGGCCCAAACAGCCGGGCGGACCCAAACCGGTCACCGACCGCAGCCTGCATGCGCTCGAACGCGGAGAAGCGCTGCCGGCTGCCACGCTCGCGACCGTCCACGAGCTCGCCGCCGAGTACCGGTTCTTCCACTGGCACCTTGAGTTCCCGCACCTGTTCCACCAGCGCCGGTTGAGCCCCGTCGAAACCGTCGACGGACTCGGCTGGCGCGGCGGCTTCGACGTCGTGCTCGGCAACCCGCCGTGGGAACGGGTGAAGCTGCAGGAGCAGGAGTTCTTCGCCGTCCGCGACCCCCAGATCGCCGCGGCTCCCAACGCCGCTGCCCGCAAGCGACTCATCCAGGCCCTCGAAACGTCGAATCCGTCGCTGCGCGTCGCGTACCTGGGCGCGTTGCGGCGCGCCGCCGGTGAGTCGCACCTGCTGCGAGTTTCGGGTCGCTACCCGTTGGCGGGGCGCGGCGACATTAACACCTACGCGGTGTTCGCCGAGGGCAGCCGCACGCTCATGAACGAGCGCGGCAGCATGGGGATGATTCTGCCCACCGGCATCGCCACGGACGCCACAACTCAGTACTTCTTCAAGGACCTGGTGCGGCGGGGCAGTCTCGTGAGCCTCTACGACTTCGAGAACGCTAAGCAGCTCTTCGAAGGCGTGCATCGCTCATTTAACTTCTGCCTGCTCACCTTGACGGGCCGCGACCAGCGAGTGGAGCGGGCTGAATTCGCGTTCTTCGCCCACGACCCCTCCGACCTCCTCAAGAACGATGCCCGGTTCGGGCTAACCCCTGAAGAGATCCGGCTGCTCAATCCAAACACCGGCTGCCTCCCACCGCTTCGATCTCGTCGAGACGCCGAACTGCTGCTCGCTTTGCGGAAGCAGGGCACCTTCATCATCCTCGATAGTGGTCATAACCCTTGGGGTGTTGGTGTTCGTCAGGGGCTCTTCCACTTGACTCTCGATGGGAGGAACGGAATCGTCACAGACGGCCGAGCCTCAGACGATCAGGTTGGTCTTTACGAAGGCAAGCTGATCCATCAATTCGATCACAGATTCGCGAGCTACGTAGATTCATCTCTGACTTCCGAGACGAGTGATCTCGACAAACGGGACCCGAGGTATTCGTTGCGCTTCCGCTATCACACGAGTCGGCGGGAGTTGGACAGGCGTTTAGGTTCAAGTAGCCGCCCCGGCTGGTTGCTAGTCTATCGTGACATCGCACGGAATACCGACGCGCGCAGTTGCATCGCGGCGATCATTCCAAGGCAAGCAACGAGTTACACGTTGAGGACCATCACGCAGATCGGAGTGGACGCTCGGGGGGCTGGCTGTCTCATGGCGAATCTGAATTCCTTTGCTCTCGATTATGGCTGTCGTCAACTTCTCTCGGGAACGCACCTTTCGGATCACATCGCCTTCAATCTACCGGTGTTGCCTCCTTCGCGTTACTCGCTTCTTGCTCCATGGAATCGCTCGAGCAAGGTTAGTGAGTGGATTCAGCAAAGAGTTTTGCGTTTGGTCTACTGCAGTCACAGCCTCACTGAGTTCGCTCGGGAATCTGGGTTCGAGGGCGATCCTTTTGTGTGGGATCCTGAGCAGAGGATGCTGATCAGATCTGAACTGGATGCCGCATTCTTCCACCTCTACGAGTTGACCAGGCGAGACGTGGAGCATGTTTTGGCGACGTTTACGACTGTGAAACGCAAGGACGAGGCGGCCTTCGGTTCGTACCGCACCAAGGATCTGATCATGGAGGTGTTCGACGCCATGCAGGCGGCCACAGCGTCTGGCGCGGCGTATCGCTCGCCTTTCGATATGGACGTTCACCAAGGGGCTTGATTGATGCTTGGACGAACATAGCGAAAGCAATCTCGGTGGAGATCAGGCCCTTCGACCGCGCCTTGGTGAGGAAGTCCACCTTCAACTGCGGCAAGCCCGAACTCGACGAGTGGTTGCGCTCGTATGCGGGGCAGCAGGAGCGCAGCAACAACACGCGGACGTTCCTGGCGGTGCCTTCGGGTTCCGCTGTGGTCGTGGGGTACTACGCGACGACCACGTACCGGATCGAACTGGATGAGCAGTCTGTCGAGCTCGGCGCGGGTCGTCGGCGTTATCCGATCCCTGCCGTCCTGTTGGCCCGACTTGCCGTCGACCAACGTTGGGGTGGCTGCGGCATCGGTCGCCAGTTGCTGGTTGACGCGCTGCACCGGATGGCGGAGGCCAGTCGGGCAGTGGGATTCGAGGTGGTGGTCGTGGACGCGATCGACGACTCTGCAGTCACCTTCTACACGCGGTACGGCTTCGTTCCCTTCGCGAGTCACCCGCGCAAGTTGTTCCTGCCGACCAAGCATCTGCTCGCCACTCCGGAGACCCACGAAGGTTGAGCGTTGGTGTTCGTTGTACTTGGATGGTGAGTACCAAGTGCGTACAGTAGCGATGAACGTGCACAACGTTCTGCTGACCCTGGAGATGATCATGCCGAAGAGCGAGCGAATGAACCTGCGTTGTAGCGCGGAGTCCTTGGCGACTCTGCGCGAGGCGGCCGAACTCCAAGGACAGGACTTGACGTCATTCGTGCTCGGAGCGGCCTTGGATCGGGCTCGCAGCGTCTTGGCTGAGGATCGCATCCTGCGCCTCGACCCGGCGGAGGTGATTCAGCTGGAGAAGGCCCTGGACGCTGAGCCGTCCGTCATCCCTCAACTGGCTCGATTGTTCGGCAGCGTGCGATCCAAGGAGAACGCGCAGAGTTGAGCCGCGAGCTGCGACCCGAGGGCCTCATCCAGCATGTGACGGGCCATGTTGCCGCTGGCTTCGTGGTGTTTCGTGACGTGCGAGGCCTGTTGAGCGTGGTGCGCGGGGGGTACGACGTCTTCAACGACCTGCAAGGCCGGGAGTTGCCGGCCGACGCAGACGGCGTCCTGGTGTGGGGTCCGGCGGCCGACGACTTCCCGGTCGAGGACGCCGTCACGTGCGCCGTGGTGACCAGGACGGAGGAGTCGTGGTGGGTGCTGACCGGCAGGGAGGCGTCCGCCCAGGAGTGGACCCTGTTCGGCGAGGATGCCGACATCGAGGGGCTGCTGCCGTGTCCGGCGCTGGAGTTGGCCGCGGTCCGCCGCTACGTCACGGGGGCCGCGGTGGTCGACGTGCCGCATGGTGCGAACACGCCCATGACCTGGGTCGTCGCCGGCGCCGCTGGGGCGTTCTGTAGATTCGCGCGGTCCCACGTTGCTCCAGACGCCGCGGACGGTCGTCTGCCGCCAGGCCTGTCGGATCGGGAACGGGCGGAGGTGCTGACCAGCGCTGCCGATGTGTTGTTGGGCCGCATGGTGGGCGCGGCGTTCCTCCGCCTTGCCCATGCCCTCCCTCACGTCATGCGACTGATTGTCGCTTCGAACGTGGACGTGGAGGCGATGGATCCGGACGAGGTGTGGGCGGCGTGTCAGCGTGCGACCAACCTCGTTGAGTCGATCCCGTGGGAGCTGTGCGACGCTTCGCGGTTGGCGGCAGCCCTTGGCGCGTCGACGGAGGTGGATGCTGCATGGTGGGGGGCGAGTGGGATCGGGGGGCTGGCGTTGCTCGATGTGGACCACCTCTCGGACAGCCTGGAGGAGACCTTTGAGGTGAATCAGCAGTGGGGGCAGCTGGCCTTCACGCGGCTCGGGTCGCTGTTCGCCAGTCATCGGGGGCCTCACGGAGTCTCCTGAGGGATCGGTGGTCCCGCCTGCGCGTCCACGCATCCCAGTCGCACCTGCCTTTCGGATTTTGCGAAGCGTGCCTACCATGGTTGCATGAACACGCAGTTGGGTGAGCGCAGGACGGTGTTACCCCCGCAGGATCTGGAGGCGATGCTGGATCTGTCCAGATTCCTGGACCACGTCAAGGCTCCGGCTGCGCTGTTGGGTCCTGACGGCCAGACGGTGCCGCTGCCCCTTGAGGTCTTCCACGTGCTGGTTGAGGTTGCGCACGCGATGCGCGCCGGCAAGGCGATCACGGTGGCTCCGGTCGACCAGTCGCTCACGACGCAGGAGGCAGCGGACTTCCTGGGTATCAGCCGCCCCACGTTGGTGAAGGTGCTGGAGTCTGGGGAGATTCCGTTCGATCGTCCTGGAGCCGGGCGACATCGCCGGGTTCGTCTTCAGGATGTCGTCGCGTATAAGGAACGGAGGCGCGTCCAGCGCCGCGCGGCGCTCGATGAGTTGACCCGTGAGGCGGCCGAGGTCGGGCTCTACGAGGCCGACGTGGACTACACCGCGGCTCTGAAGGCCGCGCGCAAGCGGATGGGGTGAGCGGTGGCCCGGTTCAGCGCGCTCCTCGACGCCTGTGTCCTCGTGCCAGTCACACTTGCTGACACGCTGCTCAGACTGGCTGAGGTCGACCTGTACCGACCCTTGTGGAGCCAACGGATCCTGGACGAAGTGATCGCAGCGATCGAGGAGATCCATCCTGATTTGGCGGCGGACGGGCGAGCCCGTCGGCGCGTCTCGACGATGGACGCTGCGTTCGAGGACGCTTCGGTCACTGGCTGGGAGAACCTGGTCGAGGGGATTGATCTGCCGGACCGTGACGATCGGCATGTCGTGGCGGCCGCGCAGCGAGGTCGAGCGGATCTCATCGTCACGGCGAATCTTTCCGACTTTCCGCCCGAGCGACTCGCTGCGTTGGCGATCGAGGTCCAGCACCCCGACGACTTCCTCCTGGACCTGCTCGACCTCGATCCAGACCGCACCGTGCGGGTCCTCTTCGAACAAGCCCAGGCCGCTCAGAACCCCACCATCACGGAGACGGCGCTTCTGGGGCAACTGGCCCGCTGTGGTGTGCCGCGGTTCGCCGACAGTGCTGCCCGGCAGTTGTGGCGCGGGATGTGAGCTGGGGCAACCTCGCCCGGACTCTGTCAGTCGCGCCCTTTACGATCAGCACAGACGGCGTCCCGGGGTCCTTCTGGGCGCCTTGCGGAAGTGAGCAGGAGATCCCGTGACGACAGCGAGTACTTCCTCGAATGAGCCGGTGCGGCGTGGGCTGTTGTACCGCACCCTGCTCGAGGTGCTGGCGGAGCACGGTCGTCCTTTGCGCAGGCTCGAGGCTTACGCGCGCGTAGCCGAACGGCTGGGCGACCAGTTCACCGATTACGAGCGGGCCACGTTCCGGGACGCCGATGACACCCCTCGCTGGCGCCACGTCCTCGGCTGGGGGACCACCGACATGGTCGCGGCCGGTTGGATGGACAAGACACGCGAGGGCTGGGTGATCACGGAGGCGGGTCGGGAAGCCCTCGCGTCCCATCCGGACGGTGCGGGCCTCGACAGCGATTCGGCGCGCGCCTACCGGGAGCGGTTGAAGGCCCGAAAGGCCGACTCCGGCAGCGAGGCCGGGTATGCCCAGATCCTGGAGGCGGCGCTGGAGCTCCTCGAACCTGGCCAGTGGACGACCTACGGCGAGCTGGCTGTTGTGGCAGGGACCAACGCCCAGACGGTCGGGAACTTCATGAACAAGACGGCCGCCGACGGGGCGTACAGAGTTCTCGGGAAGGACGGGCGGCCGGCGTCCGGTTTCGTCTGGTCTGATGGCCGCGCCGACAACGTACGCGACGTGCTGGAGGCCGAGGGGCTCCAGTTCGACGAGTCGGGGGCGGCGAGCGAGGCCCAGCATGTGCGCACCGAGGACTTCCGGGCGTTCCTGGAGGAGCGGGGAGTTCTCGTCGCACTGCCGCGCCGCGCTTGGCTGGTGCGGGGTTCGTCGGTGGACGGTCATGACCTTGTCCCGAGCTGGCGTCGGGACGGCTTCGCGTCCCTGCGGGCGTCCAAGCTCCGCGAGGTGGAGCCGGGGATCGGGCGTCCGGAGCTGAAGGCGATCGTGGACGAGGACTACTCGCAGACCTCGTACGCGGCCAAGGCGGCGAAGTTGGACGAGTTCCACGCGTTCTTGTCGCGGATGCAGGTGGGCGACCTCATCGCGACCACCAGCCAGGGGCAGTTGTATCTGGGCCGGATCACCGGGCCGGCCGAGTACGTGAAGTCGTCGGATGGGTTGTCGAACCTGCGGCGTGCGGTGGAGTGGGCGCCGGAGGGGTTCGATTACGGCGACTTGGCCAGTGAGATCAAGGCCCGATTGCAAGTGCAGTACGACGTGGTGGAGATGACCCAGCAGCTGGACCTGTTGGAGCAACTGCTCACGGCGCAGACCACCGTCATCGAGGTCGATGAGCCGCCCGCCGCGCCGGTCGTTGTTCGTGAGCTGGCGCTGCCGGATGCCACCGAGGCTCTCGCTGAGTCGCTGAATGTGGATCGGGTGTGGTTGCAGGAGTGCGTCGACCTGTTGCGGGATCGGCCGCAGTTGATCTTCTACGGCCCGCCGGGGACGGGCAAGACCTTCATCGCCCAGGCGCTCGCCCGACACCTGGCCGGGGACAACGTGCGGCTGGTGCAGTTCCATCCGGCGTACTCGTATGAGGACTTCTTCGAGGGCTACCGGCCGTTGGAGGAGGGCGGGTTCAAGCTCAGGCCGGGTCCGTTGCGCAAGACGGTGGACGCCGCGCGGGAGAGTCCGTCGACGCCGTTCTTCCTGATCATCGACGAGATCAACCGCGGCAACCTGGCGAAGATCTTCGGGGAGTTGTACTTCCTGCTGGAGTACCGCAGCCAGAACGTCGACCTGCTGTACGCCACCGATGACGACATCGGCTTCACGCTGCCGGAGAACGTGTTCATCATCGGCACGATGAATACCGCCGACCGGTCGATCGCCCTGGTGGACGCGGCGATGCGGCGCCGGTTCGCGTTCGTGCCGCTGCACCCGTCCGAGCCGCCCACCAACGGGGTGTTGCGCAGGTGGCTGGCGGCGTCCGACCTTGATGTGGGGGTCGCGGATCTGTTGGAGGAGCTCAACCGGCGGATCGAGGATCCGGACTTCAAGATCGGGCCGTCGTACTTCATGCGGAAGGCCGTGCACCAGCCGGGCGGTTTGGAGCGGGCGTGGCGGACGGCGATCCTGCCGTTGTTGGAGGAGCACCACTACGGCGACGGCACCGACGTCCGTGCCCGGTACGGGTTGGACGCGATCCGCGCCCGCGTGGCCGGCCGGGCGGCGTCCGACCAGGCGGGGAGTGGTGGTGAACCCGCTGATTCTGCGTGAGGGTGACCCGTCGCGGTTGGTGGAGTTGCGGCGTCCGGTCGCGGACGCGTTGGCCGCAGCGGGGGTCGTCCAGGTCGCGCTGACGGATC
>ERZ724513.1584-NODE-1584-length-11489-cov-4.437642_pt1 | contig 11489 bp, 7 predicted proteins | sample MGYA00376046_ERZ724513 | MGnify/ENA primary metagenome ERZ724513 (study PRJEB28724, sample SAMN07190883) | activated sludge metagenome | isolation source: activated sludge of sewage treatment plant in Hong Hong | place: Hong Kong | collected 2016-03-17 ... | reverse complement strand
TGAACGGGAACGGAACCGTCCCCTTTCCGTTCAGCCGAGCCAGTCGTGGATGTCGGCGGGACGGGCGCCCCCGGCCAGCCAGAGCGACGCGGCCGTATGCCGCAGGTCCTGCAGCCGGCGACCGCGTCCGGTCACCGGCCAATTCAGCCGGCGCAGGACCGGGGCACGGCGCAACGGCTCGCCCAGGCTGGTGGCGAACAGCGGCTCGTCGGCGTCGCGTCCAGCGAGCAGGCGCTGGACGATCGGACGCACGCGCGCCTCGACCGGAACGCCACGGACGCGCCGCGCAGGGTAGCAGCGGACCGGTCCGCCTTCCCGGGCCGACCGCGCCACCGTGATCCGTTCGGGGTTCGCGTCGCCCACGGTGAGCGCCCTGGCCTCGCTCCAGCGCAGCCCGGTCCTGGCCAGCACCAGCAACACGTCCGCGAGCACGGGGGAGTACCCGGACCACTCGCCCCAGGCCGACTCCAGCTCTTCGGCGCTGAACGGACGGACGGCCGCCGCTGTGACCGTCCCGGCGCGTCCGGTCCGGCCCGCCGGGCTCGGGGGAAGCGGGTATCGAGATTCCTCGAGCGAGGCTTCCAGCCAGTACGGGACGCTCATCGTCGTCATCCTTCTGCTGCTTGCCAGGGACGACGGTTCTCGCCGCCTCCCGTGCGTGCGCGACAGCGGGTCAGGGCCAAACCACCAGTTGGAGCATCCCGACTCGCCGTCCACGACGGCTCACGGTTGCGCGTCAGTGCCGGACTCTCACCGGCTTCCCTCCGCGTGGCGGAACTTCTGGCAATCAGGCTACTCCTCGCAGGTTCCGGGCGGGTCGTATCCCCGAATGCGGCCCGAAGCGTAGCCTCCGGCCGAGCCTGCACGCGCTTCGGGCCGACCCGGCGGCTCTGTCACACCGGGGACGCGGACCCCCACCAGACCGGCATCAGCTGCGGGGCCGGCGTCCCTTCGCTCACCAGTGCCGCTGCACAGCTTCGGCGACGGCCTGGAAACGCTCCGGACTGATCCGCTCGGAGACCCGCCGGACCCGGTCGGGATCGACCCGGATGATCCGGTTCACCCGCACCTCACTGACCCGGCGCTGCCGATCCCAGCCGCCGCTGCCGATCTCGACCCAGTAGCGTCCCTCGCCCGCCTCCTGGGCCGCGTCCCTGTCGTGGTCCTTGCTGGTCATGGGCAGCGCGAGCAGCCACAAACCGTCCCGGCCGATCACGAGCACCGGACGGTCCTTGCCCTTGCTGTGGTCCTCCTCGTACGGAACCCAGGTCCAGACCACCTCACCCGGGTCGGCGATGTCGTCCGGGTGCGGGGCGTAGGTCAGCACGGTGCGTCCGCGGAAGTCGCCGGGGTACCCGGACACTGGCACGGTCGGGGCGAGTCCGGCCGGGCGCGCTCGCCTCCGGCCGGGGGAGAACGCGTCGAGGATCGCCCTCATGATGGTGTTGGTCGCGGCCACAGGGGAACGCTACGGCACCGGCTCCGCATGGCGCGTGTCCCCGTTGGGTACTGTGAGCGCGCGCACAACAGAAGGAGCCACATGCAGGTCTGGCCGGGGTCTCCGTACCCGCTCGGTGCCACCTACGACGGACGCGGCACCAACTTCGCAATCTTCAGTGAAGTGGCCGAACGGGTGCAGCTGTGCCTGTTCGACGAGGTACACCTCGAGGAGCGGATCGAGCTCGCCGAGGTGGACGCCCACGTCTGGCACTGCTACCTGCCGCAGGTGGAGCCGGGCCAGCGATACGGCTATCGCGTCCACGGGCCGTACGACCCCGCGAGCGGTCTGCGCTGCAACCCGAACAAGTTGCTGCTCGACCCGTACGCGAAGGCCACTGAGGGCCGGCTCGCCTGGGGCCAGTCCCTGTTCGCTTACAACTTCGGCGACGAGAACTCGCGCAACGACGACGACTCCGCCGACCGGATGATGTACTCCGTGGTGATCAACCCGTTCTTCGACTGGACGGGCGACCGCAGGCTGAACACCCCCTACAACGAGTCGCTGATCTACGAGGCGCACGTGAAGGGGCTCACCGAGCTGCATCCGGACGTCCCGGAGGAGCTGCGGGGCACCTACGCCGGTCTTGCGCACCCGGCCGTGGTGAAGCACCTCAAGAGCCTGGGGGTCACCGCCGTCGAGCTGATGCCGGTGCACCAGTTCCTGCACGACGCGCACCTGCTCGAGGAGGGCCTGAGCAACTACTGGGGCTACAACTCGATCGGCTACTTCGCGCCGCACGCCGAGTACTCCTCCGCCACCGACCTGGGTGGACAGGTGCAGGAGTTCAAGGGGATGGTGAAGACCCTCCACGAGGCGGGCATCGAGGTGATCCTCGACGTGGTCTACAACCACACCGCCGAGGGCAACCAGCTCGGGCCAACGATCAGCTTCCGCGGCATCGACAACGCCGCCTACTACCGGCTCGTGGACAACCAGCGGCAGTACTACATGGACTACACCGGTACCGGCAACTCGCTGAACGTCGGCAACCCGCACGCACTGCAGCTGGTCATGGACTCGTTGCGGTACTGGGTGCTGGAGATGCACGTGGACGGCTTCCGGTTCGACCTGGCGTCCGCACTGGCCCGCGAGTTCTACGACGTCGACCGTCTGGCCGCCTTCTTCGAGCTCGTCCAACAGGATCCGGTGATCAGCCAGGTGAAGCTGATCGCGGAGCCGTGGGACGTCGGTCCCGGGGGCTACCAGGTCGGCAACTTCCCACCCCAGTGGAGCGAGTGGAACGGCAAGTTCCGCGACGCCGTCCGGGATTTCTGGCGCGGCGAGCCGAACCTCGGCGAGTTCGCTGCCCGGATCGCCGGGTCCGCGGACCTGTACGAGCACTCGGGTCGGCGCCCGGTGGCCAGCGTGAACTTCGTGACCGCGCACGACGGGTTCACGCTGCACGACCTGGTCTCCTACAACGACAAGCACAACGAGGCCAACGGCGAGGGTAATCGGGACGGGGAGAGTTTCAACCGTTCCTGGAACCACGGGGTCGAGGGGCCGACGACGGACCCGGTGGTCCTCGCTGCCCGGGCACGGGAGCAGCGCAACTTCCTGACCACGCTGCTGCTCAGCCAGGGCGTCCCGATGCTGTTGCACGGCGACGAGCTGGGTCGTACCCAGGGAGGGAACAACAACACCTACGCGCAGGACTCCGGCGTCTCCTGGGTGCACTGGGACGCGATGGACACCCCGTTGATGGAGTTCACCGCCACGGTGGCCCGATTGCGGGCCGAGCACCCGACCTTCCGGCGCAAGCGGTTCTTCACGGGCACCGCCGTGCGGGTAGGCGACGAGCAGCGGCTGAACGACATCGTCTGGCTGCATCCTGACGGCCGTCCGATGGAGGACGGGGACTGGTCGGCGCCCAACGCCCGCTCGCTCGGGATGTACCTCAACGGGCACGGCATCCCCAGCACGGACGAGACCGGCAACCCGATCACCGACACCCACGCCCTGCTCTACTTCAACGCCGGCCAGGACGCGGTCCAGGTCACGCTGCCGGCCGACGAGTACGCGTTCGCCTGGGACGTGGCCGTGGACACCGCCGCCGACTCCGTCGAGGCGACGCCGCTGCAGGCCGGTGCGTCCCGGGAGCTCGCCGGGCACAGCCTCCTGGTGCTGATCCAGCACATGGGGGTCGCCGTGCAGCCGCAACTGTCCGCCGCCGCGTCCGTCGCGGTGCTCACCCAGGCCAGTGCGACCGATCCCGACCAGGACTGAGCTGTCGCGATCTGGCCGCTCGAACTGCGGCGTGTGACGCCTGTGACGGGCGGGATGCCGCGAGCGCTCGGATCGCGACAAGAGGCGGGTGTCGCGATCCGTCCGCGCTTCCGGTCCCGCAGCGCTCAGCTGTCACACGCCTCCGGTTGAGCGGCCGGATCGCGTCAGGTTGTCCCGGGACGTGGACGGCGGATCAGCCGACTTGGGTATGGTCAGGGTGATGCGTACCCCCGCCAGCACGTACCGCCTGCAGATCACCGAGGACTTCGACCTGGTCGCGGCGGCCCGCACGTTGTCGTACCTGCACGAGTTGGGGGTGGACTGGGTCTACCTTTCGCCGCTGCTCGCGTCCGAGTCGGGCAGTGAGCACGGCTACGACGTCTCCGACCACCGGGCGATCGACCCGTCCCGGGGTCGCGCATCCGGCCTGGCGGCTCTCGCCACCGAGGCCCGTCGGCTCGGCATGGGCGTGCTGGTCGACATCGTGCCCAACCACGTCGGCATCGCTCGTCCGTGGGAGAACGAGTGGTGGTGGCACGTGCTCACCCACGGCCAGGACTCGCCCTACGCTTCCGCCTTCGACATCGACTGGGCGGCGGGGGGTGGCAGGCTGCGCATCCCGGTCGTGGGGGACGATGACCTTCTGCCGGACGGCCGGATCAGCCACCTGCAGGTGCTCGGTGGCGAGTTGCACTACCACGAGCAGCGGTTCCCGCTCGCCCCCGACAGCGCCCGCGGCGGCGACGAGGACCCGAACGCCGTGCACGCCCGGCAGCACTACGAGCTCGTCGGCTGGCGCGAGGCCGACCGGACGCTGAACTACCGCCGGTTCTTCGCGGTGAACACCCTCGTGGCGATCCGGGTGGAGGATCCGGAATGGTTCGCCAGGTCGCACGCAGAGATCAGGCGCTGGTTCGATGAGGGACTGGTGGACGGGCTGCGCGTGGACCACCCGGACGGCCTGCGCGACCCCGGCAAGTACCTCGACGACCTCGCCGGGCTCACCGGTGGCGCGTACGTGCTGGTGGAGAAGATCCTGGCGATCCGCGAGGGCGACTCCGACCACGCAGCGCTGGAGGAGCTGCCGTCCACCTGGGCCACCGCCGGTACTACAGGGTATGACGCGATGGCGCTCATCGACCGGGTGCTCGTCGACCCCGCGGGCGACGCGCCGCTCACGGAGCTGGAGAATCGCCTCCGCGGCGGGCCGGTCGACTGGGTGCGACTCGTCCACGACGGCAAGCTCGCCGTGGCCCACGGCATGCTCAACTCCGAGGTGCGCCGGATCGCCCGCGAGGTGATCGCCGGACTCGACGCCGCGGATGATCCGGACGAGGAGAAGCTCGCCCAGGCCGTTGCGGAGCTGCTGGCCGACTTCGAGGTGTACCGCTCCTACCTGCCCGAGGGACGGGAACACCTCGACCGCGCCTTCGGCTTCGCCTGGGAGCACCGCCCGGACCTCGGCGGGGAACTGGACCTGCTCTATCCCGTGCTGGCCGACGGTGCATCCGGGCCCGCGCAGCGCTTCCAGCAGACCTCCGGCATGGTGATGGCCAAGGGCGTCGAGGATGGCGCGTTCTACCGCTGGGCCCGGTTGACCTCACTCAACGAGGTCGGCGGCGATCCCAGCCTGTTCTCGATCAGCGTGGAGGAGTTCCACGAGCTGATGCTCACCCGCCAGCTGGAGTGGCCGATCGCGATGGTGGCCGGCACCACCCACGACACCAAGCGCAGTGAGGGGGTTCGCGCCCGGATCAGCGTGCTGGCGGAGCTCCCCGAGCTGTGGGCGGAGGCACTGGCCGAGCTGTTCAGGCTCGTCCCGGTTCCGGACGCCGGCTTCGGCAACCTGCTGTGGCAGGCGATCGTCGGCGCCTGGCCGGCCAGCCGGGCCCGGCTGCACGCCTACGCGGAGAAGGCCATGCGCGAGGCCGGCGAACACACCACCTGGATCGTCCCCGACACCGGCTACGAGGGCGCGATCCAGGCCTGCGTGGACGCAGCCTTCGACGATCCGAAGGTGACTGCGGTGCTGCGGCGGGTGCTCGACGCGGTGGTCGCCCCCGGACGCAGCAACGCGCTCGCAGCCAAGCTGCTCGACCTGACCATTCCCGGTGTCCCGGACCTGTACCAGGGCAGCGAGCTGTGGGAACTGAACCTGGTCGACCCGGACAACCGGCGTCCGGTCGACTTCGAGACCCGTGCCGAGCTGCTCGCCGCGGTTCGTACGGGTGAGCGTCCACCCCTCTCCGACGCCCCGGACGAGGACGGCGCGGCCAAGCTTCTGCTCTGCCACCAGGCACTCACCCTGCGCAGGGATCACCCCGAGCTGTTCACCACCTACGTGCCGATCGAGGCGCAGGGGCCGGCGGCCGGCCACCTGATCGGCTTCGACCGCGGGGGAGCGATCAGCCTTGCCACCCGGCTGCCGGTGGGCCTGGCCGCAGAAGGCGGCTGGCGAGGCACCTGGATCCCGCTGCCTGAGGGACGCTGGCGCGACCAGATCTCGGGCCGGCGCGTGGCCCCGGACGAGCACGGCGGCGTGCTGCTCGGCGACGTCTTCGCTCAGTACCCGGTGGCGCTGCTGGTGCGCGAGCAACGCCGTGCGGGGGAGCGGGGGCGCTTCGACGTCTGGGCACCGCTTCCCGAGCGGGTCCGGTTGCAGGTGGGCGACCGGGTGGTGCCGATGACCCGGGCGTCCGACGGATGGTGGACGCCGACCGAGCCAGAGCCGGTCGGACGGGTCGACTACGGTTATCTCGCCGACGACGACCCGACCCCGCTGCCGGACCCGCGCAGCCGCTGGCAGCCCTACGGCGTGCACGGGCTCTCGCGCACCTTCGACCCGGCCGCGTTCACCTGGCACGACAAGGGGTGGACGGGCCGGCAGCTCGCCGGCGGTCTGGTCTACGAGCTGCATGTCGGCACCTTCACGCCCGAGGGCACCCTGGACGCTGCAACCGCGCAGCTCCCGCACCTGGTCGAGCTCGGAGTGGACATCGTCGAGCTGATGCCGGTCAGCGCCTTCAACGGCGACCGCGGCTGGGGTTACGACGGGGTGGCGTGGTTCGCGGTCCACGAGCCCTACGGCGGCCCGGACGCCTACCGCCGCTTCGTCGACGCCTGCCACGGCCTCGGCCTTGCGGTCGCGCAGGACGTGGTCTACAACCACCTCGGGCCGAGTGGAAACTACCTGCCGGCGTTCGGCCCCTACCTGCGCGGCGCGGCGTCCGGGGACGGGGAGAGCGGCTGGGGCACCCGGATCAACCTCGACGGCGACGGCAGCGCCGAGGTGCGCCGGCTGATTGCGGAGAACCTGCGGTTCTGGTTCGTCGACATGCACGTGGACGCGCTGCGGCTCGACGCCGTGCACGCCCTGGTGGACACCTCCGAGGTGCACCTGCTGGAGGCGCTGTCGCTGGTCGCGTCGGACCTCTCGACGCACCTGCGGCGCCCGCTCACGCTGATCGCGGAGTCTGACCAGAACGACCCGCGCATCGTCGGCCCGCGCGAGGCCGGCGGTTACGGCGTGGACGCCCAGTGGAGCGACGACTTCCACCACGCGTTGCACGTCGCCCTGACCGGGGAGACCGACGGCTACTACGCCGACTTCGCCCCGCTCTCGGCTCTGGCGAAGGTGTGCGAGTCGGGCTTCTTCCACGACGGAACGTGGTCGAGCTTCCGCGGCCGCGAGCACGGCGCACCGCTCGACCGCGCGACCACTCCCGGCTGGCGCCTGGTCGTGTGTAGTTCGAACCACGACCAGGTGGGCAACCGGGCGCGTGGCGATCGTCCCTGTGCGCACCTGGACGACGACCAGCTGGCCTGTGCAGCGCTGGTCACGCTCACCGCGCCGTTCACCCCGATGCTGTTCATGGGCGAGGAGTGGGCCGCCAGCACGCCGTTCCCGTTCTTCTCGGGGCACCCGGAGGACGATCTGGCCCGCGCGGTCACGCAGGGACGCCTTGCCGAGTTCGCCCGGATGGGCTGGGACGAGGGTGCAGTGCCCGACCCGCAGGATCAGCAGACGTTCCTGATGGCGAAGCTGGACTGGTCCGAGGTGGGCACGGGCCGCCACCAGGTCGTGTTGGACGCCTACCGCACGCTGGTCGCGCTCCGGCGGCAGTACGCGGAGCTGAGCAACCCGGTGCTGACCCGGACGACGTGCGAGGTCGACGAGGACGTGCGCTGGTTCCTGATGCGTCGCGGCGGGCTCGCGGTCGCGGTGAACTTCGGCGATCAGGAGGCCACCGTGGAACTCGGCGGGCGCCACCAACTGCGCTGGTCGACCCCGTCCGGCGCCCGGCTGGCCGGCTCCTCGGTGGTGCTGCCGCCCCACGCCGGTGCCCTGCTGATCCCGCTGGAGCCGTAGCCGACCATCCGCGGCCACCGTGCGGCGAGCTCGGCGTGCTCAGTTCTGGCGGTACCTCGGCAGCGGGCCGTAGAAGACGTCGACGGTCGGCGGGGCGAACACCTGCTGCGGGTGCCGACGCGCCCACCAGGCGAGGAAGTAGCGGGACGCGGGTGGTAGCCAGAGCAGCACCGCTGCGACCACTGCCAACGGGATCGCCGACCACGCGGTCAGGTTCAGGGTGAGGGCGCCGAGGCTGAGCGCTGCGGCGATGGTTCCACTGATCCGCGACCAGCGGTAGCCGGCCCATGCGTAGTACCCGGTGATGGCCAGCGGGACGGTGATCAGAAGGGCGATCATCGTGACGGCGACGGCCAGCAGCACCCGTCCGGCGGACCCGGGTTCGGTGACGAACTGACCCATCAGCCAGGACGCGTGGGGGAAAGTGTCCCTTGGCACCGCGTCCCAGTAGATGAGGAGCAACCCCGCCACCACATTTGCAGCGGACAGGAAGCTGAGCACCGACGCGAGAACCACCGTCCGCGGAATGCGGGGCTCGCCGGTGCGCGGATCGTCCGGGACGCCGATCACCGGCACGGGCGGCGCCTCGAGCGTGGCGATCGCCCCGCTGGGCCGCTCGGGGACTGCTCCCTGCTGGTCGCGTCGGTCGGGCTCCGGCTCGGCCGCCGGAACCGGCTCGTGATCTGCCTCGGGGGGCGCGAGACGGCGTGGCTGCGGCGACGTCGTCGGCTCGTCGGCTGCCATCACACCTCCTCCTCGGGAGGCCCAGCCTACGTCACCACGGATCGACGAGTAGCGCCTGCGTCGCGCGGCCCAACGACCTCACCAGTACAGGGTTCCGGGCTTTCACCAGGCCGGGAAGTTCGAGGATGTCCCGGCACAGCGCCAGGCCGAGAAGCTGGGCCACGGCGAGCTGGGCGCGCAGGCGGGCATTGGGGTGCCCGAGCGACTCGGCCACCTTGATCAGCACTTCCTTGGTCATGAACTCGCTCAGGGGACGCCGGGCGTGCGGGTCGGTCACCGCGGCTCGCAGCATCGCGTTGAACCGGTCGCCCGCACCCGGGCGGTCCCAGGCGTCCAGGAAGGCACCCACGGTGCGCTCACCGATGCGGTCGGACGGCCCGTCCAGAATCTCGCGGACGATCGCGTCCGCGTCCAGCGGCAGGTCGAGTACCGAGCGGGAGAACAGATCGGCCTTGTTCTCGAAGTAGTGGTGGATCAGCGCCGGGTCGACATCGGCGGCGCGGGCGATCGCGCGGAGCGAAACCTTCTCGTACCCGAGTTCGGAGAACAGGGTGAGCGCGGCAGCCTGGATCGACGCCTTGGTGTCAGTCCGGCCGGGGCGACGGCCGCGTGGCCGCTGCGCCTGGATGGTCACCTGCATTCCTCCCTGTCGTGGGGCCGTATCCTCACGGACGTGTCCGAACCGCGGTGGCCCTTCGTCGTCTTCGATCTGGACGGGACCGTGGTCAACACCATCCCGCTCATTATCGCTTCCTACGAGCATGCGATGTGGGACGTCTTGGGTGAACGCACCTCGCCCGAGGAAGCCCGCAGCTGGATCGGGCAGACCCTCTACGCGACGTTCCACGCCCGCCACCCGTCCCGGGCCCAGGAGCTGATCGACAGCTACGTGACCTGGAACGCCGAACACCTTGCGGAGTTGCTGGAGGACTTTCCGGGAATGCCGGAACTGCTGGACGCGCTCGCCGCGGCAGGAGTGGTGACCGGTGTGGCGACGTCCAAGCGGCGAGTGTCGGCAGAGAACACCTTGCGCCACGCCGGCCTGGAGGGCCGGCTGCCGGTGACGGTTGCGATGGAGGACACCGAGGAGCACAAGCCCAGGCCGGAGCCGCTGCTGGCCGCCCTGGACAGGTTGGGCGGGAGCGCCGCGGCTGCTGCCTACGTGGGCGACGCCGTGGTCGACGTGCAGGCGGCGAAGGCGGCCGGCATGACCGCTGTCGCCGTGAGCTGGGGTGCCGCGCCGCGGGAGGCGCTCGAGGCGGCCGCTCCCGACCACCTGGTCGACACCGTCGCCGAGCTGGCGGAGCTGCTCCTCGACTGACCAGGGGCGGATCTGACCGCCCGCCCGGCGGATTCCCGGGCCCGACCCGGGCGGAACGCCGGACGGCCGCCGTCCGAGGGGACGACGGCCGCCGGGCAGGCGCGACTCGGGTCAGGGCTTCATCGTGCCGGTCTCGAGGAACCGGATGTGCCAGTCGTGGGCCTGGCGCAGGTCGTGCGGGGTGTGCAGACCGTTGGCCACGGTGAGGGCGTGGTCGTAGTACTCCTGCAGCATGTCCTTGTAGTCGGGATGCGCACAGTTCTGGATGATCACCTTGGCTCGCTGCTTGGGCGAGAGTCCGCGGAGGTCGGCCAGGCCCTGCTCGGTGATGATCACCTGCACGTCGTGCTCGGTGTGGTCGTGGTGCGACACCATCGGGACCAGCGCCGAGATCGCCCCACCCTTTGCCGTGGAGGGAGTGACGAACGCCGAGATGTAGGCATTGCGGGTGAAGTCGCCGGAGCCGCCGATGCCGTTCTGCATCTTCGAGCCCATGATGTGGGTGGAGTTCACGTTGCCGTAGATGTCGGCTTCGATCATGCCGTTGCAGGCGATCACACCGAGCCGCCGGATCGGCTCGGGATGATTGGAGATCTCCTGTGGCCGGAGGATGATCTTGCTGCGGTAGGACTTGGCGTTGTCGTTCATCTTGTGCGCGTACTCCGGGCTGAGCGAGAACGCCGTCGCCGAGGCCACCGTCATCTTGCCCGAGTCGAGCAGGTCGACCATGCCGTCCTGGATCACCTCGGTGTAGGAGGTCAGGTAGTCGAAGGGGCCGTCGAGCAGGCCGGCGAGCACCGCGTTGGCGATGTTGCCCACACCGGACTGCAGCGGCAGCAGGTTCTTCGGCAGGCGGTGCTGGCGCACCTCGTTGGCCAGGAAGTCCAGCAGGTGGGCGGCGATTGCGCGGGAATCGTCGTCCAGCGGCTTGAACGGGGTGTTCCGGTCTGGCCCGTCGGTCTCGACGATGGCGACGACCTTGTTCGGGTCGACCCGGAAGTTGCGCTGGCCGATCCGGTCACCGGGATGGGTGAGCGGAACCGGCAGCCGGTTCGGGGGGAGCGCGGCGCGGTAGTAGATGTCGTGCATGCCCTCGAGGTCGCGGCTCTGCCAGCTGTTCACCTCGAGGATGATCTGCTCGGCCTCCTGCAGGTACGTCTTGTTGTTGCCCACAGAGGAGGACGGGACCAGCTCGCCGTCCTCCGCGATCGCGGTGACCTCGATCACGGCCATGTCGAGCTTGCCGAGGAAGCCTTCCCACACCATCGGGGCGAGGTGGGACAGGTGGATGTCGGCGTACTCGGAGATACCGGCGTTGATCTTGTTCC
>ERZ724513.1582-NODE-1582-length-11498-cov-7.402342_pt1 | contig 11498 bp, 10 predicted proteins | sample MGYA00376046_ERZ724513 | MGnify/ENA primary metagenome ERZ724513 (study PRJEB28724, sample SAMN07190883) | activated sludge metagenome | isolation source: activated sludge of sewage treatment plant in Hong Hong | place: Hong Kong | collected 2016-03-17 ... | reverse complement strand
TCGCATGTAAGGGGACGACGCGGCGATGCAAGAACAAGAAAACACCGATGGAGATAGGCAAACTCAGGCCTCCCTATTCCGCGCCGCCCAATACGTGCGGATGTCCACCGAGCATCAGCAGTACTCGACGGAGAACCAGGCCGACAAGATCAAGGAATACGCCGCCCGGCGCGGCATCGAGATCATCAAGACCTATGCCGACGAGGGCAAGAGCGGTTTGCGCATCGACGGACGGCAGGCACTCCAGCAACTGATCGGCGACGTCCAGGCCGGCAAGGCCGACTTCCAGATCATCCTCGTCTACGACGTGAGCCGCTGGGGCCGGTTCCAGGACGCGGACGAAAGCGCCTACTACGAATACATCTGCCGCCGCACCGGGATTCAGGTCGCCTACTGCGCCGAGCAGTTCGAGAACGACGGCTCGCCCGTGTCCACCATCGTCAAGGGCGTCAAGCGAGCGATGGCGGGCGAGTACAGCCGCGAGCTGTCGGCGAAGGTGTTCGCCGGGCAGTGCCGCCTGATCGAACTCGGCTTCCGCCAAGGCGGGCCAGCGGGCTACGGTCTGCGCCGCGTGCTGATCGATCAGTCCGGTTCGGTGAAGGGGCAGCTTTCGCGCGGCGAGCACAAGAGCCTGCAAACCGACCGCGTGATCCTGATGCCCGGCCCGGACGAGGAAGTCGCCATCGTCAACCAGATCTACCACTGGTTCGTCGAGGACGGCCGGCTCGAATCCGAAATCGCCGACCGGCTCAACACCCGTGGCATCCAGACCGACCTCGGGCGCGACTGGACGCGGGCCACCGTGCGCGAAGTATTGTCGAACGAGAAATACATCGGCAACAACGTCTACAACCGGCGCTCCTTCAAGCTCAAGAAGACACGGGTGGTGAATAGCCCGGAGATGTGGATCAAGAAGGAAGGCGCTTTCGTGGGCATCGTGCCCCCCGACCTGTTCTACACAGCTTAGGGCATCCTGCGCGAGCGTGCGCACCGTTTCAGCGACGAGGAACTGATCGAGAAGCTCCGGCGGCTGTTCCAGCAGCACGGCTACCTCTCCGGCCTGATCATCGACTAGGCCGAAGGCATGCCCTCGGCGGCGACCTACGCCCACCGCTTCGGCAGCCTGATCCGCGCCTACCAGACGGTGGGTTTCACGCCGGATCGGGACTACCAGTATCTGGAGGTCAAGCCTTGCCACCAGGCTTTGCGTTGATGATTGACGTGTTACTCAAGGGCATTGTGTGTAACTCCTTCTGCCTCACACCCAGTTACACACACAGTTACTCACACTATGGGCCGGATGTCGTTGGACAACGTTACACACAAATGGACAAAAACCCAATAAAAAACCCGCACTTAGGCGGGTTCTTTGGACGTTGCTGGACTTCTTGAAACAGGTAAATGGTGGAGAGGAGGAGGATCGAACTCCCGACCTCCGCATTGCGAACGCGGCGCTCTCCCAGCTGAGCTACCCCCCCACGAAGCCGCAATTCTATATCACAGCGCCGTCCATCTCAAACAGAACGTCGCTTGCCGGAACCGGAGCGCATCCACCCCACTCTCACGGCCATTGGCGCCGTGGTTCGGCGTCTTCCAGGAGAACGACAATGACTGACCAATGCGACATCGGCAACCGGAAATGCCGGCCCTGCGAGGGCGGCGTGGCGCCCCTCGGCGCGGCGGAGGCGCGTGACCTGCTGGCGGCGCTGCCCGGCTGGCGCGTGGACGGCGAGAGACTGGAAAAGGGGTTCGCCTTCGCCAACCATTACGAGGCGCTGGCCTTCGTCAATGCGGTGGCCTGGGTATCGCATCGCGAGGACCACCATCCGGAACTGAACGTCGGCTACCGGGACGTGCGCGTGCGCTACTGGACGCACGCCATCGGCGGGCTTTCGGAGAACGACTTCATCTGCGCCGCCAAGCTGGAAAAACTGCTCGTCCTGTAGCGTCGACCGCGGCCATCAGCCCTCACCGGCGCCGGCAACAGCGCGGCGCAGCCGGTCGGCGACCGCCGTCCACTCGGGACGCTCCGGCGGCGCCTCGACGACGATCAGGTCGATTCCGGCATGATCCATCTCGCGCAGCGCGGCGTACAGGTCGTGCGCGTAGACGACGGGGTCGGCGGCAAGCCGGCGCCAGCGATGCGGCATGCCGGCCGGCGGCGGCTCGCCGTGGCTGATGACGCCACAGCGCCGGTCCTGCCCGTCGGCACCGAGGAAATCGAGCAGCCGACCGCTGCCGACCATGCACATGGGTGTTTGCGGCGCGTAGTGCGCTTCCAGCGACCCGGAGACACGCGGGGTGCCGGCAGCAGGCTGCGCCTTCGGCTGGATACCGATGACGGCCTGGAGATGCGCCGCCGAAATGTGGCCCGGGCGCAGGATGACCGGCACGCCGCGCGAACAGTCGACAATGGTCGACTCGATGCCGACCGCGCACGCGCCGCCGTCGAGAATCAGTGCCACGCGGTCGCCGAGTTCCTCGCGCACATGCCCGGCGGTGGTCGGGCTGATGCGCCCGAAGCGGTTGGCAGAAGGCGCAGCGATGCCGGCATGCTCGCCGGCGACGGCGGCGAAGCGGCGCAGCAGTTCGAGCGCGACCGGGTGGCCGGGAACGCGCAGGCCGACGGTGTCCTGCCCGCCGGTCACGGTCGACGGCACCCAGGGGCGCTTTTTCAGGATCAGCGTCAGCGGGCCGGGCCAGAACATTTCCATCATTTCCCACGCCGCCCCGGGCACCCGTTCGGCCCAGGCATCGACCGCGTCGTGGCCGGCGAGATGGACGATCAGCGGGTGGTCGGCCGGGCGCCCCTTGGCGGCGAAGATTCTCGCCACTGCCTCCGGGTTGGCGGCATCGGCGCCCAGGCCGTAGACGGTTTCGGTGGGAAAGGCGACGAGTTCGCCGCCGCGCAGCAACTCGACCGCGCGCCGGAAATCGGCGACGGCCGGTATCATGCGTCGCGGACGCCGACGGCGGCGCGGGCGGCGAGCGCGGCCTCGCGCACGGCCTCGGGATCGTCGCCGATGACCGTGAAGTGGCCCATCTTGCGCCCCGGCCGCGCGTGGTGCTTGCCGTAGAGGTGGAGCTTGAGGCCGGGCACCGCGTGCAGCAGCGACCAGTCGGGCTCGCGATAATGCTCGCCGTCGTACCAGAGGTCGCCGAGCAGGTTGACCATGACCGCCGCCGAGTGCGCGCGCGCCTCGCCCAGCGGCAGCCCGCACAGGGCGCGCACCTGCTGCTCGAACTGGTTCGTCACGCAGGCGTCGATCGTGTAATGGCCGCTGTTGTGCGGACGCGGCGCCATCTCGTTGACCAGCAGTTGCCCGCGGCTAACGAAGAACTCGACGCCCATCGTGCCGATGTAGCCCAGCGTTTCGGCGATGCGGGCGGCGATGTCCTCGGCGTCGCTCCGGATACCGCCGCTCACGCGCCCCGGCACGATCGAAACGTCGAGGATGCCGCGGGTGTGCCGGTTATCGCCGGTCGGGAAGCAGGCAACCTTGCCGTGCTCGTCGCGGGCCAGGACAACGGATACCTCGTAGTCGAGCGGCAGGCGCCGTTCGAGCACGCAATGCTCGCCTTGGAAGTGGCCGAAGACGATCAGCGCTTCCTCGACGTTGTGGACGGCCGCCTGCCCCTTGCCATCGTAGCCGAAGCGGGCAACCTTGAGGATGGCCGGGAACAGGCCGGCGCCGGCATTGCGGATGTCGTCCTCGATACGGATCGCGGCGAACGGGCCGTGCGGAAAGCCGTTGTCGCGCAGGAAGGTCTTCTCGACGATGCGGTTCTGGCAGACGGCGACGGCCGTCGCCGACGGCCGCACCGGGACGAACTTGGCGAGGTAGTCGAGAGTGTCGGCGGGGACGTTCTCGAACTCGGTGGTGACCGCCGCACAGCCGGCGGCGAACTCGTCGAGCGCGGCGTAGTCGTCGTAGGCGACGCACAGGTGGCGCTCGGCGATCTGCCCGGCCGGCGAATTGCGGTTGGGGTCGAGCACCCACACCGTGAAGCCCAGCTCGTGGGCCGCCGCGACGAAGAAGCGGCCGAGCTGGCCGCCACCGAGCATGCCCAGCGTGGCGGGGGGCAGGATCGCGGACGACGCCATCGCGATTACACCTCGGGCAGCCTCATCGCCAGCACCTTGTCGGTCTGGGCGCGGCGGAAGGCCCGCAGCCGTTCGTTCAGCGCCGGGTCCGCGGTGGCCAGCATGGCGACGGCGAAGAGCGCGGCGTTGGCGGCGCCGGCCTCGCCGATGGCGAAGGTGGCGACGGGGATGCCCTTGGGCATCTGGACGATGGAATGCAGCGAATCGACGCCGGACAGCGCTTTCGACTGCACCGGCACGCCGAGTACCGGCACCGTCGTCTTGGCGGCGAGCATGCCAGGCAGGTGGGCGGCGCCGCCGGCGCCGGCGATGATCGCCTGGAGGCCGCGCGGACCGGCGGTTTCGGCGTATGCGAAAAGCAGGTCGGGCGTGCGGTGAGCGGAAACGACGCGCGCTTCGAAGGCGACGCCGAAGTCCTTGAGGATGACGGCGGCGGCCTGCATGGTCGGCCAGTCGGAGTCGGAACCCATGACGATGCCGACGGAGATACTGTTGTCGCTCACCTGCGCGCCCCTGCGTCAACCGCTGCCTTGCGCTCCGCAGCCTCGATGGTGTTGGCGAGCAGCATGGTGATGGTCATCGGGCCGACGCCGCCCGGCACCGGCGTGATCTGGCCGGCCACTTCGCGGCAGCCTGCAAAATCGACGTCGCCGCACAGCTTGCCGTCCGGAAGACGATTGATGCCGACGTCGATGACGACCGCCCCCGGCTTGACCATGTCGGCGGTGACAAAACGCGGCTTGCCGACCGCGGCGACCAGGATGTCGGCGCGGCGGGTGTGGCCGGCGAGGTCTTTCGTGCGTGAATTGCAGACGGTGACCGTGGCGCTGGCATTGATCAGCAGCAACGCCATCGGCTTGCCGACGATGTTGGAGCGGCCGATCACGACCGCTTCCTTGCCGCGCAGGTCGATCTTGCCCTTTTCGAACATCTTCATGACGCCGTAAGGCGTGCACGGGATGAAACGCGGGTTGCCCTGCGCCAGCGCGCCGACGTTCTCGGCGTGGAAGCCATCGACGTCCTTGTCGACGGCGATCGCTTCGAGCACGGCTTCCTCGTCGAAATGCCCGGGCAGCGGCAACTGGACGAGGATGCCGTGGATGTTCGGGTCGGCGTTCAGTTCGCCGATCCTTTTCAGCACGATTTCCGGGTCGACCGCGGCATCGTAGGTGATCTTTTCGGAATGCATGCCGATCGCCTGGCAGGCGTTGACCTTGTTGCGCACATAGACCTCGGAAGCCGGGTCGGCGCCAACCAGGATCACTGCGAGACCGGGACGCTGCCCTTGTTCGGCCAGGGCCTCGACCCGCGCCCTGAAGCTCTGGCGCAGTTCCTCGGCCAGCGCCTTGCCGTCAATTATTTGTGCCGTCATCGTCTCATCACACGGGAATGAAAGGGGGAAGGGCAATGCCTTCCCCCTTGAACTGGTGCGTATGTTACCAGACTATCCGAGCGCGGCTTCCGCTGCGCCGACGGCAGCGCGACCGGCCGCGAAAGCCCGGCGGTTCAGTTCGACGAGCTTCTCGCCCTTGCGCTGGAAACGCTTGAGGACACAGTCGAGCAGAACTTCGGCCGAGAACGGCAGGTGGTCGGCGATGGCGCCGAGCATCACCGTGTTGCCGAGGCGGATATCGCCAAGCTCCAGCGCAATCGTGGTGGCATCGAAGGCGACCACCTTGTTGCCGGATTTCCTGATCTCGACAAGGGGATCGTCGGGGTAATCGAACAGGCCGAGCTCAACCACCGGCGGCACCAGCCTGGCGGTGTTCATCAGGGTGATCCCACCCGGACGCAGCATGTGCTGCCAGCGCATCGCTTCGGCCGCTTCGAAGCCGAGCAGGACATCGGCGGTACCCGGCGAGATCTGCGGCGTCAGGACCCGCGTCCCGAAGCGCAGGTGCGAGGAGACGACCCCGCCGCGCTGCGCCATGCCCGCCACCTCGGTCTTCTTGACGTCGTGACCGAGCGCGATCGCCGCTTCGGCAAGGATCTCGGTCGCCGTCATGACGCCCTGGCCGCCGATGCCGACGACGAGGATATTGGTGTTCTCGCTCATCTCAGACTCCGCAGCCCTTGACCAGCCTGACCGGCGAAACCGGCACGTGGTGGACGATGGCGTTGGGCGCACACGGCTGCACGCAAAGGCCGCAGCCGGTGCACACCGACGTCTCGATGCGCACGAAGGCCAGGTCGACCTCGCGCCCGCTCGCCTTGACTTCCTTGCCGCGGCGCGTGACGTGGATGGCCGGGCAGCCGACGTCGATGCAGTTGCCGCAGCCGGTGCATTTGTCGTCGATGACCTCGTAGGCCTTCAGCTTGTGATAGTCCTTGATCAGGACGCAGGGCTGGTCGGTGATGATGACCGAGACTTCCGGCACCTTGACTTCGTCGCGGATGGTCTTGAAGAGAACCGGCAACTGGTAGGGATCGACGACGTGGATGCGCTCCTGCTTGACCCCGAGCGCCTCGACCAGTTTGGCGAAGTCGACGCGCGGCGCCGGGTCGCCATGGATGTCGCGGCCGTTGCCGGGGTTGTCCTGGCCGCCGGTCATGCCGACCGCGCGGTTGTCGAGCAGCAGCACGGTGACGTTGCCCCTGTTGTAGACGATGTCGAGCAGTCCCTGCATGCCCATGTGCAGGAAGGTCGAGTCGCCGATCACGGCGAGAATGCGCTTGTCCTTGTCGGTTTCGCCGCGCCCCTTGTCGAGGCCGAGGGCGATGCCCATCGAGGCGCCCATCGAGATGCAGGTGTCGAGCGCGTTCCACGGATGACCGGCGCCCAGCGTGTAGCAGCCGATGTCGCCGGAAATGGTCAGGTTGCGCACCTGCGACAGCGTGTAATAGACGCCGAGGTGCGGGCAGGCCACGCACATCGTCGGCGGCCGCGGAAATACCGGCATCGGCGCGGTCGACCGCAACTGCGGCACGTCTTCGCCGAGCAGGCGGGCGATCGCCGGCCGGAGCACATTCGGCGCCAGTTCGCCTTGCAGCGGCAGGATGTCCTTGCCGATCACGGCGATTCCCTCGGCCTTCAGCTCGGTCTCGACCAACGGCTCGACTTCCTCGACGACGACGACCTGATCGACCAGCGCCGCCAGTTCGCGACACTTGTCGAACGGCAACGGACAGGAGAAGCCGAGCTTGAGCACCGGCGCATCCGGGAACGACTCCTTGACATGCATGTAGGCCGGGCCCGAGGCGATGAAGCCGACGCGCCGGTCACTGCCCGGCTCGATGGTGTTCAGCGCGGAAACCTCGGCTTCCTTGCGCAGTTCGCCAACCCGCGCGAACATCAGCGGGATGCGCTTGCCGGCGCCGGTCGGCGTCATCACCCAGCGCGCCGGATCCTTCTTGAATCCTGCCGACGTCGTTTCGCTGCGCTCACCGACCGTGACCAGGCCCTTGACGTGGTTGATGCGCGTCGTCATGCGCAGGATCACCGGCACCTGGAAGCGCTCGGACAACTCGTAAGCGGCGAGCGTCATCGCATAGGCTTCCTGCGAATCGGCCGGCTCGAGCACCGGCACGTGGGCGAAGCGCCCCCAGTAGCGCGAGTCCTGTTCGTTCTGCGACGACGACAGGCCGACGTCGTCGGCGATGGCGATGACCAGACCGCCGATCACGCCGGTCAGCGTCAGCGTCATCAGCGCATCGGACGCGACGTTCATGCCGACGTGCTTCATGCAGCAGAAGGCGCGCGAACCGGCGTAGGCGGCGCCGATGGCAACCTCGAGCGAAACCTTCTCGTTGACCGACCACTCGGCGTACAGGTCCGGATAGGTCGAGATCACCTCGAGCATCTCGGTCGACGGGGTGCCCGGATAGGCGGCGGCAACCTTGACCCCGGCCTCCCAGACAGCGCGGGCGACCGCTTCGTTACCGGACATCAGAACCCGGCTTGCAGCCGGTACGGGCATCACTGCCGCCATGACAACTCCTCGTTCAGCAATACGAAACTCGCCATTATACGAAGCGACGCGACGCGGCGTTTGATGCAACGCAAGGCCAGCCGCATTTCTTCTCCGCGGGACACGGACACGTCGGCCGCATCCGGGGGGCCAGCAACCAGCGCCTTCGCTGACGGAAGCGATGTTATTGCACAATACGAATTAATTTCTTACAATGTGAAATGTGATCTAGGTGTTAACACGGGTTTGCGATCAAAGCCCGACACGACACAATTAACGTCGAAGTTGTCTTGACCATTTGGCGGGACATGACGAAACCCATCTATGGAGACGAACTATGGCCGACCAGAAGAACGCGCAGCCCGAACCGATGGATGCAGACCCCCAGGAAACCCGTGAATGGATCGAGGCGCTGGAAGGGGTCATCGCGCAGGAAGGCCCCGACCGCGCCCATTTCCTGATCGAGAAGGTGATCGGCCAGGCGCGCGAGGCGGGCATCAATCTGCCCTATTCCGCCACGACCGAATACATCAATACGATTCCGGTCGACCAGCAGCCCAAATACCCCGGCGACGGCGACATGGAGATCAAGATCCACTCCTACATCCGCTGGAATGCCATGGCGATGGTCGTCCGCGCCAACAAGAACACCAACGTCGGCGGTCACATCGCCTCGTTCGCCTCGGCGGCGGCGCTGTACGACGTCGGCTTCTCGCATTTCTGGAAGAGCATCGCGCACGAGACCGGCGGCGACCTGATCTTTTTCCAGGGCCACTCGGTGCCGGGCGTCTACTCGCGCGCCTTCATGCTCGGCCGCTTCACCGAGGAGCAGATGGACAGCTTCCGCCAGGAAACCGGCGGCAAGGGCATTTCGTCCTATCCGCACCCGTGGCTGATGCCGGATTTCTGGCAATTCCCGACCGTTTCCATGGGTCTCGGCCCGATCCAGGCCATCTACCAGGCGCGCTTCATGAAATACCTCGCCAGCCGCGGCCTGATCGACGCCGCCAAGGCCGAGCAGCGCAAGGTCTGGGCCTTCCTCGGCGACGGCGAGACCGACGAGGTCGAATCGCTCGGCGCCATCGGCATGGCCGGCCGCGAGAAGCTCGACAACCTGATCTTCGTCATCAACTGCAACCTGCAACGACTCGACGGCCCGGTGCGCGGCAACGGCAAGATCATCCAGGAACTCGAATCCGAATTCCGCGGCTCGGGCTGGAATGTCATCAAGGTCATCTGGGGCACGTACTGGGATGCGCTGTTCAACCGCGACAAGAAGGGCATCCTCAAGAAGCGCATGATGGAACTATGCGACGGCGAGTACCAGACCTTCAAGGCCAAGAATGGCGCCTATGTCCGCGAGAACTTCTTCAACACGCCCGAACTCAGGGAACTGGTCGCCGACTGGACGGACGACGACGTCTGGCAACTGAACCGCGGCGGCCACGACATCTTCAAGATCTTCGCCGCCTACGACCGCGCGGTGAAGCACAAGGGCCAGCCGACGCTGATCCTGGCCAAGACCATCAAGGGCTTCGGCATGGGCCAGGCGGGCGAGGCGATGAACATTTCGCACCAGCAGAAGAAGATGGACAAGGAGCAGATCGGCCGTTTCCGTGACCGCTTCAACCTGCCGGTAGCCGACGATCAACTGGAGAAGCTGCCCTATTTGAAATTCGCGGAAGATTCCGAGGAATACAAGTACCTGCGCCAGCGCCGCATGGACCTCGGCGGTTTCCTGCCGCAGCGCCGGCGCAAGGCCGAGCCGCTGGCCATCCCGACGCTCGACACCTTCGCCGCGCTGCTCAAGGCTTCCGGCGAGGGCCGCGAACTGTCCACGACCATGGCCATCGTCCGCATCATGAACATGCTCCTGAAGGACAGGAACATCGGCAAGAACATCGTGCCCATCGTGCCCGACGAGTCGCGCACCTTCGGCATGGAAGGCATGTTCCGCTCGGTCGGCATCTGGAACCAGGAGGGCCAGAACTACGTCCCGGAAGACCATGACCAGCTGATGTTCTACAAGGAATCGAAGACCGGCCAGGTATTGCAGGAAGGCATCAACGAGGCCGGCGCGATGAGCGACTGGATCGCCGCCGCCACGTCGTATTCGGTGCATGGCGTGCAGACGATTCCCTTCTACATCTGCTATTCGATGTTCGGCCTGCAGCGCACCCTCGACCTCTGCTGGGCGGCCGGCGACCAGCGCGCCCGCGGCTTCCTGATCGGTGGCACCGCCGGGCGCACGACGCTGAACGGCGAAGGCCTGCAGCACGAGGACGGCCACAGCCTGATCCTCGCCAACCTGATCCCCAACTGCATCTCCTACGACCCGACCTTCCAGTACGAAGTCGCGGTCGTCACGCAGGACGGCATGCGCCGCATGTTCCAGGAGCAGGAAGACGTCTTCTACTACCTGACGGTGATGAACGAGAACTACGAGCACCCCGAAATGCCGGTGGGCGCCGAAGCCGACATCATCAGGGGCATGTACTCGTTCAGCAAGGGTGGCGAGAGCAAGGGGCCGCGCGTGCAGTTGCTCGGCTCGGGGACCATCTTCCGCGAAGTCATCGCCGCCGCCGACCTGCTCAGGGTCGACTGGGGTATCGAGGCCGACCTCTGGGGCTGCCCGAGCTTCAACGAACTGGCCCGCAACGGCCTCGATGCCCAGCGCTGGAACCTGCTGCATCCGCTGGAAGAACCGAAGGTTTCGCATGTCGAGCAAAAACTTGCCGGCGCCCGGGGTCCGGTCATTGCCGCCACCGACTATGTCCGGCTGTTCTCCGAGCAGATCCGTCCCTTCGTCAAGGCGCCCTACGTCACGCTCGGCACCGACGGCTTCGGCCGCTCCGACACCCGCGAGAAATTGCGCCACTTTTTCGAGGTCGACCGCCACTGGGTCACGCTGGCCGCGCTCAAGGCGCTGGCCGACAGCGGCGAGATTCCCCGCGACAAGGTCGCCGCCGCCCTGGTCAAGTACAACCTTGACCCGACCAAACCCAACCCGTTGTCGGTTTGATCAGGGAGAGACGACATGAGCCAGATCATTGAAGTCAAGGTTCCCGACATCGGCGATTTCTCCGATGTCCCGGTCATCGACCTGTTCGTCAAGGTCGGCGACAGCATCAAGGTCGACGACGCGATCGCCACGCTGGAATCCGACAAGGCGACCATGGACGTTCCGTCCACGGTGAGCGGCGTGGTGCAAGCTGTTCTTGTCCAACTCGGCTCCAAGGTCAGCGAAGGTTCGGTCCTGATCAGGGTCGACAGTGGTGCTGCTGTTGCCGCAGATGCCCCGCAGGCCGCCGCTCCTGCGCCGGCCCCGGCCGCTGCGCCTGCCGCCCCCCAGGCTACGGCCCCCGTCGCAGGTGGCGGCATCGTCGAAGTCACCGTTCCGGACATTTTCTACTTCTCCGGCGTCCCCCGAATCCTACTCTCCTTCCCTACACGCCACACCGCCAATCTCGACGACGCGATTGCCA
>ERZ724513.1576-NODE-1576-length-11531-cov-13.919223_pt1 | contig 11531 bp, 6 predicted proteins | sample MGYA00376046_ERZ724513 | MGnify/ENA primary metagenome ERZ724513 (study PRJEB28724, sample SAMN07190883) | activated sludge metagenome | isolation source: activated sludge of sewage treatment plant in Hong Hong | place: Hong Kong | collected 2016-03-17 ... | reverse complement strand
GGGCGTCGAGGATCATCACCAGCCCGGCCCGGACCAGGTCCTGGTCGTCGGCCACGACGACGCGGATGGTCACCCGGACACCTCCACCGGCAGCTCGGCCTCGACCACCCAGCCACCGTCGGGCGCCGGTCCCGCGGCGAAGGTGCCGCCGAGGAGCTGGGCGCGCTCGGCCATGCCGAGCAGGCCGAACCCGGGCGCCGGGGTCGGTCCCGGGTCGGTCCGCCCGTCGTCGGTGACCCGCAGCCTGACGGCCTCGCCCTCCCGGCACACGTCGATCGCGACGCGGGTCGCGCTCCGCGCGTGTCGTACGGCGTTGGTCAGCGCCTCCTGCGCGAGCCGGTAGACCGCGGCGTCGACGGGCCGGGGCAGCCGGTCCAGCGAGCCGGCCAGCGAGACCTCGACCGCAGGCGCGCTGTCCGCGTCCGCCAGGGCAGGGAGGTCCGCGACCCCGAGCCGCGGCGCGTACTCGACCGGGTCGTCCTCACGGAGCACCCGCACCATCGACCGCATCTCGGCGAGGGTGCGCGACGCCTCGGACTCGATCGCGGCGAGGACCTCGACCGCCTTGTCGGGACGCGTGCCGGCGACCACGCCACCTGCCTGGGCCTGCACGGCGATGGCCGACACGTGGTGGGCGACGGTGTCGTGCAGCTCGCGCGCCAGCGCGACCCGCTCCTCGTTGCGGACCTCGAGCTGCTGACGTCGCCAGACGTCCGCGCGGTAGCGGAACACGGCCGCGAGGGCGACGAACAGCAGCAGGAAGACGCTGCCGCCGAACACGTCCGCCCAGCCCGTGGAGGAGACGTACATCCCCAGCGCGACCACGACCGAGACGAAGGACAGCCCCAGCACCACCTCGCGACCCGAGCCCCACCGCACCAGGGAGTAGAGCAGGATGACGACGGCCATCATCGAGTAGAGGCCGAGCTCCCCGGTGTCGGCGACCAGCTGGAGGAGCGAGAGCAGCCCGGCGACGCCGAAGCCGACCAGGGCACCGACCAGTGGCCGACTGCGCCGCACCAGGAGCGCGGCCGCCATCGCCAGGCCGAGCACCGTGACGAGGGGCCGCCAGGTCAGGTCCGGCCGGACGATGCCCTCGACGAGGGCGGCCATGCCGAACCCGCCCGCCAGCAGCCAGTCGAGACGTCCGACGGGCGCAGCGCCGGCAGGCCGCGGCTCGTGCCAGAGAGAGCGCCGGGCGGTGACCACGACTCCAGCGTAGGGATCAGCACGCTCCGGCGTACCCACCTCGAGAACGAGCCTCGACCTGGCCGAAAGGAGGACCCGATGCGGGCCTCGACGCCGATCCGCCCGACCCCCCTCCCGCGCGACGGTGGAGACAGCCGGGCAGGGGCCCGCAGCAGTCCGAACCGAGGAGGCCGGTGATGTCACACATCCTGTACCGCTGGGGTCGCTGGGCGGCCAGTCACGCATGGCGGACCGTCGGGATCTGGGTGGTCCTCGCCGTCGCGGTGACAGCGTTGGCGAGCACCGCCGGGCACGCCCTCGACAACACCATGGAGGCGCCGGGCACCGACTCCGCGGCGGCCGCGGCCCTCCTGGACCGCGCCGACACCGGCACCGGTGGCCTCACGGCGTACGTCGTGGCGACCCCGCGCGCCGAGGGCGAGTCCTTCCTCACCTCCCCCCGGGCCCAGCGCGACCTCGCCGCCGTGGAGCAGCAGCTCCGGGGGCTGACGGACCAGCTCGGGGCGACCGACCCGGCCGGGATGCTGGCCGACGACCCGCAGGGCGCCGTCGCGGCCCAGATGGTCTCCCCCGACGGTCGGGTCGCCATCATCCGGCTGCAGTACCCGGTGATCGGCGAGACCGACAAGTCTGCGCTCGCGGCACTGAGCTCGGCGGTCTCGCAGGCAGGCGACGGGTCCGACCTCCGCCTCGAGGCGGGCGGCGACCTCTACTACACGTTCAGCGAGGCACCGATGAACCTCTACGAGGCCGGTGGCATCCTCGCCGCCCTCGTCATCCTGCTCCTCGCCTTCGGCTCGCTCGTCGCAGCAGGCCTGCCCGTCGTCATCGGGCTGTTCGGCCTCCTGGTCGGGACGAGCTCTCTCTCGCTCGTGGCCTACGGCGTCGACATCCCCACGTGGGCACCGGTCATGGCCTCGATGGTCGGGCTCGGCGCCGGCATCGACTACGCGCTCTTCCTGGTGACCCGGCACCGCGAGTACCTCGCCCTCGGCCTGTCCGTCCCCGAGTCGGTCGGCCGGTCGCTGGCCACGTCGGGCGAGGCTGTCCTCTTCGCCGGCGGCACCGTGGTCGTCGCCATCCTCGGCCTGGCCTTCGCCGGCCTGCCGTTCGTGGCCGCGGGTGGCATCGGCATGTCGCTCGTCGTGCTCGTGATGGTCCTCGCCGCCCTGACCCTGCTGCCCGCGATGCTGGGTCTGGCCGGCCAGCGGATCACGCGGCGGCGCGCCCGTCGTACGTCGAGCGCGACGCGGCGCTGGACGCGCTGGGGGGGCCACGTGACCCGGCACCCGGTCGTCTACCTCGTCGGTGGCGTCGTGCTCCTGCTCGCGATGGCCGCTCCCGTGACAGCGCTGCGCCTGGGCATGCCCGACGAGGGCAACTACCCCCAGGAGCGCACCGAGCGCCGTGCCTACGACCTCGTCGCCGACGGCTTCGGGCCGGGCGCCATCAGCCCGTTCGTGATCGCCGTCGATCCCGCCGGTGACAGCACGGCCGCCGAGCGGGTGGCGGGCGCCGTCGCCGAGGACCCGGGCATCGCCACCGCGTCTGTGGTCCGCAGCACGCCCGAGCTCGCCGTCGTCACCGCCGAGGCCAGCACCACCCCGCAGGACGAGCGGACGCAGTCGACGCTCCAGCGGCTGCGCTCGGAGGCCCTCCCCTCGGCCCTGGACCAGAGCCCAGCGACCGCGCACGTCGGCGGCTACAACGCCACGATGACCGACATGAGCACCCGGGTGCAGGACCGGCTCCCGCTCTTCCTGGTCGCCGTGGTGCTGCTGTCCTTCCTGCTGCTCGTCGTCCTGTTCCGCTCCGTCGCGGTGCCGGCCAAGGCGGCCGTGCTCAACCTGCTCAGCGTCGGCGCGGCGTACGGCGTCCTGGTGATGGTCTTCCAGTGGGGCTGGGCCCAGGACCTGATCGGGCTCCACGCGACCGTCCCGATCATCTCGTTCATCCCGCTGTTCATGTTCGCGATCCTGTTCGGGCTGTCGATGGACTACGAGGTGTTCCTGCTCTCGCGGATCCGCGAGGAGTACCTCCGCACCGGTGACAGCGACCACGCCGTCGTCCACGGCATCGGCGTCACCGCGCGCACCATCTCCGCCGGCGCCGCGATCATGGTCGCCGTGTTCGCCGGGTTCATCGCCGGCAACGACCCGGTCGTGAAGATGTTGGGGCTGGGGCTGGCCACCGCCGTCCTCGTCGACGCGACCGTGGTGCGGCTGGTGCTGGTGCCGGCCGCGATGAAGCTGCTCGGCCGCCTCAACTGGTGGCTCCCCGCCTGGCTCGACCGGCTGCTGCCGCAGCTGGAGGGGCACCAGGCGTACGGCGTCGACCACGTGCCTCAGGCCACGGAGCCCGTCTCCGGCCCGGTCGTGGAAGGCCTGCCGGCCCACTGAGGCCGGGCGACTCGCGGCGGACCGCTGCGTCGCAGGTGGTCCGCCGCGAAGAGCAGGTAGACGGCGGCCGTCCAGGTGTAGGCGCGGTCCCGCAGCCCGGCGCCGGTGCGGGCGTCGAAGTTCTCGGCGAAGCCCGACCGCTCGCACAGCCTCCGGAACCGCAGGTTGACCTCGTCGGCCAGCTCGTCGAAGCCGCACGCGCGCAGGCCGTCCTCGACCAGCGCCGTGGAGGGCGCCCAGATCGGCCCTCGCCAGTAGCCGTCGTCCTCGTAGAGCGGCGAGTCGGTCGGCTCGGTGGCGAGCCCGTGGGGAGTCAGGTGGGCGGACACGCGAGCCGCGAGCGTCGTGCGCACGGCCTCGGGCAGTCGCTCCCCGAGCACCAGCGGGAGCAGGTTCATCAGGCTCGTCGCGGTGCTCCGGGTCCCCGAGAGGGCACCCACCCCGACGAGCTCCTCGCCCGTCCAGAGCTGGTCGAGCAGGGCGTCCAGCAGCCTGTCGCCCGCGGCCGTCCATCCCACTGCGTCCTCGCCGAGCTCGGTGGCGAGCCCGGCGAGGACATCGAGCTGGACGACCAGGAACGCGGCGAGGTCGGGCGACTCCAGGACGCGGTCGCGGTCGAAGGTCGTCGAGTTGTCCCACCCGCTGTCGTTGCCGTGGTGGTAGCACGGCAGCTCGTGACCGGGCCGGCGACGGACGTCGAGCCAGAACCGGGTCCAGCGCGCGAGCCGATCGTAGACCTCCCGCAGCCGGCTGCCGGAGAGCGGCAGGTCGTGGTCGGCGCGGAGCCGCCGCAGCGTCCAGCCGTGGACCGGCGGCTTCACGAAGTTGAACAGGACCTCGGAGTGGCTGATCGAGTCGGGGAGGGCGCCGCTGTCGTCCTGGTGGTCGAACGGCGCCTGGAGCTGGTCGAGCGCGAGCTCCGGGAGCCCGGACGCGAGCGCCAGCGCGTTGAAGCAGTGGTCCCAGCTCCAGAGCTTGTCCATCCAGTGCTTGGACATCAGCACCGACTCGCGCGTCATGAACCCGCCCGGCTCGACGGTGGCGGACCAGAGGACGTACGTCGCCAGCGTGGCCGCGGGCGTCTCGTCGGTGCGCCAGGGAGCGACGGCGTCCAGGTAGACGCCGAACTCCGCGCGCACGCGGTCGACGAGCTCGTCGAAGGTGCTCGCGCCCGGGCCGGTCGTGCCGCCCGAGGTGACCTCCTCGAGGGTGGCTTCCCATGGCTGGTCGTCGGCGCCCAGCACGACGGCACGGTCGGCGACACCGAGGGCGCCGTCACCCTCGACCCGTAGCGAGCCACGCAGGCCCCGGATCCGGTACCGACGCCCGGTCTCGTAGCTCGAGAACAGGCCTGCGTCGTCGAGCGGGTCGGTGACGAGGAACGAGCCCGACCACGACGTGAGCCCCGGTGCCGCGTCCTGGATCCGCAGGGCCAGACCGCTCCCACGCAGGCGCACGACCGTCGTGGACTCGAAGACCGCCGCCACCTCGCCGGTGCCGTCGGTCTCGCGCCAGACGAGCCGGGTGGGATCCGCGTGCCAGGTGGTGGCGACCGTGGAGCCGGCGCGCTGCGGGTGCAGGCGCAGGACGGCGTGCATGCCGTTCACGTGCGAGACGAGGTGGATGACGTCCGACGTCTCGTGGAACCCGACGACCGGCGACAGGTCCAGCCAGGATCCGCGGTAGGAGAACGGGATCTCCCGGACGTCGAACGCGGCGAGGTCGGGCGTGGAGGTCATGGCGTCCTTTCTAGCCGGGTCGACCTCGTCCGCGCTGCCGGCGGGAGTCCGTCAGCGCCCGCGCACCAGCAGGAGCTTGACCTTGCCCTTGCCGAGGCTGCGCGCCAGGCCACGGATCTGCGGCAGCAGCGTCGACAGGTCGGCGTGCAGCCGGGTGACCACGATGAGCGGCGCCCGCCTGATCTCGAAGCGGAAGGCGTCCAGCAGCAGCGACTCGCTGTACCGCGGGCCGAAGTAGCGCCGGAGCCTGCGGGTCAGCTCGTCGAGGGTCTCCATCGCGACCGGGTTGTCGGACACGAACAGCTTGTTGATGTTCTCGTCCGTCCAGTTCATGCCGCCCTGGACGCCGGACATGGTGGGCCGGAAGGGCAGCTCCGGTACGCCGCCCGGCTGGATCTGCTTGAACTCGAACTTGTAGGTGTCGACGTACTGCCCGCGGCGGCGCAGGCCGATGCCGTCGATGCCGTTGTCGCCACCGGTGACCTTGATCTCCATCACGGACATCGTCGGCAGGCCCTCGGGAGCGAAGTGCCCGCTCCCGATCAGCTGTCGCATCAGGTCCTCGAACTCGGCACCGGACAGCATGTTCAACTGCCGGTCCGTCAGCGGCACCGGTGCCGCCGGCACGATGACCTGCCGCTGCACCGGCGCCTGCGGCAGGGGTCGGCCCTCGTCGTCGTACGTCGCGGAGGGCTCGCCGTGCTCGGCGGCGTAGTGCGCCACCGCCGCTTCGAGGTCGAGGGTGGCGCCGCCGTACGCACCGTCCACCGACGACTTCACGTCCACGTCGAGCGAGGTCGCGAGCACCAGGCCGATGCCCAGCGCGGTCTCGATCTGGTCGATGGGGATGCCGGCCAGGTCGGCGAGGAAGCCGCGTGCCTGCTCGGTCGTCTCGGCCGCGTCCAGCATCGGCTCGACACGCCCGACCAGCGAGTCCCGCCACTTCGTGAGCCGGCCCAGCACGGTGGCGTCGGCGTGGGCGGCGGCCTCGATGCCCGCCATCCCGCCACCGCGGGCCAACGTCTGCGCGGGGCCGAGCGTCTCGATGCCGGTGCTCACCAGGGCTTTCGCCTCCTCGGCGGTCTTCGTGGCCAGCAGCGGCAGGCCCCTGACCACGTCCGCCTCGGTGAGCGCTCCCGCGCCGCTGATCGACGCGAGGCTCTTGCCGGCGGGGCTCTCGGCACCGACGATCGCGATCAGGTCGGGGGCGGAGCGGCCCGTCTTCGTCAGCGCCGCCTGGGCGCCGTCGCGCTCGACGACGCTCGTGACGAGGGTCTTCTGCTCCTCCGCCGACTTGGTGGCGAGCGTGGCCAGCGCCTGCCGCTCGGCCAGCTGCGCCTGGAGGTCAGCGACCCTGGCCATCGACACCGCGGTCTTGGCGAGCGCGAAGAACACGTCGATGAGGGCGAACGCTGTGTTGGTGAGTGCCTCCGTGGCGGCGTCGTCCGCCGTCTCCTTCGACACCAGGGCGTTCTGGTCGCTGCTCGTCGCCTTCGACGCGCGGTCGAGCTGCATCCACCGCGACCAGCTGTCCGCAGCGACGGCGGCGGAGCTGGTGGCGGTGATCAGCATGGGGAGCACGGGCGAGGCGAGCCCCGCGGTGCCGATCTCGACCGCTGCGGCCACCGCGAGCGTCACCAACAGCGCCCCGTTGGCGGCGGCCGCGTTGTCGTCCGCGACAGCCTCCAAGGCCACGCGCTTCTGGAAGGGTTTCCGCCACACCGGATCCGCGCTGTAGAGCCGTTCGTGGACCGGCAGCATCGCTCCGAAGCTCAGGTCACGGCTCACGACGTCGTCGCGTGTCTTGGCGATGTTGTCGATGACCTTCTCGATCGCCTGGCCCAGCTGCTGGCGAGCCTCCCCCGGCGCCTGGCCGTCGGGCGTGATCACGTTGAGCGCCGTCGACTGGGTCGACCTGGCGGCGTCCAGCTCGACGAGGGCGTAGAGGGCCGGGTTCGCGTTGAGGATGTTGCTCACCCGCTCCGTGAGCCCACGGTAGACCGCGGCCACGGTGCTCCACGTGGTCATGCCGTCGCCCTCCACCGGGGCGAAGGGCGGCTGCTGGTCGATCTTGAACGCAAACCGGGTGCGAGCCGCGGCGTCGTCCAACCCGCCCGGCTTCGATCCGCCACCGTACCGACTGCTGTCCGACGAGGTGGACTGCGCCGGCGGATCCGCGTAGCCCACGTCGATCAGGGTCAGCTTGTTCAGTGCCTCGTTGGCCCGCTTGACCTTCCGGGCGAGCTCCTGCTGCCGCTTGATGGCGGCGTCCTGGTCAGCGGTGGGCTTCTCCGCGCCGATGCCGAGCTTCGTCTTCTCCTTCTCCAGCGTCTGCCCGCTGCGGTAGAGGTTGTCCTTGGCCGTCTCGTAGACCTTGTCGGCGAACGAGGCACGCAGCTCGCGCAGCCACGGGACGTTGCGGATGTTCGCGCCGCGCTTGGCGCAGGACTGCCACAGCGTCCAGTCGGCCTCGGTCAGGTCCGCGCTGCCCCGGGCGGTCCACGCCTCCTCGAGCATCGTCTCCTCCCAGGGCGCCACCCACGCCTCGGTCACGATGAGGTTCACCAGCGACAGCAGCTGGTGGGGCGTGATGCCGGTGAACGGCCGGAACGGCTGCAGCTGGTCGCTCTCCCCGGTCCGGAGCGCCTCGGTGAGCGTCGTGGGCTTGTCCGCACGCTGCACGACCGGCGCGCGCTGCAGCATCTGCGCGACGGAGCGGTTGCCGGCCAGCCGCTGCAAGCCGAGCATCGACGCCGGCCGACGGAGGGGGATCCCGGTCCCGGACACCGATGCCAGCTCCTGACCGCCGACAGGACCTGGGGCGAGCGCGGGTCGCCTGCCCTCGAGCGTCTTGGCCGGGGCCGTGTCGGAGTCCGCCTTGTCGGCGTGCGCAGCGTCGGTCATCGGTCCACCCCGACACTCATGGTGCTGGACCTGTACCGGCCAGGGCCGGGCCGCGGGTCTGCCGCAGGGGCAGTCCTCGGCGCCCGTTCGGGCAGCGGACACTGGAAGTCGGGGCTCGCACGAGACGAAGGCGGCCCGCCCGTGTCACAGTGGTCGGCACGCGGCACCTACCGGGCCGCATTCGGGATCGAGGGACGCCGGGATCCGTCGTGGCCAACGTGTGCAGCAGCTGTGGGGAGCAGAACGCTCCCGATGCCCAGTTCTGCGTGTCGTGCCGCTCCTACCTGGGATGGCAGGACCCGAGCGCGACGCAGGTCCGCCTCGGCACCGTCGGGCCGGGCTCCGGGCCGAGCGGCCCCCCGCCGGACCCACCTCCGGGGACGCCTCCGCAAGGTCAGTCCGGCGCGCAGGCCGCGTCCGGCGCGAAGGCACCGTTCGAGGCCGGCACCGAGACCTCCGAGACGTCGCTGACCCTCGACGGAGCGCCCGCTACCGTCACGGTGACGGTCGCCAACACGTCGACGCTGGTGGACAGCTACCTGGTCACCGCGGTCGACCCACCGCCGTGGCTGGAGGTCACCCCGGGCACCGCCGAGCTCCTGCCGGCGTCGTCGGGCACGGTGGCAGCGCAGCTGCGCGTCGTGGCGCAGACGCTGGTGCCCGCCCAGACCCTGACCCTGGTGGTGCGGGTCAGCAACAACACCGGCGGATCGACGTACCGCGACCTCCCGGTGACCGTGACGGTCCCCGTCGTGACGGCACCGATCGGCGTGCGCGCCGAGCCGCAGACGCTGCGGGTGCGCGACACCGCGCCCGGGGTGTGCCGGGTGGTCGTCAGCAACGCCGGGACGAACCGGTGGGCACAGGTGGGCCTCTCCGCCGCCGACCCCGAGCAGGTCGTCCGGGCCACGTGGAGCTCGGCCCAGGTGCAGGTCCCGCCGGGAGCCGAGGAGGCGGTCGAGGTCCGCTTCGACGCCCCACCGCCCGAGCCGGGCGGGGAGGTGACCCGCACCATCACCGTCATCGCCCACGAAGGACAGCGCCGTGCGGAGACCACGCTGACGCTCAACCAGTCGGCGTCGCACGCAGCGATCGAGCTGCTCGAGCTCCGGCTCGAGCCCAGCATCCTGCGGCTCGGCAGCCGGCGCCGGGGCCGCATGACGGCCGTCGTCGACAACCGCCGAGGCACCATGCCCGCCGGCGTGGCGTTGACTGCCCAGGACCCCGAGCGGAGCCTGCGGTTCCAGATCACCCCGGGGTCGATGACGGTGCCGCCAGGTCAGGCGGCAGCGGCCGCCGTCAGCGTGACGGCCCCGGACACCCCTCCGGGCCAGGAGGTGATCCGGTCGCTCACCGTCACCGCCACCGACGGTCAGTCCGACATCAGCACCGAGGGCCGGGTGATCCAGCTCGCGTCCTCGCGCCGCGGGATCATGCGCATCGTCCTGACCGTGCTCGGCGGTCTCCTCGTGCTGCTGGGCGCGATCTCGACCTTCGTCGCCGGCACGAGCAACTCGGCCTTCGACCTGACCGCGCAGGAGCTCTCGCACGAGGCCGACGTCAGCAACCCGTCCTGGGGGATCCCCGACCAGCTCGAGGCAGGTGGCGCCGAGACCATCGCGTCGGTGGGGCTGGTCCTCATCGTCCTCGCCGTCCTCATGGTCTTCGGCCTCACCGGGACCACGGGCAAGCTGACGCGGGTCATCGCCCTCCTGGGACTGGTGCTCGTGGTCGCCACCTTCATCGGCTCGCAGGTCGCGGCCGGCGGCTCGGGACCGGGCATCGGCGCCTTCATCGCGGCCCTGGGGTTCGTCGTGGGGTACGTCGGCGGGCTCCTCGCCCGGCGCTGACCCCGCGTGATCCGCGGGGCGGTGAGCCGGCGATGAGCCGGCGATGAGCGGACGTTGAGCCCGGTCGTGCACGCTCGGGGCTCCACGCCGCCGGAGGAGTCGCCATGAGCGCAGCCATCACGACCTACGTCCACTGCACGGACCCGATCTCGCTGGCCGGGGTCGTCGCCCAGCTCCGGGCCCGCCCGGAGGTCCGCGTCGTCGAGGAGCTGGACGTGGACCGCGCGGTCGTGGCCGTCGTCGTGGCCGACCAGCTCGACGAGGACACCGCCCGGGTGGTCCGGGCGATCGGCCGCGGCGACCGACCCCGGACCGTGCTGGTCGCCACGAGCATCGACGAGTCGACCCTCGTCGCCGCCGCCGAGATCGGGGTCGGCGGCCTGCTGCGGCGCACCGACGCGACCGCCGACGCTCTCGTCCGTGCCATCACCCGGGTGGCCGCCGGCGAGGGCGAGGTGCCGCCCGACCTCCTGGGCCGGCTGCTCGAGCAGGTCGGGCGGCTGCAGCGTCAGGTGCTGGCGCCGCGCGGCCTCGCGTTCAGCGGCCTCAGCCCGCGCGAGACCGAAGTGCTCCGCCTGGTCGCCGAGGGGCACGACACCTCCGAGATCGCCTCGCAGATGTGCTACAGCGAGCGGACGGTCAAGAACGTGCTGCACGACCTCACGACCAGGCTCCAGCTCAAGAACCGGACCCACGCCGTCGCCTACGCCATGCGCGAGGGACTCATCTGACCCGGTGCCCGACAACGGCAGCGGTCTGCCCGATCGGGCAGGCGCCGCTGCTCGCAGGACGGTCCGGCACCCGCTGGGGCCGGGCCCCGGCCGGAGCCAGACTCCGAGGATGATCCACGAGGTGGACGCGGCGCTGCTCGCGCTCATCGAGCGCGAGGCGATCGGGACCAACGACGTCGAGGTGCTCTTCGACGCGCCCACCAAGGACTGGGCCGGACGCCGCAACGCGCCCACGATCGACGTCTACCTCTACGACATCCGCGAGGACCTGCGGCGGCGCGAGCGCGGGCTCCTCAACGAGTACGACGACGGGCGGATCGCGGCGCGTCACCTGCCTCCCCGCTTCTTCAAGCTGTCCTACCTGGTGACCGCGTGGACCCAGCGCCCCGAGGACGAGCACCGCCTGCTCTCGTCCCTGCTCGCCTGCTTCCTGCGGCACGACTGCATCCCCGAGGACCTCCTCACCGGACCGGTGGCCGACATCGGGCTGTCCGTCCCCATGGCCATCGCGCTCCCCCCGCCCGAGGACCGCTCCTTCGCCGACGTGTGGACCGCGCTCGGCGGCGAGCTGAAGCCCTCGCTCGACGTCGTGGTCAGCGCCCCCACCTGGACCGGCCGGGTCTACCCGGCGGCGCCGCTGGTCCAGGCGCCCCCGTCGGTGTCGATGGAGGGCGTCGACGACTGGCCGCCGCGGGAGAC
>ERZ724513.1575-NODE-1575-length-11532-cov-7.064477_pt1 | contig 11532 bp, 12 predicted proteins | sample MGYA00376046_ERZ724513 | MGnify/ENA primary metagenome ERZ724513 (study PRJEB28724, sample SAMN07190883) | activated sludge metagenome | isolation source: activated sludge of sewage treatment plant in Hong Hong | place: Hong Kong | collected 2016-03-17 ... | reverse complement strand
TCCTTTGTGGTGCCGTCGTGCCGCTCAGCCGGCGGGAGTCTGGCGCACCACCACGGTCATCGTGGTGACCTGGGTGACCCGCACCCGCAGCGCGTCCGGGGCCTTCGAGGCCGTGCAGCAGCGCCGCACCAGGGTTCTGATGTGCTCTTCGACGCCGTAGGCGTCCAAGCAGGGCTCGCAGGCGTCGAGGTGGGCGCGAATGGCGTCGGCGTCGGCGTCGTCCAACTCGTGGTCGAGAAACTGGTACAGGCGCTCGAGAGCGATGGCGCACTCAGGACTCGTCATCGTCACCACCCCGACGGTTCAGGCCGTTCTCACGCGCGAAGTCAGAAAGGGCGGTGCGCAGTTGGTTGCGACCCCGGTTCAGCCGCGACATCACGGTGCCGATCGGGGTGCCCATGATCTCGGCGATCTCTTTGTACGAGAAGCCTTCGACGTCGGCCAGGTAGACGGCGAGCCTGAAGTCCGGCGACAGGTCGTTCATGGCCTGGGTGACCGCTGAGTCGGGCATGCGGTCGAGGGCGTCCATTTCGGCGCTGCGCAGGCCGTCGGAGGTGTGCGCCTCGGCCCGGGCCAACTGCCAGTCTTCGATCTGGTCGCCGCCCGAGGTCTGCGGCTGGCGCTGCTTCTTGCGGTAGGTGTTGATGAAGCTGTTGGTGAGAATGCGGTACAGCCAGGCCTTCAGGTTGGTGCCGGGCGTGAACTGGTGAAACGACGCGAACGCCTTGACGTAGGTGTCTTGCACCAGGTCTTCGGCGTCGGAAGGGTTGCGGGTCATGCGCAACGCGGCGCCGTAGAGCTGATCGAGGTAGACCAGGGCATCGCGCTCGAAGCGCAGGGCGCGCTCGGCGTCGGTCTCGGTGGTGGCATCGACCGCGGCACCGTCACTCTGCTCGGCAGCGGTGAGGGCCTCGTCGGCGGCAGGAATGGTCATCACGTACGAGCCTAGCCGGTCGGCGAGCGCAGGCGCCGGAGCAGGGGTGGCCGGTGCGCTGGCGAACGTGCTGATCACAGTCGGTGCAACGGGACGCGCGGGCGCGGTATTCCCCATGGTGCGTGAGATGACGCTGCCGTCGACCAACCCACCGCACGGGGGGGTGAACCAGATCCCCTGAGACAGAAGTGGAACCGTCCCCTGAGACAGAAGTAGAACCGTCCCCTGTCCGGCTCCGAGAAAGAAGTAGAACTGGGGCCCTTCTGGCTCAGGACTCGTGCAGCGGTTCGATCAACTCGGGGCCGTCGTTGCCGACGGTGCTGACCAGGCGTGACACCGCGTATGCCTCCAACGCGGCCCCCGGGGGCTGCAACAGGTCGCAGGCTCCGTCGGTCAGCGTCGGGTCGAGCCAGGCGTCCCAGCGGTCGGGGGGCACGGTCATCGGCATGCGGTCGTGTATGTGGCCCACCGCGTCGGCCGCGCGGGTGGTGATGATCGTGCAGGTCGCCAGCCACTCCCCCGCCGGGCTCTTCCAGAACTCGTACAGTCCGGCCATCGCGAGCAACGAGCCGTCGCTGGGGTGAATGAAGAACGGCTGCTTGGGCGGACGACGGCTGGCCGGCAGGTCGGCGTCAGCGTCCGGCGCGTACCACTCGTAGTAGCCGTCGGCGGGCAACAGACAGCGCCGGGCTGCCAGCGCCCTGCGAAACGCCGGTTTCTCGGCCACCGTCTCGAACCGGGCGTTGATCAGGCGCGCCGCCCCCTTGGCGTCCTTCGACCACGACGGCACCAGGCCCCAACGCAGCGGCACCAGTTTGCGGGTGACCTCGTCGGGGGCGTCCTTGCGCACCCGCTCGACCACCGCAACCACGGGGTCGGTCGGGGCGATGTTGTAGCGCGCGGGCGGCAGTGGGCCGTCCACCTCGTCGATGACGAAGATCTCGTCGAGCAGTTCGGCATCGGCCGAGGCCGCGTAGCGTCCGCACATAGGGGTGAGATTAGCCCGCAGCCGCTTGGACAAACGCCCCCCAGGCGCTAGACATAGACCCATGAGTCTGCTGCGTTTCGCCGCCCGCACCATGCTGGCCAGCTTCTTCGTCGTGAACGGGGTCAAAGCCCTGCGCAACCCCGAATCTCTGGTGCCGGCCACCGAGCCGATCGCCAAGACGTTTCTGCCGCTGGCCGAGAAGACGTTGCCGCCGCAGGCCGCCGCCTACCTGCCCGAAGACGCCAAGGGCCTGGTCAAGCTGACCGGCCTGGCGCAGATCGCCGGCGGCCTCAGCCTCGCCACCGGCCTCGGACGCCGCGTGGGTGCGCTCGTGCTGGCGGTGTCGATGGTGCCCACCCTGGTCGACAGCGCTCCGTTCGGCCCGTCGGGTGACGGCGAACGCACCGGCGATTTCGTGCGTGACCTCGCCCTCACCGGCGGCGTGCTGCTGGCCGCGGGCGACACCGAGGGCCAGCCGACGCTCGCCTACAAGGCCAAGACCCGCGCCGAGATGCTGGGTCGCGAGGCCGAGCACACCAAGGCTGCGGTGGCCCGCGAGGCCGAGCGCACCAAGAAGTCGTTGCAGCGCGAAGGCCGCAGGGCCGCCCGCAAGGCCAAGAAGGTCGCGTCGAAGGCCACCAAGACGATTGAAGGTGCGCTGAAGTGAGTCCGGCGGCGGCTCCTGCTTCGGCCGGGCCGCTGTCGGCGTCCATCGTGGTGCCCGGTTCGAAGTCGGCCACCGCACGTGGGTACGTGCTGGCGGCCCTCGCCGCAGGCCCCAGCACCCTGACCGGGGTGTTGGATGCCCGCGACACCCGTTTGATGCGGGCCGCCCTGCAAGGGTTCGGCGTGCGTTTCACCGACCTCTCGGACGGCGTCGTCCGGGTCACCCCGCCCGAGCGGTTCACCCCCCACGACGTGCACGTGGGGCTGGCCGGCACCATCATGCGGTTCGTTCCGCCCCTCGCCGCGCTCGCCCATGGGGCCAGCCGCTTCGACGGCGATGTCGAGGCGCACGATCGTCCGGTCGCACCACTGCTGCTCGGCCTGCAGCGGGCTGGGGTGAGCATCGACCACCCGCAGTCGCTGCCTTTCACCGTGCAGGGGGCCGGACGGGTACCCGGCGGCGCGGTGACCGTGGACGCCTCGGGGTCGAGCCAGTTCGTGTCGGGACTGCTGCTGGCCGGTGCCCGGTTCGAACGGGGTCTCGATCTGCGGCACCGGGGTGGCCCGCTGCCGTCGCGGCCACACATCGGGCTGACCGTCGCGATGCTGCGCGACCGGGGCGTCGCGGTTGTCGAACCCGAGCCCGACCACTGGGTGGTGGCTCCGGGCGCGATCGCGGCCCGGGACGAGACGATCGAGCCCGACCTGATCAACGCCGCCACGTTTCTGGCCGCACCGCTGCTCGTCGGCGGCAGCGTGACCACCGCCTGGCCCGACCACACCGTGCAGGCCGCCGACGCCATTCTCGACGTGCTGGCGGCGTTGGGTGCCGAGGTGGTGCGCCGTCCAGGAGAGGTGACGGTGAGCGGCGACGGCCGGGTGCGGGGCGTCGACCTCGACCTGAGCCTCACCAGCGAACTCACCTGCGTGGCGGCGGCCCTGCTCGCGGTGGCCGACGCTCCGGGCACGATCAGCGGCGTGGCGCACGTGCGCGGGCACGAGACCGACCGGCTGGCCGCCCTCGAAACCGAGTTGAACGCGCTGGGTGGCCGGGTGCAGCAGACCGCGGACGGCCTGCGCGTCACGCCCGCGCCCTTGCACGGCGGCGTCTTTCACACCTACGCCGATCACCGCATGGCGCACGCCGGCAGCCTGCTTGCACTGGCCGTGTCTGGTGTCGAACTGGACGATCTGACCTGCACCACCAAGACGCTGCCCGACTTCGCGGGCCTGTGGCAGCACCTGCTGGGCCAGCGGTGAGCCGGCGGTTGCGGGGGGGCGTCACCGACGACGACCACGAAGGCTTCGGACGCCCCGGTCGCGGCTCGCGGCCCCGCACCAAAGACCGTCCGGACTACTCCGACGCCGCTGAGGCGATCGTGGTGACCATCGACCGGGGACGGTATCGCTGCCTGCATGAGGGCGTGCCGCTCACCGCCACCAAGGCGCGGGCACTCGGGCGCAAGGGCGTGATCGTGGGAGACCGGGTGCGGGTGGTCGGCGACCTGAGCGGTGACGAGGGCACGCTGGCGCGGGTGGTCGAGGTGCTGCCGCGCACCACCGTGCTGCGCCGCACCGCCGACGACACCGATCCGTTCGAGCGGCCGATCGTGGCCAACGCCGATCAGCTCGTGATCGTCACCGCGCTGGCCGACCCACCGCCGCGCATGGGCATGATCGACCGCATTCTGGTGGCCGCCTACGACGCAGGCCTCGACCCGGTGTTGTGCCTGACCAAAGAGGATCTCGCTCCGGCCGACGAACTGATCGCCGCCTATGCTCCGCTCGAGATTCCGATCGTGGCGGTGCAGCCGGGGGCAGATCTCGAAGCAGTGCGGGGGTTGTTGCGCGGCCGCACCAGCGTGCTGGTCGGCCACTCGGGTGTCGGCAAGTCCACACTGGTCAACGCGCTGATTCCCGGCGTCGACAGAGCGACCGGCGAAGTCAACGAAGTCACCGGACGGGGGCGACACACGTCCACCTCGGCTGTGGCGCTGGAGCTGCCCGACGATGCGGGTTGGGTGATCGACACCCCGGGCGTCCGCTCGTTCGGGCTGAGCCACGTCACCCCGGCCTCGATCGTGGCGGCCTTTCCCGACCTGGAGGCGCTGACCGCTGATTGCCCGCGCGGGTGCACGCACGCGACGGGAGCGCCGGAGTGCGCCCTGGACGTCGCGGTGGCCGACGGCAGACTGGCCCCTGAGCGGCTGGAGTCGTTTCGCCGCATGGAGGGCGCCTGGCTCGACCGGCCGTCCGGTGGCTGATGCCCGGTTGCTGCGCCGGTTGCGGATAGGTTGAGCAGCATGCCCGATCAGAACTATCTGGACGATCTTCGGCTGGCGCACATGATGGCCGACAACGCCGACTCGCTGACCATGAGCCGGTTCAAGGCACTCGACCTGCAGGTCACGGCCAAGCCCGATCTGACTCCGGTGAGCGACGCCGACGTGGCGGTCGAAGACGCGATCAGGCGCACCCTGAAGACGGCGCGGCCCCGCGATGCGGTGCACGGCGAGGAGCGTGAAGACACCGGCTGGGGCCCCAGGCGCTGGGTGATCGACCCGATCGACGGCACCAAGAACTACGTGCGCGGGGTGCCCGTGTGGGCCACGCTGATCGCGCTGATGGTCGAGGGTGAGGTGGTGGTCGGCGTGGTCTCGGCGCCCGCGTTGGGCCGTCGCTGGTGGGCCAGCGCCGGGGGCGGAGCGTTCACCGGCAAGACGCTGCTGCAGGGCACGCCGTGCCGGGTGTCGGGCGTGTCGGACGTGGCGGACGCCTCGCTGTCGTACAGCTCGGTGCACGGCTGGGTCGACAGCGGGCGCGGGCAGCAGTTCGTCGACCTGATGCGTGCGTGCTGGCGCACCCGGGCCTATGGCGACTTCTGGAGCTACATGCTGCTCGCCGAGGGGGCGGTCGACATCGCGTCCGAACCCGAGTTGGCGCTGCACGACATGGCCGCCCTCGACGTGATCGTGCGCGAGGCCGGCGGGCGCTTCACCAACCTGGACGGGGCGGACGGGGTTGCCGGGCCCGGTGCCGTCGCCACGAACGGGGTGCTGCACGACGCGGTGGTCGAGCAACTGGCCGAGTGAACGGTGAACCGTGTGACGTCCGTAGGGCTCGTGGGTGCGTGGTGAGATTCCGGCGTTCGCCGGAATGACGAAGGGCGGCAGGAGCTTAAGAACCGTCGCCAACGTCCGCGACCCTGATTCGCGGGATCGCGGCCAGCAATGACGTGGTGTAGTCGGCCCGCGGGTGGTTGAACACCTGCTCGGCGCTGCCCTGCTCTTCGATACGGCCGGCCCGCATCACCACCACCGAGTCGCACAGGTGCCGCACCACAGCCAGATCGTGGCTGACGAAGATCAGGGTGAGGCCACGGGCTTCGACGAGGTCGGCCAGCAGGTTCAGCACCTGGGCCCGTACGCTCACGTCGAGGGCCGAGACCGGTTCGTCGGCGATCAACACCTCGGGGTCGGGGGCCAGCGCTCGGGCGATCGCGATGCGTTGTCGCTGGCCGCCGGAGAACTCGTGCGGGTAGCGGCCCGCCGCGTCGGGCGGCAGGTCGACCGCATCGAGCACCTCGCGCAGCCGCTGCCCCAGGTCGACGTCGTCGAGCGATCTGCGCACCCGGCGTGAACGCAACGGCTCGGTGACGATCGAACCCACCGTCATGCGCGGGTTGAGCGACGAGCGTGGATCTTGAAAGACGAGCTGCACCGACGCCCGCAGAAAGCCCAGGTCACGCTCGTGCAGCCCGGCGATCTCACGGCCCTCGAACCGCACGCTGCCCGAGCTCGGACGATCCAGGGCCGCCATCAACCTGATCAGCGTCGACTTGCCCGAACCCGACTCGCCCACGATGCCGAGCCGTTGCCCGCGCTCGACCTGCAGGCTCACCCCGTCGAGGGCTCGCACGTGCCCACCCCGACCGAACGTGCGCACCAGGTCGGTCACCTCATACACCGCGTCGCCGCTCATCGGGCCCCCTCGCGCGGATAGAAGTCTTCGACGGTGGGCAGCCGCTCCCCCGGCGGCACCTCGTCGATGCGAGCCGTGGCAACCAGCCCGCGGGTGTAGGGGTGCTCGGGTGCACTGAACAGCCTGGCCACCGGGCCGGCTTCGACGATGCGGCCCTCGAGCATGACCAGCACGTCGGTGCACACTTGCGAGACCACTGCCAGGTCGTGGCTGATGAACAGGCACGCGGCGCCCTCGGCGGTCAGCACCTCGTCGAGCAGCCTCAGCACCCGGGCCTGCACGGTCACGTCGAGCGCGGTGGTCGGTTCGTCGCAGATCACCAGGTCGGGCGAGTTGATCAGCGCCATGGCGAGCAGGCACCGCTGCCGCTGACCGCCCGACAACTGGTGCGGAAAGCTGTCGGCCACGCGTTCAGCGTCGGCCAGACCCACCCGTCCGAGCATGTCGATCACGCGGGCTCGGGCCGATCCGCCCCGGTCGGCGGTGTGCAGCAGCAGCACCTCGGCCACCTGCCGTCCCACCCGCATGGTGGGGTCGAGCGCGGTCATCGGCTCCTGAAACACCATCGACAGCACATCGCCGCGGAGCCCGGCGAGGCTCGCTTCGGGAAGGCCGACCAGTTCACGCCCGGCCAGCCGAATCGACCCGGTGACGTGCGCCGTCTCGGGCAGCAGGCCCATCAGCGCCAGTGCCGTCACGGTCTTGCCTGAGCCCGACTCGCCGATGATGCCGAGCCGTTGGCCCTGCCCGAGCTCGAACGACACAGAATCGACCGCGACGGCCCGGCGGCGTCCAAAGCTCACCGTGAGATCGGCCACCTGCAGCAGGCTCATGACACCTCCCGCAGCCGCGGGTCGAGCAGATCACGCAGCCCGTCGCCCAGCAGGTTGAACCCCAGCACGGCCAGGGCGATCGCCAACCCCGGCCAGAGCGCTTGCAACGGGGCGTTGAACATCACCGACTGCGCGTCGCGCAGCATCTTGCCCCAGGTGGGCACGATCGCCGCTGTCGAGAGCCCCAGGTAACTGAGCGCCGCCTCGGCCAGGATCGCCAGCGCGAAGGTGACGGACGCCTGCACCCCGATCAGCGGTGCGATGTTGGGCAGCACGTGCCGCAGCGAGACCCCCGGCCACCGGGTACCTGACGCACGGGCCGCCAGCACGAAGTCGCTGCTCATCACCTGTTTGGTGCCGGCCCGGGTGACCCGGGCGAAGCTGGGAATCGTGGCCAGCCCGATGGCGGTCATCGCGGTCACCGGCGAGGCGCCGAACCGCGCTGCCAGCAGGATCGCCAGCAGCAGCGCCGGAAACGCGTAGGCGATGTCGGTGACCCGCATCACCACCTCGTCCACCCAGCCGCCCGCCTGGCCGGCCAACATACCCAGCGGAACGCCCAGCAGTGCGGCGATCGACACCGACACCACACCGACCACGATGGTGGTCTGCGCGCCGACCAGAATGCGACTGAACACGTCGATGCCCATGGCGTCGGTGCCCAGCCAGTGCTCGGCACTCGGGCCCTGCAGCCGCTGCCCGGCCACCACCAGGGTGGGGTCGTACGGCGTCCACACCAGCGACAGCAGGGCCATCGCCAGCAGCAGCGCCACCAGGGCGGCGCCCAGCCACAGCGCGAGCCGCCTCACGGTTCGACCTCGGTGCGCAGCCGCGGGTCGATCCACGCGTATGACAGGTCGACGACGAAGTTGATCAGCAGCACCGTGGCCGCCAGAAACATCACCACGCTCTGCACGATCATCAGGTCGCGCTGCGACACGGCGTCGAGCAGGGCCGAGCCCAGTCCGGGCAGGGCGAACACCGACTCGATCACGATGGCGCCCACCAGTACCGAAGCCAACTGCAGGCCGATGATCGTCACCAGCGACAGGGCCGCGTTGCGCAGCCCGTGCCGCAGCAACGCCGGGAAGGGACGCCACCCGACGGCCCGCGCGGTGCGGTAGTAGTCCTCACTGAGCACCTCGATGAAGGCCGAGCGGACGTAGCGCACCAGCACCGCCGCCTGCACGATCGCCAGCGACACCACCGGAAGCACCAGGTGCGCGGCCCAACTTCTCACACTGGTGGTGAAGGGCACGTAGCCGTTGGCGGGCAACCAGCGCAGGCCGACTGCGAACACCAGCACCAGCGCGATCGCCGCCCAGAAGGCGGGAATCGCCATGCCGAGTTGGGCGGCCGCCGAGGCCACGAAGCCCGGCCAGGACCGGCGCTTCATCGCCGCCAGCATGCCCACCGGCACGGCGATCAGCACCGACAACAACAGGGCGAACAGCACCAGCCACAAGGTGACGGCGATGCGTGGCGACATCAGTTGCACCACGCTCTGCCCGGTGAAGTACGACGTGCCGAAGTCGCCGCGCAGCATGCCGCCCACCCACTCCGCGTAGCGCACCACGGCCGGACGGTCGAGCCCCAACTGGGCGCTCAGGGCGTCGATCTGCGCCTGCGTCGCCCCCTGGCCCAGAATTATCGCGGCCACCTCACCGGGCAACGCCGCGCACACGGCGAAGACCAGCACCGACGCGCCCAGCAGACTGACCGCGAAGATGGCCAGCCGCCGGGCTACGAAGGCGAGTATGCGCACGGTGCGCGGGTCAGCGAATGGCGATCGGAGCGAGGTCGAAGCTGAGTGTGGCCGAGTTCTGCGGCACCCCGGTGACCGTCGCCTTGGTGATCACCAGGTTGGGCAGCGCGAAGAGCCAGACGGCCGCCGCATCGTCGGCGAGCGTTCGCACCGCCTTGCGCATCAGCGGCACGAGTTCGTCGGCGGACGCCTCGTCGGCGGCCTCGAACTGCTTGTTGTACTCGGCGTTGTCGTAGTGGAAGTAGTAGGTCGGGTCGGTGAACCGGCGCAGGTCACGGGCTTCGACGTGGGCCACGATCGACATGTCGTAGTTGCCGCCGTTGTGCACGTCCTTGAGCCAGGTGGCGAAGTCGAGTTCCTCCACGGTCACCTTGATGCCCACCTGACGCAGGGCGCTCTCGACGAACTGGGCGCTCTTGGTGGCGTACGCGGTGGTGGGCACCCGCAGCTTGAGGTTCAGGTTGGTGGCCTTGGCCTCGGCGAGCAGCTTCTTGGCCCCGTCGGGGTCGTAGGCGTCGATCGAGGTCAGATCTTCGTACCACGGGTCGGTCGGCACGGCCATCGAGCCGATCAGGGTGCCCTTGCCGTTCCACACCGTGTCGAGCAGCGCTTTCTTGTCGATCGCCATCGAGATGGCCCGGCGCACCTTGACGCTCTTCAGGCTGTCGCGGGCGTTGTTCAGCGCCATCACCACCTCACCGGTGGTGGTGCCCTGAATGACGGTGTACCGGCTGGTGTCGTTGAACTGGTCGATGGCGTCCGGTGCCTGCAGGTTCGAGATCACGTCGAGATCGCCCGACAGCATCGCGGCGTTCATGGCGTTGGCGTCGGCGAAGTAGCGAAAGGTGACGGCATCAAGCCGAGGCTGCGTGCCCCAGTAGCTGCCGCTGGCCGCCAGCACCACACTCTGGCCCTTGTTCCAGCGCTGCAGCACGAACGGGCCCGAACCGGCGGGGGTGGTGTCGAGGGCGGCCAGACCGTCGGGATCGTAGATGATGCCGGCGGTCGAACTGATGTCGTACAGCCACAGGTTGGACGGGTGATTGAGCGTCACCTTGACGGTGTGCTCGTCCACGGCCTCGGTCGACTTGACCACCTTCATCTGCTCGACGAGCGGTGCCGAGATGGCCGCTTCGGTCTTGATGCGGTTGAAGCTGGTCGCCACGGCCTGCGCGGTCACTGGCTTACCGCTGGCGAATTTCGCCGCCGGGTTCAGGTTGAACGTGTAGACGGTGCGGTCGGAACTGACGTCCCACGTCTGGGCTAGCAGCGGGTTCAGCTTGCCCTCGGCGTCCATCCTCACCAGCGTCTCGTACACGTTGTAGAGCAGCACCTGCGGAATGGACGCGGCCGGCGACGCGCTCGGGTTCATCGTGGGCGGTTCGAGCGTCGCCCCCACCACCAGGGCGCGAGCCGCCTGGGTGGGCGCCGTTGGTGACTGGCCCACGCAGCCGACGAGCAGGGACACGGCGAAGATCAATGCCGCCCAATGCCACCTCCGACGTGACGCAACGGACGCGGACGTGCTGGAGACCATCTGTCCTCCTGATCGGGCCCGGTGGGCACAGCGGATCGCGCGACGAGTTTAGCCGAGCCCCGGAAGCATGCCACGGACCTACCGCCCTACGGCGATCCGACGTCTGATGGGCACCGTGCCTGCGCGAGGTTCGATGGTGTGCGCCGCGAGCCGCCGCTGCTTACGGTCCGATGATGCTCGATTTGGGTCACCTGCACCGGTCCCCTATAGTTGATCGAGCGACGCGGGGTGGAGCAGCTCGGTAGCTCGCTGGGCTCATAACCCAGAGGTCACAGGTTCAAATCCTGTCCCCGCTACGAATGGGAACCCGTTCCGAATCGGTGTGAAACCGATCCCAGGAACGGGTTCTCTGCTTTCTGCAACCTGCGGCGAATGATCGCTGGGCAGGCCCAGCCACTCGCTCTTCGTCCCCCCACACCTCCAAAAGCGCGGGCGGGCTGACCGTCGGTGATTGACGCGTCAACGGTGCCCGAACTCTCAACGCAGAGTCGCAGTGAGGGCGACCTGGCAAGACAAGCCCCTATGGCGATCTGTACGCTGGGTAGTGGTGTGCACTGGGGGGTGGATGAAGGGTCAACTCTGCCTGCGGCTGCGCGTCACCACTTCTGGTGCCGCAGCCCTACTGGTCGCCATCCTTTTGGCGGTCGGCCCGGCCTTTGCGCACCCCAATACCGGGTCGTGCGGGCAGAAGCAGCACCGTTGCACGAGCCCCTCGTCGACCGCGACTCCTTCGGCCCAACAGCGTTCCGAGCCGGACCACAACCACCCGCCGAAGAAGCAGCACCGTTGCACGAGCCCCTCGTCGACCGCGACTCCTTCGGCCCAACA
>ERZ724513.1571-NODE-1571-length-11550-cov-3.861679_pt1 | contig 11550 bp, 10 predicted proteins | sample MGYA00376046_ERZ724513 | MGnify/ENA primary metagenome ERZ724513 (study PRJEB28724, sample SAMN07190883) | activated sludge metagenome | isolation source: activated sludge of sewage treatment plant in Hong Hong | place: Hong Kong | collected 2016-03-17 ... | reverse complement strand
GGGGGGCTGTTCCCCGGATATGCAGGAACAGCCGTCCTATCGAAGCCAGGAAGCCCCGCGCCTCCATTCTCCGACGGGAAGCGTCCCTCGCGACAGTCGCGCCATTTTGTCCCGGGAAGCTCGCACCATGGAGCTGGAAGGAGGGCGCGCCCCTGAGCTGTATCGCATCAATTGCCTGCCCTGCCATGGCGAGGGCGGAGAAGGAACGGGCCTTGTCGCGCCCTATTTGCACGAACTGCCGGCAAACCTGCGGTCACCTCGAGTGCGAGCTCTGTCCAAAACAGAACTCTACCGGATCATTACGCAGGGGAAGGACATGATGCCTTCCTTTCAAGGCGAGCTGTCCGCCACCGAGCGCATGATTCTGGCGTCATTCGTCCATGCCATGGAGCCAGACACCACCATGGCTCACGAGGAACGACGGTCACATGATTGATTATGGAACGGTGCTGCCTGCCATTCAGATTCCTCTTCTGGGAAATAGCGCCGCGGTGGGCTTGTTCAGCCTGCTGCATATCGTTCCAGCCGCGCTTTCCGTGGCCTTTATGTTGATGGCGCCCGTTTTTGAATTCAGAGGGCGCTCGGATCCCTTTGATCGAGAGCTGGCGCTTCTTGTGACTCGATTCACCGTGGTGGTCTTCAGCGTCAGCACCGTACTCGCCGTCATCATGGTGGAACTGATGATCGGTCTCTTCCCGGTCACCACGATGTGGATGTGGAATCACTTTCGCGTCCCGATTCTATTCGGCGCCGCCTCGTTCATGCTGATGCTGCTGGCCCTGTATCCCTACTACCATTTCTGGGACCGCTTACGAGCAACCAGTATCACGCTCCACATGATTCTGGGAGCCTTGGCCGCTTTCTTCATGCTGCCGTGGGTCTTCATGCTGGACGGCATGGGTGCCTTCATGCTGACGCCGGTGCAGGAGGGAGGGACGTGGGAACGACTCTTCACTCCTACCTGGCTGCCGCTCGTCATCCACCGGATGGTCGGAAATCTGATGATCGCAGGATATACCCTTGCCGCCTACGGCGCCTGGCGAGTTTGGAGCCCCGGCGAGCCTGCTCTCAAGCCTTACTACCAACATCTGCTCTCCAGAGGCTGGGTGATCGGATTGGTCGCGTTCCTGTTGCAGCCCTTCACGGGCCTGCTGTATGCGATGGCGATCCATCGCGCAGCACCGGACGCCCAGGCATCCATCATGACCGGCCCATACGTGCCATGGCTCTATCTCCAATTGCTCCTCCTCTCTCTGTTCTTCCTCGGCAATGATGTCTTGACGAAACGCATGCGGACGCTGACTGGCAACAGACAACGCTGGCTAGACATCGGCTTTCCTGTTCTGGCAGCGCTACTCCTACTCTCTGCCGGCTACCCGGAACTCCGCCGGGTCTGTGTATACCTGCTCGTCGGCGTGACGGTATGGCGAGTGGCCGCCTCCGTGTCCAAGGCACCCACAGAATCGGCTCTCTCTCCGTCACCGGTGCGCTCACTGGCCGTCGGCCTGGCTCTCTTATCCTTTCTGCTGTACCTCACCATGGGTGTCATGAGAGAAGCCTCCCGGCGACCGGACACCGTCCGCGGCATAATTTCGCTTCAGGACGAATTGCGGCATCAGGCACGCATGGAAGGAGCGCTCCGCTGATGGAGATGGAGGCGCTCCAGATTCCCATGCTCTACGGACGGGTGGCTATAGCAGTCGCAGCTTTGGCCCATGCGCTCTGCGCGACCTTCATCGTCGGCTCCTCGGTGATCGGCTCGGCGACGGAAACCATCGGGCATGTCACGCAGAACCTTCGCTTCGAACGGCTCTCCCGCCTGATTGCCTTCACACTCATTCTCACGACCGCCGGAATCTCCTTTCTCGGTGTGACATTCGTCTTCCTCTTGAACATCTTCTGGCCCCGATTCTGGAGTCAGTTGTTTCATATTATGTTCTGGCCCCTTCTGCTCGAAGCATCATTCTTTCTGGCGGAGGCCATCTTTGCCTACACCTGGTATTACTCCTGGGATTGGGCGAACCAGCAGCCGGCGCGCAAACGCTGGCACCTTGTCTTCGGGTGGTCCGCCGCCGCCTCTTCCCTCATCGCGATGTTGATGATCGACATGGTCGCTTCCTATATGTTGACTCCCCGCCCACCCGATGACACCTGGGCGAAACTGTTTAATCCCACCATGCTCTATCTGGACACGCATCGGATCGTGGGCAATCTGACCTGGACCGGATTCGGTCTCGCGGGCCTCTGCGCGGCGGGATTTCTACGTTCGGGAGGCGAAGACGATCGCGCGTTTTACCGGTGGGCAGGAGGGGTCTGCTTCATCATCGGCTTCGGCGCCCTGCTCATCATGCCGGCCATCGGGTACCAATATCTGCTCAGAGTCCGCCACATCGAACCGCAGGCGTTTTACACGCTGATGCTCGGCGCCCGCTCCTGGCTCTTCGATCTCGTCGCAACCCTCTACTCACTCCTCGTCCTGTTCGGATCCTGGTACATCTGGCGGAGCGTACGGGCCCAGCCAGCGAATGACGAGGGAGGAACAGCCAGGCTGGCACTGCCGATGTCGCTGCTTATCGTTGCAATTGCGGGTATGATTCTTTCCCAACCCTACCAACTGCAACACATCCCGGGGATGCAGATCCTCACCGACCGCCTCATCAACCCCTTGGGAAAGATGCAACCGAACAAATATTTCGCCCTCGCGTTTCTTGTGGTCTTCGGCCTCATGAATTGGCTCTTTTTCTTCCGATCCTATGCCAATCGAGTTCCATGGTGGCAGGGTCAGAGCGGCTCAGAGAAAGAGTCGTCGAGTCCCGCGCTCCTGATCACGTTAGCCCTATGCGCCATGCTCATGATGTTGACCATGGGCTGGGCCAGAGAAACCGCGCGCGCATACAATGGCTACTTGATCTATGGACAGGTGCGACTGGAAGATGAACGCAGCACCTATGAGGGGATGAAGACCAATCCGGGCACGCCCGACGCGGCAACCCGTCGTCCAGTTTCGCCCTAGCGACCAATATTTCACGTCCGCCAATCGCTCGCCTCAGCAATCACTCAATTAAGAACCATCGACCATCGCCCGCAGAGACATCGCGTTCTTGATCGCATAGCCGGCCTGATCGTTATCGAAATACACATACACATCCTTGTCGCAACAGGTCCATTGCCGGATGCGACGGCACCAGGCTTTTAGCGTCGCCGTGGGATAATCGCCTTGATATTTATTGCCAGGCCCGTGGAGCCGCACGTAGACGAAATCCGCCGTCACCTCGATGGGAGTCATGCATCCACCGAGTTCGAAGAGGCAAAAGGCCACATTGTGTTGTTCCAGAAGACGGTAGACCTCGTCCGTGTGCCAGGTCGCATTCCGGCATTCGAGGCTATACCGGTGCGAAGGCGGCAGCGTGCGCAGAAAGTCGCTCAACCGTTCGAGGTTGCATCGCCAATGGGGAGGCAATTGAAACAGAATCGGGCCCAACTTTGCACCGAGATGCACTGCCGCACCCAGCAATCGTTTCAGCGCAGGCGCAGGATCGAGCAGTTTTTTCTGATGGGTGAGGTAGCGGCTGGCTTTGACCGCGAAACAAAAACCCGGCGGCGTCGACTTCTTCCATCCCTCAAACGTCCCCGATGGGGGCAGGCGGTAAAAGCTGTTGTTGATCTCGACGGTATCCAGATCACGGGCGTAATAATCCAGCATCGCTCGCGGCGGGACACTGGGCGGATAATAGGGTCCGCGCCAATGTGCGTAATGCCATCCCGACGTACCGATACGCGCCACACCCACAATCCCTCACACCCTCTCCTTCTCGGCTCGCGTGTTTCGATAGGCTCGTAACACCTCGGCGACGCTCCAGGCCTGAGCAATGCAACCCCGCGGATGAAAGGGAGCTTCTGCGTCAAAAATTTCGCTGACCGTCCCGATCCCGTCATCCAGCAGGTGGGAACGGAACCCATCCAACATACCTCGCGCCTTGGACGTATCCTTGTAGACCTTGAGCCAAGCGTCGATGAAAGGCCCGATCAGCCAAGCCCACACCGTGCCTTGATGATACGCCGCGTCTCGGGCACGGAGATCACCGAAATACATCGGTTTGTAGTCGGGATGGTCGCGGGACAGGCTTCGCAATCCCACCGGGGTCAACAGTCGGTCTGCCGCCAAGTCCACCACGCTTCGCCATCGATCTTCCTGGAGCACCGGATGCGGGAGAGCAATGGACAACACTTGATTCGGCCGGAACGCCGTATCATGACCCCGCTCGCCATCGATGACGTCGTAGAGGTAGCCCTCTGCGGCAATCCAGAACCGCTCGTTAAACGAGCGTTGCACCTGTTCCGCCAAGTCACTCCAACGGGACGGCGTCTGACCGGTAAGCACCTCCCACTCCTCCATACAGCGAAGCGCGTTGTACCAGAGCGCCTGGATCTCGACCGGTTTTCCCCGACGGGGTGTCACCACCCAGCCGTCCACCAAGGCGTCCATCCAGGTCAATTGGTAGCCCTCCGCCGAAGCGCGCAAGAGTCCATCGTTCGCATCCACGCCGATCCCAAAGTGCGTGCCACGAACATGGTGCTCCAGCACGGACCGGAGGACGGGCAACAAGGTCAACAGCGTCTCACGGTCGTTCGTGACACGGTAATATCGGTTGATCGCGTGAAAATACCACAGCGTCGCATCCGCCGTGTGGTAGAGGCCCATCCGCTCTCCTTCGGGGAAGAGATTCGGAATCAATCCATCTTTCACATAATTGGCAAAGGTTCGGAGGATGGCTCGGGCTTCCTGATGGCGCCCAGTACAGAGTGTGAGACCTTCCAAGCTGATCATCGTATCGCGGCCCCAATCCGTGAACCAATGGTACCCCGCGATAATCGTGCGCGCTTCATTTCCGGAGGCTCGCGCCAGCGCCTGCTCCTCCAGTCGAGATCCCGGGGCGACGACAAACTGATCGGCCGCCATGGTCAGCCAACCTTCGATGTCGTCATCCGCTTCGCCTGCCCGTTGGGACAGCAATTTACCCAGGCGTTTGGCCTCTGCCTCAAAAATGGCTTCGGGGTCGAATTCGAGCAGTTCCCACGGTTCCGTGCTGGCAACAAACGCGAGGGGCCGATCCTGCGTAAGGTCCGCCACAAAATAGCCGGGACTGGCGAGGCTCTCGATATGCTCCGAACCTCGATCGCGATCCACCCGGTACGACACATCGACACTCAGCTCGTAATCCGCCACGAACTTCCCTCCATGGGGACGCAAGCACAATTTTAACGAAGGCGCTCCTTCACACAGATGCATGTCGTACCGGCCATTCAGGACGGTGAGAGGGAAAGGCGGTCGCTTGGCATCGTGCAATCTCGCATCGAGCATCCGGAAGGTAACGAATGGGCGAAGCCGCAGGCAGACCGGATCACCCTCAAGAAGGCGGTATTCCACGTAGACGGAGTTGTGGCCATAGGGCATGATCACGCGCTTTTCCAGCCGGCGGCCTTTGACCCGGATGCGCCAGACTGGCGTCTGCTGTTCCCGGCTGAAGCCGTCGAATACCGACAGAAGATGGCTTTCCAGCCGGCCATCGGAAAATTCCACACCACTCAAAAAGACCGCGTCGCCATCGACCAGCACTTCGTCGTCAAAACGAGGCATCATGACCGTGCGCCCCCAAGGGGCCGGCAGATCAGGCACGAACAGACCGTGGTATCTCCGTGTGGGAGCGCACAACAGGCTTTGCGAGGCATAGCCGCCGAGACCGTTCGTCACCAGCCATTCTCTGGCGAGAAAGGCGTTAGGATCACGGAGCCGCTCCGGAGGGACCGTCAGCACCATCGCATCGGCCATTGTCGTCATCGCGATTCCTCTTCATGCGGGCTCGCCATCGCGGGAGTCTTGCCAGTGTCCTTGGACGTGTCGTCTAGAGCTGCGTAGAAGAAGGCCGCACCCCCGGGAATTTTCCAGCCGGTTTCGGTCAACGGCTCGATGACCCCCGGTCCTCCGTAGCTCGGGGCATCACTGGACCAGCGAAACGCCCACATACGCCCGCTCGGCGGGGCGAGGAGCGGTTCCGGAGCAGGACGAAAGTCCAAGTCGGGCCCCAGATTCACCAGCAGCAACCGATCATCTCCATGTCCATGCGGTCCGGCATACCGGAGGACAAACGCCGAGGGCCCGATGACGGCCCCATCCACCCGATCGCGCCGCTGTTGTGCAATGACCTCGTCTTCGCGGCGAAGACGCAAGAGGTCGCGATGCAACGCCACGATTCCGGCGTGGCGGTCCCGTTCCGTCCAATCCAGTTTCGAGCGCTCGAACATGGCCGGCTCGCTGGGGTCACCGATTGCGTCCTGCGCAGCACTCGAGGCGTAACTCGGAAACTGAGCCAGGAATTGTTTTCGTCCCTGGTGAATGTCGTTCGCTAATTGCCCCGGGGGGAAATCGGTAAAAAATAAAAACGGCGAGGAGGCTGCGAATTCCTGTCCCATGAACAACAAGGGCGTCTCCGGCGCCAAGAGCAGGAGAGCCGTCAGGGCGCGATACACGGATGGACTGACTTTCTGATGTAAGCGATCGCCCCACAACTGATTTGCGATCTGATCGTGGTTCTGCAAAAAAAACACAAACCCTTCGGCCGGCTCTTCCGAAACCACCGTGCCCCGTGGTTTCCCTTGCCACTGATATCGCTGCCCCTGGTAGAGAAACGCCCGTTTCACACAGGAAATGAATTCCTGCGGCGTGCCTCGATAATCGTTGTAGTAGCCCTCGCTGCGCCCGGTTGCGGCCACGCGCACCGTATGGTGGAAGTCTTCACTCCATACGCCGTCGAGCCCCCAGCCTCCCTGTGCCAACGGCTGAATGGTCTGGACCCACTGCGCTTCACATTCGGCGACCAGGATGATGGAACGGGGACCGGCCGCTTGCCTGGCTGCTTGAGACAATTCCGCGACGACATGCACGGGGCTGGCATCATGAAAGGCATGGACCGCGTCCAAGCGCAATCCATCGACGTGGTATTCGCGGATCCAGTAGCAGGCGTTCTGAATAAAAAAGTCACGCACCGGCCCTGAACCGGGGCCGTCGAAATTGATCGCCTGCCCCCATTCATTCGGATACCGATCGGTGAAATACTCAGCGCTGAATGTCGGCAAGTAATTCCCGTCGGGCCCCAGGTGGTTGTACACCACATCCAATATGACGCCGAGTCCACGCCGGTGCGCTTCGTCCACGAAGCGCTTGAAGCTGTTCGCGTCGCCATACACATGGGCCGAGGCATACAGGCCGACGCCATCGTAGCCCCAGTTCCAGCGACCCGGAAATTCCGCCACAGGCATGACTTGGATGACAGTAATGCCGATTTCTTTCAAACCGTCGAGCCGCTCGATGGCAGCTTCGAATGTGCCTTCAGGGGTGAAGGTACCGATGTGAAGTTCGTAGATCACCTGCCCATGCATGGCGACGCCGGGCCACCGGTCATCATGCCAGGTGTATGCGCCGGGGTCGACAATCAGTGATGGGCCGTGGGGTCCCTCAGGCTGGAAACGCGAGCAGGGGTCCGGATAAGCTTGTCCTCCGTCCAGCCGATAGCGATACTGCATGCCCGCAGAGGCCTCGGGGATGAGTCCGGTCCAATACCCATCGGCCTGTTTGGACAACGCGTGAATGACGTCGCGACCCTCTAGGACAACATCGACCCGAGCCGCCCGCGGGGCCCAACAACGAAATCGCACGCCTTCGTCTGTCACCTGCGCGCCCAATGTCAGCCCCTGCTTCTCTTCGCGGCTATGGCTATCCTTCACAAGTTCCGTCTCCGCTTCCGGCTCCGCTTTGCTGACCCCAGCCATACATAGCCCTCCACTGTCTACAGCCAATCTGAGTGACCTCAGGCGCTCTTACGCCGTGGCGACCGCTCTTTCTCACGAGCAGGGTGTTTGGAATGACCGGACTGTTGAACACTGCGCTTGAGAAGAGCCATCAAATCGACCACCTTGGCGCGACCGGGCTTCTCCCCGCCTTCCTCTTTCCCGGGTGTCGTGACCACTTCCGTTTTACCGGCCTTGATGCGCTTTTCGATCAACCGCATCAAATCTTCATGATAGGTATCTTTGTAGCGCTCGGGTTTCCAGGGTTCGGACATTTCCTCGACGAGCTTCATGGCCATGTCCACTTCGCGCGGTGTCACCTGTGCCGACTTTTCATGTTTGGCGGGCAGATCGAGCTCCTTGCTGGAGCGGATTTCGTTGGCATACCGCAGCGTATTCAACACGATCATCTCGCTCCAGGGAATCAATGCCGCAATGTACTGCCGCGTACGGATCACCACGGTGGCGATGGCCGCCTTACCGGTCTTTTTCAACGTCTCGCGCAACAGCGCATAGCCCTTCTCACCATGCTTATCGGGGGCGAGATAATAGGGCGTCTCAAACGACGTGGGGGCAATCTCTTCTGCCCGCACGAAATTGACGATGTCGATCGTTTGTGTCGCTTCCACATTGGCGCGCTTGAAATCCTCATCGGTGAGCACGACATACCGGTTTTTGTCGTACTCATATCCTTTGACGATTTGATCCCACGTGACTTCTTTCCCGCTCTCCTTGTTGTAGCGTTTAAACCCGACCGGCTTCATGTCACGCCGGTCTAACAGGGTGAGGTCAAAGCTGTTCCGGTTTTCGGCCGAGTAGAGCACCACCGGAATATTGACCAGGCCGAAACTGATCGATCCTTTCCAGAGGGAGCGTGGCATGGGGCACCTATTGTTTAGGGGTAGGCCGAGGCGGCGAGGCCTGCATACAAGTGACGCACACATGCGCACAGTTCACGCACAACACCGGCTCCCCGCACTCGTCGCAGACGAGCAACATCGTGGCCTCGACAAGCTGGCACCCATCCACCCGGCAGGTTGGATCGGCGCAGAAGTGACAATCGTATGGACAGACCATCAATTCGATGAATGCTGGTTCTCGTGAGAGCGACCCTGTTTAAGGGCAGATCATTGCAAGATCGAATCATCTCTTCACTCCTACGACCCGACAACTAGGCCCATCCCTAGCTGTTATCTCTGGGGCAGCCCGATAGGCTTGGCCAATATTCACGAGGCCGCTGCCTGCCTTCTGCGCACCATCCTAAGGAGTCCGCCATGCATGATGAACCTGGACGCACAGTTTCCATCTGGATGTCCGAAAACATCCCTCAACTTCCACCTATATCCACTGGCGCGCATGCCGATGTGTGTGTAGTCGGCGCCGGAATTTCCGGCATCACGACGGCCTATTGTCTGATGAAGGAAGGCCGTTCTGTGATCCTCTTGGATGACAGCCAACCGGGAAGCGGCATGACGGAACGAACGACGGCACACCTCTCGAACGCCATCGATTCCGGATATCTGGACATTGAACGTTTGCACGGTCGATCAGGGGCCCGCCTGGCTGCGGAAAGTCATACGGCCGCCATCGACTGGATCGAAAAGACCATCAAAGACGCCAGGATCGACTGCGACTTTCTTCGGGTGGACGGATATCTCTGCGCTGCCTCTCCGGACGACGCGCAGCACATCAAAGACGAATGGATGGCCGTTTTGCGTGCAGGCCTCAGCGAAGTCGAACATGTCACGAGACCAGCAGGCCCCCTGGCCAAGAACGGTCCCTGCCTGCGATACCCGCATCAGGGGCAGTTTCACCCGCTCAAATACCTGGCCGGCCTTGTCAAAGCGCTCCAGACAGGAGGATGCCGGGCATTCAGCGGCGCGCATGTCACCAAGGTGGAAAGCGGCAAACAGGCCCGGGTGGAAACGAGTCAAGGATGCGTCGTCACGGCGGATGCCGTCGTCGTCGCCACCAATACGCCCATCAATAACATGGTGGCGATTCATACCAAGCAGGCGGCCTATATCACCTATGTCATCGGAGCGCCGATTCCCGCTGAAGCCATTGAACAAGTGTTGTGGTGGGATATTCAGGATCCCTATCACTACGTGCGGACGCAGCGGCATTCGTTACCCGACGGGCGTGAGGAACTCCTTCTTATCGTCGGCGGCGAAGACCATAAGGCCGGTCAGGCCGACGATGCGGAGAGGCGCTACGGCAGTCTGGAAACCTGGGCCCGCGAGTATTTCCCTGCCATGGGGGCGGTCTCCTATCGATGGTCGGGGCAAGTAATGGAATCGGTCGATGGCCTGGCGTTTATCGGCAGAAATCCGGGCGACGCCGACAATATCTACATTGCGACCGGTGACTGCGGGATGGGTATGACCCACGGAACCATTGCCGGTCTGCTCCTGACCGACCTCATCATGGGCCGGGAATGCCCTTGGGCATCGCTCTACAATCCTTCCCGCCAGCCCGTGAAGGCGATGGGAGAATTTGTGCGCGAGTCACTCAATGTGGTGGCGCAATATACCGATTGGGTGACGAAGGGGGATGTCGAACGGGAGGAGGATATTGCCAACGATCAGGGCGCAGTACTGAGAGACGGCCTCACGAAAATTGCGGCCTACCGTGATGCCGATGGCACGCTGCACACCTGTTCGGCTGTTTGTACTCACCTCAATTGCATCGTCTCCTGGAACCATTCCGAGCACACCTGGGATTGCCCCTGTCATGGATCGCGCTTTGATCGGTTCGGGAAGGTCCTGAATGGACCTGCCATTACTGATCTCGCGCCGGTCAAGCGAAAGGAACGTACGCCGACTTGATCGGCCTCACACCCGCTTGAGCTCGGGCGTATCCGTGTCTTCCCACCCGCCTTTCTTTTCGCGGCGGGCCCGGTCTGCCAACTTCTGATACAGCATCCGGATGTCTTCGAGGTCTTTCGAGCTCAGCTTTTCCAGGTCGAGCAACGCGTTGTGGGCACCTTGTGTCGAGCGGATCAGTTCATCAAGTTTCAGCTGCGTGGCGGCGCTATCCCGGTTTTGGGTATTCTGAATCAGAAACACCATGAGGAAGGTGACAATGGTCGTCCCCGTGTTGATGACCAGTTGCCAGGTATCACTGTAACCGAAAAGTGGCCCTGACAGGCTCCACACCAACACCACGACCATCGCCACACCAAACGCGGCGGCGCTGCCCACCGCCCGCGAAGCCTCATTGGCAAACCGCGCGAAGAGTCCTGAATCCCGCGTTTTCGTGTGTTTGGAAACCATGGTCTGACTCCTCTGGTGACATTCATGAGACGTCGGCGGTCTCTTCGGCCAGTTCACGCATCAGCACTTCCAACTCTTCATAGAGCAACCGGATCGAGGCTTCCAGCGTCTCCAGCATAGACGCGCGCGCATGTAATTCCGCCGCCCCGTACCGGCCGCCTGCGCCGAAAAATAAGCGGCGCCGTTCCTGCTCGGCGGCTGACCCGTTTTCTCCCATCCTGCCTGCCTGATGCCATGAGTCAAGAACCTGTTCCCTCGGAAGCTTTCCCTTTTCGTCATGCGCTCGATGCAAGTACCGCCAGATGGTGGGAGAAAAGAGGCGCGGTTGCGAGGGATCTTCCCAGATTTCCTGGAGCACGTTGCGCTCATGACGGAATACCACCTCAGAATGCGTGAATAAGGCTGACACCCCGAACCAGGACGCCAGAGC
>ERZ724513.1566-NODE-1566-length-11557-cov-3.955399_pt1 | contig 11557 bp, 8 predicted proteins | sample MGYA00376046_ERZ724513 | MGnify/ENA primary metagenome ERZ724513 (study PRJEB28724, sample SAMN07190883) | activated sludge metagenome | isolation source: activated sludge of sewage treatment plant in Hong Hong | place: Hong Kong | collected 2016-03-17 ... | reverse complement strand
CTTGAGTTGCAGGTAGTTGTCGGCCGCCAGGTAGGTGATGCCGAAACCTCCCATGCCCAGCGTGGACAGGAGGCTGTATTCCTTCAGCAGCGTGCCGGGCGGCAGCGCCTGGGACAAGGTCTGCGGTAGCTCGGCGGCCAAGGCAGGGATCCGGTGGGTGTCCTGAACGGGTGATGGGCAATGGTAGCGCAAAGGACGCGATCGGCCCGCGGGTGCACGGTGCCGCGGTCGACCGGCGGGTGGGATTCCGGATCGTCCGGCGCATCGCGGATAATCGGGGCGGATTGCAGCCGGAGGAAAGGACGACCATGATTGTGACCGTATTCCGCTCCCGACTCAGGGAGGAAAACCGCGCGGCCTACCAGGAACTGGCCACGCGCATGAGTTCGCTCGCGCAGGGCATGCCGGGCTATGTTTCGCACAAATCCTTCGTCGCCGATGACGGCGAGAGGGTCACCCTCGTTGAGTTCGCCGACGAGGCGTCGCAGCGGCAGTGGGCGCTGCATGCCGAACATGTGGCGGCGAAGAAGCGTGGCCGCGAGTCCTTCTATGCCGAATACTCGCTGCAGGTCTGCGAGGTGGTGCGCGAGTCGAAGTACCGCGCCTAGGGGGGGCGGCGTTCGGTCAGGCAGGGGCGGCGCCCGCGCGACCCGACGGCGATGCCGTGGCCCGGGCCTTGGCCGTGCGGGCCTCGGTGGCCAGGTAGTCAACGATCGCCGCGCCGCTGCTGCCGGGGAGGAACAGCTTGTGTACGCCCTTCGCCAGCAGCTGTTGGGCTGCTTCGCGCGGGATGTTGCCGCCCACCACGATCAGCGTGTCGTCGAGCTCATTGGCTCGGGCCAGGTCCACCAGTTCCTCGATCTGCGAGTAGTTGGAGGCATGGGAACTGATACCGATGACGTCGACGTCCTCCTGGATCGCCGCATCGACGATCATCTGCGGTGTCTGGTTGACGCCGAGATACACCACCTCGAAACCGGCATCGCGCAGGATCATCGAAACGACCTCGCCGCCGGTGGTATGCCCGTCCAATCCGATCATCGAGACGATGACCTTGATGCCGTTGCCTGGCTTCATTCAAACCTCCCTGCCCGGGTTCAGTGCAGCGCGAACGGGCATTCGATGACGTTGAAGGGGTCGTAGTTCAGACCGCGCGCCTTGCGGATGGTGCCGATCACCTCGCCCGCCGTGGCGTAGGCTTCCACGGCCTCGACAATGGAAGGCATCAGGTTGAAGCGGTCGCCCTTGCCGGCGTCGGTGTACAACTGCTGGATCTTCGCCTTGAGCAGATCCTGGTCGCGCGTCGGTTTCCACTTCGCCATGCGGTCGGCGATGGCTTCGGAATCGCCCGGGTGCAGCTTCTGGATGGGGATCTCGAAATCGTCTTCGGGCGGAATCGCCAGATGGTTGACGCCGACGATCAGGCGTTCCTTCCTGTCCAGCTCGATGAACTTCTTGTTGGCTTCGTCGCGCAGCATTTCCTGGATGTAGCCCTTGTCGATGGCTGCAATCAGCCCGCCCAGGTCGTCGATTTTCTTCAGGATCTTGGCGGCTTCCTGTTCGACCTCGTTGGTCAGCGCCTCGACGAAGTAGGAACCGGCCAGCGGATCGACAACGTCGGCGACACCGGTTTCGTGCGCCACGATGTGCTGGGTGTTGAGCGACATGCGCGCCGCCAGCGCCGAGGGCTCGGCGTAGGCGTTGTCCATCGTGGCGTTGTCCATCGCCGTACAGCCGACCATGGCCCCGGCCAGTGACTGGATGGCGCAGCGGGCGATGTTGTTGAGCGGCTGCTGGTAGGTCATGGTACGGCCGGAGGTATGCACAGCGATCAGCATCTGGCAGGCCTTCTCGGTCTTCGCCTTGAATTCCTCCCTGGCGATGCGCGCCCACATGCGGCGCAGCGCGCGCACCTTGGCCACTTCCTCGAAGAAGCGGGTGCCGATGCTGACCAGTTCGTAGGGCACCAGCGCGACGTCGTCGAAATCCAGCCCGCGCTCGTTGACCAGCTTGCCGCAGAGTTCCTTGTACATCGACAGCACTACGGCAATGGCCTGGGCGTTGTTGCCGCCGGACTCCTGGAAGTGCTGGCTGATGACGCTGGAGCGCATGCGGATCTTGTTGCGCACCACGTACTCGGAGGCATCGAGCCAAAGCTTGAGGTTGAGGTCGAAGGGCTGGACGTCGGTCTGGCCGAAATAGTTCTCGAAGGGGGACTCCATCACGCTGCCATGCACTTCGCTGGGATCGATGCCGCGCTTGTGGGCCAGCGCCACGACGTAGGCCAGGCGCATTACGGTGGGGGCGGAAGAGCCGAGCAGGGTGATCGACTGCCCGGTGAGCGGAATGCCCTCCATCAGTTCCTCGAATTCCAGCAGCGAACAGCCCGGCCAGCCGAGGATGCCGGCCTCCTTGCGTCCCAGCGGGTGGTCGGGGTCGATGCAGTGCGAAAACACGCGGTCGCTGATCACGCACAGGCCGCCGCGCTGCCCCATTTCCCGGTACTTCTTGAGCACGCCGTTGGCCTGCACGGAACTGCCCAGGCCGGCAGTCATGCGCTGCGTCCACATTCGCGTGCGGTAGCCGCCTTCGTGATAGCCACGCGTATAGGGGTAGGCGCCCGGGTGGCCGATGTCCTGGGCGTAGTCCGTGCCCTCGATGTCGGCGGGCGTGTAAACCGGCTTGATCGCGTACCCGTAATCCGTCTCGCGCTTCATGGTCTCTCCTGAAGGTACCGCCACCATCGCGGTGCATGACCCGCGCACTCTATCAAATCCCGACCGCGCGGTCAACATTAGATGCCATCCCGCCGTGCAGGCTCATACACAGCGCTAATGGGCAGTAATTGGTGCCCGACAGTCGCTGCGTGGTAATATTCGACTGAAGGGACGGATTAAACAGGGCGCGGGGAGGGTACGTGCAGGAAGCCGATCGCAGTTTGCTCGATGCCGTGGTTGCCGGCCACATCCGTACGGCGGCGCGCCTGATCTCGCGCGTCGAGCGAGACGATCCCGAGGTCGTCCCCTTGTTGCAGGCCCTTTACCGCATGGGCGGGCGCAACCGGGTCGTAGGCGTCACCGGGCCGCCGGGTGCCGGCAAGAGCACGTTGATCAGTTGCCTCGTGGGGCATTGGCGCAAGCAGGGCTTGAAGGTCGCGGTGCTGGCGGTCGATCCGTCGAGCCCGTTTTCCGGCGGGGCCGTGCTCGGCGACCGCCTGCGGATGGTCGACCACAGCGGCGATGCCGGGGTCTTCATCCGCAGCATGGCGTCACGCGGCCACCTCGGCGGCCTCTCACGGGCGACGGGCGACGCGCTCACAGTGCTGGAGGCCATGCCGTGGGACATCGTCCTCGTCGAGACCGTCGGCGTCGGCCAGAACGAAACGGACATCATGCGCCATGCTTCGGTCGTCGTCCTGCTGCAGACCCCGATGGGGGGCGACGACGTGCAGGCGGCGAAGGCCGGCATCAACGAGATCGGCGACGTCTTCGTGGTGAACAAGTCCGACCACAAGGAGGCCGACCGCACGGTGCAGATGCTGGAGGAAATGCTTGCGCTCGGCCAGCGGCTGCATTCGGAGCGCACCTGGCGTCCGCCGGTGGTCAAGACCCAGGCGACGAAGGGGGAGGGCGTCGCCGAACTTGCTGCACAGATCGATCGCTGCTCTGCCGACCACGCATCCGGCTCGCCCGAGGCCGTCCAACGTGCGCGCGCGCGGATGCGGTTCCGCGTCGGCGAGATCCTTCGCGACCTGCTCGACCGGCGCATGCGCTCCGATGACGGGCAGTGGCTCGATTCCCTGCTCGATCCCGTGATTGCGCGCGAAAGCGATCCCTACGCACTGGCGGCGCGGATGCTCGAGCGCGCCTCGGGATAGGGAGAACCCCGGAACGTTCCGCTGTGCCAGCGGCCCGGGTTCAGAAGCCGCGCAGGCTGGCGAATTCGTCGAGCGCGGCGCGATCCGTGCGCAGCCGGTTGACGGGGTGACTGGTGTCCGCGTAACCCAGTGCCAGGCCGCAGAAGATCATCAGATTCGGCGGCAGGCCGAGGAACCCTGACACGGTCTTGTCCCAGGTGGTCCAGGCTTCCTGCGGGCAGGTATCCAGCCCGGCCTCGCGCGCCAGCAACATCAGCGTCTGGATGTACATGCCGAGGTCGGACCATTGCGGCGGCCCCATGCCGCGGTCGATGCAGAAGAACATGCCCACCGGCGCGCCCCAGAACTGGAAATTGCCGGCAATGAATTTCAGCCGCGCCGCCTTGTCCTCGCGCACGATGCCCATGGTGGCGTACATGTCCTCGCCGCACTTGGCACGGCGGGTGCGATAGGGCTCGCCCAGTTCGGCGGGATAGATGGAGTAGCCGTTTTCGCTGCCCAGCGGATAGTCGCGCGTCTTCTCTCGCATCAGCGCCTTGAGCCGTTCCAACTCGGGCCCGGCCAGCGCAACCACGCGCCATGGCTGCAGGTTGCCGCCCGATGGACATTGCGATGCCTCGCGCAGCAGGCGCTCCACGGTTGCCTTGGGCACCGGGTCGGGACGGAAGGCGCGCACCGCGATGCGGCTGGCGACCGCCTCGCCGACCGGCATGCCTCCGGCGCTGGCGGCGGTCATGGCCGGTATGCCGCGGTCGGGATCAAGCCTTCTTCTCGCGCCGGTGCACGCGCACCGCCTTGGCCTCGTAGCGCGGCAGGCTGCCTTCGGCCAGGCACTCGACCTTGACGCGCACGCCGAGCCGGGAATGGATCGCGTGACCGACGTCGTGTTCGATGTCCTGCATCGTGCGGCCGCTGGCCTTGGTCTTTTCGACGGCGACGGTGATCTCTTCCATCATCATCGGATCGCTATCGATGTAGATGTGCCAGGCTTCCTTGATCGTGCCTTCGGTGTCGGCGATGATGTCCTCGACCTGGCTGGGGAAGACCATCACGCCGCGGATCTTCAGCATGTCGTCGCTGCGGCCGATGATGCGGCCGATCTTGGGCATGCCGTGGCGGCCGCAGGGGCAGTCGTAGGGTCTTTCGGAGAGCTTCACCAGGTCGCGGGTGCGCCAGCGCACCACGGGGCTGCCCTCGCGGTCGAGCGAGGTGATCACCACTTCGCCCACCTCGCCGGGCGCCACCGGGCGCAGTGTCGCCGGATCGACGATCTCGGTGATGAGGGTGTCTTCGTTGATCAGGTGCATCTCGTCGCTGTCGTGCGAGTAGGGGCAGGAAATGCTGACCAGCGGGCCGCCGGCCTCGGTGGTGCCGTAAATGTTCTGCGCCTTGAAGCCGGCAGGCATTTCCGCTTCCAGCTGGTCGCGGAAGGCGGCCGAGATCGATTGTCCGCCGAATACGCCGACGCGCAGTTTCCACGCAGTGCGAGGGTCGATGCCCTGCGCCTTGGCCTGGTTGATCAGGGTCATCAGCCACAGCGGCGAAAGCGAACAGGCGGTGAATTCGTGGTCGCCCAGCCACTTCAGCATGAGGTCACTGCGGCCGGGGCCGATCGGGAAGTTGACCGCGCCATACGCCGCGAGTCCGATGTCCATGGCCAACCCGCCGATCCACAGGCCGTAGCCGTAGCCCTGGTAGACCTTGTCGCCGGGAACGATGCCCGAGGCGCGCAGCACGCGGCACATCTGGTAGGGAATCAGGTGGTTCAGGTCGCGCTCGGTGAGGCCGAACATCACCGGCAGGCCGGTGGTGCCGGAGGTGGCGACGAAGCGGCGCACCTGCGAGATGTCCACGGTCAGCATGGGGTAGGGATAGAGCGCCCTCAGGTCGGTCTTCTCCAGCGTCGGCATGGCGTGCAGGTTGTCGAAATCGCCGAGATCGCGCGGTTCCATGCCGGCGGCTTTGAAGCGCGCGACCCAGTCGGGCGAGCCCTGCAGGCGCTCGGCCAGCTTCTTCAGCTTGGTGCGCTGGATGGCGACGATGCCGTCGCGATCCAGGCTCTCGATCTCGGGATGCTCGAACGTGATGGTGCTCATGCGATCTCCTCCGCTGCGCTGGCTTGTTATGCCCCGGCCGGGCGGGCTCTGGGGTGGCAGCTCGCTACACGCTATCATAGCCCGACCGAGCGGTCAACTTATACGGCAATGGATCGTCACGCCCTTGTGGCCCCGCGTGCCAGCCAGACCGCAAAACTTGTGCATAAGGCAGAGGGCTGCCGCAGTGGGCGCCGAATTCCTTGACCGAGCGGTCTACTCGTGGCCGGGCGCGAGGGCCGAGTAGTCCGTATGCGCGATGCCGTTGAGAATGAGTTCGGCGACGAGCGCAGCAAGCTGCCGGGGCGTCAGGCGTCCCTTTTCCGAGAACCAGGTGTCGGTCCAGTTGATCATGCCGAAATACAGCATGGTGATCGGTTGCACCAGTGCCTCGTGCTCGCCCAGTTGCGGGAACACGCTTTGCAGCAGGCGCTCGGTGGCGCGGATGATCCGGCGTTCGGCGGAGACCACGAATTCGCGGTCCCTGGCCGGCAGGCAGCCGATGTCGTTGACCAGCACGCTGTGCTGGTTGCGCGACGCGGGACGGGTGTAGTTCTCGATCAGGGCTTCCGTCAGGCGTCGGAACTTCGCGCGCGGTGCGTCGGACGTGTTCAGTGCTGCATCGACGATTTCGCCGACCGATTCCAGATGCTCGATCAGCATCGTGCGCAGGATGTCGGTCTTGGAATCGAAGTAGTGATAGATCCCGGCCTTGGACAGTCCGGCCGCGCCGGCGATCTCGTTGATCGACGTGGCCTCGAAGCTGCGCTCGGCGAACAGTTTTGCCGCGGCGAGCAGGATTGCCTGCTTGATCGAGTCGTAGTCCTGGGAGCGTGTCCTGGCCATGTTCGTCCATGTCCGTGAATGCCGGTACCGGGCATGGTAGCACGCGCCCCGGCAATTCTTCGTCCGACCGGATGGCGATGAAGCACGCCGGTGTCCGCAGTATGCGTACCCTGCGCGCCAGGTAAGCATCGATGGATGCCAGCCGGGCTTTGTCCCGGCTCTGGAATAGTAGACCGGTCGGACGTATCAGGGCCGGGACGGGTGTGTCGCCGGCCACAACGGCTGCACGATTCCCGCGGCCGGGTTCAGGCGGCCAGCGCGCGTGGTGTGGTCACTCTGTCGAAGGCCTCGAGCAACTCCTGTCGCCGCTGCCTTGCCGCTTCGACGGAACGCTCCTTGATCGGCCCGTAACCGCGTATGGTTTCGGCAAAGCGCGCGAGTGCAACGGCCCTGGGCAGGTTGTCGGCGTCGAGGCGGGTGAGGACATGCTCGACCACGGCTTCGTACTCGACGATGAGTGCGCGCTCCTGTGCCCGGTCGGTGGAGTAGGCAAACGGATCGAGCGCCGTCCCGCGCAGGAAGCGCAGACGAGACAGCAGCTGCAGTCCCGGCCGCAGCCAGGAGCCGAAACGCCGCTTGCGCGGTTCGCTGCCTGCCGGTGTGTTGCGCTCCCAGGGAAGGCTCATGTGAAACGCGAGCCGATATTCGCCCTCGAACGTTGCGTCGAGGGCGCTCTGGAAGGCCGGATCGACAAAAAGGCGTGCGACTTCGTATTCATCCTTGTAGGAGAGCAGTCTGAAGTAGTTGCGGGCGACGGCCTCCGTCAGCGCGGTGGCGTCGCCGCCCACGGCAGCTTCGGCGGCCTGCACGCGCGCGACGAGCCGGGAATAGCGCTGCGCATAGGCTTCGTTCTGGTAATCGACGAGGAAGGCTCGACGCCGCACGACGATTTCGTCCAACGTCGCGGCAATCGCCGGGCTTCCGGAATCGCCGGCAGCGGCCAGCGCCGCGACGTCGCTCGGGTCCAGCGCGGCGCGACGCCCCCATGAGAAGGCACGGTGGTTTTCCTCAACCGCGGCGCCGTTCAGTTCGATGGCGCGCAGGATGGCTTCCGCCGAAAGGGGAACCAGGCCGCGCTGGAACGCGTAGCCGAGCATGAAGATGTTGGTCGCCAGCGAATTGCCCATCAGCCTGGAGGCCAGCCTCGTCGCATCGATGAAGTCAGTCGCGTCTGCGCCCACGGCGTCGATGATCGATTGCCGCATCGCTTCCGCAGGAAAGGCGCGATCCGGATTGCGCAGGAATTCCCCGGTGATCGCCTGCGCCATATTGACCACCGCGCGGGTGGTACCCGCCGCCGTCTTGGAGAGGGCGTCGTCGGTGACGGTGACGACCATGTCGCATCCGAGCAGGAGGTCGGCTTCGCCCGTGGCGATGCGCGTGGCGTGCAGCGCTTCCTGTCGTGCCGCGATCCTCACGTGCGACATGACCGCGCCACCCTTCTGGGCGAGGCCCGTCATGTCGAGGACGGTGACGCCCTTGCCTTCGAGATGGGCGGCCATGCCAAGCAGGGCGCCGATGGTCACGACCCCCGTGCCGCCGACGCCGGCGACGAGGATGCCATAGGGGCGTGCCAGCTCCCGCGCCGGCGGCGCCGGCAGGTCGGCAAATGCGCCGGGCCCGGCAGCTACCGCGCGACCGCGGCGCAGGGTGCCGCCATGCACGGTGACCATGCTGGGGCAGAACCCGTCCAGGCAGGAGAAGTCCTTGTTGCAGGCATGCTGGTCGGTGGCCCGCTTGCGCCCGAATTCGGTCTCGACCGGAATGACCGCGAGGCAATTTGACTTGGTCGCGCAGTCGCCGCAGCCTTCGCACACCAGTTCGTTGATGAAGACGCGAACGGCCGGGTCCGGATACTGGCCGCGCTTGCGCCGGCGCCGCTTCTCGGCTGCGCAGGTCTGGTCATAGACCAGGACCGTGACACCAGGCGTTTCGCGCAATTCGATCTGCGTTGCCTCGAGCGCGTCACGGTGGCGCAGCTCGACCCCCGGCGCGAAATCGCGGTCATCGGCGTATTTCTCCGGCTCGTCGGACATGACGATGATGCGTGCAACATCCTCGGCAGCAAGCTGGCGAGTGAGCTGGGGCACGGTCAGCGTGCCGTCGACGGGTTGCCCGCCGGTCATGGCGACGGCGTCGTTGAACAGAATCTTGTAGGTGATGTCGATGTTGCCGGCAACCGCCGCACGGATGGCCAGGAGCCCGGAATGGAAATAGGTGCCGTCGCCCATGTTGGCGAAGATGTGGCGCGTGCCGCTGTGTCCGGAGACGCCGAGCCAGGCGGCTCCTTCGCCCCCCATGTGGGAGATCGTCACCGTGTTGCGCCCCATGTTGACCGCCATCAGGTGGCAGCCGACGCCGCCGAGCGCACAGCTTCCCTCCGGGACCTTGGTGGACTGGTTGTGCGGACAGCCGGGGCAGAAGTAGGGCGTGCGCAGCAGGGCAAGGCGCGGCCGCGCCAGCGCCTTGGCCTTTTCGTCGAGGAAGGCGATATAGGCGGAAATCCGTTCGGAGCGATGAAAGCGCCCGATGCGCCCGGCGATGACGCGGGCGACGAGGGCGGGGGTGAGCTCGGCCGTCGGCGGCAGCAGCCAGCTGTTGGCGGGTATCGGCCACTCGCCGGTCTCGTCGTACTTGCCGACGACGCGCGGGCGGACGTCCTCGCGCCAGTTGTAGAGCATCTCCTTCAACTGGTATTCGATGATCTGGCGTTTCTCTTCGACGACGAGGATTTCCTCGAGGCCATCGGCGAAGCTCCGCACCGAATCGGCTTCCAGCGGCCAGGGCATGCCGACCTTGAGCAGGCGCAGCCCGATTTCGGCTGCGCCGGCTTCGTCGATGCCGAGGTCGTCGAGCGCCTGGCGCACATCGAGGTAGGCCTTGCCGCAGGCGATGATGCCCAGGCGGGGCCGCGGACTGTCGAAGACCAGCCGGTTGAGGCCATTGGCCCGGGCATAGGCAATCGCGGCATACACCTTGAACTCCTGCATGCGGCGCTCCTGCGCCAGCGGGGTGTCGGGCCAGCGCAGATGGACGCCGTCCGGCGGCAGGCGAAAGTCGGCCGGGATGCGAAACTGCAGGCGGTGCGGATCGACGACGACCCGTGCCGAGCTCTCCGCCGTGTCCGAGGTGAGCTTGAGTGCAACCCAGCACCCGGAGAAGCGTGACATCGCCCAGCCGTGCAGGCCGAGGTCGAGGTACTCCTGCAGGTCGGCCGGGGCGAGCACCGGAATGCCGCAGGCCGAGAAGATGTGTTCGCTTTGGTGGGCAATCGCCGAGGAGCGCGCGGCGGGATCGTCGCCGGCCACCAGCAGCACGCCGCCGTGCTTCGCGCTGCCGGCATGGTTTCCATGCTTGAAGGCATCGCCGCTACGGTCGACGCCGGGACCCTTGCCGTACCACATGGCGAATACGCCATCGAACTTCGGCTCCGGAAACAGATGCAGTTGCTGCGTACCCCAGACGGCCGTGGCGGCGATGTCCTCGTTGAGTCCGGGCTGGAACTTGATGTCATGCTGCTTGAGATAGGCCGCAGCGCCGTGGAGCGCCGTATCGAGGCCGCCGAGCGGCGATCCGCGGTAGCCGGAGACATAGCCGGCCGTATGCAGGCCGGCGCGGCGGTCTATTTCATGCTGGAGCATGGGCAGGCGGGCCAGGGCCTGCATGCCGGTGAGGAAGACGCTGCCGCTATCGACGCGATACTTGTCTTCCAGGCTTACGTTGGCGATGCTCATCTGCTCCTCCTCCGTTGCGCTGCGCCCGCAGGCGCCGGACCGAAGTGCGATGGGCGGCCATCGCGGCTTCAGCGGTGGTGGCGGAGGGAGGCCGTTCGGGAGCCGTGCGTCGTGGTGCACCACCAGAAGCGGTGGCGCAGCGAGATGCGGTGCGAGAGCGTCATGCTGTGGACCGGGCAGGCGGGGCGGCCGGTGGTGGCCGCCCCGCCGGACGAATCAGTCCTTGACCAGGGAGAACTTGCCATCCTTGACCGTGATGAGCACGGTGCCGCGATGGTCGTAGCCCGAATGGTCCTGGGGCGTCATCGAGACGATGCCCTGTGACATGGTCATGTCCTTGGTGGCTTCGATCGCGTCGCGCAGCGCGGCGCGGAATTCCGCCGTGCCCGGCTTGGCCTTCTTCGCCGCTTCGGGAATGGCGCGGCCAAGCAGCAGGCTGGCGTCATAGACGCCGGCACCGAAGATGGGCGGCCGCTGGCCGTACTGCTTTTCGTAGGGGCCGATGAAATCCATTGCTACCTTCTTCACCGGATTCGCGTCGGCGATCTCGTCGATGACGAGGAGGGCAGGGCCGACCACGAGCGCACCTTCGACCTTCTTGGCGCCGATCTGGATGAAGGCACCGGTGGCGGAGCCGTGGGTATGGAAGATCGGGCCCTTGAAGCCGGCGTCGACCAGCTGGCCATGGGGCAGCGCGGCACCGGCCGCGACACCGGCGACGAGCACGGCGTCGGGCTTGGCGGCGATGATCTTGACCACCTGGCCGGTCACGCTGGTGTCCTGGCGGCTGTAGCGCTCGCTGGCGATGATCTTGATTCCGGCCTTCTCGGCGAGCGGGGAAATGGCCTTGAACCAGCTTTCGCCATAGGGATCGTTGTAGCCGATGAAGCCGATCGTCTTGACGCCACGCTTCGTCATCGCGGCGATCAGGCCGGCGCCGATGATGTCGTCGTTGGGGTGGGTCTTGAACACCCAGCGCTTCTTGTCGTCCATCGGCAGGACGAAGG
>ERZ724513.1565-NODE-1565-length-11562-cov-11.282524_pt1 | contig 11562 bp, 11 predicted proteins | sample MGYA00376046_ERZ724513 | MGnify/ENA primary metagenome ERZ724513 (study PRJEB28724, sample SAMN07190883) | activated sludge metagenome | isolation source: activated sludge of sewage treatment plant in Hong Hong | place: Hong Kong | collected 2016-03-17 ... | reverse complement strand
GCGAAGCGCTCGACCACGGTCGACTGAACCTGGCTGCCGCGGGTCAGGACGAGGCGGAAGGCGAGTTCGGTTTCGCTGCGGACGAACCTGCGGTGCGGCTCGAAGTTGACGATCGATTCGACGAACCCGCGGGTGAAGAGCTCGATCCGCCTGACCCCGGTCGCCCCCTCTGACGCTTCGCGGCCGATCCGGGCCGCCTCCTCGCCGAAGAAACAGAGGATCTCCGAGAGCAGCTTGTCCCGGGGGCCGGTCCAGCGGTAGAGGGTGGTCTTTGAAATGCCGAGATCCTGAGCCAGCTTTTCCATGTCCAGCCGGGGGCCGCGGACGAATGCCCGCAGGGCGGCGCGGAAGGCGTCGGCCGGGGTCGCGCGGGGTGCGCCGAGGCCGGCAGCTTCGTCCTGGTGGGCGGCGAATGCCTTCGAGGTTGACGTGGTCGCTGCTTCCATCGAATCGAACTCTACAGATCGGTGTTACGGAAAGGTGGAGTTGCACGAAAGTGTACGAATATGATATTTGTACACAATCGAATCGGAAACACGACGCGTCTACTTGCGCCGGAAATGGAGAGAGTTGGGATGAAAAGCAAGCTGATCGCGGCAGGGGCCGTGCTCGTCGCAGTACTTCTGACCGGGGTTCTGGGGGCGGGAGCGGCGTCGGCCAGCTCCGCCAAGCCGCCCTTCTACCCGATCGACAAGAAGACGATCAAGGTGCCGAACGACGTCCAGCCCTGGTTGCCGACCTACAGCCCGGACGGCAAGCACATCGTCTTCCAGAATCAGCTTGACGGCAGTACCTGGGCCACCTCGAAGGACGGAAAGGGCACCAGCTGCATCACCTGCGAGTTCTCGGACCGGCCCGACATCAGCGGCGGCTTCACTTATGTCTTCCCGGACAACAAGCGTCTCTTCGTGAGCCATGAACTCGGCGGGCTCACCGGGGTTGACAGCGGCCCCAATACCGACGCCTGGATTCTCGAATGCTCGCCGAGCATCTACGACTGCCAGAGCCACCAGTACCTGCCCGTCGACATGTCGGACGACAAGGTTGGCGTGCCGCTGATCGTTCAGCGACGGACCTGGCACCTCGCGCCGGACGGCGTCCACCTCGGCTGGATGGACATCCGGCTCGACGGCACCGTGATGATCGTCGGTCGTCTGACCCGGCTGGACGATCGCTACAAGGTGGTTGACCAGAAGGCGGTCAATCCGTACCGGCCGACCTCGCTGACCGATACCGACGCCGCCAACTGGGCCGGTGACAACCAGCTCTGGGAGCTCAAGAGCTTCGCCGACGGCGGCGCCTCGATCCTGGCCCTGGGCGGTGCCGGCTACAACATCGACCCGGTCAAGATCAACCTGAAGACCGGCAAGGTCACCCGCCTGACCGCCAACCCCGACTGGGACGAGGACGGCGCCATCTCGCCGGACGGCAAGATGCTGGCTCTCTACTCATGGCGCACCCGCCATCGCCTGGACGCCTTCGGCTGGATCCCGCAGATCGATTCGTTTGTCGAGATGCCGGCCGGGGCCGCACTCGCTCCCTTCTACGTCTCGACCTGGCCCGGCTTCCAGTGTGACCTCTCGCCCTGGTTGCTCTCCTCGTCCGGCGACATGGGCGGCAAGCTGATCGGCCAGCCGCTGAACGTCTACCCGGAAAACAACCTGACCCCGGGCAACAACCTTTCGGGCAACCAGTTCTGGAGCCCGAACAGCCAGGACGTCCTGCTGCAGGAGCGCACCCGGACAATCCCGGCGACCACGCTCTCGGAGCATGTTCAGCAGAAGGGCCTGACTCCGAACCGGATCGCGATCGCCCACATCGAGCGTCCGGCCGGCAAGAAGCTGAAGGTCGTTTCCTCGGAGGTCGGCAACTGGGCGGTCGCTCCCACCCAGTACTTCCCCTCGGTCGGGTCGAACACCTCGGTCACCGTGAACGGCAAGGCCGGCGGCACCGCCGACCTGGTCTACACCGGGAATCTCCAGACCGGAAGCTGGTCCTCCGAGTACCACGACTACACCAAGGACGGCAAGACCTTCGTCAACGGGACCTACTTCGTCAGCCGCACCATCGAAGGGGTCTGGACCCTCAAGGCCGATGTCACGGTGACCGGCCAGCACACGGGCCGGCTCAACATGGACATGACGATCCAGGGCGGCGACCCGCTGCCGATCATGACCGGCGGCATCACTGCTGTCTATGACGGCAAGAAGGCTCCGGCCCTGCCCAAGCTGGGCGCCTGCTACAAGAAACTCCCGCAGAAGAGCAGGCTCGCCGCCCAAGTCAAGTCGAAGCGCGCCGGCAAGGCGACCAAGGTGACCGTAACCGTCACCGCCAACGTCTACGGCGACAGGCGACCGGTCCAGAACGCGAAGGTGAAGCTCGCCGGCCGGATCGTCCGCACCGACCGCTCGGGCAAGGCGAAGCTCAAGGTCCGCGGCCGCGGCACGCGGAAAGTGTTGGTCACCGCCGGGGACACCTTCATCAAGACCTCGAAGGTCGCGCACCTGAAGCAGCGCTGACCAGGCAATCCTCGTCCCTTCCGGGTCCTGTCGGGCAACGGGCCGGCCGATTATGGCCGGCCCGTTTTTCGTGGGAGGAAGCCGGCAACTAGCTTGTGGGAATGCCCGTCGGCTACCTGATCACGCTTTTTCTGCTCGGAACCTGCGTGCTCCTTCTGCTGGCTCCGGTGCGGAAGCGACCACTCGGCCTGGTCTCCTTCTGGGGCGGGCTCCTGGTCAACGAGCAGGCGCACTGGTTCGCCGTGCTGCTTGCCGGTTCGACCGTGCTGGCCTTCGTCGAGGGCGACATTTCCGGTGTCGCCCGGGCGATCGCGGGGCTTGCCGTACTGGCCGAGGCCGGACTGATCGTCCTCTTTCTCAGGTCGTTTCGGTCCCGCGGGACCTTGCGGGAAGCGCTGGCCGCTTTCGATTCAGATTCACCCGCCGCACTTGCAGGCCGGCGTTCATACCTGGCGGCGCTTGCCGCTCCGCCGGCGATGGGCCGAAGTCGGGTTCGGCTGAAATCCGACATTCCCTACGGACCGGTCCCGGGCCGGGCCAATCGGCTCGATCTGTACCTGCCCCGGCACGGCAAGGTGACCGGCCCGACCATGATCTATATGCACGGGGGCAGGTTCCGGTCGGGTAACAAGCGAAGGGAGGCCCAGGCGATCAAGTGCCAGCTGGCCCGCCGCGGCTGGTCGGTGATCAGCGCCAACTACCGGTTGAATCCCGAAGGATCGTTTCCCGACTACCTGATCGATCTCAAACGCGTGATCGCCTGGGCCCGCGGGGAGGGGCAGGCATTCGGCATAGATCCGGAGCGGATCTTTCTGGCTGGCGGCTCGGCCGGGGCTCACATCGCGGCGATGGCCGGGCTGACCGCGGGCAAGCCGGAGCTGCAACCGGGATTCGAGCAGGTGAACACGGCCGTCTCCGGGGTGATCGGGATCTACGGCTACTACGGCGGCCTTGAATCACCCGGCGGCCGCCCCCCGGCTGTCCCCTCCAGCCCCCGGCGCCACGTGCAGCCGGGCGCACCCCCGTTTCTGCTCATCCACGGAGACCACGACAGCGTGGTCGGGCGGGGCGGAGCCGCGGCCCTCGTCAAGGAACTCCAGGGCGCCGGCAACCAGGCGTCACTGGCCGTCCTGCCCGGGGCCGAACACACCTTCGACCTGCTGCGCTCGGTTCGCACCGAAAACACGATTGACTCGATCGTCGATTTTGCCGCCTGGGCAGAACGTTCGGAAAATCGTGATCTTTCACAATCCCGGCGCTAAGATGGGCTGTTGTGGGGGCGAAGGGAGCAAAGGGGAATCTTCCCGGCGGGCTGCGGACCGGCCTGGTCGGTCTGGGGCTGCTTGCGCTCGCGATTACCTGTCTCCTGACTTCGCCTGCGCCCGATAGATCGAACGCCGAGACTCGGGCCAACGCTGAGCCGCAAGGGGGCATCCTTCCCTGCGGCAGCCACGTGGTCCTTACCGCGGTCTATCGCAACAGGGACGGGCGGATCCATTTCGAAGGGGTCGCCGATCCGAAATTCGCCGGCAGGCAGGCCCGGATCTATGACCGGGACAACCATCTGGTCGCAGCGACGACCGTGGGCGAGGACGGAATCTTCTGGGCGAACGCCAATTCAAAGGACGAGGGTTACACCTGGCTCACCCGGTTCATCGCCAGGGTGGGTGGCAGCGAGTCCCGCTGGAAACGGATCGGCCAGGCGGTCGGCCTCAGGGACCGGCAGCCCTTTGAACTGGAGCCGACGGCACGCAACCACGGCAAGACCCTGGAGCGCACCAGGGTCAGGGTCAAGGTGGCCGGCGGCCACAGCAATCTCCTGGTGGTCGGTCTGCAGGTCGGCTGTTCCCGATTCGACGTGATCGAACTCGCTTCGACCTACACGGACTCGAACGGGGTGTCCGACCTGAACCTGCCCCGTCCCCCGGCGGATCGTCCCTACTGGATCTTCCGAGTCAGCACCGAAGACGACTGGAAGATCTCGCCCCCGATCGTCGTCAAATCGGTGCCGGAATCCGGCCCGACCGGCTGATTCGCCCGGGCCCGCCCGAAAACGGCGAGGACCCGTTGTAACCGGGTCCGGGGGTTTGTGTAGGACTCTTTTGTGACTCAGGAGCAACTCGAGGCCTACCACGAGTACACGCGCAAGCACGGGGTGAACCGCGGTCTTTACCTCTTCGCGCGCATCGTTCTGCAGCCGTTTTTCCTAATCTACCTGCGGCTTTCGCGTCAGGGCAGGGGTAACGCGCAGATCAAGGGCGCGACCATCGTCGCCGCCAATCACCGCAGCTTCCTCGACCCGTTCGTGATCGGCACCTGCCTGCCCTGGAACAAGCCGATGAATTACGTGGCGAAGGTGGAACTGTTCGAGAAGCGCTGGCAGGGGTTCCTCCTCTGCCGGGTCGGGGCCTTCCCGATTCGCCGGGGAGAGGCTGACGAGCTGGCGATCGAAACCGCCGAGCTGGTTCTGGCCCGGGGCGGGACGATCTGCATCTTTCCCGAAGGCACCCGGATCAGGAAGGGTTCGCTCGGCAAGCCGAAGCGGGGCGTCGGGCGTCTCGCTCTCCGGAGCGGGGCACCGGTTCTGCCGGTCGCCGTCACCGGTTCCGAGAACGTGCGGCGCGGCTGGCAGATCCGGCCGCGCAAGGTCGACATCCGGGTCGGCCGGCCGATGTCCTTTCCCCAGTCGGAATCGCCTTCTCCGGCCCTCGCCGCATCGGTCACCGATCGCATCTGGCCGAACGTCGAACTTCAATGGGAAGACATCGGCGGTCTGCCGCCGATGCGCCGGGCCGCGGTCATCGGAGCCGGCAGCTGGGGCACCGCGGTCGCGGTGCTGCTGGCCCGCGGCGGGCTCGAAGTCCAGCTCGGCACCCGCACCGCCGACCAGGCGGAGGAGATGGCCCTCGCGCGCGAGAACACCAGGTATCTGCCCGGCGTTCGCCTGCCCGACGGCATCGAGGTTCGGGCTTCCAGCCAGATCGAACTCGGCGGCGTCGACCTGCTTTGCATCGCGGTTCCCTCGGCTTCCTATCCCCAGGCGGTCGGGGCGGTCGCCGACCGGGTCGGCCGGAGGGCAGGGGTGCTGCTCCTGGCCAAGGGGCTGATCGCACCCAAGGGCCAGCTTCCGTCGGACTACGTCGGCGAACGGATTCGCTCGCGTGGGGTTTCCTGCCTCGGCGGGCCGGCCCATGCCCGCGAGGCCGTGTCCGGTTCGGCTGCCCTGGTGCTCGGCAGCGCCGACAGCGACCTGCGGGCACAGCTTGGCGACGTTTTTGACCGGGCAGGACTGGTCTGCGAGCGTTCCCGTGACGTGGTCGGGGTGGAGATGGCCGGGGCCGCCAAGAACGCGGCCGTGCTGGCGGCGGCCGCGGCGGAACCGCATGGCCTGAACGCGGCGGGGATCGCCGCCGCCGCGGTCTGGGATGAATGCGTCGGCTACGCGGTCAAGCACGGGGCAGACCTCGAGACCTTCAACGGCCTGGCCGGAGTCGGTGACCTGCTCGCAACGGTGATGGCATCCGGCAGCCGGAATCGCCGGGCCGGCGAGCTGCTTGGCAAGGGCAGCGCCCCGGACCAGATCCGCGAGACGATCGGGCAGGCCTCCGAAGCGCTCGACTCGGTTCCGCAAATCGCGGCCACGGTGGCTGCCGACGGTTGCCCGGCCGAAGCCCTGACCGGACTCGCCGACCTCGCTACCGGCCGGATCGGCTCCGACGAGTGGGTCGCGGCGCTGCGTCGCTCCGGCCACTCGAGGCGGGCGGCATGAATCGGGCCAGACCGGAATCCGATGGTTTCGGGATAAGGTGCGTCCGTGTCCGGCCCCGACGCGAAATCAACCCCGGAGTCGAAGGCCGAGACCGATCGGGCCTTCGAGCAGCTCTACCGCGATCACCTCAAGGACGTCTACTCCTACTGCTACTACCGGATCGGCAATCATCACGACGCCGAGGATCTGACCGAACAGACCTTCCTTCAGGCCTACCGGCACTTCGCCCGGGCCCGGCAGGAGTCGGACGGGCGCCCGCTGCGCCCGTGGCTGATCCGGATCGCCCACAACCTCGCCGCGAACTACTATCGCGACCGTTCCCGCAAGCCGCAGACGCCGCTGGAGAGCATCGAACCGCCAGCCGCGAAGCATTCGACCGAGGACCTGGTCGAGGGCAGGGCCGAACTGAGGGCGGTGATCGAGAACCTTCAGGAGCTGCCGGACGACCGTCGCGAAGCCCTGGTCATGCGTTTCGCCCTCGGCATGGACAACCGGGAAATCGCCCGGGCGATGGGCAAGTCGGACGGGGCGACCAAGGTCCTGATCCATCGCGCCATCAAGCAGCTGCAGGAGTCGCTCGATGCGGAAGGAGTCTCGGTTGAGCATGGATGAGATCCGCATCGAGAATCTCCTTGCCGACGCGCTGAAGCCGGTTGACCCGCCGCAGCGCATGTCGGACCGCCTCCACGACACTTTCTCGGCGATCAGCGACGCTGCCGCCTCCGATCTCTCGGACTGGGCCGAAGAGCTGACCGAAAGCGAACTTGAGTCGCTGCGTGATCCCCGCAACTGGATCCGGCCGGTGACCGCTCTCGCCGCCGGCGGGGTTGCCACCGGGGCCCTGATCCTGGTCGGCTTCCGCCGTCGTAGCCGTTTCCGCGGCTGAGCCGCGAACAGAAGCCACGGTTTTCCACAAATAGTGGGGAAAACCGATGATCCTGCTGCGTCGGGGGGCTACCGTCCGGTGGCGGTGCGGCGCTTGCGGAGCTTGCGGCGACGGCGCTTCTGGCGGCGGTTCTCCGTGATCTGCTCGAACCTGCCACCCAGGCCGCCAGCCCAGGCCGTGATCCGGTCCCAGCGACTGGCCGCAAAGGCGACGATCCCGAGCAGGCCGATCAGCAGGTTGATCAGGTTGACCCAGCGGTTGGCGGGCAGCCCGCCGAGCAGCCAGGTTCCGTTGGCGGCCAGGATGCCCCAGACGCCGAGGCAGGTGAAGACTATTCCGGCCAGCAGGGCGTAGAGGCGGGGCAGGGGCCGGGCCAGCAGCAGCCCGAGCAGCCCGGCGGCGACGTGAAACACGCCGGTCCAGCCATTTATCGCGTAGAAGCCGAACAGCTCGGAAGTGAGTTCCCTTGCCTGGAACTCGGTGTTCTCCAGCAAGCCGACGAAACCGAGCAGGACGAGGAAGGCGCCGGTCACGGTCGCGTAAAGCCGGGCGTATGCCGTCCTCTCCATCGGTTCCCATTCTCACAGGAACGCCGGACCCGGGTGCCCCGATAGGGTTGACGGCCTTGGCTACCTGTTACCGCCACCCGAATGTCGAGACCGGCGTTTCATGTTCGAGCTGCGGCCGTCCGATCTGCCCCGATTGCATGACGACGACGCCGGTCGGCATGCGCTGCCCGGAATGCGCGACCGAGAAGACCCGCGTGCGCAGCGGGCCCGCCGCGATGAGCCAGGTCGGGGGATACCCGGCAACGATCGCCCTGATCGCGATCAACGTGGTGGTCTTCTTGGCCGAGATGGCGACCGGCTCCGGCGGTCTCAGCTCGACGACATCCGACCTGATCAGCGATTTCGGTCTGCGCGGCGCCCAGGTGGCCGACGGCGAGTACTACCGCCTGGTGACCAGCGGCTTCCTCCACGCCGGCTTCATGCACATCGCCTTCAACATGATCGCCCTGTACTTCCTCGGCCGGGTGCTGGAGCCCTCGATCGGCACGGTCCGTTTCCTGATGGTCTATTTCGCCTCGCTTCTGGCCGGCTCGTTCGGGGCGGTCCTGCTCAGCGACAACCTGGCCCTGACGGTCGGTGCGTCCGGCGCGGTCTTCGGGCTGTTCGCAGCGACTTTCATCATCGCCTACGGCCGCGGTCTCGGCCACATCGCGAACGAGATCGGGCTGATCATCGGCATCAACCTGCTGCTCACCTTCACGATCAGCGGGATCAGCATCGGCGGCCACCTCGGCGGACTGATCGGGGGCGGACTCTGCGGCCTGCTGATCATCGCCGGCGAACGGGGTCACCTTGGCTCCAGTGCCCGGTTGCTCGAGTACGGAGGGATGATCGCGATCGCTGCCGTCTCGGTTTACGCGGCGATCTCGGCGGCCGAACCCGTCCCGGGCCTGCAGTTCGCCCTGCTCAACCTTCCGTTCTAGGCCCCGGCTCCCGTGAGGGCCGATCCGCTTGGGTGAAATGTGTGAGCCCGGGTACTCTCGAAACATGACATTGCTGGAAGCTCAGGAAATCCAGGACCGGTTGGCCGAACTCGACGGATGGTCGCTGGAAGGCAGGCGGATCATTCGCGAATTCGAGTTCGAGGACTTCGTCGGTTCGGTCAAGTTCGTCGATTCACTGGTCGAACCGGCCGAAGGGATGAATCATCACCCCGACCTCGGCATCTCCTGGAACAAGGTCACCGTAGCGATCACCAACCACGCCGAAGGCGGCCTGACGGCGGCTGATTTCGAGCTGGCCACCAAGATCAGTTCACTCGTCTGAGCTACCCGGAGGCAGAGCCCCTCCCAACCATTCGTTAATTCGAATGGGAGGGGCGGGTTCTAATAGGAGGGCCGGCGAAGACCGGCCCGTTAACCGTATTCGTAAAAGCCGCGGCCGCTCTTGCGGCCCAGATGCCCGGCGGCGACGAACTCCTGGACCGTGGCCGGGGCGAGATGGTCCGGGTTGCCTGATTCGTCGTTGAGGGCCTGGCCGATCGCCACTGCGACATCGAGCCCGACCAGGTCGAGCAGGGCCAGCGGGCCCATCGGATGAGCGACGCCGAGAGTCATGCATTGATCGACTGCCGCGGCTTCCAGGCCGGTTCGCTCCTGATAGCGGACCGCGTCGAAGAGATAAGGGAAGAGCAGCCGGTTGACTGCGAAGCCGGCGGTGTCGGGAACCTCGACCGCGGTCTTCTCGAGGATGTGGCACCAGTCGTGGGCGCGTTCGGCAACCTCTTCGGTGACGCGTTCGGGAAAGACCAGCTCGACCAGCTTCATCGCCGGGACCGGATTGAAGACGTGGAGCCCGTAAACCCGATCGGGTGCCCCGCAATCTTCGCCCAGCTTCGTGATCGAAAGCGAGGAGGTCGTGGTCGCCAGATCGGCGCCCGGGGCGACCTCGGCAACCCGTCGCAGCAGGTCTGCCTTGACCCCGGCGTCTTCGACCACCGCCTCGACCAGCAGGCCGGCCCCGGCCAGCTCCCCGATTTCCATCGTGGTGGTGACCCGGGAAGGGTTGGCGCCCGGAATCCTGCGGCTGGCCTTTTCGACCGCGGCGAGCGCCCGTTCCGCCGATTCCGCGGAGCGGACCAGCATCGTGACCCGGCCGCTGGAGGTCGACGCCACGGCCGCCAGTCCGGTTGCGATCGTGCCGCTGCCCGCGATCGCGACGAATTCATAGGGCGTTGCCGTCATCCGTCAGAACCCTAGTGGGATTCAACAGGAGCCGGAATTGACTGACGAATCAATCAGCTACGCTTGAGACAGGAATTTTCAATCATCCAAGCCACCTGACCGGAACGGAGAAAGGCAGAAAATGAGCAAGTTTGGCGGTCGTGAAGTCGTAATCGTGGAGGCGGTTCGCACCCCGGTTGGGCGCGGCCACAAGGAAAAGGGCTACTACAAGGACACGCATCCTTCGACCCTTCTGGCCCATGCGTACAAGAACGTCGTCGAGCGGGCCGGGATCGACCCGGGCCTCGTCGAAGACGTGGTCGCCGGCTGCGTCCAGCAGTTCGGCGAGCAGACCCTGAACATCGGCCGCAACGCCTGGCTCGAGGCCGGTTTCCCGATCGAGACACCGGCCACCACGATCGACCGCCAGTGCGGCTCCGCCCAGCAGGCGATCAACTACGCCGCGGCGATGATCGCCTCGGGTGTCCACGACGTGATGATCGGCGGCGGCGTCGAGCACATGGGTCACATCTCCTTCGCCGACTCGGCCAAGGTGATGAGCGAATACGGATTTGCCTACTCGCCGGCGCTGCTCGAGAAGTACGACCTGGTCAACCAGGGCATCTCGGCCGAGATGATCGCCGACAAGTGGGAGATCCCCAAGGTCGACCTCGACGAGCTCGCCGTTCGCTCGCATGCCCGTGCCCAGCAGGCCACCGAAGAGGGCCGCTTCGAGCGCGAGATCGCTCCCTTCCAGGTCAACGGTGACACCTACGCCACCGACCAGGGCATCCGCCCCGGCACCAACCTCGAGGCTCTCGCCGGCCTGAAGCCCGCCTTCAAGGAGGACGGCAAGATCACCGCCGGCAACTCCTCCCAGGTCTCCGACGGCGCCGCCGCGGTGTTGCTGATGACCAGGGAGAAGGCGGACGAGCTCGGTCTGAAGGCCCGTGCCCGGATCGTCGACCAGACCGCGGTCGGTGTCGACCCGGTGATCATGCTGACCGGCCCGATCCCGGCCACCAGGAAGATCCTCGAGCGCAACGACATGACCATGGACGACATCGACCTGACCGAGATCAACGAGGCCTTCGCCTCGGTGGTCAAGGCCTGGGAGATCGAGCTCCAGCCCGACATGGAAAAGGTCAACGTCAACGGCGGCGCGATCGCGCTCGGCCACCCGCTCGGCTCGACCGGCGCCCGCCTGATGACCACCCTGCTCCACGAGCTCGAGCGCCAGGACAAGCAGACCGGCCTGGTCACCATGTGCTGCGGCGGCGGGATCGGCACCGCCACCCTCATCGAACGAATCTGACGGACTCTGACGCGGCGACTCGCCGCACCCCGCAGGGATCCGCCGTGCCAAAGAGAAAGGGCCCGCGTCTTGTCCGCAAGACGCGGGCCCTTTCTTCTGGAGGGCACTTCGTTTGGGGAGGGAGGTCTGTTATCGGGCCTTGCCGAGCACCACTTTGTGACTGTGGAAAACCGTTCGGGTCTTGCCCTTGAAGTTCCGGCCGGCGAACTTCCTGGCCTTGATGAAGTCTCGGACCGCCAGCAGCCGCTTGTTCTTACCGGCCATCTGCCTGACTTTGTTCCGGTAGACGGGCTTGATCAGGTACGAGACCTTCTTCCACTTGCCCGAACCGATCGTCACCCG